>Ga0310786_10008884_pt1 | contig 12829 bp, 4 predicted proteins | sample AusTroGonzalo_MG_FD_203881 | JGI IMG/M metagenome (GOLD analysis project Ga0310786, IMG submission 203881) | Bovine rumen microbial communities from tropical cattle in Woodstock, Queensland, Australia - Gonzalo_03 (v2) (version 2) | ecosystem: Host-associated > Mammals > Digestive system >...
AACTAGCCTAAAACGAGAATAATAACAATCTAAAACAGTATTAACTTGATGACAAAAAAGTATATCCTATTGACATTGGCGGCACTATTGCTGCTGGCGAGCTGTACTAAAGAGGGCAGCACCATCTACAAGCCTAACCCCGACGAGGAGCAGGCGCCCACCACACCGCTGGTTACGGTGATATACGGTCCTAACAGCCTTGGCGACCGCTCGTACTGCGACCTTATATACAAGGGCATTGAAGAGGCAGCACAGCGCTACGGCGTGCGCACACTGCAGCTGGCACCCGAGAGCGAAGAACAGGGCTACGTCTATCTGGAAACCATGTTCCAGCAGATGGAGAACCTGAACGACACCGTGCGCCGACTGTTTATCACGCCCAGTCCCGTCTTCGATGCCTACATCCGCAAGAACAATCGCCGACTGGAGAAGAACCCCAACGCCGACCTGCTCTACATGGAGACCACCACACCGTTGGAAGGCAAGGGCTCAACGCTCTACTTAGACTACTACGGTGCTATGTATATGGGCGGCTGTATGGTGCACTACTCATCGAAAGAATTGGTGTCGCTCGTACTGGCCAATCCCTACACGCAGAGCGTGGTAGAGGCTGCCGAGGGATTCAGGGCAGGTTTCAACGATACCCCGCAGTTTGGAAAATACAATGTGACGCTGCACGAGACGTATCTCAGCAACGAGCCAGGAGGCGGTTTCACACTGAGTGATACCACCGCCATGCGTATCTACGAGGACGAACGAGGCTGGCAAAATAACAGAAATAACAACGATGTGACCTTCGTGCCCATCTGCGGCGGCTCCATGCATCCCCTGATTCGTGCCGTGCGCGCTTTAAACGTGCTCGATACTTATGTGGGCATCGATGGAGATATGTCTGATGATAAAGGCTTCTGCGTATTCTCTATCCTGAAACACATCGACAAGGTGATGACGGATTACGTAGGCATGTGGCTCAACGGCACGATGCCCAAGCACCAGACACTGGGACTGGCCGATGGCGCCACCGATGTAGTGGTGTCGGACTACAGGTTCTCGACGCTTTATGAGAGTGAAACCGGCCGAGCCTATTGGGATAAAATTTTGAATATTGACAGTCTGCGCCAAGTGGCCATAAAGAAGGAGGGCGAGAGGTATGAGAAGAAGTGAGATGTTTGATGTAAGATGGCAGATGTTGCCATGCGTGGCTCTCTTTATGATGCTATGCTCGCTGTTCACATCGTGTAAGACCGAGGACGATACCATCGTTTATCAGGACTCGCGCCGATGGGTGGAGAAAACCGTGGCCGTGGTGGCACCGCTTAACGACCCCATAATGAAGGCCCGACTGGAGCGCACCGCCGAGTGGATGCTGAAGGGCCTGCACAACGCACAGCTGCACGACACACTCTGCGTGGAGCTGAAGCTGGAGTGGTATGACGAGTACGGACACGACATGCTGACACTGAGTGAGCAGCTGGCCAACCGCGACGACGTGCTGGCCGTGATAGGTCCCTTCGACAGCGACAATGTAGGTAGGTTTGCCCCAGCTTGTCAGAAAACCCTCAAGCCGCTGATACTGCCCACCGCCACCAGCGAGACCATTATCCGCCGTTTTGCCATCACCAGCACCGGCAACGGGCAGAAGCCGTTCCTGTGGTCGCTAACCGAGACCGATATCTCGCTCTCAGAGGTGGTGCTCGGCCTGTATGCCAACTACCTTGGCGTTCGTGGTGGCACAGTATTATATGGTGAAGAATTCTCAGGGCTCTTTGCGCCCGCCGATACCTACGGACAGACCTTTGTGGAGTGGGCGCCGTTCCAGGCTGCCGAGGTTGGCATCAACTTCATAGCCTGCGAGCAGTATAGCAGCACCCCCGACCTGTGCGAACGGGTGCGCAGCTACCTCAACAGTCTGCCCCCGCTGGCATTCGAGGTCGGTCACTTTGTAGTGGCTCAGAACATCGACCAGATCTATCAGGTGGCCCGCATCCGTAGTGAGTGGTGGGATATTGATCCCGACGACCCTACAGAGGATGATGGCGCCGGTGCTCAGCTGCGTGTTATGTGGGCTCCAGTATATTATGCCTGCAGCGACATTACCGAAGAGGGTATTAAGGCACTGGGCTCACGAGGCGTGGCACTTACCGAGGGCTATCAGGGATTCTCGCCCTATGCCGACCCGATGACCGGATTCGAGATGAGCTACGAGACACGCTACGGCACCAAACCTACCTTTGCCGAGTGTAAATTCTACGACGCCCTGCTGCTGGCTGCATTCGCATCGAGCTACATGGAGCACCACCCAGAGGTGGGCAGCCTGAACGAGGCCATCATCAAAATATGCACTACCGACAACTTTATCAATGGCTACGCATGGAGCGAGACCGGCATGGAGCTGTATCTCGCCGCCCTGGAACAGGGGCAGCTGCTGGGATTCAAAGGCGCATCGGGCCCCGTGCAGTTCGACTCTGAGTGCTACACCGCTGCGCTCAACACCACCTATGTTAACTGGCTCATTACCAAGGGTCACCTCTACCATCAGAGCTACTACAGCAACCAAGGCGGTGCCCAGACATCGCAGACGCTGGCATCGTGGAACTACGTGATGAACAATGCCGAGGAGCAATTCGACAATAAATACAAAGCAAGCATCGTTACCCAGAACTACCCCGAGCTGAAAGACCAGTATGCCGTGCTGGTGCAGGGCAGTAGCGGATGGAACGACTACCGCCACGAGGCCGACGTGCTGAGCATCTACCAGATGCTGAAAGCCAACGGCTACCCCGACGACCACATCATACTGATTAGCGCCGACTACTGCGCCAACGCACCCGAAAACAAAGACAAGGGCGCCGTGCGCACCGACCCCGACGGAAAGAACCTGCGCGAGGGAGCCAACATCGACTACCTGAATGCCGACCTCACACCGCAGGACATCTGCAACATACTGAAAGGCGTGAAGACCGACCGCACACCAGTGGTGCTGCCTGCCGACTCGTGCCAGAACGTACTGCTGTTCTGGAGCGGACACGGCCGCTGCAGCGTGATGAACGGTATTAACGAGATGGCATGGCTTAACAACCCCACCGGACAGGGTATGACCGCCGACATGCTGGCAGGCACCCTGCAGGATATGGCAGCCAACAAGCAGTATCGCCAGATGCTGCTCTGTCTGGAGCCCTGCTACTCGGCCAATATGGGTAAGGAGCTTGAGAGCATACCCGGTGTGCTCGCCATCTGCTCGTCTGGCGTCTTCGAGCAGTCGTTTGCCGACTCATGGAGCAACGAGCTCGGCGTGTGGATGTGCGACCGGTTCAGTCGTAACCTCATAGGCTATGCCACCGAGTCGCCCAACGGTACCTATCGCGACCTCTACCTCTACTGCTCGCAGCGCACCCTGGGTTCGCACGTAGGCATCTACAACTACACCTTCTTCGGCAATCTCTACACCAACGGCCCGAAGGACTTCTTTGTACGAATGAAATAAAAAAAATATAGTTTAAGTTAAGTATTTGATATGAAACACTTGAGATTATTACTGGCCCTCTGGCTGGCATTGACCGCCATTGGAGTAAGTGCACAGGGAAACTTGCACAAAAACATAAAGAACATGACGACCGAGGAAATTCTGGCCGTTATGGGCGTTAGCAAGGACAACTATGCCCCTGATGCCTACATGAAGTTCAAGGACGGCAGTCCGCATGCCATGAGTAACTACTTCGACGACAACGGTAATGTGCTGTCGGAAAGTAAGCGTGCCATTACCAGGTCGTCGACCGATGACAATGGCGACGAGTATAACTACTCAAACGGCGTGAAGTACACCTATATTACCAAGAGCAACTGGACACGCTATTTCGATTCAGAAAGCGAGTATGAAGATCAGGGTTACTCTTTCAAAGGTGACTACATGATCTACATGATTGAGGAGCACTGGTATGGCGACGACTACGACTACGTGGTGGCCGCATCGGCTCGCCCCAACGCATCGTCGGACGACGGTATCGTGTATATTATTCAGGACATTGTTGATGCCACTACATCGCACACGCGTCTGGCTGCTATTGCCACCGATGGATTCTACGGACTTGACTACCTGAAGACGGTGCAGTTCCGCGACTGCGATGCCACAAGCAATACGGCGAACAGCTCACCATCGGGCGTGATTATTGGGCGCCGTGCATTTGCCAACTGCCCCAACCTGCAGCAGCTCAACATGATGTACTACGTGGAGGAGGGCTCAAACCGCTGGGAAGCACTGGGTCCAGCGCAGTTCAAACCAAGAGACGGCTCGATACTGAATGGCAGTCCACATGCCAGCATCTACGTAGACGATGCTTACCTGAATGATTTCCGTTCAAACGATAACTGGAAGGACTATGCCGACAATATTTATTCTTTCTCATTCGGAAATTCCGACCAGAATGAGGATGGTGGTATCTACAGCTATTTTATGAACTCTGACGGTACCGAACCGCTGAGTAATGGAGACTGGAGCACCATGCTGCAGCAGTTGGAATCGTGGAAGGAACGCTACAATGGCTTGAACCCAGCCGACCTGCTGTATAAAACTAAAGCCGAATTGCACAAAGAGCTGTGGTACGTGCGCCTCTCGGGTGTGATTGATGCTGACATCATAGACAATGACGGTGTGCTTACGGTTTACAACGACATTGGCACGAACTACAACTACAAGACCATTGCCATAGGTGGCAAGCTGAATGGCAATCAATATATTAAAAAGGTGCGCTTTGAGAGTTCGCCTTCGAACGTGGGTAATGCCAAGGCTCCGCTGACACTGGTGATCGAGGAAGGCGCTTTCCGAAACTGCTCTAATCTGGAGGAGTTCCGCCTTTTTTACCTTAACAACAAAGGCTCGAACAAGGAACAGGTGCTTGGACCTACGGATGTTATTCCGGGCAAGAACGTGTTCGACGGATGCGACAAGCTGCGTATCGTGGTGGCTGCATCGCGTTATCTGGATTTTATCAACGACCCCAACTGGCAGCAGTATGCATCGATGATTGTTCCCGACGAGGTGCAGACCGACGACTTTGAAGAGGATGGAGCCGTGTACGGCTATCTGCGCAGAGACAATGGTCAGTACTATTCGAACTCATACAACGAGGAACTGGCTTTGATGTTGAAGCGATGGGAGAGCGATGCCGAGAATTTCAAGGTTACCGACGTGCTGGCACCCAGCAAGGGATATATTGACTCAGACGTGTGGTATGTGAAACTGAACAAAGTAGACAACGACGACCTGCAGTCGCTGGATGGCGTGCTTACCGTGTATAACGATGTAGGTACCTCTTACAACTACAAGACGATAGCCATCGACTCGATGGCACTTCGCGGCAACCTGACTGTTAAGAAGGTGCGCTTCGAGAGTTCGCCTTCAAACGTTGGTAATGCCAACATCCCCATGAGCCTGTTTATTCAGCCTGGCGCATTCAGAGGATGCACCAATCTGGAAGAGTTCCAGGTGCTGTACTACAACAACCGAGGCAGCAACACCTGGGAATCGCTGGGGCCAAAGGATATTATTCCTGGCAGGGGCGCCTTCGACGACTGTCCGAACCTGAGAATACTTGTGGCACGAAACCGCATAAAGGAGTTTATGAACGATCCTAACTGGGCACCCTATGCCAGCAAGCTGAGCATGGCCGACTTTGAGCCCGACGGCATTGAAGACGGTGTGACCGAACTTACTGGCGAAGGCATTGCAGAAGGCGGACTGATATACGACTACTATGCATCGGAAGCCGACGCCACGCTGATGACTAACGAGAAGGTTGAACAGATGGCCGAAGGTCTGCGTGCATGGGAAGACGCCTATCAGGGGTTAAGTGTGCGCACACTGCTGGAGCCAACCTACAAGACATTAGGCTCAAGAGTATGGTACCTGCGCGTGCGCGGAGCCGACGCCGAAGCAATACGCAATCAGAACGGCGTGGTAACCATGTATAACGATGTGGGCACCTATTATAATTACAAGACCATCTGTCTGAAGGGCGATGTACTGAGCGGCAATACCGACTTGCGTACATTCAGACTGGAGAGCTCGGCATCGGGTGTAGGCAATGCCAAGACGCTGATGAGCTTCGTGATAGAAGACGGAGCGTTCAAGGGCTGTAGCAATCTGGAACTGGTTGACCTTACTTATCTGAACAACAGAGGCACCGACCGCGAACAGGCACTTGGACCCAAGGATGTGTATGTGGGCAAGAACGTGTTCGACGATTGTCCAAACGTAACCATACGCGTGGCAGCATCGCGCTACAATGATTTTATCAACGACCCCAACTGGAGCGCGTACACCAAAATCATACAGTCTGATGACCTGGCGACGAACGATGTGGTCAACGCAGGAAACGCAGAATACAGCTATTTCGTGAAGGACGACGGCTCGCGCTATTCCAATGACGACAACCAGGTGCTTGCCGACAGGCTGGCATCGTGGAATGCACAGTATCAGGACTTTTCTGCAAATACTTTACTTGCCCAAGACTTATCGACTCTGAATTATAAGGTGTATTACATGAAGGTCACTGGCTTTAAGGATGACAGCAGTTTTGATGGTAATCTGCAAATTTACAACGATGTGAATCAGAAGGCTTACACCAAGACTATTCTTGTGGATGCTGGAGCATTCAGTGGCAATGATAAGATTAAAACTGTAACATTCCACAGTACAACATTAACCAGCCATAATCTCATATTCCCGATGGCAACCGTGATTGCCGACAGCGCTTTTGCACATTGCAGAAATCTGAAAGAGGTGGCATTGTATTATTACTGCGAAGGAAGCCCCTCTCATATGGAATACCTGATGCCAACTGATATCGTGCCAGGAAAGGGATGCTTTGACGACTGCGACCCAGAGCTGAAGATTATGGTTGCACCAGAGATGTACACATTGTTTTTAAACGACCCTAACTGGGCACAGTACAAAGATCGTATTGTGGCATCGCAGTTTGTACCAACAACTTACGGACCATTCAAGGTTGACGGCGTTACCTACGACTATACAGCGCGCACCCTGAACACGCTGCCAACGAGTGAACTGGTACAGCGCGAAATGTCGCTGTTCACTATCCTTACCGCAGCGGCACAGGTGGCTCTTCTCGTTGCTACTGCAGGTATAAGTAGTGGAACAAACGTTGCTGCAGCTCCTGCAACCGCTGAGGCCGAAATGGGTGTACAAATGCTTGAGAATGGTTTCGCTGTCACCGCGCAGACAGGAGTCAAACTGGCGGCTCAAGAAGCTGCAGTCAAGGGAGGTACTGTTGTTGGTGAAGAGGTGGCCTATCAAACGTTAGCTGTTAATGCAGTTACTCAGGAACTAGAAACGACTATTGCAAAGGCTACTCTTGTTACTACACTCAACGGTGGAGCCCAACACATGTCATCTACTGGTGTCTCGTTCTTTATCGACAGACTGTCGGGTTTGTTTGCTTACTACATGTCGGTATTGCCAAGGTATGTAATGACTAATGTTCCTATTTATGATGCCTATTTCAATGCTATGTATAATATGGCGTGTTACGGTTCGGCACTGGCCTATACCACTACTGCCAGCACAGGTATACAAGCTATGGCAAACTCGATGCAGAAGCGTAAGTCGTCGTGGAACTTAGGCCCGATGCTGACGGTGTTCAGAGATAATAAACACACCATCTACCACATGTATATTAAAGATGTAGACAATACATCAGATGTAAAAATATACAACGACCCAGGCTCGATTTACAACTACAAGACCGTTCTGATTGGTGAGGATGCCTTCCGCAACAAGAATGCTATATCGAAGGTGTCGTTCTACGATGTTAACGGCCTGATGACCGGGCGTATGTACTCGCCGCTCTCGATGGTGATACCCGACAAGTGTTTCGAGGGATGCACCGCACTTCGCGAACTCGACCTGATGCTTAATGTAGAGGATGGACCGAATCACAGGCGTTCGCTTGGTCCGGAGAACTTTATATTGGCAGGAAAAGACATCTTTGCAGGATGCGACACCACACAGCTGAAAATCAGGGTTGGAAAGAGCCGACTGAACGACTTTGTTAACGACTCGATATGGGGCAAGTTCCGCTCTATGTATATTGTAGAAGACGATGCACTGCCCGTTAACCAAACTAAAGCAGGAGTTCAATACTCAAACCTATTTGAGCTGAATTCGCTCCGCGTTGAAGAAAAGTCGGGTGAGCACACCATCGAGTATCTCACGGCTGTGGGTATTAAGGATTCTGACTTGGGCAAAGACGGTGAGTTGCGCCTGTACAACGACATTGGTACGTTTAACAACTATCGCCTGACAAACGTGAACTTCAACGCTTTCAGAGGTAACAGCAATCTGCGCGGCGTAACCTTCTGGGACCTCGACGGACTGCTGTGGTCGGGCGATGCCTACACCGACCTCGACCTGATGCTGAACGACTCGTGTATGGCCGAATGTCCTAATCTGCAGCACATAGACATGCTCTATCTGCGTACCGACGGAAGCAATAAGGCCGAACACTGGGGACCAGACAAGATAAAGCTGGGTAGCGGAGTGTTTGCTGGCTCGCCTAACCTGAAGATACGTATGGACTACAACCACCGTTCGGAGTTTATTGAAGACGCGAACTGGTATAAGTGGCGTGATCACTTCCTGCCATGTCTTATAAGCACGGAGAACAGGCCTGTTTATAATGCACTGAAGAAGTGGGTGTATAAGGCCGACGGTACCACATTCGACCAGTATGTTGACTTGTCGCGCATAACTGAAAGTGAACTGACCAACCTGAATTTCAATAATTCAAGCATTGAGTCGTTCCTTGAGTTTGAGGCATTCGGTTCAATTGGTCTTAAGCATGTGTACGATTGCATGTTTGCCGACAGCAAGCTGCTGCAGTGCATCAGCCTCCCGGAGGCTACTGAGACAATTGGCACCGAGGCATTCATCAACTGTTCAATGCTTTCATCTATCTTTATTCCAGACAGCACCAAACTGATTGGCGCACGCGCTTTCAAGAGTTGTAGCTCGCTGGGAAATATCTATGTGACCAACCCAAAGCCTGCCATACTGGGCGATGGCGCATTCGACGAACTGCCTGCCGACTTCATGATTATAGTGCCCGACTCGCTGGTAGAGATTTACAGAAAGGCGTGGCCACAATATGCCAACCATGTAGGAACAGTAATTAAGACACTGAAGGAAGTAACACTTACAGAACCAGGAACGCTGGCTAAGGCACTGGGACTGGAGGCAGAGAATTATGATAGCTCCCTCTCGAGCTTCAAACTGAAAGGCGTTTACGCCCATATCGATTCGCTTAAGATTAATGGTCCTATTAACGGTATCGACGTGGCTGTGCTGCGCACAATGGCTGGACGTTATGTTGAGGATTGCTCGTTCAATCCGCTTGGACATCTGAGTTACCTGAATCTGTATAACGCCAACATCGTTTACGACGCGAGGGAAATTAACTACAACCGCGAGGGTAGCAACGACTACATTCAGGGCGACAACCGGGTAGATACATATATGTTCTGGGAGTGCGATGCTCTGAGAACAGTGATATTGCCTAAGTCGGCCACTCTCATTGCCCACGATGCATTCAAGGACTGCGATAATCTGGAAACGCTGGTAATCGGTGACAACACTGTAACCTTGGAAAAGGATATCATTAGGTATTGTAAGGGAGTGGGCCAGATAGTGATGCTGTGCGACCGCAAGCCTAATGTACATGAGAATGCATTCAGGAACGACCTGCCGATTGGTTTGTTTGTAGTGCCTAAAAAGTTGTATGACGATTATAGCGGCGACGATGCATTCCGTACTCATTGCACTGTAATGAATGTGCTGTTCAAAGACGAAGCATTAGCGAAGGCACTGGCAAAGGCTGATGTCTTCACAATGGTTGATATGATAAAGCTCGAAAGTATGGAAGGTATTGTTGAAAGCAATACTAACATTAAAACCATGCGTGAAGCAGCGATGATGACATGCGTTGAAGCGCTTGACGATCACTCGTTTGCTGGTATGAGCGAACTGACAGAGGCTGGTATTCCTTTCGGCTGCAAAAACATAAGCAAGGATGCTTTCAAGGGATGCTCGTCGTTGTTGACCATTGTTGCCGGCAACCCCGAACCACCTGTATTGGCAAAAGATGCCTTTGAAGATCTGCCTGAGAACTTTACTGTGCTGGTTCCCGACTCGATGGTTAACGCCTATCGCACCGCATGGTCTCAGTACAAAGACCACATTGGTGTATTCCGTAAGCAGAATGTGATTATAAGCGAGGTAACCGTAACAGAGCCTAACACTCTTGCCCAGAAACTTGGGCTGAAGGTGACCATGAAGGACAACCAGTACATCAAGAGCGTGGAGGGCAACTTCTGGGAATATTCGGGACTGAAAATCATTGGTCCTATCGGCGGTCAGGATGTGGCACTGCTACGCGTGATGGCTGGTAGAACAATAGAAGACGGTGACCCCATACCAATGTCGTCGCTGAAGTATCTCGACTTGTACGATGCCCGCATCATAGCCGACGAAGTGTACTACAACACCAAGAATATTAATGATTATCTGGAGGAAGACGATGTGCTGGGTACAAACATGTTCTGGCAGTGTGATGTGCTTGAAACACTGATTCTGCCACGGATGGCTGTAAAGATGGCCGACGAGGCATGCTACGATATGGCCAACCTGAAGACACTGGTAATCGGCGACAATATGGATTATATCGATGATGATGCGATAGGAGACCTGCCAAGTCTTGAAAATCTGGTATTCTTTGGTAACAATGTGCCAAGATTCCATATAGACGCATTCACCGATCCAACATTATCGACAAACACACCGCGACAGATTCCGCATATCTATGTGCCATTCAGTTCGTTAAACAAGTATGTTTCTTCTGACATACTTAGCGAGCATGCGCAGGAGATAAAGGCATCGTTTGAAGACGAAGCTCTGTATAAGACCTTGGCCCGACATGCCGTATTTACTCCTGAAGAGATGGCTAACGTGGTAAAGATTGATGGCTGGTTCAGTGGTAACAACGAACTTTCAAATCTGGATGTGCTTGCAAAGAGTAGGGTAGACTCGTTAGCCGAAGGACAGCTTGGAAACATGCAGGCACTGCAGCGCGTGAAACTGCCATCGACACTGAAGAGCGTAGGCACACAAACGTTCAGCGGTACACCAGAGCTGGCTTATGTCGACATGAGTAACTGCACCAGTCTGGAAATGATTGACAGAGACGATATCGGCGTTGTTCCCGGTGCACTGATTTACTTGCCAGCAAGCAACGAGAGCGGCAGTGGTGTTAATATGGTATGGACCAATGGCGACGGCAGCGCAACCTGTACGGAATATGTGCTCGACGATAGCCGCGACTATCTGGTTCCTATTGCCTTCGAGGCTGCTACGGCAAAGAGCAATCGCAAGATACTGAAGAGCGACTATCCTTACACCGTATGTCTGCCATTCGCCCTGCAGGCACCAAGCGGTATCAGAACTTACAAGCTGTCAGGTCGCAGCACCAACGAGCTGATATTCACGCAGACGTTCAGCGCGATTGAGGCATTTGAACCTTGTCTGATTATTGCTGATGCCGATGGCGTTGAACTCACCTCGGGCGGCTCAGTTACCATACCGGTGAGTGATGGATCAGCCTATGGCAAACAGAATGATGCGCCAGGCTATTCTATGCGAGGTACACTGAAACAGATTGATAACAGCCGTGCCGTCGAGCTGGGCGCTTACACCTTGCAGCAAGACGGCAAGTGGCACCCTGTTATGTCCGACAGCGAAGCACATCGTGCTGCCAGCATACTGCCATTCCGCGCATATCTGTTGCAGAACAATGGAGCTGGTACACGCTCTATCGGCATGAGTCTTGAAGGCACCACAGGCATCGAGCAGCTGCGCACTATCGACGGCGATGGCACCGAGCGCATCTACGACCTGAACGGCCGTCGCCTCTCGGCTCCAACCAAGGGAATAAACATCATCAATGGCAAGAAGATGGTGAAAAGGTAAAAGGGTAAAATGGTGAAAAAGTAAAAAAGTAAAAATATGAAAAGATATTTGAATACATTCGCCGTGCTGCTTGGGGGCTTGATGGTCCTCAGCAGCCTTACCGCATGTGGTGGCAGTGGTAGTGACAGTCCGGAACCCGTACCAGAACCACCAAAACAGGCAACCAGTGTGAAGGTTGACTACACAGCAACAGTATCGCAGCAGCTGCTGGATGTGGCTACTGTAACGGTGAGATTCATCGGCGACAACGGTCAGGTGACAAGCGAGCAGATGGCATCTACCATGTGGACAAAGACGGTTACCATGGCTCTGCCCGCAAAGGCAGGACTGAACATACAGCCTACGCTTAAGGGTGCCGTGAACGACGGACAGTACACACTGAGCGCAAGGGGGCAGGTGTCCTACAGCTGGGTTGACGCCGACGGAAAACAGGTTAAGGCTGGCGGCACCGAGACATCGCCGGCAATGGAGGCTTACTTCTATGCCGAAGGACTGGGACAGTATCTGGGAGCAATAGCAGCCAACTGCCAGCTGGCACGCCAGTTTGCTAAGGACTACAGCGTGAGCGAGACCACTGTTACATGGGGTGGCAACGCCGGCGGTGACGGCACCCAGAACACCGGAATATCGAACGACGGCGCCACAGGCGATAATAGATAAATAAAGATGCTTACATTAAATATTATTGTTAAACATAAAAACATTATCAACATGAAAACTCAAAAAAAATGGGCGTCATTCGCTATGTTAGCCATCATTATGATGGCAGCTAATTTCATCGCTTGTACTAACGAT
>Ga0310786_10008887_pt1 | contig 12827 bp, 7 predicted proteins | sample AusTroGonzalo_MG_FD_203881 | JGI IMG/M metagenome (GOLD analysis project Ga0310786, IMG submission 203881) | Bovine rumen microbial communities from tropical cattle in Woodstock, Queensland, Australia - Gonzalo_03 (v2) (version 2) | ecosystem: Host-associated > Mammals > Digestive system >...
AGATAATACTTAATATCGTTGATGAACCAGTCGGTGTTCACTTTCACGTCTTTCGCGCCGTTGATGATCTGCTCGGCGATGGGCCGCGCTTCCTCATCGGTGATCTGATCCATATAGGGGAAGATCGCGGTGAAAGGCAGCTTCACGACTTCGAAACCGTATCTTTGGCGCAGAATTTCCGGATCCCGGATCAGACTCTGGATGCCAAAGGTAGGCTGTCCCCCGGCAGTCAGCACCAGCGCCCGGGTGCTGGCTACGGCCTTGCGTACCCACAGCAGATGGGCCAGCTCGTTCAGGTCCTGCAGATCCATGCACACATGGGCTTCCACCCCGACGGAGCGGCAGTAGGCGGCAAAATCGATCCCTTCGTTGCCGTTTTGCAGGATGATGACCGGCTTGCGATACCGCTCCAGCTTCGGGATGCGCCAGTTCATGCACAGGAAGAAATCCACCTTGTCCATATCCTTTTCGATCTGCGCGAACACTTCCTCGCTGACCACGAATTTTTCATCGTAGCGGGCATCGACGGGCTCCAGAAACTCAATTTCATCCGTAGCGCCTTCCAGGGTTTTCACTGCGGCGGCAAAGCTCATATCCGCAGCCCGGCTCTCGGCTTCCGGGGTCATGTCCTCCCGGTGGCCGGCCCGGCAGGGCCCTTCCCAGAAGTGGGAATGGGTGAGGCAGCCGATGATCGGCCGAATGACAAGTTTGGTATCCATGGCTTTCGCTTTCATGCTGTTCTCCTCCTCAGACCGGCGTGGGCCGGTTGTTCTCTGTGCGTCATGATATCACATAATGAAAAAAGGTTTCCTCATCAAAAATGTGAAACCTTTCCGCTTTTTTGTGATTTTGTTACTGTATACCGGTTTTTTGTCAGCGACTTTTCCGGGGACTTCCCCCGGTGTGTTTTTTATACAGCCGGTAGAAATTGGAACTGTTGTGAAACCCACAGCTGACGGCGATCTCATAGATGCTCAGGCCGGTGGTTTCCAGCAGTTCCCGGGCCTGGCGCACCCGGCGCATACTGACATAATCGCTGAAGCTGACGCCCGTGGCGGTATGAAAATAGTGGGAGAAATAGTTCGGACTCATGTACACCAGGTCCGCGGTCTCCTTCAAGGTCAGTTTTTCCCCGAAGTTTGTGTCGATATATTCCAGAGCCGGCATCAGACGCAGCAGGGCGCGGCAGCGATCGGAGGGAGAGGCCCCCCGGCCCTCCGCATGAAAGTGCCGCACCAGCAGCGTCAGAATTCGCAGTACATCCGCCCGGATCATCAGGGGATAGCCAGTGGTTTTTTCTTTCCATTCACCCCTGATTTCCCGCATCATCTCCGCAATCTGGGCGGCAGCAGGATTCTCCCGCGGCACCCGGTTCTGAAACGTCGCATCCCGCTCGACAAAGGGCCGCAGATAGGCGGTCTCCGAGAAATCCCCGTAGCCTACCACCAGGGCGGAGGAAAACACCATGACAAGGACCCGCAGTCCGGGGTCGAAGACCTGCCACCCGTGCAGTTCCGCGTTGTTGAAGATCATAATATCCCCGGGGGCGACCTCCAGCGCATGGCCGTTGACATAATAGCAGCCCGTACCTTCCAGAATCAGGGTAATTTCATAATAGTTGTGCCAGTGAAAGCTCTCCTCCGGGTCAGGCTCCGGAAGCAGCGCCAACTCCATGATCTCAAAAGGAAAGGAAGGAGACAGGGCAATGGTATCCTGATGACCGGCCATCACAGCATTCCTCCTTTCCTGAAGGGCGGTATACAGAGCATGAAACGTGCCTGAAAAGATGAAGGTATTATATCATGTGCAGTCTGTCCGATGCAAGTTTGAGGTAGTGAAAAATCATGTAAAAACAGGGGAACATCAAAAAACGAAACGTTTCCTGATCCTTCAGCCCGAATCGTAAGAAAGCGGAGAAAAGCCATAAGATAATGTATGGCAATCTTCGTACAAATTTGGTACGATAGTCGAGACAAGATTCCCGCCGGATTCAGGAGCGGGAAAAAACAAATCAGGAGGTACTCGTATCTATGAAGAAACTGTTGTGTGTTGTGATGTGTCTGATGCTGGCGATGGGCATGATTTCCCTGGCCGGCGCGGAGAACGTCGTGGTGGAAGCTGTTCCCAATGAAGGGCAGTTCGCCGGCGAAGAGCTGAGCATTCTGGTTTCCGCGGGCTGGATGGACAACCGCTATGACGCCACGATCGCCCGCTTTGAGGAGACCTACGGCGTCAAGGTTGACCTGCAGACCCTTCCGGCCGATCAGTATTTTGACGTGCTGACCAGCCGTCTGGCCACCGGAGAGTGCCAGGATGTGTTCTGGATTCAGTCCAACCCCTTTGCCATCAAGTCCATGATCGTGGATCCCGAGAATCTGTGCATCGATTTCACCGGCGCGGACTGGCAGAACGTGATCCCGGAAGCCCGTCAGCCTGCATGCATGAGCGACGGCAAGCTGTACGGCCTCCAGATCTGGCACAATTCCCCCGAGTACGTCATGGTATACAACAAGACCCTGTTCGCCGAACTGGGCATTGAAAAGGTTCCCACCACGTACGCGGAACTGAAGGATATCTGCGCGAAGATTGCCGAAAAGGGCATCACCCCCTGGTTCGTGCCCGGCGCCGACGGATGGCAGCATCAGCTGGCCTTCTTCCAGATCGGCGGCGTGTATGAAGAAGCGACCCCCGGCCTGTTCGACGCCCTGAACAACAACACCGCCACCTTCGCCGGCAACGAGAAGATGCTGGAGGTTCTGGGTCAGTTCAAGGAGCTGTCTGAACTGGGCTACTTCGGAGAGGACTGGATCGGCACCAGCTCCACCAACATGGTGAACGAGTACGGCGACCGTACCATCGCCATGGCGATGGCCAACGCCAGCTTCATCAAGCAGCTGCAGAACGACCTGGACACCACCGACGAGTGGGGCATGTTCCTGATCCCCCTGGGCGACAACACCTGGTTCCCCACCAGCCCCGCCGGCCCCACCATGTTCGGCTATAAGGGCACCAAGCATGAGGATCTGGTCCGCGCGTGGTTCCAGTTCGTCTGCACGCCGGAAAGCCTGCAGGAGATCCTGGACAATTCTCCCAACTACACGAACCTGCATGTGAACGTCGACATCAACCAGCACTGGCTGCCGGAAGAAGAAGAGTTCATGAACAGCATCGACCCCGCCAAGATCAACTGCAGCGTGCTGCAGAACGGCACCAAGTACACCAATGACTACTGGATGCAGTTCGGCGCCGACCTGGTAGCCTATGTGCAGGGTACCATGGAAGCCAACGATGTGCTGGCGACGATGGACGGCTATCGCGCGGAAGGCGCGCACAATGCCGGCGATCCTGCCTGGAAATAATTATCGAAACTGATTTCCTGAACTGATTTATACGGAAAGCCGGGCATCGTTTTTTCGGACGGCGCCCGGCCGTTTCCGTTTATGGGAATGGGGGAACGTGGGTGAACAAGAAGAAGGTTTATCCGCAGTGGTTTCTGGTGATACCGCTGCTGCTGTATGTGGGGTTTTTCCTGCTGCCGAGCCTGCTGGGCGTGTTTTATTCCTTTACCGACTGGGGCCGCAACACGCCCCGGGACGGGCTGCACACGGTGGGCCTGCAGAACTACATTGATATCTTTACCTCCAACAAGAACTATGCCTCCGGCATTGTGAACACGCTGAAGTTCACCGTGATCTCCAATATCGTGAAGATCATTCCCGCGCTGTTCCTGGCCATCATCCTGTATGAGGGACTGAAGGGCATGGGGGTCTACCGCACGATTTTTTATCTGCCCTCCATCATTCCCTTTGTCATCATCGGTATCGTGTTCACCTCGGTGCTGAATTACAAAAACGGCCTGCTCAACACGGCCCTGGAGGCCATCGGCCTGGGGGTGCTGAAACAGAAATGGCTGTCCGACCTGGGGGTGGTCTGGACCTCCATCTTCATGGTGGACGCCTGGCGAGGTATCGGTTATGTCATGACGATTTTCATGACCGGCCTGAGCACCATCGACCGCAGCTACTATGAGGCGGCCAAGGTGGACGGCGCCAATTTCTGGCAGCGGCTGTGGCATGTGACCCTGCCCATGATGCGGGGCGCCATCATGATCAACCTGGTCTTCGGCGTCACCTACGGACTGAAGGTTTTCGATATCGTGTATGTGCTGACCAACGGCGGTCCGGGGCACGCCACGGAAGTGATCACCACCTATTCCTTCCAGCTTTACGGGGCGGGACAGTACGGCATGGCCACGGCCTTTAACTCCATTCTTCTGCTGATTACCGCCGTCATCGGGATTGTTATTGTCCGGGTGATGAGCAGAAAGGGGGCGGCCTGATGAAGCTTCCGAATAATCGTATTCATAAGAAGCGGATCCGTCTGGAAACAGTGCTCAAGCAGCTGCTCTGCATCTTCCTGTCTGTGCTGGTGCTGGCGCCCATGTTTTTGGTCATTATCAACTCCTTCAAAACGAAGAACGAGTCCGCCCGCATGAATCTTTCATTCCCGAAGGAATGGCTCTTCTCCAACTATGCCGATGTCTTTCAGAAAGCGGACCTGCTTACCGGTTTTTTAAACAGCCTGATCTATGCCTTGGTTTCCACCACGGTCGGGGTGCTCCTTTGCGCGATGGCGGCCTATGTATTGAGCCGCAAACGCACGAAGATCAATAACTTCATCTATTATTTCCTGATCTGCGGCCTGTTCTTCCCCGTGAACTATATCACCCTGGTGCGGGTGTTCCAGTGGCTGAACCTGAACAATACCCGCTTCGGCATCATCCTGGTGTTCACCAGCGCCATGATTCCCTTCTGTATCTTCACGATTTACAGCTTTGTGGAGACTGTTCCCCGGGAACTGGATGAGGCAGCGGTGATCGACGGGGCCGGCCCCGTGACGCTCTTTTTTCAGGTGATTCTCCCGCTGCTCAAGCCCACCCTGATCACCTGCTTTGTGCTACAGTTTATGGGAGTATGGAATGACTTCCTCACGCCGCTCTATATGTCTTCAACGAGCAAACTCTTCCCGATGACCATGTCGGTGTACCAGTTCTTCGGGCGCAACGGCAGCTACTGGAACTACGTGTTCGCGGACATCGTGCTCACGATTATTCCTGTGCTCGTGGTATACGGCATCGGTCAACGCTATATTATCGGAGGCGCTACGGCAGGGGCAGTGAAAGGATAATCAGAAAGGATAAGGACAGATGGCAGAGACGAGGACGCTGACCTTTCAGACCGGGGAAGGGCTCTATTGCCTCCAGGCGGTGATGCCCGGGGTCATTCGCGTTGTGCATACCCGGGAAAGCCGGGCAGAGGCTCCCTCCGCCCTGGTGAGCTATCAGGATATTCCGCGGATCCAGAATGCCCCGGCCGCCCCGGCGGAGGGGCCCCTGACGCTGACAAGCGGGGATCTCCGGGTGACTTTCGACCTCGATACCGGGCGCCTCACCTGGCGCCGGCAGGCGGACGGAAGCGTACTGCTGCGGGAGGCCGGCCATGAGCTTACAGCCCAGGAAATCATCCGCTATACCACCGGGGATGAGGATCCGGTGATCGAGCGGGTGAAGACGGTGGACGGGGAGCGGAATTTCATCAAAAACCTGCGACCCGTAAAAGACCGGACCGCCTGGCGGGCGAAGCTCTTCTTTGATTTCGATGAAGAAGAAGGGATCTACGGTCTCGGCCAGACGGAGAACGGCGTCTGGAACCGGCGGCATCAAAACCAGTATCTTTATCAGCACAATATGCGGATTCCCATGCCCTTCCTCCTGTCGGGCAAGGGCTACGGCATTCTTGCGGACTGCGGCAGCCTCATGACCTTCCAGGACGACGCGGAGGGAACTTATCTCTTCCTGGACACCGTAAACCAGCTGGATTACTACTTTATCCTGGGAGACGGCGGACAGGGCAGCCGCTTTGACGGGATCATCGCGGCGCTGCGGGCGCTGACGGGCAAGGCCGCCCTGCTCCCGCGCTGGGCTTTTGGCTATATCCAGTCCAAGGAGCGGTATCAGACCGCGGCGGAGCTGGCGGAAACGGTACGCCGTTACCGGGAAGCCGGGGTGCCCCTGGACGGGATTGTCCAGGACTGGCACACCTGGGAAGAGAACCGCTGGGGCGAGAAAAAGGTGGATCCCCGGCGCTACGGGGATCTGAAGGAACGACTGCGGGAGGTTCACGATCTTCACGCCCATGCCATGGTCTCCGTCTGGCCCAATATGAATTCCAACACCTCGGACTGGGAGGAATTCCGGAAGGAGGGCTGGCTGCTGAATGACCTCAGCACCTATGACGCTTTCAATCCGGAGGCCCGCCGGCTGTACTGGCAGCAGGCGAAGCGGGAACTCTATGCCGGGGGTTTTGACGCCTGGTGGTGCGATTCCACGGAGCCATTCTCGGGACCTGACTGGGGCGGAGAATCCCTGCGGGAGCCCTGGGAGCGCTATCAGCTGGTGGGGGAGGAGCACAAGCGGTTTCTGCCGCAGGAGCAGGCGAACCTGTACGCGCTGTATCATGCCCGGGGGATCTATGAAAACCAACGAAAGGAAAACGACGGCAGGCGGGTGCTGAATCTGACCCGCTCCGGATATGTCGGCAGCCAGCGCTACGGCGCGGTGCTGTGGTCGGGGGATATATCCGCCCGCTGGGACGTGATGAAAAAGCAGATTGCGGAAGGACTCAATATGGCCGCCAGCGGCTATCCCTGGTGGACGCTGGACATCGGCGGCTTCTTCGTCGTGCACAAAAACTGGCAGGGACGGGGCTGCGGCTGCAATGGAGATCCCTCGCCCAAGTGGTTCTGGCGGGGGGACTATGAGCAGGGGGTCAGGGATCCGGGTTATCGGGAACTGTATGTCCGGTGGCTGCAGTTCGGCTGCTTCCTGCCCATGTTCCGTTCCCACGGCACGGACACCCCCCGGGAGATCTGGAATTTCGGCGCCCCGGGAGAGCCGGTGTACGAGGCCATCGCCGGGACCATCCGCCTGCGCTACCGGCTTCTGCCCTTCTTCTATTCCCTGGCCGGCGCGGTCTGGCGGGAGGACGGAATGTTCATGCGGCCCCTGCTGTTTGACTTCCCGGAGGATCCCCGGGCGGCGGCCTGCGCGGAGGAATTCCTGGTGGGTCATTCGCTGCTGGTGTGCCCGGTCACTTCTCCCATGTATTACGGCCGGGAAGGCGCACCCCTGGAAGCCCCGAAGGAATGGCGCTGCTATCTGCCCCGGAGCTGCGACTGGATTGATTTCCGGACGAACAACAGATATGCCGGGGGCCAGGAGGTCACCGTGCCCGCCGCGCTGGACAGCATTCCGGTTTTCGTGCGGGCAGGCTCCATTCTGCCGATGGCGGAAGGGCTGGAATACGCGGATCAGCCCCTGCCGAAACCGCCCGTCCTCCGGGTTTATGCCGGGGCGGACGGCGCCTTCACCCTCTATGACGATGCCGGCGACGGCTATGGCTATGAACAGGGGGAATACACGATCCGGGAGCTGAAATGGACCGACCGCGAGCGGCATCTGACCGGCGCGGAAGGATTCGAAGTTGAAATTGTGGGGTAAAAAACCAATATGCACATCACACGAATGAAAACCAATCACCTGACCGAACCGCTGGGCTTTGACACCGGTACGGTGACGCTGTCCTACACGGTGGAGGACGCAGCCGGAAAGGAGCAGACGGCCGCACGGATTCAGCTGGCGACCTCGCCCGCGGAGGAGGATATCTGCTTCGATACCGGTGTGAGTACGGAGATCGACAACGCGGCATATTCCCTGAAATGTCCCCTTTTGCCGCGCACCCGGTACTACTGGCGTGTCTGGGTGCAGACAGACGCCGAAGAGACCGGGTGGAGCGCGTGGACGTGGTTCGAGACGGCCAAGGCGCCGGACGAGGACTGGCATGCCAGGCCTGTTACTTCGCCCTTCGGGCCGGAAGCACATCCGGTATTTACACGCACCTTCACGCCGGAGCAGCCCTGTGAAAGCGCCCGGCTGTACATCCTGGGCCTCGGGCTGTATGAGGTGTACCTCAACGGACGCAAGGTCGGCAATGAGGTGCTGCAGCCGGGGTTCCATTCCTACGACCTGTGGCTGCAGTATCAGACATATGCCCTTGAGCCTGCGCCGGGCGAAAACAGGCTGGAAGTCTGGCTGGGGGACGGATGGTATAAGGGGCGGTTCGGGCTCGGCGGCGGGCTTTCTCCCTACAGGGGCGAATATGCCCTGCTGGCGGAACTGCGCATGCGCCGCGGAGACGGCTCGGAGCAGATCATCGGCACAGATGAAAGCTGGCAGGTGCATCCCGGTCCGGTGCAAACAGACGGCATCTACGACGGCGAAACCATCGACCTGACGGCGGATTGCGGGCAGACCGCTCCGGCCGTTCCCGCTTCCCTGGACCTGAGCAGGCTGCGCCCGCGCCTGAGTCCGCCCCTGCGCATTCAGGAGACCCGCCCGATGCGCATCATCAGCACCAATCCGCTGATCCTGGATGCCGGGCAGAATCTCTCCGGCTGGGTGCGCTTTGCATGCCGCGCTCCGAGGGGAACGGAGATTCGCCTGCTGTATGCCGAGCACATGATGAACGGAGATGTTTTCCGGGATAATCTGCGTACAGCCAGACAGACCTTCACTTATATTTCGGACGGTACAGACCGGCCGGCGGAGCCCCGGTTCACCTATTTCGGCTTCCGGTATGTGAGGGTGGAAGGCTGGCCGGGAGAAGCCAGCGAAGATGACTTTACCGTATGCGTCATCCATTCCGATCTGGAGCGAACCGGCAGCATCACCACCTCTGACGCGTCGGTGAACCGCCTGTTTGAAAATGCCTTATGGAGCCAGAAGGACAATTTCCTCGACGTGCCGACTGATTGTCCCCAGCGCGACGAGCGCATGGGCTGGACGGGCGACGCGCAGATTTTCTGCGACACGGCGCTGTTCAACACGGACGCGGCAGCCTTCTACCGCAAGTATATGCAGGATATGGCGCTGGAGCAGATGAACCTCGGCGGTTCGCTGCCCTGTGTGGTTCCCGCGACGTTTTACGGCGTGAACGGCACGGCGGTCTGGGGGGACGCGGCGACCATCATCCCCTGGCAGGTCTATGTGCATTCCGGCGACGCAGCCATTCTCCGGGTGCAATATCCCTATATGAAAATGTGGGTGGAGAATATCCGCCGTGAAACGGAACAGGATGGCAGCGGCTTCCTGTGGAGCGGCAGCGCACAGTACGGCGACTGGCTGGCGCTGGATACGGACAATGTCCACGGCGCCACTGACCGCACACTGATCGCCACAGCTTATTACTACTACTCCGCGAACATTGTGTCCAGGGCCGCCGGTGAGCTGGGCAACCGGGAAGACGCCGCGCGTTATGATCAACTGGCTCAGAACATCCGCAGCGCCTTCCTGACGGAATACTTCACTCCCGCCGGGCGGCTGGCGGACCATACCCAGACAGCGCTGGTGCTGGTCATCTACCTCGGCCTGTATCCCGAAGGCACACAGGACAGGCAGGCACAGGACCTGCGCCGCCGGATCGCGGAGGACGGCTTCAGGCTGCGGACCGGTTTTGTCGGTACGCCCTGGCTGCTCAGCACGCTGACGATGTGCGGCTGCGAAGATCTGGCCTGGAAACTTTTCCTGCGCCGTGAGTATCCCAGCTGGCTGTATGAGGTCGACCAGGGCGCCACCACGATCTGGGAGAGGTGGAACTCCATCAATCCCGACGGTACCATGAACAAGGACGGCATGAATTCGCTGAATCATTATGCCTATGGTTCCGTCGCAGCGTGGATGTACCGGTATATGGCGGGCATCCAGCCCGTGGAGGACGCGCCGGGCTTTCGCAGGATCCGCATTGCGCCATGCCCGGACAGGCGCCTTCGCCACTGTAAGGCAAGCGTGTGTACACCCCACGGCGTGTGCGCGGTGGCATGGCGCTGGGTGGATACCAACCGGCTGACACTGGACGTGCGCGTTCCCTTCGGCACAGCGGCAGAGCTGGTCCTGCCCGACGGCAGCGGAAGCATTCATCTGGCAGCAGGGGCATATGTTTATACACTGGAAATGCCCGCAAATCACCCCTTCAGCATGATGAGCGACTGGCGGGAACTGCTGGCTGACGACCGGGCCAAAGCGGTGATCGAAACATATTTTCCCAAAGCCGTTCGCGGGATTCCCTTCCAGAACGAATTGCAGACGATGGAGCAGGTAGTACGTTCCCCCTTTGCGACCCTGACAAGGGAAACCATCACGGAACTGGCACGGGAACTGGAAAATTCAGTGGCTAGTGACTAGTGGCCAGTGGCTAGTGACCAGTGATTAGCGGCATATAAGCTGCGGTGAAAGGACAGGCGAGATGATCTATAACGATTACAAATTTCATGTGCCCCAGGAGAAGCAGGTACGCGTCATTACCGATACCGATGCAAAGAACGAGGCGGATGATCAGTTTGCCGTCGTGCAGACGCTGCTCTCACCCAGGCTGGATAACGTGGGCTTCATCGCCGCGCATTACGGCACGAGGCATGCCGACGCCATGGAACGCAGTTACCGCGAGCTGGAAACTATTTTTGACAAAATGGGCTTCGACAGGGAAGGCATGCTCTGCCGCGGCGCGCCCCATGCTATTCCCGATACCCAAACGCCTGTTGACTCCGAGGGCGCGCAGCTTATTATCCGCGAAGCTATGAAGGATGATCCAAGGCCGCTGTATATTACGTTCCTCGGTCCGCTGACCGATATGGCCTGCGCTTTGCTGCTGGAACCGAAGATTGCCGGCCGATGCACCGTCATCTGGATCGGCGGCGGACCTTATCCCCATGGCGGCGTTGAATTCAATCAGGACAATGACATTGACGCGGTGAACGTGGTGTTCCGCTCCAGAACGCCGGTATGGCAGGTGCCCAAGAATGTGTACGAGATGATGGCGGTTTCCCTGGCAGAGCTGGAATACCGTGTGCGCCCCTGCGGCGCGATCGGCGAATATCTCTGCGATCAGCTGGATCAGCATGCCCAGGAGGACGGCCCCCGCCGGAGTGATTTCCGCTCAGGTGAAAGCTGGGTGCTGGGCGACAATCCCGCTGTCGGTCTGCTGCTGTACGAGCACCGCTTTGAGTTTGACTGGATCAACGCACCCCTGGTCACCCATGACAGCACGTATGCGCCCGACGTACGCAACCGTCCGATCCGTGTCTATCGCCGCGTTGACAGCCGCCTGATCCTGGAGGATCTGTATGCCAAGCTGGCGCTGTTCCATCAGCGTCACTGATCTTTTTCGGGAAAGAGAAGATCGCTGTTCAGGGTCTTTTCCGTGGCAAGCCGGGTTTCACCCGGAGCCAGAGTGAGCACCTGCTCCCGGTTGCCGACGCGAACCCGGGTGGGCCGGTTGCAGCCGGAGACCAGTTTCACGTCCGTCAGCTTTCCGTCCCGCACCCGCAGATCCACGGTATAGCCGTTGGCCCCGCGAAGACCCCGGGCTGTCAGATTTTTCCAGGAGGAGGGCAGGGCCGGCAGCAGCGTGATTTCGTCCAGGGCACTGTCGATCAGCAACCGGGGAACGCCGGAGGAGGCTGCCATGTTCCCGTCGATCTGATAGGGCGGATGGGCGCAGAACAGATTCAGATAGGTTCCGCCGCCGTTGTGGAGGTCCATCTCGCTGGTTTCCACCACCTGAAGCTGCCTGCGCAGGAGCTTCAGGGCATGATCTCCGTCATGCAGCCGGGCTTGGACGTTTACCTTCCATCCCAGACTCCAGCCGGTACCTCCATCGCCGCGGCGGGCCAGCAACTTCCGGATCCCTTCCAGGATCCGGGGATCGCTGTCCACAGTCCGCAGATGACCGGGGAAGAGCCCATAGACAGGAGAAATATGCCGGTGCTGCGGATCTGATTCCTCATAATCAACCGCCCACTCCAGCAGCCGTCCGTCCGCTCCGAACCGCAGGGGAGGCAGCTTTTCCAGCACCCGGCGGGCGGCGGGGGCGTCCTCCTCTGAAAGACCGAGAATTTCCAGGGAGGTCAGATACTCGGTCATGACTTCCCGGATGATCTCATCCGTCATCGTGGAGGCGGAGGAGACAGAGAGGCACTCTCCGTTCAGCAGGAAGGTATTTTCCGGGGAAGTGGCCGGCCGCAGGGTGAGACAGCCCTCATCGTCCTCCGATACCGTATCGATGAAGAACAGAGCTGCGTTGCGCAGCACCGGCAGCGCACGATCCCGCAGGAAAGCCCGGTCTCCGGTGTAGATGAAGTGCTCAAAAAGATGGGCGGACAGCCAACCGTAAGCCATGGGCCACCAGCCGAACACCGCGTTGCCCCTGCCGTGCATGCCCACCGGGGTGGCATGGCCCCACAGGTCGGTGTTATGATTGGTTGTGGCGCCCCGGGCGCGGAACAGCTCCCCGGCAACTTTGCCCCCGGTGACAGACAGTTTGTCCACCAGGTCAAACAGAGGCTGCGAGCAGCCGGGAAGATTGCAGATTTCCGCCGGCCAGTAGTTCATTTCCGTGTTGATGTTTGTGGTATAGTTGCTGCTCCATATAGGCTGCAGATCCGCGCTCCAGATGCCCTGCAGGTTCATGGCCTGGGTGCCGGGACGGGAGGCGGAGAGAAGCAGGTACCGCCCGAACTGGTAAAGCAGCACAGGCAGGGAGTCATCCTTTTCCCCTGCGGAATACCGGCGCAGTCGCCGGTCGGTGGGCAGATCTTCCCGGCTGTCGCCATCCAGACGGATCTCCTGCAGGGACATGAGGGCAGAGAAATCTTCGCGATGCTTCCGCAGAAGCTCTTCGAAGGTCAGATCGCCGGCCGCGTCCAAGTCGTGCCGG
>Ga0310786_10008888_pt1 | contig 12825 bp, 9 predicted proteins | sample AusTroGonzalo_MG_FD_203881 | JGI IMG/M metagenome (GOLD analysis project Ga0310786, IMG submission 203881) | Bovine rumen microbial communities from tropical cattle in Woodstock, Queensland, Australia - Gonzalo_03 (v2) (version 2) | ecosystem: Host-associated > Mammals > Digestive system >...
GCGCATGGCCTCCAGGATCATCAGTGGTATTACCTACATAGAGCACCGGTCTCCGCTCGTTCAATTCCGACCTCAGCGAACTTTGTAGGGCAGATGCCGTGGAAGCTGTCTCCACTCCGCTTCCCGGTTCGTAACCGAAATTGTTCACCAAAGCCATATCGCTCATCACTGCCGAACTTCCTGTCGGGGTATAGGTCATTCCCATCGCCTTGCCAATATCCGCCATCAGCCTTGCAACGGCATCCGCCTGCGTTTGGTTGTAATCGGTTCTTTCTCCGTAAGTGCCATCCGAATCGTAGGATTGCCCATAGTTGTCGAGCATATTGTCCCAGTCGTAGACATGACCCGAAAAGTCCTCACCATTTACCGTGCCCTTAGATTCCTTGGGCCATTTCCAATAGTACATCACCTGGGCGACTGCCGTAGCAACACATCCCGTCGGACAACCTGCAGGACAATAATTATTATAGGGCGCTTCCTGACTCCATGTGGTAGTGAGCAACGGACCTACCCTAATGGAACCAAGATAGCTGGGCCATTGCTGCGCAGCTCTCCTCGGTGCGGCCTTTGCAGGATTCAGACGCAGCGAGTCAATAGCCTCCGTGTAAAAAGCAAGCAAGTCCTTCAGCTGTACGGGCGCCTTGTCGTAAGAGAACGAACCGTGATCGCAATAGCCTAATATCTCATCGCCAGTGCCACTCTCGCCAGACACTATCACAAACCCTTGGTCATTGCCCAAATTGACAACATAGGCATTATCCTTATCAGCCACCTTCGACTTCAGCGTATGAACCAGCATGGGGGTGACCTCAGCCACAGGCGCCCTGCGCTTCGACAACTTTTGTGTGCCAGGACTTGTTGCAAACTTGTTGGCTATCTGTAATGCCTGCTCAACATTGATATCATCAGCAAACACACTGGTAGTTGCAAACAGTGCGGCGATCAAAAGGGAGAATATCTTCTTCATGACTTACGGAATTTAAAGGTGAAACGGGTGGTCTTGACGATATAGAGCTGTTGCCCCAGATGTTGTAGTGGCAACGTGGCGCATCCCTCGCCGTCCAGCACGTATTGACCGGCCTTCACGCCTTTGATGTCGTATATATATACGGTTGACCCTGGGTCTCCACCACTGATGACCAGCATGCCACCCTCGAAGCGGAACTGGGCTTCACGCTTCACTTCCTCGACATCATTGATAATCTCGTCCGACACGTCGATGACTACCTTCTGCAGCATATAGATGGGATAATGTACCGCTGTCTTGGTGGTTGTCAGCACCAAGTCGTTGCCTGAATAGGTCACAACGGGCTTTTCCGAAAAGGCAAACTTTGCTACTTGGCCGTCCTTCTGATAGACAACAATAGCGTTCTCCAAATCAGCCGTCGTGGCTGCACGCATGATGACAACGGATGCCAACAGGAACAATAGGAGTAGTATTCTCTGCTTCATATGCTTAAAAAATAGGTTTTTAATGTTTATGTCGCAAAGATACGAACTATTTTTCTAACTACCAAGGAATTCCACAAAAATAATGCACTACAAGCCCAAAACAGACGTAACAACAAACATAAAGGGGACTCGTCGTTGAGCCCCCTTGTTTGTTACTTGCAGAGTTTGCAGCCCTCGCATTTGTTAAGTTCTCCACGGAAGCGTTTTTCCACTAAGTGGTGGAGGCGGTCGCGGAGAGGTTCAAGCTGCATCTTGTCGATGACCTCGTTGATGAAGGCATTCTGCAACAACAGCTTGGCTTCAGCGAGTGAGATGCCACGCTGACGCATGTAGAAGAGGGCAGCATCATTCAGTTGACCAACGGTAGAGCCATGGGCGCACTTCACATCGTCGGCATAGATTTCGAGCATCGGCTGGGTGAACATGCGAGCTTCCTTGGTGGCTGTCAGGTTCTGGTTGGTCATCTGCGAGGTTGTCTTCTGGGCACCATGTTCCACCAACACCCTGCCTGCAAAGGCTCCTGTGGCTGCGTCGTCGAGCACATACTTATAGAGTTCGTTGCTAGTGCAATGAGGCACTTTGTGGGTAATCAGCGTATTGTTGTCGACGTGTTGCTGCTTGTCGGCAATAACACAACCATAGCACTGGCACTCAGCACCCTCACCGCTGAAAGTGAGGTCGAGCTTATTACGGGTAATGCCGTTATGCAGGGTGATGACATTGTGGTTTACACGACTGTTGGCCTGCTGGTCGATGTAGACATTGCTCACGCGGACGTTCTTGGCGTGCGTCTCTTCGAGGCAATACAGATCCAATGAGGCGTTCTCACCCACATAGGCCTCGATAACCTGTGTAGCCAGGAAGTTACGGTCGTCAGCAGCATGGTCGCAGAACAGCATTTTTAATTCTGCTCCCGCCTCCAGAACGATGAGCACACGACGGTTCACCATCAGATCGACGTCAGAGCGCAGGATGTTAATGACTTGTATGGCACGGTCGACCTTGACATTCTTAGGCACATAAACATACAAACCATCCTGCGCCAGCATGGTGTTCAAGTCTGTGGTGGCGTCATGGGCCTTACCCGCCAACTGATTGTAGTATTTTGTTGTCACAAACTCCTTCAGCGAGCCAATAATTACGCCTTCGGGCAAATGGCCCTTTGGCTTTTCGTCCTGATAAAAGCCGTCGTTCACCACGAAATAAAGACTCGTCGACAGGTTGGGGACATCACAGCTAAACGCTTTGTAGGGGTCAACGGGTATGGTCAGACGATTCAGGTTCAAACCATAGTCGGGAGCAAAGAGCTTCTGTATATCCGTGTATTTGTAACGCTCGACTTTTCTGCTGGGGAAACCATTCGCTGCGAAGCGCTCGAAAGCCTCATCACGCACGCTGTTCATCACCTCGGGCGCATGATCAAAGATCATCTGCCGAGCCTGCTCATAGAGTTCAATATACTGTTGTTCGCTTGAAGTAATCATAAAATTCAATGTTCAAAGCTCAAAGTTCAAAGTATACTACTCTTCTCCGATTTCTTCCTTTATCCAATCGTAACCATGCTCCTGAATCTGCTTGGCAAGTTCAGGGCCACCCGTCTTGACGATACGACCCTTGTAGAGCACATGCACGAACTGCGGACGAATCATCTCCAGCAGACGGTCGTAATGGGTAATGACAATACACGACGTCTCTGGTGTCTGGAGCTTGTTCACGCCCTCGGCCACGATACGCATGGCGTCGACATCAAGACCAGAGTCCGTCTCGTCGAGAATGCTCAGTTTCGGTTCCAGCATAGCCATCTGGAAAATCTCATTGCGCTTCTTCTCACCACCGCTGAAACCCTCGTTCACTGAGCGGTTGGCCAGTTTGGAGTCAAGCTCCACTATCTTACGCTTCTCACGCTGCAGCTTCAGGAACTCAGCGGCATTCATCGGCTCTAAGCCCTGATATTTGCGCTTCTCGTTGATGGCGGCCTTCATGAAGTTGGTCATCGACACGCCAGGAATCTCAACGGGATACTGGAAACTCAAGAACAATCCCTCGTGGGCCCTGTCCTCGGGTTTCATCTCCAACAGGTTCTTGCCATTAAAGTATGCCTCGCCCTCAGTCACCTCATAGAGCGGATTACCCACGAGTACAGCACTCAGCGTTGACTTGCCGGAGCCGTTGGGACCCATAATGGCATGAGTCTCGCCATCGTTAATCACGAGGTCGATACCCTTCAAAATTTCTTTATCGCCAATCTTGGCATGTAAATTCTTAACTTCAAGCATTATATTACCTTTTTATTTTTCCTTTTTACCTTTACCCAACCGTGCCTTCCAAAGAAACACTAAGCAGTTTCTGAGCCTCGACAGCGAACTCCATCGGAAGTTTCTGCAGGACTTCCTTGGCATAGCCGTTGACGATGAGTCCTACGGCCTGCTCGGTAGGAATGCCTCGCTGGTTGCAATAGAAGAGCTGATCTTCCGAAATCTTCGAGGTCGTAGCCTCGTGCTCGAAGATGGCGCTGTCGTTGTGCACGTCCATATAGGGGAAGGTATGCGCACCACAATCCGAGCCTAGCAGCAGCGAGTCGCACGACGAGTAATTACGGGCATTGTCAGCGGTGGCTGCTGCACGCACCAAACCACGATAAGAGTTCTGCGAGTGACCAGCGGAGATACCCTTCGAGATGATAGTCGACTTGGTGTTCTTTCCAATATGGATCATCTTCGTACCCGTATCGGCCTCCTGATAGTTGTTCGTGACAGCGACGGAGTAGAACTCTGCCTGTGAGTTGTCACCTCTTAAAATACAGGAGGGATATTTCCACGTAATAGCCGAGCCCGTCTCCACCTGTGTCCACGAAAGTTTACTGCCTTCACCACGCAAATCACCACGCTTCGTCACGAGATTCAGTACGCCACCCTTGCCGTTTTCATCGCCTGGATACCAGTTCTGCACGGTAGAATACTTCACCTCTGCACGGTTCATTACAATAATCTCGACGATGGCAGCATGCAACTGGTTCTCGTCGCGCATGGGAGCCGTACATCCTTCGAGATACGAGACATACGAGTCGTCATCTGCCACAATCAGCGTACGCTCAAACTGTCCCGTATTCCTTGCATTGATACGGAAATAACTGCTCAGCTCCATCGGGCAGCGCACCCCTTTGGGGATGTACACAAACGAGCCATCGCTGAACACAGCCGAATTGAGGGCAGCAAAGAAATTATCGCGATAAGGTACTACCGTTCCCAAGTACTGGCGCACCAAGTCGCCATGTTCCTTGATGGCCTCACCAATGGAGCAGAAGATAACGCCCTTCTCGCGCAGTTTCTCCTTAAAGGTGGTCTTCACGCTGACAGAGTCCATAATGGCATCGACAGCGGTGTTACCTGAAAGCGCCAAGCGCTCCTCGAGGGGAATACCCAGTTTATCGAAGGTCTTTTCAAGCTCCGGATCAATACCCGACGGAGAACCGTCGGGAACAGTGGCAGGCTTCTTGGCTGTGGGGTCGGCATAGTACGAGATGGCCTGATAGTCAATGGGGGGCACATGTACATGTCCCCATGTAGGCTCCGTCTGCTCCTTCCAATAGCGGAACGCTTTCAGGCGGAAGTCGAGCATCCACTCGGGCTCCCCCTTCTTCGCTGAGATGAGACGAACAATATCCTCGTTCAGACCCTTCTCTATGATTTCAGTATGCACGTCAGTAGTGAAGCCAAACTCATATTTCTGTTCGGCTACCTGACGGACATATTGGTTTTTTTCTTTCATATTTGTTTACTTACTGACAAACTTCAGACAGCGACGACCCTCATAACTGACGTGACCCTGATGCTCCAGATAGTTCTTAATGATATCGGGGGTAGTTATACCCAGGCTATGGCCTTCGTCAGCACGTTTCGAGGGACTGACAGCCACCGAATAGCTGTTCGACACCACGCGATAAGTTTTCTTCATATTCAGCTTCTTGCCGTTCTTGTCGAGGAGTACGAGTTTCTTAATCGTACCATCAACAGGGTTGAGGGTTATCTCGCAGGTCATGCCACTCACATAAGGGAAGCGCTGGTTGTCGTTGTCATAGCAGGAGATGAGCATATCGGAGAGTTCTTTACCGGTCACGTTCAGTTCGACGGCAGCATTTTGGAAGGGGTCCATCTTCATCACGTCGCACACTGTTATGTCACCAGCGGGGTGGCTCTCAATGCGCACGCCTCCGGCATTCTGATATGAGAAGTCAGCACCCGTCTCACCGATATAGGCGTCGCACATCAGACAGCCCAGTTCCTCCTTGCAGACGAAGGGTGTCTCAGCAACGGCTAACACACGTTTGAAGGCTGGATTCTCGGAGAAATACTGTACTAGGGCGGCAAGGGTGTTGTTCACCTCACTCCTGCCAGCAACGGCAATGCGTTCGGCTTTCTTCTCGACGATTTTATTGCCCTCGAGCACCAATGTGGAATGGGTGGCATAGGGCAGGCTCTTCATATTCTGCGTGATGAGGATGCCGTTGTGGATTTCGCCACCATCCAACTGGGTGTGGGAATGGCCACCTACGATGATGTCAATCCAAGGCAGTTCGGCAGAGAACTTCACGTCGTCCTTATAACCCAGATGCGACAGCAACAGTACCACGTCGCACTGCTTGCGCAGGAACGAATACTTCTGAATCGTCTCCATCGGGTCCATGAACTTGATGTCCGTCATACGGGCAGGGTGACTCTCAGGGGTTCCCAACGAGCTCAATGCTGTGATACCAAGGACACCCACAGAAATGCCGCCACAATCAAAAATCTGATAAGGCTTGATGTGCATCTTGAACTTGGGATCGGGCTCCATATTGGCGCAGAGTGTCGAGAAAGCAGAAAGTCCAATGAGCTTAGCAAGTCCGTACTGGTTGGAATCAAACTCATGGTTACCTACAACAGTGGCATGGAATCCGACCTGATTCATCAGAGCCACCATGGGGTAGGCAGGAATATCGAACATGTCATTGATGGGGTCACCCGAGCGGTTGTCGCCTGCCGACAGGATGAGCAGGTCAGGATAGAGTGCCCGCAGGGAGTCGGCCACAAAGCCCAGACGGGGGAACTGTTCGATGGCAGCATGCATGTCGTTGGTCGAGAGGATATGCAGTTCGCGTCGTTCCTGAGCCGATATTGTCAGGACCACCAACATCAACAGTGATGCTAAAAGAATCTTCTTCATATCGTTCGAGGAATTTTGAATTTGATTTGTTCGTGTTGACTGGCAGGTGCATCGAGGTCTATCTCGTGTCCCCTGCTGTCAAATACCGTCAAATGGTCAACCATGCTGACGTCCAGTCCTTTTAAAGCAAAATATCTGAGGAGCGCATGGCGAACCAGCGCACCCTCAAATACTTCTATCTTCTTACGATTTACTTTCACAGCTTCTGCTCAACCTCAATCTCGGTGAAGGTCTCGATGATATCGCCGACCTGGATGTCGTTGAAGTTGACGAGTGAGATACCACACTCCAAGCCCGTTGCCACTTCCTTGGCATCGTCCTTGTAGCGCTTCAGGGCGTCGATAGGAGCAGTGTGTACGACAATACCATCGCGAACCACACGGGCCTTGTCCTTGTTGTGTACCTTACCATCGGTCACCAGACCACCGGCAACGGTACCCACCTTCGATATCTTGAACACTTGCTTAACCTCAATCTCACCAGTGACGATTTCCTTCTTAACCTTGTCGAGCATACCCTCCATCGTTGACTTCACCTCATCAATGGCGTCGTAGATGATAGAGTAGGTATTGATTTCAACACCCTCACGATCGGCAGCACGACGGGCATCGGCGGAAGGACGCACCTGGAAGCCGACGATGATAGCCTGCGAAGCGCTGGCCAGCATGACGTCGTTCTCGGAAATCTGACCCACAGCCTTCGAGATAACGTTGACCTGAACCTTCTCGGTTGAGAGCTTGATAAACGAATCGGACAGAGCCTCGATAGAACCGTCGGTATCACCCTTGACGATGATGTTCAACTCGTGGAACTCACCCAGAGCGATACGGTGCGACAACTCGTCAAGACCAAGCTTAGTCGTAGTACGCAGGCTCTGTTCACGCTGCAACTGGATACGCTTGTTGGCAATTTCGCGAGCCTCCTGCTCCGTTTCCATCACGTGGAACGAGTCACCAGCCGTTGGTGCACCGTTCAGACCCAGAATGATGGCGGGCTCGGCAGGACCGGCCTTCTCAATGCGCTGGTTACGCTCGTTGAACATAGCCTTCACCCTACCCCAAGCAGTACCGGCAATGACCACATCACCAATCTTCAGAGTACCGTTAGACACCAACACCGTAGAGACATAGCCACGACCCTTGTCGAGCGAACTCTCGATGATAGAACCAGTGGCCTTGCGGTTGGGGTTAGCCTTCAGGTCGAGCATCTCGGCCTCAAGCAGCACTTTTTCCAGCAGTTCATAGACGCCAATACCCTTCTTGGCTGAGATTTCCTGGCACTGGTACTTACCGCCCCAGTCTTCCACCAACAGGTTCATATTGGCCAAGTCCTCACGAATCTTATCGGGGTTGGCGCCTGGCTTATCAATCTTGTTGATAGCAAACACCATAGGTACGTTTGCTGCCTGAGCATGGGCGATAGCCTCCTTGGTGGTAGGCATCACAGAGTCGTCGGCAGCAACGATGATGATAGCAATATCAGTTACCTGAGCACCACGGGCACGCATAGCGGTAAAGGCTTCGTGACCAGGAGTGTCCAGGAAGGTAATGCTGTGACCGTCCTTCAACTTCACGTTGTAGGCACCGATGTGCTGGGTAATACCACCAGCCTCACCGGCAATCACGTTGGTGTTGCGGATGTGGTCGAGTAACGAGGTCTTACCATGGTCGACATGACCCATCACCGTCACGATTGGAGCACGAGAAATCAGATCGTTCTCGTCATCCTCCTCCTCAGTGATGGCGTTCTGTACCTCGGCACTGACGTATTCAGTGGTAAAGCCAAATTCATCAGCCACAATATTGATGGTCTCAGCATCCAGACGCTGGTTGATAGACACCATGATACCAATCGACATACAGGTGCCGATAACCTGGTTGACACCCACGTTCATCATGGTGGCCAGCTCAGAAACGGTCACAAACTCCGTCAGCTTCAGCACCTTGCTCTCAGCTGCCTCAGCGGCCATCTCCTCGTTCATGCGCTCAGCAACGGCATCACGCTTCTCCTTACGATATTTGGCACCCTTCTTGTTCTGGTTGGTCTTAGAAGTCAGACGGGCCAGCGTCTCCTTGACCTGGCGTGCTACTGCCTCGTCATCCACCTCCAACGGTTTCACAGGACGGTTCTTCTTATTCTTCTTGCCGCCTTGCTGCTGTTGCTGCTGGTTACCATTCTTATTCTGGTTTTTCTTGTTCTGATTCTGCTGCTGGTTGGCCTGCTTGGCTGCTGCCTCAATATCGACCTTACCCTGACGGATGCGCTCACGCTTCTTACGTTCGCCAGCGGCTTTCTCCTCGCGTTCCTTACGGCGCTCCTCCTTGGACTTCTTCTTCGGACGAGTGCTCTGGTTCAGCGTCGAGAGGTCGATTTTGCCCAACACATTCAGCTGGGGCATATTCTGAGCGGCTTTCAGCTCACCGGGAGTCTTGACGGGTGTGGGAGCTGCAGTTTCCTCTTCCTCTTCCACTTCCTCATCATCATCTTCATCCTCCTCGACAGCGAGCTCTTCCTCTTCAACCTCTTCTTCCTCTGGCTCAGGGGCCTGTACCTCGACGGGCTCTTCCACTTCGGGTTCAGCGACTTCGGGGTCTGGTTTTACTTCTTCCTGCGGTTCGGCAGCAACCACGGGCTCCGGATCAACCTTCGGAGCAGCCTTAGCCTTTCCGACACTATCCAAGTCTATCTTACCCACAGGTTTGAACTGCGGATGACTGTCCAATAGTTCGTCAGAGGCGACGGATGCTTTCTCCTTGGGCTTCTCCACCACCACCTTCTTCTCCTTGGGCTTCTTCGCAAACAGCATCTCTGCCTTGGTCTTGACAGCCTTATCGGTACTGAACTCATTGACCAAAGCATCATACTGCTCGTCAGAAATCTTAGTGTTCGGCGTAGCGTCGTCCTTGATTTCACCCAGCGAGCTCTTCTTCTTCAGGAAATCAACTGCCGTTTGAAGTCCTATATTCAGCTCTGATAATACTTTATTTAATCGTACTCCCATTAACTCTTAACTCTAAACTTTAAACTCTAAACTCTAAACTTTTATTCGAACTCTGCCTTCAGCACTTCAATGACGTGGTCGACGGTTTCTTCCTCCAAGTCGGCTTTCTCAATCAGCATCTCACGCGGAGCGTTGAGCACAGACTTGGCAGTATCCAGACCGATAGCCTTGATAGAGTCGATAATCCACTGATCAATCTCGTCAGCAAACTCGTCGAGATAGATGTCCTCGTCAGCCTCGTTTTCGTTCACCACACGGAATACGTCAATGGTATATTCTGTCAGCATGGAGGCCAGCTTGATGTTCAGACCACCCTTACCAATGGCCAGCGACACCTCCTCGGGCTGCAGATAAACCTCTGCCTTGTGCTCTTCGGGATTCAACGTGATGCTGGTCACCTTAGCAGGCGACAGGGCACGCTGGATGAACAGCTGCGTGTTGTTCGAGAAATTGATGACATCGATATTCTCGTTGCACATCTCACGAACGATACCATGTACGCGGCTACCTCTCACACCAACGCAAGCTCCTACGGGGTCGATACGGTCGTCGTAGCTCTCGACAGCCACCTTGGCACGCTCACCCGGCATACGGGCAATGCGACGGATGGTGATCAGACCGTCGTTAATCTCAGGAACCTCGGCCTCGAGCAGACGCTCCAGGAACTGGTTCGAGGTACGGCTCAGAATGATACGAGGATTGTTGTTCTCGTTCTGCACCTCCTTGACGATGGCACGGATCGTCTCACCCTTGTGGTAGTTGTCAGCAGGAATCTGCTCACCCTTCGGCAGGTGGAGCTCGTTGCCCTCATCGTCGATGAGCAACACCTCGCGCTTCCAAATCTGATAAACCTCAGCGCTGACAATCTGCCCGACCTTATCCTTGTACTTCTGGTACAGCGAGTCGTGCTCCAGCTCCAAAATCTTCGAAGCCAGCGTCTGGCGCAGGTTCAGAATAGCACGACGGCCAAACTTCTGGAACTCTACCTCCTCTGACACTTCCTCGCCAATCTCGTAGTCGGGCTCAATCTTCTGGGCCTCGCTCAGGGCAATCTCCTTGTTTTCGTCCTGCACCTCACCATCAGCCACCACAATGCGGTTACGATGAATCTCAAAGTCACCCTTGTCGGGGTTGACAATCACGTCATAGTTCTCGTCCGAACCAAACATCTTGGCGATAACGTTACGGAAGCTTTCTTCCAATACGCTCACCAGGGTCGTACGATCAATGTTCTTGGTCTCTTTAAATTCCTGAAAGGTCTCAATCATTGAGGGGCCTTTCGCTTTCTTTACTGTTGCCATTAGTTTTATATTTTACTTTCTACTTTTTTACCCTTTTACTTTTTTACCTTTATTTAAAGGCCAGCAGGTATTTGCAGTACTTCACGTCGCTCACATTGAACGACTTGTCGACATCTACCAGTTGGGGGCGCTTCTTGCCCTCCACCTGCTGCTTCTCCTTCACTGTCACAGTGAACTGTCCTGCCTCAGCATCGACCTCCTTCAGGATACCCTGCACTTTCAGACCATTGTTCTGCAGCACTTCCACCTCTTTGCCGATGTGGTTCACATACTGCTGCATTACCTTGAAAGGCTGTCCGATACCCGCCGAACCCACTTCCAGTTCATAGTCGCCCAGCTCCTCGCCCAGCGCCTCCTGCAAATGACGGCTCAGGTCAGCACAGTCTTCAATCCATACACCATCAGCGTGGTCTATCTCAATCACGATACGGTCATCAGCGGTCATTTCAACATCTACCAGGTAGTAGTCGCCCTTTTGCAACCACTCCTCAACAGCTTTTGTTACTACGTTCTTGTCTATCATAAACGATATTTAATATTTAAAATGAAAGAATGAGAGACTCGCGTTGGAGTCCCTCATTCCTCTGAACGGGTGCAAAGGTACGAATAAGTGAGCAAATAACCAAATAAAATCGTGTTTTTTTTTGTTATTTCGAACGAAAGTACCTTCGAGAGGCCTCTCAAAGGTACTTTTTTGTATCCTGCAAATTTTTTGGTTATTTATTTACTCGTGTACATATAAATTCCACCCGAGGTAGGTCTCGATGGCCTCGTTGAGGATGTCGACGACATCAGTGCGGCACATGGCAACATGGTGCTCGAAGCCGTTCTTGCAGATGTACTTCATCAGCTGCTGCAGGTTGTCGACCTTCGTCACGGCGATACAGCCATCCATGCCATAGGGGTCGTTGGTGATTTCGCCCTTTCCGAGATAGGCCTTGATGCAGCCCTTGGAATCGTCCGTAGAGATGCGGAAGAAGGTGAAAGGACCTTCTGAAACCTTTGCATACACAGCTCCGAAGGTATTGATCTTACCTAACGTGCGACCAAGTACACCCAGCGGTCCTAACTTCAGGTCACCATTACCTACGAATTGCTTGGGGAAGTTACCGCAGTGGGTGCAGACGCACTTGTTGCGGTCCTCAGCGAAGTTGTTGTTCCAGTCAAGCAGGGCTGGAGCATTCTGCGAAGCCAAAGCCAGCGCATACATTGATACGGCTCCGGCGAGGTCGGTCTCGCAGGCGGCAGGAATCAGTTTTTCGCTGAGCATCGACATGGTTACACAGGGTGCACAGCCATAGTTTTGCTCCAGCGAATCCCAGCACTGGATGGCCACAGCCTGTACGTCGTTGGCCTCGATCCAGTTCTCTACAGCCACGCTGAACTTAGCCTGCAAGCCCAGCTTCTCCTTATACGAGTCGGGCACCTTGGCATAGTTGCAGGTACGGTTGCACATCTCGATGAATTTGGGATCGTCATCCTTAATCTTCTGGGCGGCATAGAGAATCTCACTGAGGTCGGCAGGCACGACGGTAATGCCCGAACGCTGCAACAGCTTTTCGCTGGCACGACAGGTATTAAAGCCCAAGGGACGCGTACCAATCTGACCCAGGCGACAGTGGCGCAGACCATTCACTACGCGGCAGATGGCGGCAAAGCGGTCAATATCCTTCTTCAGCAGTGGGTCATAGATGCTGTAAGTGTGCAGCGTGGTGTCCGTAAAGGGAATGCCATACTGATAGAGGTTGTTGCACACAGAGATCTTGCCGCAGAAGGCATCACGGCGCGAGTCGAGGTCTACCTTATCGTTCTCGTCGTCGCAGGCCTGCACCATCACGGGCACGTTCAGGTCGGCGTCGCTGATGGCAT
>Ga0310786_10008889_pt1 | contig 12825 bp, 20 predicted proteins | sample AusTroGonzalo_MG_FD_203881 | JGI IMG/M metagenome (GOLD analysis project Ga0310786, IMG submission 203881) | Bovine rumen microbial communities from tropical cattle in Woodstock, Queensland, Australia - Gonzalo_03 (v2) (version 2) | ecosystem: Host-associated > Mammals > Digestive system >...
TCGAAGATGAAATCTGCGACGACTCCTACAAGACTATCCTGCATATCGAAGTATGGCTTCCGACTGACGAAGATGCAAAGGAACTCGCAGACATTATTGACGGCAATGTTGTCGATGGTCTCAACGATGGTTGCCCAACTTTCCGCATCACTTACCGTAGCGAAATCTACATCAAGGCTAAAACCAAAGAGGAAGCTGAATCTATTTTCAGAAACATGAGCAAAAAAGAATTTGATGCTCAATCCGAATTTGTCGAAATCGTGAGCAACGAAAAAGAAGTATATCGTCAAGAATGTAAACACCGACGATGAACCATCCCTCGCCCTCGTTCCTGTTAAATAATTTTTTATTTTTGAGTCCACCGCCGCCCGGGATTCCGTGGGATTCCCGGGAAGCCCGGGCCATATACGCGATATAACCAAAGGAGCCAACAGATGGAAAAAACGATAGGAATTTTGCTGGAAGAACTTCAGAATGAAGGCATCTGCTACACCAGGCAAGGCACGAACGAACTCACCTATACCGCCAACTACATGAGGGTCGAGGCCGAAATCGACCTGGATACCCGGACAATCACGATATATGTCAACGGGAACACCTTTACCGAGCGCACCTATGTCGAGGACGAACCCCTCTCCCGGGTACTCCGCGATGTCGCAGAGGCCGCCGGGCAGCTAGACCAGGCCGTGGAGGACTTCTACGGCACGATGGAGGGATACGAGGACGCCTGACCACCGCCCCCCGGGATTCCGTGGGATAACCGGGAAGCCCGGGGAATACACATACCATACAATAGAAAGGAGCAAACCTATGGCACAGCAATCCAAAGTCATCATTTCAGTCATCGGATACGACAACCACGACGACATCTGCGGGGTACTTGACTACCTCGAAAACCACGGCGTCATCCCGCCTTACTTCCAGGAATTCGCCTTCTGCGCCCCGCAGGAAGACTACGAAGACTATTCCGACCGCTTCAACTACGCAATCAACTCCGGCCGCGAGGTAGTCGTGCGCCGCCCGGGCGGCAACATCCTCACATACGCCCACTACCGCCCGAAGAACGGCCTGACGGACTGGATTTTCGTGCTGGCCAAGTGCAGCACCAAGGAAGACGAGCAGAAGGTGGCTGACTTCTACAAGCAGCAGGTTCTCGCCTCCAAGGTCGTCCCGGAAGACCACATCTATGTCGTGCTGTCCGACCAGAACGACCCGGAATTCCCGGAAGACGACATCAAGGAAAAGATGCTGTGCGCTGCTAACATGGACGGCCTCGCGGCGCGCATGCTCTCCCAGTATCTCGGGGAAAATAATTTTGAAATCACCGAGTGCAACTACGTGTTCACCGACGCCAACGTGTCCGACTACTACATCCACTTCTCGTTCCTCGGCAAGAACTTCTGCCTGGACTTCGAGCAGCTGGACGACGACGACCAGGGCCTTACCCTTGTCAATTGCAATGTCCGCCGTACCGACGACGATTCCGCCCCGGAAAGGCTCGACTCCTACGAGAACCTGAAGGACTACCTCCTCGAAAATTATTTTTCGATTACCGAATGGAGTCACCATGTCACCGGAGACATTTCCGTGGTCAACCCCGTACCCCGCGTGGAAGGCAAGGAACTCGTCTTCGAAGTCATGCGCGGCGGGAAGACACTCACCATGACCATCAACCCGTTCACCGACAAGGCGACCATTCCCGAGGCTCCCGTTGAAGCCCCGGAACTCCCGGAGGAACTCCCGGAATCCCTTGAAGCCAAGGTGAACTTCATCTATACGCAGGTGAAATGGCTCAGGGAGCAGTATTCCGTCCACGACGAGGCAATCAAGCGCCTCCAGGCCAAATAATTTTGTTGTCATAGCTCCTGAAGCCCCGTCGGAAATCCCGGCGGGGTTTTCTTGTATCGCTGGGCGGAAGCACGATAGTCGCCAGAGGCGCCGCTGCCATTCGCTCTCCACCGCCGCCCGGGATTCCGTGGGAGTTCCGGGATGCCCGGTGAACGTATGGTACAATAAAATCCGCCCCGGTAAACCCGTGGGAAATAATTTTTATCTTAGAGAGGAAACGATGAAAAAATTTCTATTGAAGAACGTACACCCCGATATTGTGTTCGGCGTAGCCATGCTCTGGTTACTGGGAAACATGTTCCTGTCGATGGTTGCCTGGCACGCCTACGAGGAAACCGTGGCCGCCGCATGCAAATCGCTCGGCCCGGTATTGTCGATAGCGGCCCTGTTCCTGTGGGCTACTATTCTGTCGTGGCCGTGGATGAGGATGTTCCCAGCCAAGCAGAAGAAAGCAGGCTGACGTGGAACCCCGGGGCCTCCCGGTTCCCTATCCACCGCCGCCCGGGATTCCGTGGGTAACCCGGGCCGCCCGGTGAACGTATGGTACAACAACATCAAAAGGAGCCTACCATGATTAAACAAAAATTTTATGCTACCGTCAGCATGCTGGCCAATACCACCGCGACATATAAAAGGGGTATCCCCAACGGCCACATGCTCGCCACAGCAGATAACCTCGCCAATGCCTTCTGCGACGGCTCGCACTATACGCCGTATGGCATCGCCGCCAAACGCGACAAGTCGCTGCTGCACTTCACCTTCTACGTAATTCCCGGCTGGACTCTCAGCGACCACTATATCCAGTTCGACGTATGCGTGCCGATAACAGGCACGGTATGGTACGTTACCTCTTCCGTGATTAACCAAAAAGGCGACGTGCTTCCCAAGTGGGGCAAGTGCAGGTTCTCCAACGGCAAGTTCGCTATCCCCAGCTACATCGAAGGCATCTTGGGCGAAGTGGGAAAGAAATACCAGCCCATGAAACAGAAGGAACTCGCCGCCAACGACTCGGAACTCGCCCGGGCGCAGTCCTTTGTCCCCGAGCTGAAAAAGAAATTTGACGCCATCCAGGCGTTCTGCAAGAAGAACAAGCTTTCCCTGTGGCTTGACACCAGCGTGGAAAGTGTAGGGATAATCGAAGTCCTCCCGGCAGGCACGGAGGCCGTCGATGAGAGTACCGAGCGGCGGGACTCCGACTTGAGGTACAACGAGAAGGCCATCCCCACCATTGACATTGGCGTATCTTGCTACGACCATTTCTATGTCTCGCTAGTCCGACCGAACGGGAAGCCGTCGAAGTAATCCCTATCCACCGCCGCCCGGGCCTCCGTGGGTAACCCGGAAAGCCCGGGGCATACCGGGTATACAACAAAAGGAGCCTATATGAAAATCAATACCAAGACATTCTATTCCAAGGTACTCGCCTACGCCAAGAAGACCATCAATACCACCGCCGACAATATGCTGGCCCACGACACCAAGTCAATCAACGAGGGATGCCTCGGCACCATCCGCTACTACCTGACCGACAGCCAGGAACGCAAGTTCGACAAGAAGCTGCTCACCCTCGAACAGGTGCAGGCCATCGCGCTTGAAAAGATGACCGCCGGGCTCAAGGAAAAGAAGGAAAGGCTCATGGCCAAGCTCAACACCGAGTCCGGCCTCCCGGAACTCCCGGAGAGCATCCGCATCGACATCGAGTGGCGCAAGAGCCGCACCTGGGGCATGCTCCCCTCCGCCGACGTATGGGCTGGCGGCTGCCACACGGAAGCCCGGCTGACTTCCGGCTGCGGGTTCGACAAGGAATCGTCCGTTACCGCCACCTGCTTCAACGACAACCCGGCGTTCTCCCGAATCGTCGCAGTATGCGCCTACCTCGACTCCCTGGAAAACACCAAGACCTACGGGTACTACTTCGACTACTGCGGAGCACGCTTCGAGGGCGCCGTCGGCTTCGACTGCCACCAGCGCATCATCGAACGCGCCGGATACAAGCTCATCGCCCAGTGCCACCCGTCCACCGCCGACGCATACCGCTTCTCGCTGAAATAATTTTTTAAAAAATTAAACTTTTGTTTACAAAGGATTTACCATGAAAACTGCCAAAACTGACAACTTAATATATGTAGTCACAGGTCGCTTCCAGGACCGCCATGGCGACGAGGGACTCAACGGGCCCGAACTGTTCTCCACCATCGACAAGGCCGCCAAGTACCTCGCCGAACAAGCGGAGGAGTTCATCAAGTATCACAACGGGCTGCACAAAGACGGGACAATCGACTACGATACTGTGGACTCAATCGACGATGACCAGGGCGACACGGATGATTCCATCCTGGCCGCAAAGGACATCCTCCCCTACGTCCAGAAAAACCATGCCATCGACATCAACATCGACGGAGAAGGCACCTGGTCTAACTGGGAAATCTTCTACGAAACCGTCCAATAATTTTTCCATAGGCTCCCGAGGCCCCGCCGGAATTCCCGGTGGGGCCTCTTTTTCATGCCTGAAGCCACTCCGGAAGCCCAGCAGTCGTCCTCGTGCCGGCTGCACCATGCTCTCCACCGCCGCCCGGGATTCCGTGGGATTCCCGGGAAGCCCGGGCCATATACGCGATATAACCAAAGGAGCCAACATGGCAAAGAAAACATTTTTCATCGTATCCGGCAACATCAACGGCAACGAGGTAAAGCCGCGCCTGTGCGCCACCCGTGAAGCCGCTGACAAGGCCATCGTCGATTCATTCCTGTCGGTCATGTGCGACCGGAACTACATCAAGCAGGACGGCGAGTTCAAGGATTCCGTCATGGTTCGCATCGACCTCCGCGACAAGCGCGGCAGTTTCGGTCTCGACCCCTGGGAGGAAAAGCAGGCATACGAGTGCCTGGAACGCCTGGAAAAGAACAAGGCCGATAACGAGCATATCGAGTGCGTGACCTTCCGTCACCGCCGTTCATGCCACATCTTCGCCGAATGGCAGGTCACGGAGGCTACCGTGTAGCCAACCGTGTCCCCACAATGTCCCATTAGGGGGAACCCGGCGGGACATCGTGAGGGCACAAACAACCAAGGAGACAACAATGATTAGAATTTTCAAGACCGGAAAACTGGGCCTGTCCGACCCGGAAATCGAGAAGGAACGCCAGGACATCTTCGAGGCCATGTGCAAGCGTTCTTGGTAGATTTAGGTAGGTTTCAGTTAACGGTACCGCAAGGTAAAAAAACGGAGCCACCCATGGCAACAACGACCGAACCATACTGCCCAATCTGCGGCGCTAGACTCCGCAGGTCACTCGCGGCAGACCAAAAAATGAACCTTATCACGGCCTGGAACTGCCCGGACTGCCACTACGACTCCCTGGCGGCCACGGAAGTCCCCGTCCACCGCCCCCCGGAACCCCATGGGAACTCCCGGTAGCACGGGGGAAACCATATCCATACATAGGAGCTCATACCAATGGCAACGCTAAAGGACTATTTCAGGAACCAGGTAATCGACATCCCCGGGGCTACCCGGAGGTCACTGGCCGTAACCGCGGCCAACTTCATCCTCACCAAGAGGGACAGGCTCTCCGACATCACGGCCGAAGAAGTGGCCGAGAAGGGAAAGCGCGGAAAGTTCATGCTGCGCGTCTACACACCGGAAGGGGACGCCTACGAGGACTTCACCGGGTACTTTGACATCTTCTCCACCAACGACCAGGTGCTGGAACTCGTCAACTCCCTCCTCCCGCAACCAATCCTTGGCCGCCAGGTGGCCATCAAGGTCGGACTGGACGGCCCGAGGTTCTCGTTCGGACACTGGCACGGCATCAGGGTATGACCTCCCGGAATCCCCGGGGCGGCCCGGGAAATATTTTTTTTCATTTTCCACCGCCGCCCGGGATTCCGTGGGTCGCCCGGGAAGCCCGGCAGACCAGTCCGGCATACACAAAAAATATTTTTTAAAAGGAGCCCGACATGTTCATCGTAACCATCTATACCACAGACCACTCCGACAAGGACTACATTCCCGACACCATCATCACTTCCGGCGACAGCATCGACGAAATTATCGCCGGTATTTCCGACGAACTCGCAGAATCCTTCGGTACTGGCCCGGACAACGCAGGGCCCTCCGTAAAGGACAACCTCGGTAACCCAATCGAGGACAACATCGCATCCGTATGCCAGGCCATCCATGACGGCACCACATGCATCGTGGTGGACTTCCCGACACACAGGAACGTCTACACCATCCTCACCATCTAGGAGCCCGACCATGGCAACAGCGAAACCCAGCAAGACAGACGACCAAGCTGTTCGGACCAGCTTCCAGAAGGACATGCAGGAAACGTTCAGGAAAAAGCTTGAATCCCTGATAGAGAAAAAGAAGAACGAAATCGCCACAATCGAGGCAATCGAATTCTTCCCGAAGAAGGACGGCTCCCCGAAGGCCCGCTTCGCCGACAACTTCGGCTTCCGTAACCTCGGAACCAGGGGACGCTCCCCCTGGGGCGACTCGTACCCCTACGTATCAATCGAAAACGTCCACGGAGACTACTTCGACGTGAATACCTACGGACTCACCCAGGATGAGGCCAAGGCCTCCGGCCTCCCCGAGCTCGACGGCATCGGGTCAAGGTACTACATCCCGAGGTTCGACCCCGAGGCCGGGAAGCTCCCGGAAGCCCCGGACGCCCGAAAGGTGGTCGAGTTCCTCCACGGGAAGGTCATCCCCGTACTCAACGACCAACTCAAGTCCCTGGAGACAGACCTTGCAGACCTCCCGGGATTCATGGCGGAACTCATCGCACTCGCCAACTCCCACAAGGATATCCTTAAAAAGTACGAAGGAAGGCAGCTCCGCTATTTCGCCATGTCGGATACCCTGCGCATGCTGGACTACCTCGCATATTAAATATTTTTTAACATAGGCTCCCCTGGAAGGCCCCCCGGACACCCGGAGGGCCTTCCTTTTTTATTCCCGGAAGCCAAGGTAGCCAAGGAAGCCCCGGGATTCCATCGTCACTCTCCACCGCCCCCCGGGATTCCGTGGGAACTCCCGGACGCCCGGGGCATCACCGGGGCAACGACAGAAACCCAAAAGGAGCTACGCCATGCCAAGAATCACAATCATGCCCGCATCCGGTGACCCGAGGATGGACTGCCTGGACAACGACAACATCGACCTGCTCTCCCGGTGCATCAAGCTGGTGGACAAGAACCTCGACCTGGACACAATCGACTACGCCTCCGGGTGCATCACCGTGTCCATCACGTACAACCGGGGTATCGTGGACGAAGAATGGGTCAAGCACGACTTCATCAGGGTCAACGTGGTCTGCGACTCCGTACCCGCCATCTTCAAGGACGTGTACCAGAAGGTATACGACCGGTGCATGCACTAGGCCGCCCGGGGCAGCCACGGGATTTCCAGGGGCTACGCGGGACAGGTTTCGGACTCCCGGGGGCTCCCGGGGCGAAAACCCGAAACCGGGTAACCTAGTGTCAAGATTTTTGTAAAATTCAGTAAACATTTATGGGATTCCGGGGCAGCCCTGGGAGAAAAGTGGCGATTTTCGCAAAATTTCGCCAGTTTTCCGGGAATCGTTGAACGCGGGTTCGACTTCCCGGGGCGACACACTTCCCCCGTTTCCCCCCACCTTCCCCCACCTTCCGCCCCGTTTCCCCACCGGGGCTACCGGGGGCTACGGGGGGCTTCCGGTCGCGGGTGCCCTCCGTGGCCCCGTCCTGGTGCACGGAAGAGCAGTATACGTCTCCCTTCCGGCCCCGTGGCGGCCCGGGGTGCACGTGGAACCTGCCCACCGCCGCCCGGGATTCCGTTGGAGGAGCCGGGAGCCCGGGGTATAATTGGGGTGTAACGAATCATGATATAAACCGTCACATAACACGCCAATCAAGAGAACCTTTTACTCGGAGAACCTACAATGCCCAACGCAAACCTCAACAAGGCCAAGGCCGCCAAGAATGACGAATTTTACACCGTAATCGCGGACATTGAACGCGAAATGAACGCCTACTATGACCGCGACCCGGATGTTTTCCGTGGCAAGACCATCCTCTGCCCGTGTGACGACCCGACTTGGAGCAATTTCACCAAGCACTTCACACAGAACTTCGTCCGCTACGGGCTGAAGAAGCTCATTTGCACCGGCTACCATAAGGGAGGCAGGGGCATGAAGTACGTGTTGGAGGGCGACACGGACGGCAACGGCAGGGTCGAGGAAGCCGACATCGTGGCTACCGAGATGGAAGGAGACGGGGACTTCCGTAGCGAGGAAGTCCAGGAACTGCTCAACGAAGTGGATTTCATCATCACGAATCCCCCCTTCTCGCTCTTCCGCGAATTTATCGCTTGGATTATGGAACACGGGAAAAAGTTTGCAATTATCGGTTCGCAGAACGCTATCACCTACAAAGAAGTGTTCCCCCTTATCAAGAACAACCAAGTGTGGCTCGGTGCTACCGGGAACAACACCGACATGGTGTTCCGCGTGCCGGAAGGGGTCGAAATTAAGGCTTCCGACCGCGCCAAGGCGGAGCGCCTGGGCTACAAGGGCAACTATACCCGTCTCGGAAACAGCTGTTGGTTCACCAACATCGAACACGGCAGGCGCCATGAGATTCTCGACCTCTGCACCAAGGCACAGCTGAAGAAGCGCGGGGTGGAGTTCCCGAAGTATGACAACTACAAGGCCATCGAAGTGTCCAAGGGGGCATACATTCCCAAGGACCACAAGGGCGTGATGGGAGTCCCTATCACATGGTTGGACAAGTACAACCCGGAACAGTTTGAAATCGTGGGTGCTACGGAATCCGAAGGCCAAGGATTCTCTAATGGTCTTTGGGAAGGTGGCAAGGCACAAGCCGTAGTAAACGGCGTCCCGGTTTACAAGCGCATCTTCATCAGGCACAAGCCTACCGAAACCGACGAAACCGGGGCGTAGGAATCACGTAAAAATAATTTTCACAATTATTACATAGAAGGACTATCAACCGGAAAAGGAGACCCGACGATGGAACTGACAAAACTTTTTGAAATTTTTGAAGAAGTGGCCCACGCAGAACAGCGCCCGGACGAAATGGTGTCCCGCTACGCCACCGTCAAAATCCGCGACCTCGTGGACGGGGCTATCTTCGATGCTGCCGAAAACAAGGGTCTCTACGCCCTTGACGGCCATATCGTTGTCCAACCCAAGTACCAGCGCTACTACATCTACGGGGACGGCAAGCGCGATGTCAAGGTCATTGACTCCATCCGTAAGGGGCTCCCTATCGGCATGATTAGCCTCTACCTCCCTGGCGACCTTGCCCGTGACGGCAAGCCGATGGCCGAAGTGCTTGACGGCCAACAGCGTCTCACCACCATCATCCGCTACTGCACGGAGAAGTTCTCCGTGGAGATTGACGGCAACCCGTTCAATTTCTACGCCCTCCCGGAAGAAATCAAGGTCAAGATTCTTGACACGGAAATTCCGGTGAGCATCTGCGCCGGGGGTGAAAAGATGCGCAACGATTGGTTCAAGACCATCAATATGCAGGGTGTCGCCCTCACGGACATGGAAATCCTCAACTGCGTCTATTCCGGCGAACAGGTGGAAGCCCTCAAGGAAAAGTTCTCCCATGTCACCCCGTACCTCTCCAATGTGGCCCTGCAATACATCAAGGGCGACCCGATGCGCCAGGAAATCGAGGAAACCGCTATCAAGATGGTCTGCCCCGATGTGGAAGCCTACCTTGCCGAACACCGCCACGATGCCGATGTCTCCAAGGTGGAAGCCAAGTTCCACGCTGTCATTGACTGGGTGGATAGCATCTTCCCGGAATACTACAAGGAAATGAAGGGTTTGGAATGGGGTCGCCTCTATGACGAATACCACGAAAAATTCTTCAATTCTGAAGAATTGGGCAAGATTGTGGCCGACCTCATGGCGGACGAACATGTGACCGCCAAGAAGGGCGCATTTGAATACGCCTTGCAGAAGGCATCCGGGGCTGACCCCGACCTCTCCCTGCTCCACATCCGAGTGTTCGAGGAATCGACCAAGCGCACGGTCTTTACCCGTCAAACAGCCGAAGCCAAGCAGAACGGCGTGTCTAACTGCCCCCTATGCGCCATCGGGGAGGGCCCGAACCGCCTAAAGATGTACGGAATCAAGGAAATGGATGCAGACCACGCGTCGGCATGGTCGAAGGGTGGTGCAACCACCATCGAGAACTGCATCATGCTTTGTACTACCCACAACCGGGCCAAGGGCAACCGCTAGGCAGCTAGGTTCAATATGGGAATCGGGGGCTTCCCGTTCCGCATCCACCGCCGCCCGGGCTACCGTTGGAGGAGCCGGGTGGCGGGCGTATATGGCAAGTGTAACAAACAAGGAATTTTTAACAGGAGACAACCCATGAGCAAGAAGAAAACCAAGACCGTTTACCACAACGCTTACCAAGGGAACGACCCCCTTCTGTCCTCCATGTGCGGCGTTATTCCCGCTAGCGGGGACATGCCGGAGAGTGCAGCTAGTTTCATCGCGTCGGGCTTGAAGATGGTTCTCAAACGCGAGGGCCTCGACGAGGACCTTTCCATCGACCAGTATCACGACAGCGTGTCGGCAAATTTCAAGCACACCATCTACTACTTTGACGGCTCCGACTGCAACGATGTGAATGTAACGCTCACGGTCAAGCGCGATGGCGCGGTAGCCGAGTTTGAAGCGGAGACCTATCACGGAGGTGGCAGGTATACCGAGAACAACCTCGAAATCGACACTTTCGACGGGTTGCGCGAAGTGGTGCTCCGTCGTTGCCGTGAGGTCCTCCTGGGCGCATGGAAGGAGACCGCGGAGGACATTGAGCAGAACATCAAGTACCTCAACGAAAAGTTGGTGAAGGGCGACTTTGACTACTAGGCCTACCGTGTGACGGGGGGACCCGGTGACACATCGTATGGACATCACTTCAAAAGGAGACAACTATGCAGTCCAATTTCGCAAAACTGGCCCAGTTGGCCACAAACACCGTCCGCATGGACGAAGCATCCAAGATTATCGGCAAGCAGGACGAAAGCCGTACCGTACTTTCCACCCTCGCGCCCCTTTTCGCGACCGTCATTGACGCAGAACTGGCTCATGCCATGGAGCAGAACCTTTCCGGCCTTTCCAAGGACGATGACATCGCCGTGGAGGACAGTAAGTTCGAGGTGGGTAAGTCTGCCGATGAAAGCACCCGTTGGCTTGACTACATCTTCATGCTCACGGGCAATTTCCCCGGCGTTATCAAGTTGCGCCTCACCATCTGCACCGCACCGGACAAAATCGACTTCTACATGCAGACCCTGGCCCAGGACGATGCAGGCAAGGTGATTGACGACAACCGTATCGCGGAAGCCGAAATCAAAGGTATCCCCCTTTCCCTCCCGATGGCGGTGTCGATGATGCTCGATGCCTGCAAGAAGAAGGGCGAGGCTTAACCAACCGTGCGCCAGGTGTTCCCCGAACGGGGGGACCCGGTGCTTCATCGTATGGTCATCACTCAAACAAAGGAGACAAACATGACACAGGCAACCAATGAAGCATGGAAGAAGGCCCTCGAACAAATGGAATTGGCCGGGTGGCACTATGAACCGTGGACCGAAGCCGGTGACCAGGGCTATATCTACAGCACCGAAGACAACCGCATCTACGCCTTTGTGAGCGACAAGTATGTCCTTATTGGCGTGAAGTTCGGCCCGGAACTGTTCCGCCGTCAGCGCACGAATGACAACCCGTACTTTGCCCTGGCAAAGGCAGCCCGTTCTGCCGACATGCTCGCCGGGACTTACAAGGATATTGAAGCCCGTCTCGCGGGAAACCTGTAAGGAGGAAACTATGAACGACTCCATTCAAAAATGGACACCTGTCCGTACCCGTCATTCTATTTCGTTCCATCCGTGGAAGTCCGATGATGTGGCCCATGCCAAGAAGATTGGAATAATTGTCGAGGCAAGCCGCAAGAAATTCGATGACTACAACAAGTGTCAGGCTGAATGCGAAGACCTTACCGAAAAGGGAAACTGCGCCAGGTGGGAATTTGCATACTTGACCAAGGAATACACCAAGAAGCTCCGCGACCTTGCCGAGGACAAGCGTTTTTCCGGCATGACCTGGCAGATGAAACAAAGACCACCATCTACTCCGTTGTGGACATGATGGAATCAATGGCTCGCGAAATGGTACAATAATTCTCAAAAAATGGAGGCTGCCCAAGAGGCATGTGAGCTCCTCAGAAATAAATTATCATTCGAGAACAACCGTGTGCTGGTGTCGCCTTTGTCGAAGACGGAGTGCAGCCCAAGGGTAAAATCCCCTATACCCAGGCGGAAGACGAAATCTGGCACAATACATTTTCACTTGGTGTTGACTGGAGCGAATTCGACCCCGACAACTTCGACGAGGACGAAGACGGCGAGGAGTAATGCTGGTGGACTGATATCCACCGCCGCCCGGGATTCCGTCGGAAGACCCGGGAGCCCGGAGTATATGGCAATCGTAACAGCAAAGGAGAATCACCATGGAAATCATCAACGAAAACAAGGTATCCTACCCGACCCTCGCCGCGAAGCCTTCGGCCAAGGAGAAGCTCGGGGCCGAAGTGGCCTGCCGAATCATCGACCTGATGAACCGCAACGAGCCCGGCCGCGTGTCCAATCCGAAAATCCGTGTAAACCATCACGGCAACCAGTCTACCGACAGGGACGTATTCATCACTGACTATGTCGCCGGAAAGACTGGCTTCGACACTTACTGGAAGTCCGGCGATAAAATCGCGGAAGCCGTAATCGAAATCCTCAACCGGGTTTCCAAGATTGACTCGGTGGAAATCCTTATCGACGTGTCGGTATGTATCGGCAAGTTCACAATAAGCGTGGGCAGGAAGATGCCACCCTTTAGGGTGGCTTAGGAATGCCCACGAGAACACTTTGGGAACACTTTATTCCA
>Ga0310786_10008890_pt1 | contig 12825 bp, 11 predicted proteins | sample AusTroGonzalo_MG_FD_203881 | JGI IMG/M metagenome (GOLD analysis project Ga0310786, IMG submission 203881) | Bovine rumen microbial communities from tropical cattle in Woodstock, Queensland, Australia - Gonzalo_03 (v2) (version 2) | ecosystem: Host-associated > Mammals > Digestive system >...
TAATTTTTATCATTACTACCATCAACAAAATTTTGTGATAAAACTTCTTTTATCAATGCTGTAGATGTTTTTATTGATAATCATTTTAATCCCATAAACGTATCATATCTATATTTCCAGTTATTCTCATAAGTTCATTTTTCGATAGTATTTCTTATATTCATCGGCAAAACTAATTCTTGTTTATTAGATCTCCAAACAAATACTCTTGGATTATCCAAAGCAGGAGTATAACTTGTATCTCAAGTAAATTCATAAGAAGCAATTACTGAAACAGCAATATTTTCAGGATTAACTTTTGTTAGACAATCTTCATATAATCTTTGTTCTTCATTGCATTTCTTCACCCTAATTTCACCAGTAGAAACTTTTGTACATGAATCAGTTAACTCAGCATCTACATTTCTTGTAATCAAAGAACTACATTTAGTTTCAGCAGTCTCATGTCAATTGTAATCAATTTTATACAAATCTACTTTAGTATTATCCTGTTTTAATCCACCATATCAATTATCTGTAGTAGAGTATCATAATCATATTAAATATTGAACTCAATTTTTAGCATCTGAATATGGATGCAAATAAGTAGAATATCCAGGAATTTTTAACTCTCAAATAATTTTTGGATTTGTAATATCTTCCATATCAACTACAAACAAAGGATCAATATTTTGATACGTAACTAAATATAATTTATCTCAAATATAACGAGAGGATTTGAAATTTTCTCCTGGCTCAATATTCAAAAGGCTTCACTTTAATTCCAAGTCATTATCAAGAATTGATAGGTGAGTTGCATTTTGATTATACCAAGTCGTAGTCAAAATTCTAAAATTTCCATCATTATCTTCATCCATTGAATATTGATTTAATGGAGTTCATGGAATAATAGTAGAATCTTGATATGACAAAGTTTTTCAAAGATTAAATTTATGAACCAATGTATTTTCATTTCTATAATACCAAGAACCATAACATCATCTTAAAGAACATTTAACAGGACTTGAGAAATATATTGGAGCTGGTAAATACAAAGATGTCTGTGACATGTGAATTTCATTTACATTTCCGAATACCAAATCTTGTTTAGGAGTAGCTCCAACATCACTTAACGAAATCTGAGAAATCAATGTAAAACTAGGATAAGAATCTGTCTCTTTCATAGTTTCCTCAGATGGCAACAAGTAGAAAATACTATCACAAGGCATTGATACCACTTTCTTAGTATATGTATTCTTTCAATTTGAACTATTTTGCAATGTAACATCTATTAATTTTGGCTTCATATCATTAAACACAACAGGATCATCTCTTCGAACTATATTATACCAACTCAAATTTATAGATGTAATTAAATAAAGCTGATTTCAAATCATTCTAGCATCATTAAAACTTCCATAAACCTCAGTCATTTTTTCCAATTTCAAATTATCTAAATCACTAATATCATAAATTATTACCAAAGAACGACTAGCTCATAAAATAGAATCAAAGTTTGAAGTATAACGAGATCATATAATAATCAATTTATTACCATTCAAAAACAATTGAATATTATCTAAACTATCTGGGATAGTAATTTTTGAAACAATCTCAGCATCAGAAAGATCATCTTTTGTTGGAGTTTTTATAATTGATATATATTTATCATCATAATCAACCAACGAATAGTAAAAAAGATATTTTCAATTTGATTTTAAAATTTCAGGCTCATCAACTCAAATCTTCTGAATATTAGTAGTAGAGTAGTCAGAAAGTTTTCACATATCTTTTGAAGCTGAACCATATGCATTAACCTCATTAACAGCAAGTGATTGTGATCAGTTTATACTATCAGCTACAGCAAAATCTAAAGATTCAGTTTCATAATAAATATTACCCCAACCACCTTTATAATATCTACGATCATAATTAATTTTCGGATGTAACTTCTTATAAGTTTCCAAAAAATCACTCAAAACTTTTTCCATAGATTCACAAGAATTTACCTTAGTAAACGTAATTTTCTCGTTTAAATCCTGTGCTTTCTGAACAATTTCTTGTTCTTCTTTTTCATTTAATGCATCCTCAATTTGTGTATCAATATCAACAGCCGAAACTGTTGTCAATCAACTAAAAACACCAACAGATAAAATTAAATAAAATAAATTTTTCCTAATATTCATTAACGCATAAATTAAAAATTAAAAACGATATATATATAAATATAAAATTAAAAAATATTTTCAAGAAAAAAAGCGCGATACAAAGAATTGTATCGCATAAAATAGAATAAACTGGATTATCGAAGTGATGAAAAGAAACTATTCATATTTTCGACATTAATCATTCCAGTTTCAGGATTGCCAACGATGAGATCAGTATAAGGCTGAACCAACGTAATCAGCTTTTCACACAAATCTCTACCGCAATTGGTAATGTTACCATCTTGGTCAAAAACCTTATTATAAAGGTCTTTAATTCCCAATAAAACGTTGTCAGGAATAACCATAATTACCTCCTTTTCTAATTAGTGTTTAAGAAATTTGAATACACAATATTTGACGATAATAAAATAATATAATATTTCAAGATATTAACAAAAAATCAACAAAAAAAACAATACAAAATATTGTGCAAAGTAAAAAAATAAAAATTAAAATATTTAATATTCGAAAAATTATAAAAAAATTTTTAAGAAAAAACTCAAAAAATTAAACAAAAAAATAGAACAAATAAAAAATATTATATAAAAAAAATAATCAAAAAAAGAGGATTAATTAGAAAAATAAAATTTCAAATTCGTTTATTTTTTGATTCAAGTGGCACATTTATCCACCATAATAAAATTTTGATCAAATTTGAAATTATTCGAAAAGTCCAGGTAGCACCAAGTATTACGTGATATTATAAAAAATAGAGGATTATGAAGATCAAATTTTGAAAATTTTCAAAAAAACTCTCAGACATATCAGAGATAAAAATATTATATTTTTATTTAATTTTTTTAAAAAAAGTAGCTCCAGTAGTCAAAAAGAAAAAATCACATCGACTTTGCACAAGATACATTGTGCAAACCAAAAATAACCCCTTTTTTAGCATTTTTTATACACTCCCCCTTTTAAGCTATTTTTGGAAAAAAATTACGAAAATTTGCACAAATAAATAAAATTTTAATTATTTTTCACTACTTTTAGACAGAGTAGAGCAAAGTAAAAAAGAGCACTACCCCACCCTTATTATTTATCAGATTTTTTCTTCCGCTTAAAAGCCAAAGGAATCGACAATGCTATAACAAATAACAAGAAATAAATAATAAGTTTGACATCATCAATAAAAAGAAGTATTATAATAGAAGCAAACAATCTTAAAACATTCATTATCCGCTCATAAGCATAATTATAATTTTCATAATCAAAATTCTTTGACAACTTTATAACCTCCTTATTTGTAGAAATATCATTCATTTTATTAGCAAATCACTCAATAAATGCTACTAGCGTAAGCAATATTCATCAAACATTTACCTTTAAAAAGTATACTAATAACAAAAAGAATATACTAAGCCCCAAATAATTTACATTATCTTTATTAATTTTTTTACCATATATGTATGAGAATATTATTGTTGCTATTCATGTCACAACTTGAAGAATTCAAACAATTTGATAAGTATCTTTTACATATATAACTAAATACAATGGTATAAAAAACCTAACTGCATTCATCAATTCATACGAACCAAATATATACTTATCAGAAAACTTTATTGATTTAAGAGTTCATAATAAATCTAATTTTTTGTTCTTATCCACACTCTCATCTAATTCAATTTTAGATATTGGATAAATACTAATTAAAAACAAGAATACTGATATAACAGTCAATATCTCTACACTTACAAAATCTAACAAAATTGCTCATATATAAGCTGCCAATACAGATCCTATTTGATTAAATATTGATATAAATGAATATGAAATAGATATATTATCATTATGTATTACTTTTAAATTATAGAATCTTCTAGTTATCCAATAACATCTCCTATATGTAGAAAATAAAAATGAAACAAGTAATAAATACCAAACAGAAAAATAAACATTAGCCAATGATATTTGAAGTAAAACAAAAGCAATTACTCAAGATACCAATATTGTTTTATAACCAAATCTTTTAACTACTCTAAAAATTATTGGCGATAATATAATTGAAAATAAGCATATTCAAAAATAATAAAAAATAACATCACTCAATGGAAATCAAGACTTATATAATATCACAGGTATAAACAATTCAATTAATTGACGAGCAAATGTAGACAAAAACACAAAAATATTATATCTCTTTTGATCTTTATCCACAATATTACCTATTTTTAATTTATTTTTAATTGTATTAAACATTTTAACAAATTTTAAGTACTATAAACAAAAGTTTATTAAGAAATTAAAATAAAATTCAAGGCTTTATAACTAAAGAAAAAATCGTATAATTAAACGATAGAATAAAAACAAAAATAAAACAACTATCACAATATTTTTAGCATTTGAAAAACAAAAATATAAAAAAAATATTTCGTTTTATCATTTTTCATTTGATATTAAAAAATTTATTATTAGAATGATAGAATGCTTTTTTATTTTATATCAAATTTTCATATGAAAAATAGTAGTGAAGAACTAGAAAAAAAATTGAAAGAATATTTTTCATTTTATCAAGAAAAAGTTTTATCTAAAATAAGAACAATCAAAGAAGTTACACAATGAGACGATTGAGGACATTGATTACTAACGCACACAGAATGAGTTGTTTTTAGATGAATTTATTTTGCACTATCACTAAATGAAAATCCTATCCCTGTAATTTTTGCCTGTGCATGTCACGATTTAGCAAGGACAGATGACGAATACAATGAAATACATTGACCAAAAGCTGTATCAATTGTAAAAAAACTCACAGACATGTTTAATGACATACTAACAGAAGATGAAAAAGAAAAAATAATTTATGCCGTAGAAAACCACACTACTTGAAAAATAGCACCAGACTACATTTCCGCATGTTTACGAGATGCTGATAGAACACGTATTTCTCGAGATTGAACATATCATGAAAAATTTTTTAATACACCAACTTGAAAAAAAATAGCTCAAGAAAAACCTGAAATATTCCTATCATTCGAAAACAAAATTTTATGACGTGAAAAGAATGATGATCGCGAATTAGTATTAATTAGAAATAAATTTTAATAAAAAATTACATTACCATTTCCGTTAGTGAAAAAAATAATTAATATACTACAACCATCATTTAATATTTTTTAAGAATTATGACAGACTATAAGCGCTGAAAAAATAGCTACAATTTCAATCAATACGATTACAATCTTATTGATGATATATATAATAGTATAAAAAAAGATTCCAGAGTAATCTTTATTGTTCGCCACGCAGAGCGTTGACCAGATTGGTGACAAGAATGATGACTAAGTAAAAATTGAATAGAACAAGCAAAATCACTATGAAAAAGATTGACATGATGAAAACTATGAAACACTGATTCTGATTTTTATTGAGGTACAATATACAAAAGAACCCCACAAACATCATATTATGTATGATATGGACGCGAACACAAACCTTTTCTAGAAGATATAAAAACATTCGAAAAAAATCGGATAGAATACGATAAAATTTTAAACTCAATGGATGTTATAGATCCTTTCTATTTAACGTATGAAATGAGTTTTGAAGAACTAGAAGAAAAATCTATAAATATGGCAAATGAACTTTGTAAATTAACTGAATGACACCCATTTAGTTTCATAACTTCACATGATCACCAAGTCATTCCTCTAGTTTCTTGGGTAACTGACTTAAATATAAAATTCACCATAGAAACCCGAATAAATTATCTATCATGAATTGCCATCATTATCAATGATATTTCAAAAGAACGGGAAATCTACCCTATTCAAACATTAAAAGAAAAGACAATGGTATTAGATGATGCTTCAGATTTTAATGGAATTAATTATCCAAAAAAAATTAAATAAAACTTTACGCAAACAAATTAAAATATAATCATTTTTAATTACACTAGATGCCTCAATTAACCTTTATTTTTGTATTTTTCATGTTTTCATCCATTATCTTATAAGTACTTTCGTACAACTCTGATAATTTATATATTCTTTCTCGATTCCATTTATCATCACTACGGCTATAACCATCACGCAATACAATTTGATCTACTCAAGCTAAAATAGTATAATTATCGTGCGCAAGTGCATTTCTAATACGTTCTCTTTCAGATTTTTTACCATTTTTACCACTTTCCTGCAACGGAATTGGAATAAGTTCATTGAGATAAACCATCTTAATCATCTGAACTTTTAACCAATTAGGAAATGATCCTATAATTCAGTTAATGGCAAAATAATCATCACAAAAAAAAGTACAAAGATTTACAACTTCTTTAAACTCAATTTCAATTTCTCATTTTTTAAAAACATTTCAATCGAATTTAAAACCACAATTAGCTAAATAATCACATAAACAATTCCAAGATCATATAACTGTTTTCATCACAGATTGTCAATTTTTTTTCTGCTTTGTCGTTCTCAACTTATCAAACAACTTATTCATAAAATACTGCTTATCCAAAGAATGCTCATCATTAATATTAGGAAAAATATCGCCATCATATCTTGTATTTAGATGATAATCCTTAATAGCACTTTCCATATCCTGTTTATATACACCACAACTTGTAAAATAATCAGAGAATATAAGATATAAAGGATTATAAGCATCATCAATCAATTCATTAGACTTTAATCACTTATAAGAATTATCTTTAATTAACAACAAATAAACAAGGATAGACATAGGAATAATTAAAGAAGACATTCATAAAGAAACCAAAATATATTCTAAATGTTTTGTATCAAGTTTTTCTTTACTAAAATAATTAGTCAATAATCATCACTCTTCTAAAATATTCATTTTAATTTTATCATAACCTCATTCTACAATATCTTGTTCTTTTAAGACTTCTCATACATCTCAAATTAAATATCTTGATAATGCAATTTCTCTATTTTTAATAGTGGCCTCATCTATATTTTCTCATTTTGCAAGATACTGATAAATATGTAAATTATCCTTAAAATCATCAAATTTAAGATCATTTGAATTTGAAAATATTTCATCATTATCACTGCTCATATATATTGCTAATGACTTTCTTGGTATAAAATGTGGCAAATTCAAAATAAATAAAAGCAAAAAATTATAAGGAATTTCTTTCTCAAACTCCTGTTTATGATGCATATTTTGGGGATTTTTTATATATAAAGCTTCAGATCAAAAAACATAACGACTATGATCTAATGCATTTCTAATTTCACTTATAAACTGCCTATTTGATAATTCAGAAGGCTTTAATAAAGACAAATCTTCGGTATCCACCCATTCTTTTGCCCCAGCTAATATAGCTTCAAAATTTTCCTCACTAAATCTATCTAAATGATCTTGCCATGAATTTCATCCCATAAAATGTTCCTTAATAGAAGAAAACATTACAGGAAGTAATGAGATCCACAACAATTTTATATCCTCAATTTTTCATTTAAAACAAGATTTTAAAGTCTTTTTCGATGTGGCAAATTTCTCAACGTTATCAACGACTTTCTTTTCATATAAAAGTTTTGCCATATAATAATGAGATAATTTTTCTATATTTTTTTGTGTTTCAGGAGTTAAGTTATTATTTTTATAATAATCTGAAATTAATTCTAAAAAATCATTTATTCAAATAGTTTCAAAAATTTCTGATTTAATTCATTCACTACAAAAAAAATCAGAAACATTTTTTGTCTCAAATATATCACCATCAAGTAAATCTTTGCACTCCTTAATACCAGACATTTACAAAGGACCTCAAATAAATCAATAAATTTTATAGATTTTTTAAAAATAATATCAAACAATAGTAAATAAAATTCTTATAAATGTAATCATAAAGGATAAATATGGTGCAAAACACATAATAAACTAAATAAATGCTAAAAATACAATTAAAATAGGAAACAAAATATTGTTAAACGAAAAAATAGCAAGTAATTCACAACCTGCTATTTTTTACAAGAAAATTATTTAAGATGAAATTATTCTCAAACAAGTCCTTCAACTAATTCCCCAAGAACTCATCAAATTCCACTTTCTTCCTCTTCTACTTCCAATTCTTCTCATTCATGACTATGCTCAATAGCCTCATATTCTTCATCAGATAATTCTGGGATACATCTTCTACAAGGATCTGTCAAACCTCTTTCAAAAGCATCTGCAACTGTTCATTCATATACAATTTCACTATTTGAAAATGCTGGACAATCAGGATCTACATGATATTTTTTACTATATTCAGCCCAATATACCTTTCAATCAGGACTAACTTGCAATACTTCTTGTTCTGCTCTTAAAAGTTGTTCACTAGAAACAGGGTTGTAATCATAACTAGCCAATCCAGCAATAACCAAAGCAACAACAGCTACACCTCAAACTAATTTTTTTGATTTTTTATCCAAATCTTTATCTGTAAATATCAAAACAATAAAAGGCAAAAAAGCTAATACAGCAATAATAGTTCACAAATTATTCCACAACCAGAATTTTGCTTTATTTTTTTCTGAAACTGGATCAATATGATTTGCTTTTTTCCATAATAAAGATCAAATAACAACAAACACAAGATCAATTCAAAGACAGATTAACAAAAATGTTACAACTTTCATATTACTTAACCAATCAATATTACCTTTTAACCTCAAAATTCAAATAATCTCAAATGCCAATGCAATCACCCATAACACTATTGCCCAAATCCTTTTTGAAGTTGCTCTCTGTTTACGATCTCCAGTCTGCTCAATCTTGATAATTTTACCATGACTGTCCTTTCAGTAAACTTCGTTACTTGCTGGCTTTGAACTTTCAACCTTAACATAAGTTTTTTCCTTTGCCATTTAAATTATTTAATAAATAAAAAATAATAAACAATTTCAAAGAAATCTTTCACTGAAATTCAATATACCAAAAAAATCATCAAAATCAAGTTTTGCTTATTTATAAAAATACATTGATTTATACCTAAAAATACGTATAAAATTAAACGCCTCTCACACAGTTATGGCAATAGAGAGGTGCCAAAGTTCAACTTTAATCATAGAAAGGAAAAAAGCTATGAGAACAATGAGCACTGCCAACGAGAACCTGAGCGCGTCTGTCCACATCGAGACTTAGCACAGACCCACAAGGTTTTCAACGGCAGCCAACGTATCAGTTGGCACTCACGCGCCGATTTTATTCGGCGCTCTTTTTTTATAAAAAATTTAAAAATAATACTATATATCTATCCAAAAACACACTCTCAATCTACAATTTCAGCTTCTGCTTCCTCCTCTACTCAAGCCTTTTCCATAAAACATCTATTATAATAACTATTTCAATCTTTACCACATACTGTAATTTGCTCTTGTGCATAACACTCAGCAATATATTCCTGATACAACCTTTCACCTTCATGCATTTCCTGAATATCTAACATATCTTGATACAATAAGTCACAAGCTCAGTCCATTACATCAGACATATAACAAAATTCCTCATTATTCAAAATACAAATATCTTCTCAATCCTCTGTCTGAGAAATCTGTCAATTATTATCAAAACAAGCCTGTTCTGCATATACATATAAACTATCATCATAATATTTCATATCTCATTTATGACAAATGTCTGCAGCTAAATCTTCAAGGTAACAAAACGATTCATCAAGAAAATAGCAAACATTTTGAATTTCTCATCACTCATTCCATTCTTGAATCTTTCATCATTCCTCATTACACATATCAGTAACTGCTGTAATCCACTCCCCTCATCACTGATTATCAAAATCATAAAATTCTCACTTACCACATTTTTCATCATACAAATCTCTCAAATAACAATAAGAGTCATCATTATAAAAGCACATATGTTCATGTTCATCATCTCAATATTTCACTATTCATCATGATTTTTCACAATACATTCTAGCAGCACCAACCCATTTATCATAATCTAAAATTTTATCTCATAAAATATTGTATTTGTTGCATCAAGTAAACAAAACAACCAATCAAAATAATACAAAAAATAAAATTGATTTTTTCATTGGAATGCTAGTTAAGGACTAAAAAAATTATTTACTTTCCCATTTTTTTCTAATAAATTTCAAAGATAATGTAGAAAGATAAAAACCTAAACAAGGCACGATAGCTCATAAAAATGGATTAGTAGTATCTGCTACTTTTAAATACAATAACGCAAAAATATATGTGAAAATAATAATACAAATTTTCCTAATCAAACTAGTTTCCCAAGATTTATCTCCCTCTACTCTATGATTTCTTTTTTTTATTTTTTCAATTTCATTTTCTAAATATGAAACTTTTTGTTCCAATTCTTCTTTTGTCATTTGATACAAACACAATATAAAACCCTATTCTAAAACAACAATCTTTCTTCAAACTTTCTGATTTTCTCTACTATAAACTTCATCAATACTCGACATTTTCCATCCGAAAGTACTACTCCATGTCTTAATTTCTTGCTCCAAAAAATTCGATTGATTCATATAATATGGGATAGTGAATACAGCTTTTGTACTATAGCTCTCTCTAGTTTTTGAAATTGTAGTAATGAATTTCTTGTACAAATCTCGAACTTGATTTTGATATTTTGAAACATCTTGTGCTGTTGCTCTATCAGTCACAATTGGTCACAACCATCATTCAGAAACAACTAAAATATTTCATTGCAAACTTCAATTTGGAATTTCTTTTGTAATATCATGTTGAAAAATCTCAAACTTTTTATCTGTATGTAATGAATCTTTCATCCACCAAATCGTATTTTTTTCCAAGTGCTGAATATCGATATCTGATCAAAAAAAATCATATCAAAAATGGTTTGCCAAGAATCAAGTCGTTCCAGATCAAACAAAAGGATCATAAATCGAAATCGGATTTTTTTTGCAAATTCACAATCAAATATTTAGCATAATATGAGTAAATTTCGCTGGCATCATTCACATTTTCATGCTACGAGATGGCTTACCAAAATCGATTTCCTCATATAATCAAATATTTTGATATCATTTCACAATTCAATATTTATCTTTTAACTTAACAACCTCTATTCACTTATTTTTCACTTCTTTATCTGTTTTGAAAAGATCAACTAATTTAAATCTTTTAATTCAATATTTTTTCTTCAACCTAATTCAAAAATCTTTGTCCTTTGTACCCAAAATTTTTTGTCATTCTAATGCATTTTTTAGTCACTCCTCCTCTACTATTTCACCCCATTTAATCACTCATCACAATTCACTCAATCTTTCAGAATTTTCAGTATCAAACAAAATTATTATATCAGTAAATTCAACTAAATTTGTTGGTTTTACCAACTTTAACTCAGCCAAACTTATTTCTTTATTTTTTCATAATATCGCAAAATATGTCATATCAGTACTTCAAAATAAAATTAACAATATAATATTAGCAAAAATAGAGCTATATTCAAGTAATACTTAGCTTTTTAGTTGGTAGACAACAAGCAATAAATATAAATTAAACATATAAAAAAATGTAAAATTTAATTTGGCAATAGATAATGACAAAAAAACAATAAAAATGAAGAAAATTGACCATTTAAGCTTGCAATTAATATAAATAATTCTATATTAAGTCCGTTACATTTTTTTATCTTTATTATTATGTACAAATGACAAAAACTGTATTAATCGCTACATTAGCAGAAAAATTAGGAGTTTCTAAGAAACTAGCTGGAGAATTAGTTAATTCTTTCGTTGAAACAGTTATAGCTGGAGTTAAAAAGAATGGAGAAGTTAGATTAACTGGATTCGGAACATTCAAAAAATCTAAGAGAGCTGCTAGAACATGAGTTAATCCTCAAGATCCTTCTAAAAAAATTAAAATCCCTGCAATGAACGTTGTAACATTCAAAGCTGGATCAGAATTCAAAGCTGCTGTAAAATAGTAGTAAAAAATCTAAAATATAAAACTAGTAATTCTTCGGAATTGCTAGTTTTTTTTAACTAAAGAAAATTAATTATTCATTCAATAATACTCTGCCAAATTTTCAACAACATTTGGAATTCACTTTTTCTCAATATCCTCTATTGAACAAATTTTCCATTTTAATGTAGATTTTCAAATTTCATCACAGACAATTTTCAGCATCGGATATTTATTTAATATTTCAGTTCATTGAAAAGATAATCAAAACATAACAAAATTTTTCTTTTCATAAAAATAAACAACCAATTTATCCACATTTTTCTTTTTCACAAAATATCTATCTGCCCATGAATATCAGTGCAAAAATTTATATTTTTTTAATATTGATTTTAATTCTTCTATAATTTCTTCCATAATTATATTTTGTTAAATAAAATGAAGATAAAGATAATAAAAAATAATTCAATAAAAAAGGTGTTAACCAAAAATTTTTCATTTGTTAGATAATAAAAAATCACCCCCTAACCTCCCCTCTTCGATAAAGAGGGGGAACACCCCCTTCCATTTCAAGGAAGGGGCTTGGGGATGATTTAAATACAAAAAAAGACACTCACAATTTTCCATATTTAAAATAAAAAACTTTTTTTCAAATAAAAAAAAGACCAATACCATGACGAGTACCGGTCCGCTTCTAGGATACCTAGAGACGGCCATGTCTTCATCAATATAGACATTATAAAATGAAATTAATCCAAATAAAA
>Ga0310786_10008891_pt1 | contig 12824 bp, 7 predicted proteins | sample AusTroGonzalo_MG_FD_203881 | JGI IMG/M metagenome (GOLD analysis project Ga0310786, IMG submission 203881) | Bovine rumen microbial communities from tropical cattle in Woodstock, Queensland, Australia - Gonzalo_03 (v2) (version 2) | ecosystem: Host-associated > Mammals > Digestive system >...
ATTTACAAGGCGAGCTCCCCTACGACGAGATGCGTGGGAAGCTCGCGATTGCGATTCATCAGTTTGCCAAGCGGCAGATGACCTGGTTCCGCGGGATGGAGCGCTCCGGCGCCGTCATCCACTGGGTATCCGTGTAGCGCGGCGGAGTCTTCCAGACGGGCGGCCCGGAATTATTTTTCGTGCAGTTGCTCGAAAAACCAATTCCGGCTCCGCTTTTCCGCCGCGTATCAGAAACTATATCCGAGTCCGAACATTAACGAATTGCCAAGGGTCTCCGAGGCCAGCAGGTAGGTGAAGTCGAGGTGCACGCCCGCGAACTTCACGCCCAGGCCCAGCGAGGCGTACATCGGGATGGCCTTGGCCGCGTCGCCGTAGTGGAAACCGCCGCGCAGCGACACGATGTCCACGATGGTGTATTCCACACCCAGGGCGGCCATCAGCGCGCCGCTGAAGAGGTAGTCCACCTCGGCACCGACGGTCAGGCCGGCCACCGGACGGACACCGCCGCTGACCGCGGCCATCGCCGGCAGCGCATAGGAGGCACCGCCGTAGCTGATCTGCGAGCCCAGGTTGCGCACACCCGCCGAAGCGTAGGCAATCTTACCCTTGTAATCCACACTCAGATCCGCGCAGAAAGCGCCACCCTTGCCGTTCTCCGCAATGGCGGAGGAGACGTAGCGGCCTTTGAGCGTGGCCCCGAAAGCATCGGTGAAGGCGACGGAGACACCTGCGCCCAGGAACAGGTCGCTGGGGGTGAACGAGCCCGTCACCTGGCCCTTTTCGCTGATGATATCGTAAGGTTTGTCTGAGAAATAGCGACCCTCGACGCTCAGCGCCACCCGGCCACCTACCCGGAAAAACACATCGCCTCCGAGTGCGGAGATGCCGGCGCTCTTCGGCGCCCACATCCCGTAGAAGGCCTGCACGTCCACTTTGGACGCATCTTTCGGCAGGGCCACGCCGCCCATCGCGAGCGAACGCGAGTCGGCGGGGACCAGCAGCGTCGGCACGGCCTGCGCGAACGCGGCCTGTGCGGACAGGATCAGAATCAGGAGTATCGATATCTTTCTCATGGAGTTCTATTTTTTAGCAATCGTATAACGCTCATCAACACCGTTGCCCTGGACATGGACATAGTACACGCCGCCGGGCTGCCCGGACAGGTCGATCGACATCGGGTTGAACGGACCGACGGTCGCACTGCCGGACCAGACGGTCGCACCCACCTTGTTCGTGACCGTCACCTCCAGCTGGCCTTCCTGGCCCGGACGGATGTTCAGTTTGTCCACGACGGGGTTGGGGTACACATCCAGCGGACGGGCATCGTCGCGGATCAGGACATTGAAAGAGAAGGAGCAGCTGGCTTTGCACGCGTCCGTCGCCGTCACCGTGGCGGTCGTGAAGCCATAACCACGGGTGGTGAGGACCAGCTTGTCGGCCGAAGCATTGAGATGCACCACATCCGACTCAGTCATGCTGAAGCTGTAGTTGAGCGGCTCGCCATCCTCATCCTGGATATACTGCGACAGGTCGAAAGACACACTCTTGCCGGCCGTATTGAACAGCTGGTCGGGAATGCTCCCGATCACCTTCGGTGCATGGTTCTCCAGGATCTCATAGACGATGGGATAATCGGTCTCCGCACCGTACTTGTCCGTCGCCACGATGTGCGCGGTGTACTGGCCGTGCGGCGCACCGTTACCGGCGATCACGACGCTGACCGTCCCTTTCTTGACATCGAAAGTAAATGCGCCGGAGCCCGACGAGACCGACAACGAGAACTCGTGTCCATCCGGATCCGATACTTCATATTCCACGGACAGCTTCTCAAACGGCTTCACGATGTAATCGCCCTTGTAATCCGTCGAGATAACGGGCGGATTGTTCTTGGCCGTCTGGCCTGACGCAATCGCAGAAAGCTGGGAATAATTGAGGTTATAGTCACTGGAGAAAGCCGCGACCGAATAGGTCGTGCCGAATTCCAGATCAGTCAGCGTGACGGAGATATCCTCCCCGACGGCACGCGTACCCACCTGAACCCGAACCTGCGTGATGTCGTCCGGGAGGTTCCGGGGGTCGAGACCCACGAGGGACGAAGCATTCTTGGCCGCCACCACGAGATAGCTGTCGGCAGGCGTATTTTCTTCGTCCGGATCGGCCGTGACCTTCCAGGTCAGGGTGAGGGTATTCGACTGGGCGCTGACGGAAATGTTGGAGGCCGGAGCAGGACCTGTCTTGCTGCCATAGGCGAAAGAGCCCTGGGCATCCACCATCGGGCCGAGGATGTTAGAGAAATCCCGGACCTTGTCCGCATTGGCACCGCCGATCAGACGCGTCTTGAGGTCGTCACAGGTGAAACCGGGGCCACCGAAATGCGAGACGATCAGCGCAGCCACGCCCGCTACGTGCGGGCAGGCCATGGAGGTACCCTGCATATAACCGTACTTACCGCCGTTGACGGCACCGTAAATCTGGTTTTTCGCACCATCCTTGTAGTCGCCGCCCGGAGCACAGATATCCACCCAGCTACCATAGTTGGTATAATAGGCCGGCGTGAACTTCGCCGTAGTGGCCGCCACGGCAACAACCGGCTCATACGCGGCCGGCCAGCCCATCGACCAGGCTTCGTTACCGGCGGCGAAGACGACCAGACCTCCCTTCATCGGACTGCCGAGGAGCTGATTGCCATCATCATCACAGCCGGCGTTTTGGATGAAATAATCGATGGCCGCCTTCATCGATGCGCCAACGCTACCTTTCTTGGCATCTTCCTCAGAATCATAAACGTAGCCCCAGCTATTGCTGGAAATAAGGGCACCATGATCGGCGGCCCAGACCATAGCGGCCGCGCTGTTGCCCTGAAGATCTTGCTTGACATCGCTGGTGGGCATAAAGATCGCGCAGGACATGATATGGACACCACCCTTGCCATCCTTGCCACCGCCGGCAATACCGCTGATGCCGATTTCGTTATTGTTGATCGCGCCGATCACGCCTGCACAGAAAGTACCGTGATCACCAGGATGTATAGTTTCGCCTTCGTAGCCATATACGAAGCTATAGCTGCCGCCCCACCCGGCCGGAACCATGATGTCAGCCAGATCAGGATGATCCATCTCCACACCGTGGTCGATCACAGCCACGGTCACATTGGAAGAGCCTGTGGTATAATTCGCCCACACCCGCTCCACATTGATGTCACAGCCTGCCATGGTATTATCCTGAGAGCCGTCATTCGCAAGCGCCCACTGTTTCGAAGCATGGGGATCGTTGAAATACGAAGTCTGCACCATCCGGCGATCCGGCTCGGCAGAAACGACGCCGTCAAGCGCGGAGAAATCCAGCACGGCCTTGGTACCGGACGTGACTTCCGTATCGTAGTTTACACGGAACCAGCGGTGCAGGCCGGCTCTGCGGTGACGCGGCTCCCACTCCCCGCCATCCGGGAAGATCCGTTCGATCTTCGTCACGCCCATTCCGTCGAAAACGGTGTTCTCAACGGAGGGTTTGGCGGACAGCTGGTTCGCAAGTTCCTCGGTGACTTCAATAATCATGGTGCCGGGAATCACAGAAGATTCCTGGTCTTGAGGGAGCTGCGCCTCGGAGGCCGGCTCCACGATGGAAGGATCCTGCAGCGCCGACGTACAACCAGCCAGCAACAGCAGGGCAAACATGAACTTTTTCATGTCACAAAATTAATAAAAAAAGAACCCGCGCGCAAGCGTGCGGGTTCCTTTATAAGCGATTGGTTCAGCAGTGAACCTACTCGGCATCCCAGGTGATCTCGAGATCGGTCGTCACACCCCACCAGGAGAAGCTGCCATTGTTGTAATTCAGGATCGGATAATAGCAGATAACGACGTAACCCGGAGCAACGAGCCTGTTCTTGGCAACGCTGGCCGCATCGCTACGCTGGGAAGGATGGTACATGTGCGTCGTCCTACCGGAGAACTGGAAAGGCAGGTTGATAATCTTGTTACCACCCCAGCTGACCTGACCATCATCCGCAATCGTGAACTCGATATAATCCAGGCCACCCGTGTAAGTGAAACCAGCGCCTTCAGCGGTTGCCTTGTCCCAAGGATTCATCAGGCGGTAGGTCTCCGTTCCGTCAGGAGCCTTGAGGAGCTTGCGCTCGACGAAGTCTTCCAACCACCAGTCATCGTAAACCTCGGCCATACCCAGGTTCTTCCAAGCCTTCTTGGCCGAGACCGGGAAAGCGATAGGACGATACTCGGAGGCATATTCGGTCGAAGCGAGCTCGACCGCTATGTTGTAAATGGTCTCGGGTACAAGATCATCGTAGGAGTAGGTCACCGTGGTGAAGGCCGTTGCCTGGCCCACAGCGAAGTGCAGGTTCGCGTTGTCGAGTTTGAAGATACCGGAAGCATCGTTCAGGAAGACGGTGACGTCCATCTCATCGGCCACCTTGTTGCGGGTGAACGGGATCACGATGGGTGCGCCGTCGGCTTCGACGTCACGCGGCGCGTTGATGTTGGCGCCGACATAGGTCTTGTTCTCCTCGGGCTCGGCCGGAACATAGTCCGCAGTCTTCGTACAGGCGGCGAAGGCCAGACCGATGGCGAGAACAGAAATCGCTTTAGAAATATTGTTGAGTTTCATATCACTACCTTTTTAAATCTTAGAACTTAGTCGTGATGTTTTCAACCTTCTTGGTCGGATCGGGGTTGTTGAGCGTGATCTTGACACCGTCAATCTCGGTGATAACGTCATCCTCTCTTCCGATGTAGTCGTTGTTCTCGATCTCGCGGGTCGGGATCACGAAGTTCCAGTACGGGCTGACTTCCTCGATATCGTACTTCATCGTATCGTGGATAACGTTGGAGCCCTTGTACCAGGTCTTGATACCCGGACGGATACGCTTGGCATCGAAGAAGCCGACACCTTCCCCCAGGAATTCGACACGCTTCTGGAAGAGCACCTCCTCCTGGAAGTTCTTGACAAAGCCCTGGTTGAACGTGGAAGCAGCCTGTGCGTAGGTATAACCCGGGTCGCGGTAGGTCTGCATGAAGGACTCAAGGAGCGCGATACCGGCATCCTCGCCCTGGCTCATACCGACGGCCTCGGCCTCGATGAGGTACATTTCCTCAACGCGCATGATCGGCCAGTCGACGGCGCCACCCACGGAGTAGGTCTGCCAGTCAGCTTCCTTGCAACGGATCTTGAGGGACATGTAGTTCGGGAGTTTCTCGAAAGGATAGTCCTTCAGGAAGCCAGCCTGATCACCCCACTCGTAGTAGGAAGCAGGATAGGTCTTGCGGTCCGGATCGATGAAGGAACGCTTACGGAAGTCCGTACGGTTCAGACGGTCATACAGCCACTTGTGGATAGCCAGGTGGGTCAGGGAGTTGTAGCCCCAGTCAGCCTCACCGGCGAGGAAGCCCGTCGGGTTGCAGAGGTTACCCATGTTGTTACCGGAGATGGAGTAGTACCACATCCAGGAGTTGTTGCCGTTGGCGTCGCAGAAAGCCTGCTTAGGGTTGTGCCACTCAGCCGCGGTCAGCGGGGTCTTGCCGGAGGCGACGATCGCCATACGGGCATACTTCGCAGCGTTGGCGTAGTCGAGGATGGCCATGTACATACGGGCCTTGAGGCCGTACACCACGGCGAGGCCGGGATAACGGGCGCTCGTGGGTTTGTAGTCGGCGAGCAGCGCCTCAGCCTTGTCGAGGTCGGAGAGCACGAAGGCGGACATCACCTCTTTCGGGGCGCGGGCGGTCTTGTACTCGGTCTCTTCCTCGGCGCTGGACACGATGATCGGAGCGGTCAGGCCTTCCACCTTGGACACGTCGGTGTACTTGTTGGGGGCCGGGAGGTACATGTTGTAGATGTCGTGATACATCAGGGCGCGGTAGACATACGCGGTGCCGAGATAGACCTTCTGGTCAGCGTTCAGCTCCTCCACACCGGCCAGCGGGCCGATGATGTCGTTCGCACTCTTGATGATCTTGTACAGGGACATATACGGAACCGTCTGACGGTTGTTGTCGGCGTTCATGACGTAACCGTAGGCACCGCAGTAACCGCACCACCAGTCGTAACCGATCGTGGCGGAGTTGTTGACCAAGTCATTGGTCATACGGGAATAGGTGATGAGCAGACCGGCGTAGGAAATATCATACTCCAGCTGATTGTTGCTCCCATAGAAATAGTACGGCTGGTAAGCCTGTGCGACCATACCGTCCACGGAGCCCTTCATGGCGACGGAAGACTGCGCCATCTGCTCAGAAGTCGCAGCACCCTCGAGCGGGAGCGTCTCCTGAATACAACCCGGAAGGACAGAAACGGCAGCAGCCGCTACAAGCAGGGAAAATATTGCTTTTTTCATAAATAATCCTCCTAACAATTAGAATTTAAGCGTAACACCACCGGAAATCGTTCTCATCGGGGAGTAGTTCGTAGCGTTGGAAGCGCTGGAGTAGCTCTGGCGCGGGTCGAAACCCTGGCGGGCAGACCAGTAGAACACGTTCTCAACGGCGCAGTAGAGACGCAGGGAGCTCATCTTGATCTTGGAGGTCAGGCGCTCCGGGAAGGTGTAACCCACGTTGATGTTCTGCAGATTCAGGTAAGAAGCAGAAGTCAGGAAGCGGGTGGACGTGGCGTTGGCATAGGAATCGGCGTACTGGAAGCGCGGAATGGTCGTGCTCTTGTTCTCCGGGGTCCAGGCGTTGGCCAGGTCCTTATGGTAGTTGTAACCAGTCGAGCTGGAGGTCGGGCTGTACATGAAGGCAGCGTAGGAGCTGTCGTACTGCCAACCACCGAGCTGGTAGGTGAAGTTGACGGATAAGTCAAAACCGTAGGCGCGGAGGGTGGTACCGAAGCCACCGAAGACCGGGGCGAGGGTGGTCTTGTTCGTCACGTAGCGCGTAGCCTTGGAGTAGTCGTCCGTGGTCTCGCGGCCCGTAGGATTGCCGTTGTCATCAAGGATATCCTTGTACCAGAGGGACTTACCGGTAGCCTGATCCACACCGGCAAACTCGTAGAGGTACCAGTTGTACATCGGAGCGTTCTCGGTATAGAAGAAATTACCGCTGGAGTAGCCTTCGTGAGCATTGCCATCCTTGTCGTAGCGGATGGAATCCTTCACGTTGTCGGCCAGGTAGACGATACGGTTCTGCAGGTAGGACACGTTCAGGTTGAAGTCCCACTGGACGTCACGCGTGTCGATGATGCCGAAGTTGAAGTCGCCTTCCACACCGAGGTTGTTCATGTCACCGACGTTCTTGTAGAGGGTGTTGTAACCCTGGGAAGGAGCCACCGGCGTACCGAAGAGCATGTCCGTGGTCTTGCGGTTGAAGAACTCGACGCTACCGCTGATGCGGCGACGAAGGAGAGCAAACTCAAAACCAGCGTTGATGTTGGTGTTGGTCTCCCAGGTGATTTCAGGGTTACCCTTGGAATCGAAGATCGTGGAGACCTCGCCGTCGGACGGGACGATGCTGAAGACATCCGTGTAGCGGTAGGCACCGATGTCATCGTTACCCTGGCTACCGATGGAAGCCTTGAATTTCAACTCATCGATCCAGGAAGCGTTGAACCAGTTCTCCTTGCTCATGATCCAGGCGGCGCCGACGCTCCAGAACTTACCCCAGCGACGGGTCGGGTGGAAGCGGGAAGAAGCGTCGAAACGGAAGGAACCGGAGAGGAAGTAGCGGTCAGCGTAATCGTACTGGACGCGGGTGAAGTAACCCTCGTTGTTGTAGCGGGTCTGATAGGACGATGCATTCTGGGTGTCCACCACGGCGCCGTCCAGTTCCTTGTTGGACTGGGAGAACATGTGGCTCTTGCCAGCACCCAGATAGTAGTAGCGATAGTCGTAGTACTCGTGACCGAGGAGAGCGCTCACGGAGTGCTGACCGAAGTCGCGGGTGTAGTTGAGGAGCTGCTGGGCGTTCCAGGCATAGCGGCGGGAGTGAGAGAGCTCCACGGTACCGCCCGTGGTGCGGAACTGGCCGTAGTACGGGTTGTAGACGTAGTTGGAGCGGCTCTCGTCGAGCGTAGCGGAAGCATTGATCGTCAGGGTCAGGCCCTTGAAGAGGTCAATGTCGATAAAGCCCTGCGCGGAAAGCGCGTTACCCTCGGAGTTGCGGGTGTTGTAAAGGTTGGCAAGGATCGGGTTGGCGTCCGTGATGAAAGGACGGGAGGTACCCGGGATACCACCGGTATTGAGGTTGCCGTTACCGTGATCGAGGACGGCGATGCCGTTCACATCATAGTACTGGGAACCGTCGGCGTTGCGGATATAGAGCGGATAGATCGGAGCGATCTGGGTCGTGTAGGCCCAAGGGTTACCGGTGCTGTTCGCACTACCGTTGTTGCCAAGGGAGTTGTTGTTATACTTGGAGTAGGACATGTTGGCGCCGATCTTCAGCCAGTCCTTGGCCTGATAGTCAGCCTTCAGACGGGCGGTCAGACGCTCATAGTCGGACTTCTCGACGATACCCTTGTTGTTCAGGTAGCTCACAGAAGAGTAGTAGGACAGGCGGTTCTGCGCACCGGAGACGGTGAGCGTGTACTCCTGACGGAAGCCCGTGCGGTACACCTCCTTGGCCCAGTCGTCGGACTTCACCATGAAGTCGCCGAGTTTGTAGCCTTCCGTGGCGTTCGGGTTGAACTTGCCGTTGCGGCCGATGGCGTATTCGCCGTCGGGAATCGTGTAGGTCTGATAACCCAGACCGCCGGCGGTAACGTCGAACAGATTATCGTTCGCGCGCATGTAAGCCTCCTCAGCCGTCAGGCCGAGACCGTCAGCAGCGGTATAGTAGTTATAGAGAGCCTTGTAGTGCTGCTCGTAGTAGGCGCGGGGATCTCTGTAGGTATCGTACTCCTGGAGGGCCTTGGTGTTGGCACCGAGCTTGGCGTCGAAGGAAACGACAGCCTGGCCGACCTTACCCTTCTTGGTGGTGATCATGATCACACCGTTGGCGCCACGGGCGCCATACAGGGCGTTGGAAGCCGCATCCTTGAGAACGGTCATGGACTCGATATCGCTCGGGGCGATATTGTTCATCTTACCGTCGTAAGGCACACCGTCGACGACGATGAGCGGATCCTTACCGGAGTTGATAGAGGAGATACCACGCACGCGGATCGTCGCAGAAGCATCAGGAGCACCGTTGGAGGAAATCAACTGCACACCGGCCACCTGGCCGGCGAGGGCGCTCGTTGCGCTGGACACCTGAGAGAGCGACAGCTTCTCATCATCGAGCACTTTGGCGGATCCGGTAAAGGCTTCCTTCGTGGACTTACCGAAGGCCACGACGATGGTCTCGGAAAGCATCTCGGTATCAGCCTCGAGGACGACATCGATGACGGCGCGTCCGGCCACGGGAATCTCAACGGTCTTGAAACCAAGACAGGTGAAGGTCAGGGTGCCATTGGACGGGACAGAGATACGATAATTACCGTAGACATCCGTCATCGCATAGGTGGTCGTGCTGCCCTTAAGCTGCACGGCTACACCTGTAACAGCATCTCCGTTGCTCTCGCTGACGACGCCGGAAACCTGCACGTTCTGTGCGGAAAGCGTCACGCCAAGCAGCACAAACAGGGTGCTGAGGAACAGTTTTGCTTTTTTCATAAGCAGATACATTAATTAAACAATAAACTATACTTAACCTGTTTATTCACTTTCGGGGCCTGCGGGACAAAATATGAACTTTATTCCACGATAGGCAATAAACGGGCGCAAGGTCGGAATAATTTTTTAGAAATCCAAATTTGTAATCGCGTAACGAATTGAGCCAAAGAGCGAATTTGAGCCCAAAACAAGAAGAAACTTTGAGATTTGAAGATTTTAAATTTCGGATTGTAATCTAATTCGCGAAATTCCTTCCAAACATTAATATTTTATTTTTTTAATAAATCTGCGCCCCCGTCTTAACGCACTGATTCCAAGCGACTTGAAACTATGTTCCAACAGGCCCGATAAGCGCGTTATGACGCTTGAAAATTGTCACCTGAGGCCGTTCTTTTCAAGGTTTTGGGCCATTTGGACAATTATCACTTATAAATCGTAGATGCTACATACCCGTCTATTTCTATATAATAAAATTGCTACCTTTGTCCAGAATGAGAAGAACTTGGACTATAATTCCGGCCCTGGTCTCCCTGGGCCTTTTCTTTACGGGCTGCGAAGAATCCTCGCTGTCCCCGGGGCGCGAGACGGAGCAGGCCAAGCTATATCACTACGTGAACACTTTCGCCTTCAACAGTCTGCGCGCCTACTATCTTTGGAACGAGGAGATCGAGGGTGCGCTGAAGAACTGGAAGGATGCGGACGAGCCGATCGGCAAAGTCAAAGAGGTACGCTACAAAGACAGCGCAGGCAATGACATCGACCGATGGACCCTGTTGACGGATGATTATGCCAGTTTCTATGGCAACGCATCCGGTATCGAAAAGACATATGGCTTCGACTTCCTGGGCACCCTGTATGACAACGACCATTATGCTTTGGTGGTGACCTACACCTATGCCGGCAGTCCGGCCGAAGAGGCGGGACTCAAGCGCGGCGACCTCATCGTCCAGTTGAACGGCAAGCTGATCCCCATCGACAATGTCAATGCCGTCGTCAACCAGGAACTGAGGCACAGCGAAAGCGTGACGCTCACCCTAAATTCCGGGGAAACCGTTCCGCTGACCGTCCGGGAAATGTATGAGGATCCCGTCCTGTTCAGCAGGATCTTCGACTGCGGTGGCAAGAAAGTCGGCTACCTGCACTACACCAGCTTCACCCTGGACTCCTACAGGGAACTGATCGATATCAGCAAGACCTTCCGCGCGGCAGGCGTCAGCGAACTCATTCTCGACCTCCGCTACAATCAGGGCGGTTTCGCGATCGCCGAGGAGTTTTTGGCCTCGATGCTGGTTCCCGAGGAGGAAGTGCTAGCCGGAAGCATCCTGTCCACGAATATCTACAACAGCCGTCTGACGGAGCTCTACGCCCAGCAGGGAACCGATACGAATACCTACCTTCAAAACTCCTTCCGATTCACCTCGCCGGACAAGAAGGTATACGATTTCAGCACGGCGGACGCCAATATGGGCATTTCGAAGCTGTATGTCATCGTCAGCAACATCACCGCTTCCGCCTCGGAGTCCCTGATCGGCGATCTCATTCCCTATCTGGACGTCACGCTGGTCGGCAGGCAGACTCACGGAAAGTATTGCACCGGCTGGATGCGGCAGGGATCTGCTTTCTACAATACTGTTACCGAGACGATGAGCGATGAAGAAAAAGCCGAAGGGAAGAAGTACACGGAAAACTGGGGTCTCTACATGATGCTTGCCCGCTTCGCGGACAAGAATGGCGTGACGCATTGCATGCCCGACGGCATCCAGCCCGACTATCCGGTCCGGGACAATCCGACCGACGGCTACGCCTTGGGGAATCCCAACGAAACGATGCTGGCCAAGACCCTCAGCCTGTGCGGATACAAGTCCACGGCACCGACCGCCGGCCGCGCGAGCGTGTCCGACCGGACGACGGAGCCGGAGCTGATCGATCTCCACGGGGAGGGTTCCGGCCTGCGCATCATGCTGCCGGAATAATCTGACGAAAAAAGGAATTACTGCGCGCCGCCGAGCAGATCCAGGATCTCGGCGGTGATCTTTTGCTGACGGCCCTTGTTGTATTCGAGCGTCAGCTCGCCGAGCAGCGCCTCGGCATTGTCGGTCGCGGTCTGCATCGCGAGCGTGCGGGCGGCCTGCTCCGCCGCGGCGGAATCCAGGATGGCCGCGTGGAATTTCAGCATCATCACCTGCGGGAGCAGCTGGGCGACCAGCGCGGCGGCATCGGGTTCGAGGATGTAGTCAGATTCTTCGCTTTCGCTCAGAATGACACCATGACCATCCTGATTTCCTTTTCTGTCATCCTGAGCAGCGCGAAGGATCTCATCCCCTCCGCAGAACGGCAGATACTGCTCCGCGACGGGCTCCTGGCGGGAAGCGGAAACGAAACTCGTATAGACCAGCACCACGCGGGACAGTTCCCCGCGCTCATAGCGCTCCGCGAGGCTGCGCGCCAGCGTTGCGGATTTCTCGTAAGAAGGATGGCCGACGAGGTCGTTGTAGTCCTGGTCGGCGGTATAGCCCGCGCGGCGCAGCGCCTCCGTCATCTTGCGGCCGAGGGGATACACCTCCACCGGGCCCTCGCAACCACGGATCGCCTCCAGCGCCTTCCGGATCACGTTCGCATTGAACCCGCCGCACAACGAGCTATTCGACGCTATCGCCACCACCGCGGTTGCTGCTGTATTAGCGGCTCCGATGTTGCCTGACGGCGAAGCCTCAGCCGCAGCAGGATTCGATCCGTCGAATCCGGTTTCCGCGCCAGCGGAAAGCGAGGATGGAAGGCGAGACGCAGGCACATCGGGCCGCACAGCAGCAACTGCGGCGAAAATCTCTGCGAGGGTGCGTTCGTACGGGCGCATCCCCTCGATGGCGCGCTGGGCCTTGCGGAGCTTCGCGGAAGCCACGAGCTTCATCGCCGAAGTGATCTTCAGCGTACTGCGGACCGACCCGATCCGGTCTTTGATCTCCCGAAGCGATGCCACCTTCCTCTCTCCTTACGCTTTCTTCGTTAACAGCCGGCACAGATCCGCCGCCTCCTGCTCGATGACCGTCGCGGCATCGTCCGGCATCTTGCCGGCGCTCATCGCATCCAGCAGATCCTGGTGCGAACCGCGCATCCGGTCGAGGAACAGGCTCTGGAACTCGATCACCTGATCGATCCGCAGATCGGACATCAACGCGTGCGTACCGCAATACAGGATCGCCACCTGCTCGCCCACGGGCATGGG
>Ga0310786_10008892_pt1 | contig 12824 bp, 30 predicted proteins | sample AusTroGonzalo_MG_FD_203881 | JGI IMG/M metagenome (GOLD analysis project Ga0310786, IMG submission 203881) | Bovine rumen microbial communities from tropical cattle in Woodstock, Queensland, Australia - Gonzalo_03 (v2) (version 2) | ecosystem: Host-associated > Mammals > Digestive system >...
CATTCATTCCTAGGCCCACGCCATTGAGCCTATCTTGAGAAAGCTCAACTTCCATGCCAATGTCCGAAAGATGCCCGTCACCTATGTCAGAAAGGTGGTAATGTCTGCCTTGAAATCTCCTGACATCAGATGGACGGACAAAGAACAAGAGTTCTATGACAGTATCTACTATGCCGAAACTTCTCAACAAATCTACTATCGTTGTAAAAACGCTGTAGAAAGGGCAAAAGAAGTCTTTGTCTTTGTGGACGACGAAGGTAATGTGGTAGACCAACCCTCGTGGACACGTGAAGAAAGGTAAATCGGATAGTAAGAAAAGCGGGTACTTTGATAAGTACCCGCTTTTCTATTTGCTAAATTATTTGATTTTCGCTTTTGGAGAGTACCATGAAGATAGTTAAGAAACGTATTAAACTTACTGAAGGTTACGGCGGTGCGTATTCTGTATCTGCTGCACATCATAGTGTTCCAGTAAGAGTTGCTAAGAAAGCATTAGATCTGTTCTGGCGTGATATTAAAGATGAGCCACCTACATTAAACATCGAAGCATTCCATACCGCATTAGATGATACTATTGAAGCAAATGGATTAGTTGACGCCTTCGACCTGGTCGGTCTTTTGACGCCTGCCGCGCTAAAAACTGGTTATACTGACTTTAAGCCACTGACCAATAGTTCCGACTACATGACGAAACAATTAGGTATGGCGCTTATGAAACTTGTTAAACATCAGAGTAAGCATCTATATCATAGAGTTATTCCGCTTGGGTCTCCACTAAATCTGACTCAGCAAGGTCCAACTAAGCCGGTAGATCCTGAAGAAGAAAAGAAAAAGAAAGAGGCTGAACTTGAGAAGTCTAATAAGTACGAAATAGAGTTGTTACTGGCAAAGATGCATGGTGCGATTCCATTCTCTACATCAGTGCAGTTTGAAAAGATCTTTCCGCATGATCGTTACCTTAAGGGAAGTATTAACGTACAAGGAGTTCTGCAAGGAAATAAATTAACGTTTAATCTATTTACTGGTGGAAACCTTCAAGGTATTCCAGAGGGTTACGTTATCGAGTTAGAGTTTGATACTAAAGATGAAATAGATCTTAAACAGATCATGACTACTGACACAAAGGTTACTGCTAATTTTGGTATGCCCTTTGCAAATCAGGCTGCCGATATAACTGCTGATAGACTAGCAAGTTTTCTAATTGCTCTAATAAAGGATGAAGTTGCTCCACGTGTCTTGAATAAACTTAGACGTGACTTCCCTGAAAAGTTAAATCCCCTTTATTAAAAAAATTAACAAATCTTAATAAACTTTTTTATCAAAAACTATTTACTTTTTGTCCAAAACATGTTATAATATATATGTAAGCAAGTGATAGGAGGTAAATAGTATGAAGCACACTTACAAAGTTCAATCTTCCACTGTCATCGTTGAGATTAACTACAACAACAACATTCTGGCAATCACTTTCTTGTCTGGCTCCATCTATGTTTATAGTGGTGTGACTGAAGGTGTATTTGAGTGTTTTGTGGTGGCCGACTCTAAAGGTCAATACTTTAGAGAAAACATTATGGGCCGTTACCCTTCTTTGAGAGTACTCTAATTGAGTACTCTCTTAAAAGAGACAGCTGATGGGGAGAGTTAAACTATGGAAACCTACAAAATCAAAGTAAAAGGCAAACTGTACATTGGCGACCCTTGTTACGTCTTGAGTGACGAGGCTTACGACCAACTGTTGGACGTTATCCTTCGCAAAGACGGTTGTGTTGCCACTATTAAAGCAAATGGTGAAACTGCCGAAATGGCCTGTCACCAAACTGCTTACGGCGATGGTGCTTACGACTGTGTTACTGACAGTCAGTACATCGGCTGCTGCGGCGTTGACAGCGGACTGATTGGTATCATACCTTTCGAGTTGCTGGATACATCTAAAGTGGACGATAGAATGTATGGTGACCTCGCAGCAATCGTCGACGCTGAAGGCGAGGTAGAACTTACCTACGATGAAGGAACCTTCTATATCAAAACTGCTGACGGAAATACTTTCGAAATCAAAACCGGTGATGATGGCTTTGAGTATGATGACTATGATGGCGATAACTACTTCGACACTGACTTCGACGACGCCGCTCAATAACTAAAACGATTCTAGAGGGACGACCCCTCAAACCTCCTTTGTTCACCACCACATTTGTCAACGGACGGGTGTGGTGGTTTTTTATTAAGAAAAGTTAATAAACTTTTTTGTTAAAAACTATTTACATTTTAATCAAAATGTGTTATAATATATATAGGATAAATGGAGGTACTAAGTATGAAACAGTTCGAAATCCTGTACAATGGCGACGGTGAAGTTGAAATCATGGACAGTATCAAGATGGTAAGTCTTGTAGAAGAACTTGAGAACTTCGATAGAATGGACGTCAGCCAAATCCACGAACTTCAAGAAGATGGTGAGATTGGTCAAACTATTTGGACAGAAGAGGAAGGACTGCTCGTTCCTTGGAGTTATCTATTTGACTTAGAACCTTAAATTGGGAGGAGATGAACTATGAGAGTAAGTAAACTGGACTCAGACGAGTTTGACAGAAGATGCGGTCAAGTATTTGATGCTAAACCTTGGGAATACTATTCCCATATGGAACTCTACGACGATGGTTCTGTAAATATCTATATGTACGAGTATGATGATGACGGTTACTGTATGTTGGGATTTAATTACCAACCTGACATGTCCGGTCGTCCTATCTCAGTACAGTATCTGATGGGAGACATCGACGAATATCATTATGAAGATTAGGAGGGAATTAAACTTATGGAAAACAACGTGATTACTAAGATCCCCGGGATTAAGGGTATCTACGGAGATAGATATGTGGTAAGCACCGGTCTCAGTAGACTCATTCATGATCTGTTCGAAGGAATCATGATCTGGAAGACTGACACTAGACCGCGCGAAGATGGGTTCTACGACATTACGTATGAACTGCCGTTGGGTCAGCATCTTGAGGATAATCCTCTGCTTATGCAGTGGCTTAAGCACTATGGTTTTGGCATAACTATTTTGCCGTACGACCAAGACTAAGAAATGTTAATAAATCTTTTTCTCAAAAAGGGTTTACAAAACAGTTAATTTGTGATATAATATATATATATAGAACAAATAAGGAGATGAACTATGAATCAATTCTACGTTGAACCCGGCAAACACATCACTCTCAACGGAACTGTTGATGCCTTTGGTTTGAAGTGCCTTATCAATCGATACTTCTTCGTCAAACGTCATATCAGTAAGATTGAGCGTTTCAGCAAAGACTGCTCCATCTGCAATGAAATCCGGTCACTGGAACTTGCCGAGGAGCGAGCCAAATATATCGCAAGACGATATGAACTGGAGAACGTCCTTGCCCTGTTTGGGGTAGATGCACAGTCTCTGGATGAGGAGTAGTCCTATGGGAGCAGGTTACTATTCGTATTACGAAATGATGCTAAATGACCTCGTGGTGGACGTTTTGCTGAAAGGTAAGACAAAGAGTCAACGGTATACTTTCTATGCCGTACTGGCTGGAAAAAAGAAAGATAGAGGCCATCTGGTAGACAAGTATCGGAAGGAGTATCAGCGTCAGAAAGACCTGATGGAATTGATAAGAGCAAAGGTGCCGGCTTTCGGCGTTCTTGATAAGTTCTTGAATGGATATAATTATTAAGAAAAGTTAGTAAATCTTTTTGCAAAAAAGGGTTTACTTTTTTCTTAAAACATGCTATAATATATATAGAAAGAATAAAGGAGATTATATATATGAGAACTTTGAAAGCTGTTGTTGTTGAAGCCCCCTACTATGGTTGTGACCAATTCGGTATGGAGTCCGGCGCCAGATTCGCTTACCCCAAAGTCGAGCGTAAGTACATCGAGATACTAGCAAACTGCTGCGCCTGCCCCCGCACTGCCCAACAAATCTTCGGTGTTCGCAATCCTATGTGTGAACAACTCAGAGACTTGTGCAGAGCCGGCTATCTGCAAAGATATGTGATGACAGTGCCCAACGGTTTGCCTGGCCCTAATCCCTACTACTACAAAACTACTCTTGCCGGCCAACGCTTGATTGCCGAAGCCATTGGCAGAAGTGTGGACCAACTCATCGCCGAGTTTAACAAGGAGGACTAAACAATGGAAAAGTACTACTACATCGTAAGCCATTCGATAAGCGAAACAGGAACCATCGATACATTTATCACCGAAGACTTTGCCGAAGCCGTAGAGGTCATTTCGAGGACCACAAACTGGTATGAGTCACTTGGCTCCGGATATATCAGAAAGGTTGATAGGAATATGAACGTCCTTGAAGAGTGGGCTTTCAGACATAACGAAGTTTCTGACCATTGGGTCTGGAAAAAGTAAGAGGACACCTTATGAAAAAATATACTGTTAAATATACTCATACCAAGACCAACGAGGTTTTGTATCCGGTATCTAACGGTTATTATGGTGACAGTTATACCTTTACCAAAACTTTGAGTATGGCTTATAGGTGTGCCTGCCCCAAAAGAGGTGCCATGGATATGGGTAGGACATTCGCTATTCGTATCTTCCACGACTTATATTGTTTGCACTTTTTTGGTGACCATAAAGACACATATATACCTAACCTTGTAGAACACAAAGGAAGCACCTGGGAAATAGTCGAAATAGAAGAAGACCCGAACTACTTTGAAGAAAAGTTTTTGTACGACTATATTCCGGACAAAAGTTATCTGGAACAGATTAAAACGTACACACAGAAATATCTGGACAAACTATTGGCTGAAAGAAAGCCGTGCAAAAAATACGACCACTAAGGAGGTAAGGATTATGTTGAAAGTAATCGGAACATATTACTGTGAAGACCATGACGAAGTTGAGCAGCAGGCTGCTAACTTCAAACGTACACTAAATCCCGACGAGGCAGTACTGCTTGTGTATCCCGACATCAGACTCTGCGGTGGCTTCAAGCAGATGATAGTGACATCCTACTCTCAAATCTATAGAGCGGTTCTTGACAGTGAATCTGCCGGCCAAGGGTCCTGGACATCCGTACGAGCAGGGAGGGAACACTAATGAACGAAGAGGTAATTCAATACATCGAGCTTATGATCAAATGGGCAAAGCTTCAGAATCTGCATACAGGTAATGACCTAATGGATAGTGGTGACAACGACTACTGGTATGGTTACGCTAAAGGTCTGACAGATCTTCTGGCAGCAGAGCGTGCAGGATTCGACGTGAGTAAGATTCAGGTCGACCCGAGGTTTAATCCGACCTTCTAAGAAATCCTAAATGATTAAGGAGGAAACACTAATGATAGGAATGAGTGAAGGAGTTAAACAATACATCGAACGAACCATTCAAAGAGCAGAAGCCAAAGCAGCAAGTTACGACGATGCGCACATTTTGGAAAAGCAATACTGGTATGGCTATGCTCAAGCGCTGAAGGATTTGCTTCTGTAAGGGAGGGTGGAAGATGAACAACATGAAACAGATATTTGTTGTTTGCCGATATACCAGTGATGGTGTATACTGTATTGAAGCCAAAGGCTCTAGAGTCTTTGCCGATGCGAATAGAGCACTGGACTACGCTGACCGGTTGAATCGAACGGATCCGGTTAACAGTTACAGGCTCGCTATACTGGATTTTGACCAGCAATCTTCCCAGAGCCGCTTCAGAACTTGTCAGGCATACGACTAAAAAAATAAAAAAACTTTGCTCAAAACAGTTTACTTTTTTGTGGAAACATGATATAATATAAATGTAAGAAGTAAAGGAGGAACACAGATATGAAACTTGAACTCACGGCGTCGGATGCAGAAGTAAATGCTTTGAATGCTCTGGAGTATGCTATGACCAGTTCTGGGTTGACAGAATATCCGAGAGTATTCTATAAAACTTCGACCAATGATTTACGGATTATCCTTTATAAAAAGGACTGTCTGGAATGTGTAGAAGGAGTAAAAGCATATCTGGAGCTCAAAGTCTTCCTGGACTTTGCTGGAGTAATCGCTGCCGAAAAGCTTGAACTCAAGAATACTTTGGCAGAGGTAATCGGGCTAGTGTTTGCCCGGAGGTAAGAACTATGGAAGTCTATGTCGTAATGTACCGTAAAAACTTCGAAGAAGCTCTGGCCCCTGCCGGTGTCTTCAATGACTACAAATACGCTGATGCTGTTGCACGAGAACTAGTGGAGGAGCATGGTGGCGGTGGCCTGATACAAGCATTCCAGCTGAACGCTTACTATGGTTGTTGGTAAGGAAACCTGAGGAGGTTAATATGTCGAACTTTATTACCAAAGCTCAATTCCAAAACGAGAAGGTCCAAAAGACCCTCAAGGATTTGGGATTTATTACCGAACAAGGTAAAAGGATTTTTACAGTGGACAAGCGCTATGCTGGCGGCATGATCACTATCTGGTTTGACGGCCGTGTAGAGCAGAGCGTCACTAGGCTGGGAACAGTAGTAAGCGACTGGACACCGGCAGAACTGCAGAGGTTGCTTAGCGATTTATCTGAAGTATATTCTGTGCTCGCTACGACCGTCAGCGCCATCGATGGGTTGCTGAAACATCTTGACTAGTAAGGAGGAAACAGACATGACGAAGATGAAGAAGGCAACTGCAGTATGGCGGAAACATCAAGCTAGAAAGAAATAATTAAACAGACATCGTTAATCTGTGAGTTAGCGAACTGTATAATATGTAGATAGGTGCTACGAAGGCGAGGACGTTTATTGATAACGGATTAGCTGATGAAGCTGGTCGCTGTAGCTAAGTGGAGTTTGAGGGACAGCCTATTGATTCGATTCGGGGGTTACACCGTATTGCTGGCAGGCCAGTACGGAAATCACTCCCACAAAGCCTTGGGCCTGCAAGCACTTAATGTGCGATGGCAAAATAGCACCACAGTGAAAGAGTACACGTTATGAAACAGGAACGATAAGAGAGGATATATGTATCCTTGGTACTAGCCGTAGAACTCTATACTTTCACAAGGGTTGAGAAGCGGCGTGGTTGATTGCCATTTACAAAGACTATGGAAGACATACAAGCTAAGATAAAAAAGGTACTTGAAGAAGAGCCCCAAGTAAGAGGTAAAGAGGATGCCATAGAGAGTTTACAGAATGTTGGTATTCTGGACGAACGTGGTGAAATCAAAGAGGCTTATAAGGATATTGTTATTAAGAAGGAGCAAGGAGATGAAACTTGGAATAAACGTTAATATCCCCTTGGAAATAAGGATGTGCTTGGAGTGTCCCTTCTATAGGACTGCTCCAGAACGATGCACGGCTGAATGCTTCCTTAGGGAGAACATTGGAGACTGGTCCTTCCTTGAACATGAGGATGTGAAAGTAATCCCAGATAGTTGTCCCCTTATTAAATACGATAAGAAGTAATCGATGTGTGAGAGAACACTTGCTTTGGCTCTGGCCACTTGATCACTGGCTACCCACGAAAAGGCTTAGCTGCATGAAGATTAGCTATCTTCCGAAAGTTCCAGAATGTTTGCGGCTGGTAGAGAGACACTAAGATAAAGCGCAGACCGGCTACGCTACGGGATCGTAGATTCTGTTAACCGGTGTCGGCAAGACCTGGCCTAATAAGTTAGGGGTAAGGTGGACCATCTACCGAGTAAGTGATGGGGTAGGAGATAAAGCCTTGTTGAGGAAGCTCCTCCGAAAGATATTATTTTGCGGTCTGACGAACCTTTATTGTAGCGTCCTTTACTACCTACTATACTCTCAACGTAGGTCGTCTGAAATAGGTTTAAGATAAGGGATATTTGTCACCACTTAGCCCAAGGCAGGGCAATGCCGGTCAGGTGTGTACGGCAGGTTCAATTCCTGCAGCGGTGTGGGGTGACTCCCCAAAGTCATATGCTAGTTATCGCTGCTCGTAATTAGGGAAGACGTAGAAGTAGCAAAGCTACGAGTATGGTAGTCGGCTTGTGTGCTAGTCGTTAATGGCAAGGTAAAGCTGAGCACACAATAATATGTCTTAGTAGCTTAGTAGGTTAGAGCAGCCCGGTGTATACCTGACAGGTCGTTGGTTCGAGCCCAACCTAAGACATTGGTTAAGAACTTCCCAAGATGTGATTGCTATTCCAGATATGGCAGTTAATTGAAAAGTTCTCGTTGATAGGTAATTTGGTGGTACCTATGCTCCAAACCCACCCGAGATGTTTGATGCGAAAGTGAGAGCAGCTTATGATACGATAAGTCTGAACGGGGTCATCATGCCTCAATCGTATCACACCAATATTATGGGAGCGTGAGCAGCTCTGATATAATATTGGGTTCGTGGACGTGGATGCAGTCGGTAACGCAGCGCGGTAATTACACAGTAGGTTCAACTCCTATCTCGTCCGCTTTATATAGGGTGCCTAGGGTTTAGAAGAGGTTTAAGCTTTGCTTGCCAGGATGAGTATAAACAGTCTGGGTTAAATGGAGTTTGAAGAACTGCCCTATAAGATAAGTCTAGCCGGCTTGACATAGAACAGTCGGCCAAAGAGGATTGAAAATGGTCTAGAGTCCTCGCAGCAACGTGTGACTAGTCGTTGGGCCTTGACGGTTGTGAAGAGCAATCCGTACAAAGCGGAGGCGAAGCACGAAGTCCGCATAGCAACGTGATGAGCTATTCGTTGCAAAAGCCTTACGAGTTAGTAAAGAAGCATCAACTAGGTGCTGCCAATTAATGGAGTAACTTTTAGCTGAGAGAGCTATCGAGGTTTACCAATAATATATGGAGCGTATCATAACGGTAATGAGGCCGAGAAAAGCATGCAGTGTCAATGAGTCATGTGAAGGTTATCGGCTGCGGTGGTAAGTTCGAGTCTTGCCCACTCCACCAGCCCATAGGCTGACTTCGCAATCTCTTGTACAGAGACCAAATCCACAAATAGTGCGGTGAGGTCCCACACCCCTCAGTAAAAAGTGTGGTCCATATGAATGAGTCATAGGTAAATTCCTATGTCCAGAGATGGTCAGCGAAATCTAAAGCGTAATCGTAAGTACGCTAGTCGTAAAGCAATGAAAGTATCGGTATCCCCACACGACGAGGCTCTGCCTGCTGACCCAAATAAAGAGGAGCTTGAAGGTACGGTTAGGGTAATAGCTAGCGAAGCGGTTCGACCTCTTAAAAATACTCGAAGCGAATCCATAACTCGTTATCTCAGCTGGAAGAGACCCGTGGTACTATGCGCAGCACGGAGGTCGGAGGTTCAAGTCCTTCACGAGTTGTCAGTACATTATTTAATTATTACTTGAAATGTGGGCTTTGAAAGCAGCCATCATCTAAGGAGTAGGGAGTGGAAGATTCTGTGTCGCGAATGGAATCAAGAGGTCCGTGCTGTACCAATTTAAGGCGGCTCCAACCACAGGGATATTAAGTAGTATGGTTTATAGAGACGAGGAGTTTCTATAGACTTAAGTTCATAAGTAGCAAGGATTGGTAAAAGCTACCGAGCAAAGCTATATTAAGCCCTTAGACCTTCTGGCGTAGTAGCACATCAAGAATAATTATTATAATAGTAAAGTAAAAGTTAATATGTGTAACGTCGCACGGACGGATGTGGCAAAGGGGATTAGTGGACAAGTCAGGGAAGCAGCGATAACATCCTCACATCCGATAATAACGCTGAAAATATTAAGACATGTGCTTTCATTGAAAGATGCTGACTAACAGCGTAATAGTCTATTAACTTTTATTTATACAGTCCAAGGTGCAACCGTGGTATGAAGCCGCTATGACTATAAACTAGGAAACGACGGGGATGGGAACCTGCCCCAAGAAAAGGTCGTTGTGTCTGCCGGCGAGAGAGGTAGACTGGTACATTCCTTACCATCAGGAGATTCTAGATATCCAGGGAATAACGTGAAAGACAGGACAGCCGTCAAACTAACACGTGATATATATCGAATAAATGGGATGGAACGGTATGAGATTATTAAGGAAACTTAATAATCTTTTTTCTTATAACCTATTTACTTTTTACAAGAAATATGATATAATATATAAAGAGAATAAAAGGAGTAGGAAGGACCGATGAAAAAGTACACTCTTAGATATGACAATATTAAGCACAATGAAACTGTGTATCCTGTGTCTAGCAATGGTTACGGTGGCAGTTACTGCTTGTCTGATAATATAGATGATGCTTGGAAGTATAGCTGTCAAAAAGGATGTGCTAGATGTATCGGTAGAGCTTTTGCAGTTCGGATATTCCACGACCTATATTGTTTCTCTAATGGAGATTTTGTTCCAAGCATCTGTGAGCATGATGGATATACCTGGAAGGTAATTGAAATCGAAGAAGAGCCTGATGCTTTTGAACGCCAGCTCCTGGACCAGTACTGTCTGAATAAGAGTTATCTGGATAAGATCCAACAGTATACCGAAAAGCATCTAGCAAAGCTGCTATCGGAAAGAGAGCCCGACAAAACCTATATATATTAAGGGAGGTTAAGTTATGAACGTCTTTGAGAAAGCTGAGATATTGGCTGATGCAGGATTTGATTGTCCTGATGATATTTGTTCTGGAATAAGATGTGATGAATGTCCTTATAAGGAACTAACTTATTGCAAGCTTGTTATTGGGGTTCAAAACCTTGAGAAGCGTGGCTATGATGTTACCATACAATAAGGAGACCTAACTATGACTTATCTGGAATCTTATGAACGATGTCATTCTGAGGAAGAGCTTTACCGAGAGGTAGAGCGAGATTGTCATGTAGCAATGCTTCTTGGTAATAACCCTGATAGGCTGCGCAAGATATTTGAAGCTGCAGAAACTGTGGCTAACAGTAGAGACTGGTTTAATCCTTGTAACAGGATGTAAGGAGTAGGATATGAAAGTCTTTGATGTGGATGAGTTGATTAAGGAGTATGGAGATCAGCCCCTATTCCCTGAAGGAGATAAGCAGGAGCCAGAGATTGACGAGAGCAGATATGAATGTTCGTCGTGCAGTATGTGTATCTTCTATGCTAATGACCCAGGATTCGGCGGTCGCTGCGAATATCATAATCCTGCCGTAGATCTACATCCTTATGCTAGGGCCACTGAAAAACTGTATAATAGAACGTGTCCGTACTTTATGGATCGGAAGAGAGCGTTGACTCTACTTAGAGTAAGTATACATGAACGTGACTTTGTGGTAACCAAGGATATGTCTTGGAAGCCGAATCCTTTTTTGAAGAAGAAATAAGAAACTATGGGAATCGTTGGAATCGTAATGATAGCATCCGGAGTATTGGGAATAGCTGTATTGCTGGGATGGATTATCTATTGTGACATAAGAGAATATTAGGAGGAGCTTGTGAGCACACGTTGTTTAATCGGTTATGTAAAAGAAGATGGAACTATTGAAAGCATCTACTGCCATCATGATGGTTACCTGCATGGTGTGGGCAAAACTCTGCAGGAACACTATAAAGACCTGGAAACCGTCAAGAAGCTGATGGCTCTGGGAGACCTGAGTAGTCTAGGAGAAACCCCTAAGTCCCATCCCGAATTGTGGACCTTGGATATTATTACACAAGCGAAGCGTTGGGGTGAGCTGAACAAGGAATACTGCTGTGCCTACAAAGATAGAGATGAAGACTGGGAAGATATAAAACCCAAGATCTGTGAGAATAACGAAGAGTATCTCAGAGCAATGAGTGATTGCTGGGGAGAGTACGCTTATCTCCTTAAGGATGGAGTATGGGAGGAGTTGACAACGGGAATGAAACTAATCCCCGAGGGTATGGAAGAAGTTATCCTCGAAGAACCTTCTAAAGAAGATGCTGAGCTGAAAGAAGAAATGCTTGAACTGGCTGGGAAACTGTTCGCTGAAAAGATGCGCTATGCAGTATCGGTCGGTGATGCAATAGCTGCAGTACACATGCAGAACATCAAATTGATTGACACACCCAACTATAAAGGAGTAATCGATAATGATGTCTGTCAAGAAATCATAGGAACTATCGTCGACAAACTGTTGAAGAGAGTTAGATAAAAGTAAATCCAGAAAAAAAGCCACCCACTTAGGGTGGTGTTTTTCTTATAGATCCGTCGTATAATATATTATGGAAAAGAAAGAGGTAAGTAAAGATGAATAGTCAAGAGATGATTTACCTGGGAGAGAGTCAGTATCCCAGAGAGATTACTACTAAAGTTAATGACTATCTTATGGAACATCGGAACCATAAGATAGATCAAGTTATCACAGAAGCACATCTTAAGCCTACTGGCAGAGGCGGCGCTGACGAACAGTGGGTTGCCGTGTGGGTACTAGTGACAATACTGTATGGTGCTGATCCTATCTCGAGGATGCCGACGATAAGCATATAAGATGATATGCACAAGTTACTTCGCTAAGTATAAGGGTGAGGATTAATAATGAAAACATGGCTTGTAACTTATGTGTCAGCTAAAGGCAATAAAGAAATCATCGGCATTTATGATGATGAAGACTGGGCTAAAGATACTGCCTATGAGGTGTGGGGACTTCATGGTTATAAAGGAACAGTTAAGGTAGAAGTCTGCAGGAGGAGCAAGGACCTATGAGAGCTTTAGTTAAAGAATACAGGGCAGATGTTTATATTGCTGGGACTCTAGCAATCCTCTTTGGTATTGCTGGTTTGATTATGTGCTGTCTCACATATTACGTGTATCCGGCATCGTCACTCTGCGCTGGTGCTACACTAGGTCTTAGCCTTTCTACTGGAACGCTTACTTTTGCATGGATTCAGAACCTGGCTGCCTACTATAGGGTTAAACGTAAAACAGAGGATGATGACCTATGACGTTAAGTGAGAAA
>Ga0310786_10008894_pt1 | contig 12824 bp, 17 predicted proteins | sample AusTroGonzalo_MG_FD_203881 | JGI IMG/M metagenome (GOLD analysis project Ga0310786, IMG submission 203881) | Bovine rumen microbial communities from tropical cattle in Woodstock, Queensland, Australia - Gonzalo_03 (v2) (version 2) | ecosystem: Host-associated > Mammals > Digestive system >...
GTCCGTTCCGTAAATAGCCGACAACTGTCTGATGCCGGTTCTCTTACTTCCGTCTATCATGATGCCTTGCTGCGTACCAGTAGGCATGTACTGTATTATTCTATAGTCAGGATGTTCAGCACCTCTCTTTACGGCCTCTTGTTCCTCTACATCCTTGTCGTAGGCTCTGGTATTGAGATTTCTGCCCTGCTCATCTACGCCGAAGCCTTCTGTCGGCTCAAAGTTCCTGCGCACATCAAAGGAAGGTGAAGGCGTAAAAGCGTCCATTAGCACGAAATGGGCCGGATAACTCACGCCATTTACATTGACCTTAGTCGCACGGCCATAATACTTCTTTGCAGCTTTGTATTTTTCTGTCCTCGCCTTGAAAGCCTCGTCTTGCGACATCAAAACCTGATGCTCGGCCTCCTTACGCGCCTTCTCCTGGCGCTGCGCTTCCAGTTCTGCCTGGAAAGCGGCTGCTTTGGCTGCATCTTCTGCCTCCTTCTGGGCCTTCGCAGCAGCCTCCTGCTCTGCGATAAGGGCCTTTTCTGCGGCATCATACTCATTGAAGAGGGTCTGCACCTCGGCCTGCCTCCTTACCTTCTCCGTGAGCTTGTCACGCAGGTCTATCATGGTCTGGGGATCCTGTCTGCCGGTGGCCTCCATCTCCAGTGCCGTGCGAGCCTTGTCAACTTCGGCATTGATGGCCTTCAACTTCGCCTCAAGGAATACCTTCGTAGGCACAGCCCTGTTCTCATTAAGGTCGTTCCACTGTGTCCAGAGCCTCGGATTGTCCGCCCAGAGCGCATTTCCGTTGACTACGACTTCTCCGTTCTTCGCGGTGAAGGCGTAATCCTTTGACAATCCAAGCTGATTGGCGGCTGGATCGTTGAATATTTCTGTGACGGCAGGAGTGGCTGGCTCTTCTGCCGCAACTGGAGCCTGCTCCTGTGGAGGATTCTGCAAGGCTTCCAGATTGTTTATGATATCCGGCGTAAGTTCTACAGTCTGGCCGCTCTCCGGATCGTCCGCACGGATAATGATGTCTCCGTCCACGAGTTCTGCGCTCCTGAACTTGTATATCTGCGGCTCCGCACCCTCTACAGGCACCTGAAGGTCTGCTCCCTGCGGAATATTGTTATAGTTGTCTACCTTCTGGTCTACCGACAGTCTTTCCTGTACGAGATCGTCAGAAGTCTTAGGCTCATACGGTAAGCCCAGGATGGATGCAACCTGCTTCCACGGGTAGATGACAGGCTCCTTTGCTCCTTCCGGCAGGACTGCTATCCCTCCATTTGGATTCTGGTCTATGTCAACTATAGGAATCCAGTTCTCCTGCTCAGGTGTACCTATGTTGATTCTCTGTCCTCCGCCCTGCTCCTGGAGCGCCTGCTGGACATTGGCAAGATTCTGCGCCTGCTCCGCCTGCATCCTCTGCTGCTCGGCCTGTGCATCCTCCTCGCGTACCCTTGAATCAAGATATTCATCAAGGCTATATGACTGTCTGGATACGATGTCCTGGCTGTCCTTGTCTATCGTTCTATGGTTTCCGTTCTCGTCCACATAGGCAAGTCCCTGCGCGTCCTCGGCTATGACAAATACCTGATTGCCGTTTGAAAGCGTTACGACATCCACAACCTGCCCCATGATAGGGGATTCCTCGCCGGTCTCGGATGTATTGGATAATATCGTAGGGACATCCTTCCAGAACTGCTGGCCTGTCCTCTGCTGTATACCTTCCATTACAGCCTGCCTGCGGCCTTCCATAGCCGCATTAGCCCTGTCTACATCCAGCTGTGTTCCCTCAGATACGCCTCCGGCCTGAGACTCTTTCTCCTGCTTGGCGGTCTGGTATTTCTGCTCGTTGCGAATCGTCTCCCTCTGCTCAGGGGTTTCAGCCTGACGACCCTGGTCAAAGCCTTCATCCCTGTAGGCTTCTTTTGCCGCCCTCTTTGCTCTGCTTGAATCTATTGTCCTGCTTACACTTACATTGTTCTCATTGACCTTGGCCATTTTGAATTTGCCTCCGTCATTGAAGAGAATATAGCCGTAGTCCTCGCCTCCGCCTACTACCTCTCCAAAGAACCTTGTCCCCGTTGGAGCCTTGCTTGGAATATCCCACTTGCTTGTGGCTGGATTATATTCATAGATCTCTTGGGCTTCGCCCTCATTGAAGTGCATTTCCGCAATGGTGACAAAATCTTTTCCTTCCCACCTCTTCATCCTGTGAAGCATCTCCACTCCTGACGAGAAACCTCCGGTAAATGCGCCCAGGATCAATCCGTCAACGGCTCCCTCTTTGGCGTATTCAAGGACATTGGTCAAAACCGGATACTTCTCAGGATCTTCATATATAAGCGGCACAAGAGCCTGCATAGCGCTCATGGCGGAGAACGAAGCAGTGTGGCTTACTATCTGCTTTCCCCAGTTCGCAAAGAACTCCTTGCCTAAGATCTTCGCTGCTCCATTTGAAGGAATTATACCATTCTTGACGGCATCCTTGAATAAGGTGTTAACCTCGGCTTCCATCACCTGCCTTGATGTGGCCAGCGCTTCGGAAGTCACCGCTTTCGCGGCAGAAGAAGAAAATACATTCTCAATAGCCCTATTGAGAGAGATTCTTGATATCCCAAAGAAGATTCCTGCGGTTGCCAGTCCTGCAAGGTTGGTCTGGGCCGTGCTTGCACCTGCGTCACGGGCTTGTTTCATGGCGTCTCCAGCTGCGGATGCTGCAAATATGGCCATAGTAGCATCTCCCAGCGCTTTAGCGGCAACAGGATTACCTGTGGCGGCGAGGGCAACGGCACCGGCAGATGTAGCAATAAGCGGAACCATTTCTCCTACCCTTCCCCAACCCTTCATCGGAGTGCTGTTGTTCTCTATTATCTGGTTGGCTGCGTCCTGGAGAACGCGGGTGGAAGATGAGTCGGATGCTTTTTTGAGGGCTGCACCTACGCTTTCCTCCGGATTCTCCCCCGCATCAATAGCTTTCTTCTGAAGTTGATTGATAAGTTTGTTAGCCTTCTGATATCGGGCGTAATTGTGCGCATCTTCCTGTGACCATTTAGCTTTTTCAGAGGCGGAAGGCTCCTCATCGTTCTGGAACAGCGGTTCTCCTGCGGCTATACGCCTCTGGTATTCATCGCTTGCTTCGTTCCAGAGGATTTCGTCTTTACCGAAATGCAGGATATTCTGTGTATTAATCTGCTCTGCGGCAAGATTCATCACCCTCCCTACGGCTCTCATTCCCGACTGCTTCAGTCCCAAGAGGAAATTACCACTCTTCTCCTGCTCCTGCTCCTGTGGCTGGCCGTACCTCTCCATCAGGGACTTGTATCTGTCAGCATTATCCCTGACGAATCTGAGGTTTTCCATAGAAGCGAAGTTGGTGGCATCCTCATATCTCTGAAGGAAGTTCGATGTCTCACCCCAATAGTCCACATTGGACACTGACTGGAGTTGCAACCCTTCCACACCGCGCAGTTCGTCCCTGGAGTCGCGGAACTGCTGGGCATCCATCACCGTGAACGAGCCGTCAGGCAGACCTACCCTGTATGCAGCGCTATCATCTATATTGTCATTGAATGAATAGTCATTGATGCGTGAGGTCTGCGCCCCTTTGTCGCTGCCGTATATCTCGTCCTTGTTCTCGTTGTATTCCTGCTCGGTAAACTGGCCCACAGTGCCGTCAGAAAGGGTCACTATGTATTTAGGAGTCCTGTCTTCCATAAACTAATTTTTCTTATTGCGAAGATATTCCATAAAAGAAGCCGGGTCTTTGTACCCCGCTGCATTGGCGTTACCTGCCTGCTCTTCTGCGGCAGGACTGGCCGGAGGCTGCGGAGTCTCAACCTGCTCCGCCTCACCTATGAGGGATCCCCTGTTGGCCAGATTGAGCAAAGACCTATTGAAATTGTTGGCCGTACCCTTGTGTCTGTGGACATAGTCCTCTATGATAGGCCCTGCCGTTTCCTCGTCATTGGAATCAAGCGCATCGGCAATCTCATTGTATTTGAATAGCGGGTTCTCGATCCTTCCCCTACCTTCTGGATTCTTTACCTTCTTCGCGCTGATAGCGTCAAGGAACTCATCCCAGGTTCCATCAAAACCAGCCTCTGCCATAACATCCTGCTTGAGTTCGTTCTTCCCTCTCAGGATGGCAGTCTTGAAGGTCTCGGTGTTCATCCCAAGGACGATCTTCTGTCCGTCAACGGTGACTTCATAGTTGTTTCCGGAGGTGCTGCTTCCTCCTCCGCTGCCGGAAGAACGGCTTGAACCTGTCACCTTGACAGGTTGCCCGTTTGTATCTAATATCGGGGTGATATTCCCGTTTTCGTCCTGCTGGAGACCATATCTCGCAAGAGTGACGGCGTTCTGGTCTCTGTAGTGCTTCTCCTGAGCCTCACGGTCTTTCCTCCGCTCTTCCATCTGCGCATTGAAGTGGCGTTCCTGCTGGGCCATCTGTGCGTCCTGAAGGTCGGCCTGCGCCTCAGCTCCCACGCCTTGCAGTCTTGCCTGTCCTGCTTGTGTGGCTATGTCAAGACCAAGTTTCGCCGAATTGACCGCGTTGTCCCTCTGCGCACCCGCGATATTCATTCCGTGCTGGTATCCCTGTCCTGCCAGTTCCCTGTCAAGGCCAATGAGCTGACCTGCACCCTGATTCTTGATATCAAGCATCTGCTGCTGGAGCGCCCTCTGCCTCTCGCGGAGGTTATCCATGCGCTGACGGTTGATAAGCCTGTCCTGATCGGCCTTCTTCATCCAGTCCAATGACGGATTCTGATAGGTCTGATTGGAGGCGTTGAAACCGCCCACACTTATCAGATTGGCTATGGAAGATGCAAGGTTTGTCAGTCCTGTCGCTTTCGCGGCGTTCTGGCTCGCCATGTATTCGGCATTGGCTACTTCCCTGGCTCGTGCTATCTCCTTCTCCCTCTCGCCTATCAGGGCCTCCATGCCGCCGGCGTAGTTGGCCCAGCGGTTGGCTTCCGCTTCACGGACAGCCTGCATCTGCTGGTTGAGTTGTTCCTGTGCGGCATTGGCGCTGTCAATATACGCCTTGTTAGCCGCATCAATAGCCGCCTGGGTCTGCGCTCCCTGATCTTCCGTAGTGGCAGCGAACTGATCCCATGATTCGCGGAGTTTCTTCCCTCTTCCTCCCATAGTGCTATGATGTTAATTAAACGACCTCTTTTAAGACTCCGGCCTTGTCCAGCTCATGCAGGTTGACTCCCTGCCCGACAAGGTTGAGACCGGCATTTACGGCCTGAGAAGCGGCCTGCGCGGTGGCTGCTGCCTGCTGCTGGTAGGACTGCTGCTGTTGCTGCTTCAATGCCGCATCCTGCGCCCTGTACTGGTTCTCAACGCTGTCCTTGTAGTCTGCGGCCCTTGATGCTACATCGGTCATAGTCTGCGCAAGGGAACGGTTAGCGGCCTCGTTCTGGAGGGCGAGCTGCGCGTCCGTCCCTCCCGCCACTACATTGGTGGCGCGGGCGTTGCGATACTGCTCGTCAAGGATCTGGCGCTGACGGTTGATTGCAGCCTGCACATCCGAGCGTGCGGTATAGTCCTGAGACATCTTGGTGTCATACCAAGCCTTGTTGTCGGCTATCTGGCCCTGCAAGATGTTCCTCGCCTTATTGTTCAGTTTCGATGATTTGATTCCTCCATAGATTGCAGAGCCGAGCGCTCCGACTGCGCCCACTGCGGTAGATAAAAGTCCTGCTGCCATAATCGTAGTATTATAACTGTACGAATATGTGCAGAAAAGACAGGGCCTTTGGCCTATCTTTACCCACTACCCATCACTACTTTAGTGGCCGTGAACAGAGAAGAGGGCGCATCGCTGCGGCCTCTTCCATGAAATAAGTGGTAGTAAAGAATAAGGTGTTTATTTCTTCGCCTCCAGTTCGTCAAGTTCCTGCTCGAAGGACTTCTGGCTTACCTGGTTGTTCAGTTCTATCGACTGGAGTTTCGGAGTGGCGAAAGGAATCATGTCATTGTATATGCAACATTTCTTGTACGGATCATCAATCGCTTGCCAGCATAACATGAACTCCTCAAAGTTGTCGTCAAGGAACTTTGCGATAAGTTCCCTGCGCTCCTTGTTGATTTTGTTCGGAGTGCCTTTCTTCCTGCCTCCCTGCCGGCCAATCCCGTCTCCTTTTACTAATAAGGTCTTTTTGCAGGGCCAAACGGCTGCAATGGTTTCTTCGCTATGCTCGGAGTCCTGAGCGTGTTCTGTATCTCGGCCTCCAGTTCGTCAAGGTCTTTCGCATAAAAGCCGGCCTGCGGATTGCCGAGCTGTCCGTACCAGTCGTATAGCGCTCCCCACACCAGAAACCTGTGGAAGTATTCCGCAAGAGGTTCAAGCAGGTTGTCGTCAAAGTCCTCCGGCAGTTTCAGCCAGTAGTGGAAGCGGTCATCGTCAAGGGTCATCACATCGTCCGCACCCAGATCCGTTCTCTTGGCCATAGCGAAAGGCATGAGCTTGCGGAGCTGCGCGTCACGGAAGGCGACAAGACGGATTATTATCCTGCCGTCAAGTCCTTCGGTGGTGTCCGCTGATACGGCGTTGCGCTTCTCCGCTCCCTGTATGTCCGAACCTTCCACATGCTTGTAGGTCAGCAGCTCGATGTCGTCATAGACATCGCGCTTGTAGACCGTGATCTTGCGGAGCTTGGTAGGGGTCTCCTCGTCATTTATCCTTATGGTCGTATCTATTATCATGGCAGCGGCGGTTTCTTCGTATATATCATTTCCTCCAGCAGTCCTGCGGTATCCAGGGCGAGCTGGCTGTGTATGTTCGACAGCTCCTGCTGCGACACTGCGGAGTAGAAGCGCGAGAGGGTCAGATGCACTATGAAGTTGTGCATGTAGTCTGCGAGAGGCTGCGCCTTCCCCTCGGCCCTGCGCTCCGACAGGGAGAGGTCGAACACGAAGGACTCCGGAACGGAGATCTGGTCGTCCGCTTCCTCCTGATACCAAGTGCGGAGATAACGGTGCAGGCGGTGTGAGAGCGCGGATGCGGCCTCAACCATGCAGCGCATTATCTCGTCCTCCTTCTCGGTGCCTGCCTCAGCCCGATACCTTGCCTCCACATCGGCAATCTTCTCTTCCACCTCTCTGTGGGACTTCTTCTTGATGTCCCTGACGAGTTCTTCTACTGACAGTGTTATAAGCATTATTCAGGGAGTTTGCGTGATTTAAGCAGGATGACGGCCTTGTCGAAGGCATCCTGCGCCCTGGCAGCGAACTCCTGTGCGCGTTCAGCCTTGCGGCTCTGGCATATCGAGGATACCGCGTAATAGACGAGGAAGCCGCTTATCTCCTCCTCCACATTGAGTACCATGCTGTAATCAAAGTCTGGCACATTGAAAATGAGATCGTCATCCACCCTGTGACAGATGTCGAAGGTGCGCCTGATGAACTGGCCGACTGCATCCTCAATCAGCCTTGATGTCCCCGGACGGTCTTTCTCCGTCAGGACTATCATGTCGTAAAGGGATTGGCCGTTCTCCGCGTATGAAGCATCGGCTATGTGGGAGATCTCCTCCTCCACCCTGTCAAGCAGGCCGTTCCTGTCTATGTGGTATTCCATATCACCAAGATACGAACACCGGCAGGGTACTACGGCCTATCTTTACCCACTGAAATGTCGGGAATGAGGTTGACCGTCCTGCGCTTGCTTTCGTCCACTATCTTCGCATATATCTGCGTGGTGCTGATATTAGCATGGCCGAGCAGGGAGGATACGGTGTAGATGTCCGCTCCGTAGGTGAGCAGGATAGTGGCGTATGTGTGGCGCGAGCAGTGAAAGGTGATGTGCTTCTGTATCCCGGCCTCTTTCATCCACTCGCGCAGGGCCTCCCTTATCTGGGTGCGCCTGGGGAGATCGAACACTTTGCCTTCTGTGCGTTCAGGAAGCTGCGCTACTGCATTGGCCGGCAGGGGGACATACACCAGGCTACCTGTCTTCTGCATCCTTGTCTCCACCTGCAACCCCTCTCCATTGTCGCGTATATGAATCCACTCCAGTTTCTCTATGTCAGAAAGTCTCAGTCCTGTAAAGCAGGCGAAAAGGAAAGCCTTTTTGACCGTTTCCCTGCGGCATTTGGCCGAAATAAGGCTTCTCAACTCCGCGAGAGTGAGATATTCGCGCACAGTCTTAGGGTCTGATGGCTTTTTTGAAGTCTCAATGCGCTTAATGGGGTTCTCGTTCATCAATCCCTCTCGGTAGGCGTTGTTGAAGAGGGTATTGAGATTTGCGAAATACACATGCACGCTCCCTTCCGACAATCCTTTTTTTCGCATGAAGGATACAAAGCCAAGGACATATTCCTTGTCAACGGTCAGCAGGGTAGGCCGGCCTCCGTAGGCCAGCAGGTGCTTCCTGATGCCGTGTATGATAACGGAATAACTCGGCTTACCCCTCTCCCTGTAAGCATCCTCCTGCTCCGCCAGATAGTCGGACAGCAGCATATCCTTCCTATGGCCGTACCGGATACCAGTCCTCGCGCTCTGGATTTCTAATGCGCGCCTGGCCTGCACAGCCTTTGCCATTTTCAGCGTCTCGTTGTTCCTCGCCTTATCCAGCTTGTTCCTCTCCGGCACCAGATAGAGCTTCAGGCTCTCCCTCGTCCTCACTCCGTCTATCATGTAGTCAAGATTCAACGAATAACCTCCGTTCTTCATAGCCCTCTTACGCAAGGACACCAGCTCCTTGTTATCCGTTAAAGCAGATTTGCTCTTCATTTCCGCGTGACAATTAAGTGCAAAATAATCGGGACAATTTGGGATATTATCGGGATATTTTAGGATAAATGATTGTCGCGTATTTGGCTCTCCTTGAACATCCTTCCACGATAAATCCTTGTTTGCCAATCAGTTACAAATCGTAACTTTGATTCATTTCTTGTATGTAATCTTTTCCAATATATACTTGATTATCAGGTATTTGATTTTTCCTCATTCCCTTCGCGTGACAATTTTGTGACAATCCTTAATGAAAACGCACATGATCCGCCACAAACTGCACTCCTCCGAACAATAGACCGAGGCCGAAACTCCTGTATGCCGGATAGGATAAATAAAGAGCCTCCCTCACCGGCAGGAAAAGCAGCAGGGCCACAAGAACCAAGGACACATATATTATAGGTATGGCCTTGTTTACCATTTCTTTATCAACTTCTTATCTACTCTAATCACAGTCTTTATTTCTAAGTCTCTTGTAGTCCCACCAACTAATACCAGTCCTCATATGCGCTTCCATAAAAATTGGATCTTTCTTATACAGGTGCATGTAATATAGGGTATGCCCAGCCCTCCATAATATAAAGAAGATAAACAGGGTTAATACTCCTCCTAAAAAATCAACCCACCTTAACCTGCCACATATATGAAGCAGGCTGCCGATAAATTTGAGCGCAGAGAAGAATGCCGAAAGCATTATTGCCAGCAGAAGGTCTCTCATTTCCTCATCAACTCCTTGATCAAGTCCCAGTATTCCTGATTCCTCTGCATCAGTTCTTCCACCTGCCTCCGCAGCATCTCGATTTCTTTCTTTAATGCCTCATTCTCCGAATCGCATACATACTTGCCGATGTTACCCTTTCCTCCATTCTGGTGGATATGATCGCCCCCGCCGTCCTCAACTAACAAGCAAGTAACATCCCAACCTTTCTTATTATTCATAAGTTTTTGTAACTTATCTTCCGGTAACTTGTTCGCGCCGGATTCCACCCTCGTTATGAATGGTGCAGACACAGACAGATATCGAGCAACATCTGCCTGGGTCAATCCATTTACTTTTCTAAATCCCTTTAAATCAATCATTTCACAACGACATTAATTTTTTTTCAAAAAAATAAGTTATTTTTCTTGCATATATAACTAATTATGACTTACTTTGTATCGGATAAAGGGTGTGTATAACCTTTGACACCCATAAAGGATTACAAATGTATTCAGAAAATAACTTAGATGCAAGGACTTTCCCTGAAATATGGGAAACTTTGACCCTTGCGGAGCAGGAAGAACTGCGTGACAGGCTTACCAGATACGGTGACTGCACCAGGATGACGCTCTTTAACTGGACGAAAGGAGTCCGCCCAATTTCACTCGCAATGCGGAGAAAGGTCGCCGCTGCCATGAACAAGTATCTCGGCCTTAATGTCTCACACATCACACTATTCCCAGGAAGATGATCTACAATCCTTTCGGGGAGTACAGCACCCTCACGCCCTGCCAGCTCTGGGATAAGTACGAGGATTACAGGCAGGGCAAGGAAGAACAACCGGAAACAGTAGGACAATGGACGCAGAACTCAACGCACGACTCAACCGAATAGAGGAACTGACCGCGCTTGCGGCCAAGAATATCCTCAACATCAAGGACGCTTCGGTCATCCTGGGGCGCAGCGAGAAGACCATCCGCAACAGGCTGGAGGAGATTCCTCACTACTACGGCCCTCTTGGGTTGATGTTCCGCAGGGATGAACTGGAGAACTGGATGTGCGCAGTCAAATGCCAACCGATTAACACCAACCTGATATGATACGCATCAACAAGCACATACTCATAGTGGAGCCGGTCACGAGACTTGCCGGACAGGTACAGGAGAGCGAGATATACGACATCCTTGACATCGGCGTAACACCGGAGGAGCTGTCAAGCGCAGCGGCGCAGATAGTCTACCGCCTCGCATACATAGACTACGATACGGAGAGGCTTCGCTTCCATGACCGCAGGGCCATATCCCTTACCGCCCTGGGTCTCACTTGGAAGGTATGCACGGCCAGCACGGGGTCGCATGTCAGCTGCTCCGATGGCAAGGGTACGGGTCTCAGCAACTCACTCTCTTCCATATTCCATGATCCATATCACATAGAGAAGCATGAGGTCGAGACCCTGCTTGACATGATGAACGAGGCATGGTACAGCCTGACCAACCAATAAAACAACCCGATATGAAAAGAAAAGTATTCACATCATTCCTCGCCATGCTCCTGCTGGGAGCCGCGTCCCTGTGTCTCTTTGAGGCATCGCCCGCCATTGGCGAGTACCTGAAGATAAGTCACCGCTGGATTGACGCGCTCAGTGTCATCCTCTTCTTCGGTGGTGCTTTCGCAGCCGTTTGCCTGGATGAATTTCTAAAGAGGTCGAGAGATGCTGAGATACGCTGAACACCAGATCCCCTCCCACCTGCCGGAGAGCGACAAGGAACTCATACGCAAGGCCAACTACCAGCGCTATGAGGAGATAGACACATGCAAGGCAAGCACGGAGGAGGCTCGCGCCATACTCCATGACATCGAAGTATCCAAATACCACATGGACGAGTGCCGCTGCGGTATGGAATAGGACACCCATTATTAACTAAATCAAATAAAGCTTATGTCAACAAATTCAATCACCACGAAGCCTGAGTATCAGATTGATCTCAGCCATTTCCCAGACCTCTCCAAAGCCGAGGTCGCACCCGCAGAACTCCTCGGAGACTACTGGACACCTGAGAAGGAGGGAGAGTCCAAGAGAGTCCTCTATCTCGGTCTGGACGAGCAGTCGGTCATCGAGCCGGCCACAGGGGAGAACAGGAGCCTGCGCATCGTCAAGTTCCTTGAACAGCAGGGAGACGACATCAGGACTATCCGCAACGGATCGGCCCGTCTGGTAGGTCTGTTTGAGCAGTTCGCCAACAACATACAGACAGGCTCCGCTTTCCTCATCACCTATCTGGGAAAGAAGAAGACCAACACCGGCAAGTTCGCCGACAACTGGTCAGTCAAACCCCTCATAATAGCATAGCATGGATGCGAGGGAGGTAAAGGCGCTCTACGGCATAGATGTCTCCGGCATTGACTTGTCGGAGGCACAGGCCGCAGGCGAAATGGGAGTTCCCGAACTCCACTTTGACAGATCCGGATACACGGACTTGAACGAGCTTATATTCTCCCTGTCCAGCCTGCCTGACAAGCCGGAAGGGAAGAAGGCTTCATGCAAGTCCCTGTCCGTCAACGGAAGGGTGGTGCAGGACAGGATGGAGAAATACCTTGCAGCTCCGGGCGAGAGTTCGTCCGCGCTGAAGGAGGTTCTTAAAAGTCCGCGCCATTATCTGATATACAAGAACGAAGACCTGAAGCCGAAGGACGAGAGCCACTTCACCCTCGGAACCTTCATACACTCGGCCTTCCTGGAGCCTTCAAAGTTCTCCAAGGTCAAGGTTCTGCCTTCAGAGGGCAACCGTTCCTCCAAAGCCGGCCTCGTCACGCTGATAAAGTATTACTGGGACTTGCTCTGCATCCCTCCCGACTCTTTCCTTACGGAGATGTCTATGGCCGACATGAAGGAAGTCCTGTTCGACCTTGAGACAGCCGCCAAGAGGCAGGGATACACCTTCATAGATGCGGACATGGCCCAGATAGTCAAGATAGTCCAGTTCTCCTACAGGACATACGGAAACGGCATTATACCGCGACTCATTGCCAACGGGAGAACGGAAGTCTCAATGTATGGGAGGGATGCAGGCACCGGGCAGAAGGTCAAGATCCGTCCGGACTGCATCCTTTTGGAAGAGCAGGTGGGGGCGAACATCATCCTGTCCGTGAAGACCACCAGCGCGACAAGCATTGACGGCTTCATGCGTGATGCAGCCAAGTTCCGCTACGAGCTTGCCGAGGGCATGTACCTGCAAGTGGCGAGCGAAATAACCGGACGCAGGTTCACGGGGACACTCATGCTCATAGCACAGACCGTCATTCCTTTCCAATGCGCCCTGCTATGGCTTGACGCGGAGGATCTGGAGTGCGGCAAGTACAAGTACCAGCAGGCCGTTGACATCGTCAG
>Ga0310786_10008895_pt1 | contig 12824 bp, 15 predicted proteins | sample AusTroGonzalo_MG_FD_203881 | JGI IMG/M metagenome (GOLD analysis project Ga0310786, IMG submission 203881) | Bovine rumen microbial communities from tropical cattle in Woodstock, Queensland, Australia - Gonzalo_03 (v2) (version 2) | ecosystem: Host-associated > Mammals > Digestive system >...
TGCTCGGCCTTCGTCACCTCCTTAGCTTTCTCTTTCTCCTGCTCCCATTTGGCCTGCTCTGCGGCCTGCTTGCCTTGTTCTGTTACAAGGATGGTCTTCTGTATGGCTTCGAGCGATTTGGTCTTGCTGGTGATGACGGCGAGGTTGGCCTGCTTCTGCGCGTCAATCTGGTCCTGTGTGGCCTTGTCGTACTTGATGTCGGTAATGCTGACCAGGTTGCAGACGATGCCGTACTGCGAGAACGGCGACACCTCCTGACGCTTGTAGCCACCCGGAGCGTTAGAGTCAACTATCAGCTCTGCCTTTGCTACGACATCGCTGTCGCCTGTCAGCTCGTTGACGACCTCCACCTTGCGGATTTTGGTCTTATACACGCCGTTGTTGAGCTGGTCTGTGATGTGCTGGATAAGGTCTGTGCGCGTCTCACTGACGGACTCCAAAGAGGACATCAGCGGACCGCAGGACGTAACGACCTTGTAAAGTGTCGGACGGACGAGCGTAGATATGAGTGCCTGCTCTGAGCCGAAGTCCTGCTGAATCTTCGACATGTGCTCGTAGTCGATGGGGAGCACTACGCGGAGGGAGCCGATGATGAAGCCGCGACCTTTGTCATTGAAGGTTACTGCTGCTCCTGGGTTGTCGCCCGTAGCCGCATAGCCGTCATCGTTCTTCTCCACGCCTGTGAACTCCACCTGCGAGGTCTTGTTGTACTCGTAGATGTTGCCCCACCACTGCTTCTGCAAGCCGCCGTCCGCCCATACAGCATAGTTGCCCGTCATGGGGTACTGGTTGACGTAGATCTTCGACTTGTCGCAATCCTCAAACGCTCCTTGGAGCATAAAGAGCATGAACACTACAAACGCGAAAACACAAATGCCAAGAATGTGGCTTTTCTTAATCTCAAACTGTTTCATAATGGTTAAATGTTTTGGTTAAAATGGTTAAATGTTTTGGTTATTTGAAAAAATAGTAAAAGGGTATCAATACTCTCGGGAACTCGATGCGGGTTCTGGTGAACCTGACAAACCCGAATAGTTGTAGGATGCACAGCAGGTAGTAAACTGCTGCCAGCGGAATGAGCGCGAAGCTCAGCAGTCTTGCGTAAATCATATTTTCATTATTTGTTGGTTTTATTGATACTATTTGCCAATGCTTCGCAGAGCACACGGCTCATGTTGACCTCGACGGCATTGCCAATGAACTTCTTTTGTTCGGACTGTGTGCCGATAAGGACATAGTCATCGGGGAAACCCTGAATGCGTTTCAACTCCTGTATGTTCAGCATCCGCATACGGATGTCGGAAATGCCATACAAGGCCATGAACTCCTTGATGTTTACGGTCATTGGGCTGTCCGTGTCGTATATCTCTATTGCAAGTCCCTCTTCCGTGCTGACAAGGTATGGCGGCATCTTATCCATGCGGGCAATGAGCGTGAAGCACGGTTTGTCGATGCTGCCACCTGCACTTGCAAACTGCGGATTCATCAGGTATTGCTTTACGGAAACAAGTTTCTGCTTCGGCGTGGTAAGCACGGCAGGACATACCGAACCGACATCAGACACCTGTCCGCCACCGCTATACTCGTTGGCAAGGAAACGGCTTGTCACGAGTCCGAGACGGTCTTTCGTGGTGAGCGTAGGAGCAGGTGCATCAACAGGTGTGTTGAACCCATTGCCGTAGTGGGCTGAAATGAAGGCGTGATGGTCCTTGGTGGTTACGGTTCCGCTTGGCTCTTCAATAGACTGGTTGTGTTCTGCACCGCCATAGTAGAGAGACAGGAACTGCACCTTTGCCATGCCGAGCCTGTTCTGACACGCCACGGTGGGACACGGCTCGTCGATGCCAGGAGCCACATACTTGCCCCTCTCGTTCATGCTGTTATATTTAATGAGGAAAGCCTCCTTGCCGCCCGCCACGAATTTGATGAGTCCGGCATAGATGCGGTTAAGTGTCGCCTCGCATAGCGGCTTCTTCCTGTCGAAGATGCTATTGCCTTCATCGTCCAAGTCGAGCACATCGCGGACGGGCTTCCACTTCTTATACATTTTGAACATACTGCCGTCGTCGCCGTTCTTTGCGTATGTCTGTGCAGGGAAAGCGAATGGTAGTCCTGTGCGGGCAAACTGGCCGAACAGTCGTTTGCGGCTGGTGTAGGCACCGAAGTCTGCTGCGTTGAGCAACCGCCAGTCGTAGCTATATCCATAGTCGCACACATTCTTAACCCACCGCAGGTATGATGTGCCTTTGTGCCGGCTTATGGGATGGCCGTTCTCGTCAAGGTCTCCCCAGCACATGAAGTCCTCTACGTTCTCAATCTGAATATAGTCGGGGTTGATGGCTTCGATGTATCGGTACAGGTGTTCTGCCAGTGTCCTGCTGTCTGCATCCCTTGGCATTCCGCCTTTTGCCTTGCTGAAGTTGGTACATTCCAAAGAAGCCCAAAGGACTACCTTTGCATGTGGGTACTTTTGTGTCTGAGTGGCTAAGTGTGCGACCAGGGGGTCAAGGTTGAGTGTCCGTATGTCTTCTGTGAAGTGGAGTGCATCGGGATGGTTGGCTTCATGGGATGCAATGGCATTGGCATCATGGTTGACGCACGCAATTACTTTTGCGCACTTCTTCCCGTCCAATGTTGCCTGCTCCACGCCAGTCGATGTGCCGCCAGCTCCGCAGAAGAGGTCAATGTATAGTAGTCGTATCATTACTTAAAGATCCCTTAGTCGTACCGTCTTTCGTTCTGTGATTATAAGTTCCCCGTCATAGCCGCGCCGACGCAGTTCGAGCATAAGCTCAACAGCCGTATAGGATTCGAGGCTGCGCTGCTTGGTGTCGGTCGTGGCGGACGTTCCTGCCTTGGCAAGCGCATTCTTGCGTTTCTGTGTCTCGCAGGTCTTGCATGTGAGCGCACGTCCTGTTTTGCTCCTTTTGTCCTCGCGGAAGTCGGCAAATGGCCGCTCCACGCCGCAGCATTTGCATTTCTGTGTGGCAGGTCGGAGTCGCCTTTCTGAAATGGGTGGTGTCTGTGAAAACACCCTGTTGCTGTTGTTTCCATTGTAGCTATTGTTTTTGGGTTGTTGTATGGTATATTATATGTTATAAAGCATAATGGCTGAATTTTCCTGTCAAAAATGATGGTCGTTTGCAAGTTTTGTTGTAACTTTGGGTGCAAAGGTACGACAAAAATTAAAGATAACGAAGTAACCGCTGTATGTTCTACAGCATAAATGAATAACAAATAACAACAAAAGCTACAAACAAAATGAAGAAATGGACATTTAACACGGGGTTGTTGACCAACCTCGCAGAGGTTTTGGGGACATCGTTCACCCAAATCGGAGAAAAGGCAGGAATGATTCAGCAGACATTCTATCGCTATGTGAGTCAACGGAAAAAGTACGAGCTGACTGTGCAGCGGCTCATCGCGCTCTGCAACGCTTGGCGGCTGCCAATCTACTACTTTATTGCAGAGGACGGCATGTACTTGATTCCTCAGCGGATGAAGGCTGTTGTGCCGGAAGATGAATGGCAGCCTATCAAGTGGGACTTCAATGCGGTGGAGCGCACTTTTGGCGATGGTGACGGGCGCATATATTGGATAGATGTGGCAGTCGCTATGGGTAAGACGGGACAGGTGCCGCACGACAAGTTCCAACTCAAGCGCCGCTTCACTATCTCGGAGTTCCTGAACACCTGCACAGAACTACAACTGTCGCCCTATACCTTCCTGATTGACAACAACAGGCCGGAGGTGAGGGAGAAAGTAAAACCATCGGAGCACGGTACGACGAAAAAGAGTAAGGTGACTGGAGGTGCGCCCAAGGACCTTCTCGAAGAAATGAATAATCTGCGAGGGGAAGTGGCAGCACTGAAAGAAAAGGTTGACGACCAGACAAGAAGGGTGGCAAAGTTACAACAAAACTACGCCACCCTTCTTTCTGATTATGCCTCACTCTCGTCCTACATGAGGAAGCATTACGAAATCCATCTTGCGGATCCTGATGAGCGTCCTCTTTTTGCCGCAGAACCTGGCAATGACGGACAGGGCGACAAAGCTTAATCCTATAATAATTAAATAATGTAGGCGGGAGGTTTCCTGCCTACATTTTTGCGCCTTGCGGTGTGCTGTTGTGCGCTGCAAGGTTTTTCGTTTTGCTGTTACTTGTTATGCGTTTATGCTCTATAACATAAACAAAAGTTGCGGTTATCTTCAAATTTTGTCGTACCTTTGCGGCGGATTACGACAAAAATGAAAAACCTGATTTATATTAGTGGTCCTATTACGGACAACAAGACTGGTCAGCCGCGAGAGGGCTGGCAAGAGGACTTTCGCGCCGCTGAGGAGAAACTGCGCGGCATGGGGTTCGATGTGATTAACCCGATTGAGATAGCCGACGCTTCTGAAAAGCAATGGAAGGCGGAACGAAGTAAGGATGTTCTTGGCTGCATACCCGAAATGCCGCCGCGCTGGTATTATCTTTCGGACTGCATCGAACATCTGACAAATATCCTCTTTACGGACACAACAATCGACTGGCCTACCATTCTCGGCCTCTATGTCATTGGCGACTTGTCGGACATCAGCATGAGCTATGGCACGATGTGCGAGATTAACTTTGCGATGGCGGCTGGGCTGCCTGTCTGGAGCCAATACTATGACGGCTACCAGATGACGAACATGCTCATGCAGAAGTGCGACGGTCCGACGCTGGCAGAAGCGGCAGAGAAGTTGAAAGACACGAAGAAATAAAGCGCGGTTCTACCCCTATAAAATTGAGTCCCGTTCAAGGTCTTAGCTGGCAGCCGGAAAGACGGCATACATATCTGGAGGTTCTCGCAGCCTTTAACTCCGATGGCAAAGCGGAAAGACGCTTGGCAGCGCGGACAGACGCGCACTTTTAGAAAGTGAAAAGTGAAAAGTGAAAAATAGAACAGCTCTTCTCTTGAGTCTTGAAACCGAGGATGACAGCCGGGAAAGACCGGCGGACATATCTGGAGGCTCTCGCAGCCAACAGCCTACGCTCTTACCGAGCATAGAGGCCGTCTGAGATGACAAAGCGGAAAGACGCTTGGCAGCGTGGACAGACACGCCCACATAACGCTACGGTCGTTTATCCGTGTCTGAAATGTGAGAATAGGTACTTGCGGAACCTATGACAGCCGGGAAAGACCGGCACTTGGGACGGAAAGCCTGTAACATGGAAGCAACAGGCGTATAAACTTGGCCGTGAGCTGGGGTTCGATTCCCTGCCGTCCCTCAATATGAAAGACGAAGAACGCATCAGAGAACTGAAACGGCTCCATGCCCGTGCGCTTGGCCGCTATATGGCAAGCAGGCTCATTGGCAAGGATGCTACAGCGGAGCGCAATCGTCTGGAGAGTATAGGAAAGGAGATAACGGAATATGGAAAGTCTGCTGGATGACCCGAAGTACAAGGAGCGCTGGGCGATGTACGAAAGTGCATTGGAGGTAGGTCTGCCTATCGTGAGCCGCGACACGTGCGCCATCATCTGCGCCATGCTCCAGGTGTGGGGCAATCACGAGATGTTCACGCATCATCATCGGCTCGTCTGCGAACTGCGCTACGCTCAGAAGCGTTTCCACGTGGAGGGCGGAGAGAGTCCCGACCCTGATTTTGCAGCCATCCTGCAAGGCTACGTCTCGCAACTCCAGCTCATGCAGGACCGCGAGAACCGTGTCCCCGACCACATCGACGCTCTATTCAAGGAACGGTACAAATTCCACTTCAATAAAGATTAACTGGTTATGGGATATGACAAAAGCGATAAGCCAGGGATGTTGACCTACAAGGATGCAGAGCCGATAGTCGTTCATGTGCCGCGTGTGCTCATGGAGCCGTCGCCACGGCGCGGAACGCTGGGGCGCATCATGGACAGGGTGCTTGGCCCAATCCAGAAGCCGCACGTCGTGCTCGACAAGGAGCATCAGGATTTGCTTCGTGAGCACTTGGAAAAATTCAACGAGAACATGTCCGCTGTGGCTGGCTGTGGCGTTACTGCGGAGCAAATCAAGGAGGCAACAGACGGGATTATCACACTCGGACGCGGCCACCACATCCGCAATGCCGACGGAACAGTAACCGATGTGAGCAACGACCCAAGGTATAAATGCGGCTGAACTTGAAGGTTGGTAGAACTTAACTTGGACTTCGGTAGAAGTTAACTTGAACGGAAATAAGGATTCAAAAGCAATAAAAAGGAACAGCATTATGACAATCATCAACGGGAAGGTGGTGGGCGGCAGCGGAACCACCATAACACAAATCAGTAGCGGCGGAAAGATTCACATCAACGGCAAGACCTACGAGAACATCAAGGGCAATATGGTCATCACTGACGACGGCATCTTCGTGAACGGCAAGCCCATCGAGGAATATAAGGAGCCTTTTGTGGTGAACCTGACCATTGAGGGCCGCGTGGAGAGTGTATCGTCGGAGGGCGACGTGACGGTGAACGGCGAAGTTGGATCTGTCCTCTCGAAGAACGGCAATGTCACCGTGAAGGGCAACGTCCTGGGCAATGCCGAGACAAAGAACGGCAACATCATCGTCAAGGGCGACATCCACGGCGACGCTACCACCAAGAACGGAAATATCATTTGAAAGAAATGTATAAAGAAGCAATATTTTACGGCCTACAATGCGACCGCTGTGGAGAAGTCTATGAGAGCAGTGGCGATTATAGTTACTACACAGACAAGGGCGATGTGATGGAAGCTGCAGAAGGTGACGATTGGGTAGAAATAGATGGCAGGCATTATTGCCCCTGCTGCTACGAGGACAACCCCGACCCTGACCATGACGATGACCATGAGTACAGGCCGAAACCTGCCTACCCTGAGTGTATTCCTACCCTGCGTCGTTTCTTGCATGTTCTTGGCGGCTATAGTCAGGAAGAGAAAACCGACTGGCTTGCATTCCGCATCCATACTGGACGTGAAGAGAAGGACTTGGCACCCGAATATCGGGCCATGATTGACAAGATACTCTGCAACACGGAACACCGTATCGACGTAGTGGACCTGGAGAAAGCCAGCAATGCCGAGGTGAACATCATCATCCACTTGAAGCGGTTCTACAAAGGACAGCGTGTCCGCATGATTCACCACAATCCATACCGCGATGCTTTCGGAAAGGAGGGCGAGATTGTCAGCGAGACAGACCCGAAGTATGGTGCCCGTGCCTGCTATGGTGTTCACGTCTTCGACGACGAGAATCCAAACCCGCATTACGTCAAGGCAGATGATTTGGAACTTGTCAAGGAGGACTGACAATGAAACAAGGTGAGCGGAAACCGATACCCAAGGCGATGCGTCTGAAGGTGTATGAGAAGTACAACGGGCATTGCGCCTACTGCGGCAAGGAGATTGCGATGAAGGACATGCAGGTTGACCACATCACGCCGATTGCCTACAGCATCTACGGCCCGATAAAGCAGGCGGAGAAGGTGCGTCAGATGTTCGAGGATGACAGCATCAACGGCATCGACAACCTCATGCCTGCCTGTCGCTCGTGCAATTTCTACAAGGGCATCAACGACATCGAGCGGTTCCGTCAGCGGATATTCTCGGAGCTTGACCACACATGCCGCTCGTCATTCCAAGTACGGCTGGCGATGCAATACGGCATGATAGAGTACAAGCCGTGGGACGGGAAATTTTACTTTGAAAGGATTAAAGAGGCAGAAGTATGAAGTTCAGACAAGCCAAGAAGATAATCAGAAGAGAGCTTAATCACCAGGTGAAAGGCCGGATGAGCTGGTACGGCAACATCTGGGGATGTCCCTCATGGATGAAAGCCACTACGGTATATGTTCACCACATGAAGAAAAACCATAGCTACTTTGAAAGGCATGGCATCATCAGGGAGCTTCGATATTTCTACGAAAAAAGAGATTATAGACAATGAAACTGCAACACATTACATTTACCGGCATTGACGGGCGTACAGACCTCGGTGCATTGTGGGAAATCCAGCAGGAGTTCCCGATGGTGGAATGGGGCGTGCTGGTGGCTAAGAACTGGCGCGACAACGGCAACCGCTATTTCAACCCCTCGTACTTGGAGGCATTAGATTGTCATAGCCTGCACCTGTCATGTCATCTTTGTGGCAGTATAGCAAGAGCTGCTGTGCGTGGCGATTGGGAGCCGTTCCGACTATGGGCACGCAGTTGTTTCGGAATCTTCGATAGGTGTCAGATTAACATCGCCGCTTCGCAGGAGAATCCAGACCGCTTCACTCTGTCAGAGGATGACCTAATACTCTTCGACGAGGTGATACTCCAACAGCGCAGTGCCGACAACTGCCCGCTGTTCATGGCGAGCTATCCCGACGAACACATCACCACTCTGCTTGATGCCAGCGGTGGCGAGGGTATCAACACGCCGATTGTGCCGCTGAACCTGGTGCATAAGATTGGCTATGCCGGCGGTATGAACGAGGACAATGTGGCCGACAAGTTGCGCTACCTCTTGGAGAGCGACCGTGTTCACGACTTCTGGATTGACATGGAGAGCGGTGTGCGGACTGATGATTGGTTTGACATAGACAAAGTACGCCGTGTGCTGACCATCTGCGACAAAGTGCTGGCTAAGTTCTGTAAGGAGAATTAACCTATGGACGAACTGAATATTAACGGCAAGGCCATCTATGCCACCAAGGGAGCGGCGCGGGAGTATGGGCGCATTGGCTGCAACTTCTACACAGGTTGTCCGCATGAGTGTGAATACTGCTATCTGAAACGCGGTGCCCCGAGCAAGCAGCTCGGCGGCAACGTGGTGCAGCTGAAGAAGTGCTTCAAGGACGAAGTGGATGCGCTGGCGGTGTTCAAGAGAGAGGTGGAGAAGCATAAGGACGTGCTGCAAAAGACAGGCGTGTTCTTCTCGTTTACCACAGACCCGCTGATACTTGAAACGAGGGAACTTACCTTGTCTGCTATCAACGTCTGCATCTTCCACGAAATACCCGTGAAGGTACTGACAAAGGATGCTGCATGGCCATATACTTTACGTTCTATGACTAATATTACTTTCATGCGATATGCCGGCAGTGACATCAGCTTCGGCTTCACGCTGACAGGCCGTGACGATATGGAGCCGAAAGCCAGCAGCAACCTCAACCGCATCAATGCCATGCGCTTCCTGCATAACAGTGGTATGAAAACCTGGGCCTCGATAGAGCCCGTCATCGACTGGCCAAGTTCCGCAATGATGGTTGGATGCTCGATTGCCTGTTGCGACCACTACAAAATCGGCCTGCGCTCCGGTGTGAAGAAGGACTACTACGACCTTGTTGGCAGTGGCATGTGGCTCGACGATCTGACGAAGAAGATTACCGATGCCGGCCGCACGGTCTATTTGAAGGAGTCGGCCCGCGCCCTCCTGCGCCGCTGCTACAAGGAGGACTACTACAACGAAATCCTCTCCCGCACCGTGGATATGGACGGGAGGGAAATAAGACAATGTAATAATGGAAAATAAAGAAACCGAATACAAGAGCGGCATCGTTGGCAAAGCAAACGTATGGTTTGGTGGAAAGGTTGCCGTCGCCAGCGGAATGACCACGCCATTCCACCTGCCAGCAATCTCGTTTGCCGAACTCTACGAGACGGGCGAACCAGGGCGAAAACTCTCTGATGCGGATAAGGAACACGAGCCGCAGGTATGGCTTACATTCAACGATATGCGCTCCATCGACATCGTGCAGCGTCACCTCGACCGCTGCCGCGAATTGCTGAAACGAATGGACGAGCAACAGCCGAAACCAGAACCGACCGGCATCTTCGCCGAGAAGGTGGAGGACCATAAATTTTCCCGCCGTACCCTCAACTTCTTTCGCGCCAACGGTATCAAGACTGTTGCCGATATGGTGCGGCTCAATAAGACAGACATGCTCAAATGGCGGCAGTTCGGCAAGAAATCACTCACTGAGGTTGACGACTTCATCGAGTCTCACGGCCTGCAATGGGGTATGAATGTGTGAAACAAAAAGCGAAACGGATTATGGCAGACACTAAGATTTACGCTTCCATCATCGACGAAGCGACAGAGAAAATGGTGAGGAACCTGGAGGAGAGCGATGCCTACAAGGACTGTCCCATCCGCATCATGCCAGACTGTCACGCCGGTATAGGCTGCACCGTTGGCACAGTAATATACGTTCACGACCGCATCGTGCCGAACACCGTAGGCGTTGACATTGGTTGCGGAATGCTCGTCGTCTGTATCGGACAGAAGGACATTGACCTGCAACGGCTCGACGAGGTAATCAACGAGAATGTTCCGTCCGGCTTCAATATCCACGAGACGGCGAAGTACCACTTTGAGACTAACCTCGACTCGCTCCGCTGCCGTGCGGCCATCGACCGCGACATAGCCCTACGTTCCATCGGTACGCTGGGTGGCGGCAACCACTTCATCGAACTTGACGAGGACAGCAAAGGCAATAAGTACCTCGTCATCCACTCTGGCAGCAGAAACCTCGGCAAGCGCGTCTGCGAATACTGGCAGAAGAAGGCCGTGGAGTATTGCCGTAAGGGAGCCTACAACGAGCGCGAACTGGTGGAGCGAATGAAGGCAGAGGGTCGCCAGCGCGAGATTGCGGCTGCCATCAAGGAGGCAAAGGCAAATGCGCAGAAGATTGACAAGGATATTGCCTATCTGGAGGGTGAGGATGCCCACAACTACTGGCTCGATATGGAGATTTGCCAGTCGTATGCCTCTCTTAACCGCGAGAAGATGGCCCGCATCATCTGCGACGCTATGAACGTGGAAATCGACGGATGGTTCCACACCATTCACAACTACATCGACCCTGAGCACCGCATCCTGCGAAAGGGAGCCGTGAGCGCACTTGGTGGTGAGCGATTGATTATCCCGATGAACATGCGCGACGGCTCGCTGCTGTGCGTCGGCAAGGGAAACCTCGACTGGCTCTACTCCGCTCCACACGGTGCAGGCCGTCTGCTGTCACGCCGTCAGGCCCGAGAGACCTTGACGATGCAGGAGTTCGAGCAGTCAATGGAGGGAATCTACTCAACGTCCGTCTGTCCTGAGACTATCGACGAAGCACCTATGGCTTACAAGCCGATGGACGAGATAGTGAAGTGCATCGAGCCGACGGTGACGGTGGTGGACGTGCTGAAGCCGCTGTATAACTTCAAGGCGAAGACGCAGGGCGTTGTCGTGGAGTCCAACGAAAGTAAAGAATAGCGAATTGAACGAATGGAATATAAAGAAACACTAACCCTGCTGAAAGAATTGGGATGGAAGGAAGAAGGATGGTGGAACAACCGTCTGCAATTCAGCCTGACAGTTTGTGGTAGAGAATCAAAATACTGGCTGTTCGAGAACTGGGGAGTTGGCATTATCACGTCTGGTGACGAATATGTGTACTGCAACATGACTGAGGCCGAGATACGCGAGTTCACGGAGATACTGACCGAAAGGCTCACAATCGAAGCCAACCCTGGCGACCACTAAATAATGGAGCTGTACAAATCCCGCAATCGCATGGCAGGCTTTATGCGCCGCATGAGGAACAAGAAGGAAGAAGACGAAGAAGAGGATGATGAATAATAGAAACAACAGATTAAACGTATTATAAACCCAAAACTACTATGAAGGAAACAATTCTATTGACCGATGGCTACAAGCTGGGCCATCACAGACAGTACCCGGAAGGGACAGAAATGGTGTACTCAAACTGGACACCGCGTAGCAACAAGTATTTCCACGAGGCGGAGGACGGAGCCGTGGTCTTCGGACTGCAGTACCTCGTGAAGGAGTATCTTATCAAGCAGTTCAACGAGAACTTCTTTAGTCTGCCACGCGAGCAGGCCATCCGCGAGTTTTACGACCGTGTGGACAGCTTCGTGGGCATTCAGAACGTGGGCATCAAGCACATCGAGGCGCTGTACGACCTGGGCTACTTGCCCATCGAAATCAAGGCACTGCCCGAGGGTGCCGTGTGTCCCATCCGTGTGCCTTGGATGACCATCAAGAACACGTTGCCAGAGTTCTACTGGATTACGAACTATCTGGAGACGCTTATCAGTTGCATCTTGTGGATGCCGAGCACGAGCGCCACACGCAGCCGCCTCTACAAAAAGGAGCTGATGCGACACGCCCGCAAGACACAATATCCAGCAGACGTGCCATTGGACTTTGCCTGCCACGACTTCTCGATGCGAGGCATGGGCGGTTTGGAGGCTGCCATCATATCTGGCATGGCTCACATGACATCGTTCTGCGGCAGCGAGACCATCCCCGCCATCCGTGCCTTGGAGGAATACTACAACGCCGACGCGAAGAACGAACTTGTGGCGGCTACCGTACCTGCTACAGAGCATAGCGTTATGTGCGCCGGTGGCAAGGAGGACGAGATAGAGACGTTCCGCCGCCTCATTAACGAAGTATATCCCGACGGCATTGTCAGCATCGTCAGCGACACATGGGACTTCTGGCAGGTCATCGAGGACTTCCTGCCACGGCTGAAAGCGGATATTATGAAGCGCGACGGAAGGGTGGTCATCCGTCCCGACAGTGGCGACCCCGTGGACATCATCTGCGGACTGCGCACAAACCCACATTACAACACCAAGGTTCAGGACGGCAAGTATTATCTCTGCTGCGACCCCTTCGACGACGACACCCATTATGCGGAAATCAGCAAGGGACAATACTACGGTGCCTACTATATGCTGGGAGAAATATTCGGATGGAATGAAACAGCAGCGGGTTACAGATACCCTGATACGCACATCGGTCTGCTCTACGGCGACAGCATCACGCTGGAGCGGCAGAAG
>Ga0310786_10008897_pt1 | contig 12822 bp, 11 predicted proteins | sample AusTroGonzalo_MG_FD_203881 | JGI IMG/M metagenome (GOLD analysis project Ga0310786, IMG submission 203881) | Bovine rumen microbial communities from tropical cattle in Woodstock, Queensland, Australia - Gonzalo_03 (v2) (version 2) | ecosystem: Host-associated > Mammals > Digestive system >...
CTGCCGATGGTGTTGAATGTGTCACATGCACGGCCGGCAATTATTGCATCGGCGGTAATTACACATACAACGAAACAACACCCCAGGGTTTAACAGCATGTGCCACCAATTATACATCATCCGCCGGTGCATACATGTGCAGCCCAATGATGTACAACATCAATTATGTTATAAACGGTGGTAATATTTTACCGGCCGAATATACCCAGGTTGAATATTTACAATCATCTGGGACACAATATATTGATACAGGTATCATCGCGTCGGGCACAAATTATGAATATTCTGTGACATTTATTTCACGTGTCGGGGGTGCTTCGGTCATAGGTAATCAATACGAAGATTTTTTGACGTACATAATGGGAAATTATTTGAAAGTATATCCAAGAAACGTTGATTTAACAGCGTTTGCGTGGGATTTTGGTGGATATATTACACCAGATATTCCGTTAACAATAGATGTAAAATACGATGGAAATAATGTTTTTGCTATGCGTGATAATGCTCCGGTTTTTGTGCACAAATTTAATGAAAATAATCACCCAGAAAATACAACCGGTATAGTGAATCCCACCCACACAATGTTATTGTTTGCGAATCGATTTGATGCACCCCGTGGATATGGGCCTGTTGATATGGGGACAGTTGCGATTAAATCGGCCAGAATATGGAACAACGGTTCATTGGTTCGCGACTTTATCCCGGCGCGACGCAATGGCGATAGTGTTTTGGGTATGTATGATATGGTATCCGGGAATTTCTTTGCGAACGCCGGGACGGGTGTGTTTACTGCGGGTGCCGATACAACAACCGTGCCAACAAATGCGTATAAATACGGCACTGGTGCAACCATAAGCACTGTTCCAACACGCAGCAATAGTTCATTTGTGGGTTGGTGCACCGATGCGGGACTGACAAATTGCGCAGCGACGCAAACAATCGGCACGACCGCCACGGGTGATAAAACGTTCTATGCAAAATATCTGTGCGACACGGGATACAGCACCAATGTATCGAATACCGCATGCAATGCGAATACCATTACTGTTAATTGGGATAATGGTGCGGGTGGTGCAACACAAAATACATGTACATATGGTGGTGATTTGACGACGCCAACAACCGCACCGACCAAACGCGGTCATGTGTTTACAGGTTGGACGTTTGATTTGAATTAATCCGTCCCCACTCACGCGGGGACGCGATTAATCCGCCCCCGGCGCGCTGCGCCACCCCCTCCAAAGGGGGAATTTTTCATTCTCCCCCGTGGGGGGAGTACGTCCGAAGGACGGGAGGGAGGGCGATCATAATTGATTCAACCCTCCCCGTCTTGTCGTCACTAGCGTTCCGCCAATCCACCCCGCCCCAGGCGGGGAATACACACTCTGGAATCCAAGCACACATAAGGACATTGTCATTGCGAGCGCAGCGTGGCAATCCAGGTCAGATAAATTCGTTCGGCGCGAATGCGACGAACACTGATTTATAATAAGGAACAATTTGTTAATATACCTAGATTCCCACGGGGGCTTGTCGCCCCCTCGGAATGACATTGTCTTTTTGACGAGGTGGGGTTTCAAGATTATGAACAATCCAAACATACATAAAAACACTGTTGCAAAAGTGGAAAAAAACAAGTATTTTATGATTATGTTCAAATCTGGCGATATTGTAAAAGTTTTAATCCCAAATGTCATAAATCATGGTTATGATTATCGTTTGAATTGCGATGCAGATATTGGCGCGTTCGTGCAATGCACCGTTATGAATAAACAATATATTGGTGTAATTATTGGTGCAGGTGATTCCAAACTGGACGCCACAAAAATCAAGCCAATCATAGAAGTTTGCAACCTGGGGCGTATGTCGCAATCTGATATCGATTGGATATTCAAAATGTCACAATGGACGTTAATGGCGCCGGGCGCAGTATTGCGTTTGATTATCAATGTCCCTGACGCTTTCAATCCGCCAACCGTCGAACAATTATATGCGTATAATTTTGATGCGGATATTAAAATGACTGATGCGCGCCAGCGTGTGTGTGACGCATTTCAATCTAATGATAATGACGCGATGTCGATAAATGATATTGTAAATATCGCGCATGTTGGAAATGCCGTTGTAAAAAATATGATAAAAAATGGCGGGCTGGTCGCGGTGGATAGTCGTGAAAAGCGTCACAATAATTATCTTTATCGTTATTTTGATACGGGGACCGTTGTGTTAAATGATGAACAAAAATCAGCGGCCGATGTCATTGCGAATGCGATTGATAGAAATAAATTTTCTGTGCATTTGTTGGATGGAATTACGGGGTCCGGTAAAACCCAGGTCTATTTTGATTCTGTGTTGCGCGCGTATAATAATGGAAAGTCTGTTTTGTTGATGATGCCGGAAATCGCGTTGACTGCGCAATTCATAGATCGTTTTGAAAAACGTTTTGGCGCGCCGCCTGTGGTGTGGCACAGCAATTTAACATCTGGGCGGCGACGTGAAATTTGGCGCGGTGTTGCGCGTGGTGATATACGGGTTGTTGTGGGAACGCGCAGTGCTTTGTTTTTGCCGTGGCAAAATTTGGGATTGATTGTCGTTGACGAAGAACACGACACGTCGTATAAACAAGAAGATATGGGAAATTATCACGCGCGTGATATGGCTATTTTGCGCGCGAAAATCGCAAATTTCCCGGTCGTATTGGCCAGTGCGACACCGTCGTTTGAAACACTGCATAATGTCGCGTTGGGAAAATATAATCGGTTGCGTTTGATGTCGCGTTTTGGCGGTGCGCAATTACCAAAAATTGAAACTATTGATATGCGTGAACAAAGACCAGAATCGTATAAAATAAACGCATCGGATGAATCTGAAATATCTGGGAATTTATCGCCCGCGCTGTGTGCCGCGATTTCTGAGACGTTGGGGCAACATAAACAAATTATGTTGTTCATTAATCGACGCGGTTTTGCACCAATTGTTCAATGCAAAAAATGTGGGTGGGTCGCGGAATGTCCCGACTGTTCAATCGGGTTGAATTATCATAAACGTTTGGGAAAATTAGTGTGCCACATGTGCGGTAAAATGATACCGTTGCCTGAAAAATGTCCGCAATGTGGAAATGAAGTTTCCATGCGCGGAGCAGGCCTTGAAAAAATTGAACAAGAAATTTCAATAAAATTCCCAAATGCAAAAACTGCGTTGGTGTCGTCTGATACAATTGTGTCACGTGAATCGTTGGAACGTATTGTGCATAAAATGGAAAGCGGCGATATCGATATAATCATCGGGACCCAGATTTTGGCCAAAGGTCACCATTTCCCAAATCTGACGCTGGTTGGGGTTGTCGATGCAGATATGGGGTTGTTTGGGACTGATTTTCGTGCGGGTGAACATACTTTTCAACAATTATTCCAAGTGGCCGGTCGTGCCGGCCGTGGCGATTGTCCGGGGCGTGTGTTATTGCAGACGTATCAACCTGAACATCCTGTGATAGCCGCAATTTGTGCAGGCGACAGGGATAATTTTATGCAATCTGATATGGCGTCGCGGCAATCTGCGAAAATGCCGCCGTTTGGGCAATTGATTGCGGTCATCGTTGAATCTGACAAAGAAGAAGTATTAAAAAAATATTGCGCGCAATTGGCAAATGTTGCACCACAATTGGATGGTGGAAAAATTATGGGGCCTATTGCCGCGCAAATTTATCAAATTCGCAATTGGTATCGTATGCGGTTTTTGGTGTCGGGTGATGCGCGCGCTAATTTACAGCCTATTGTGCGTGCGTGGTTGGAAAAAATAAAACAACCATCAAACGTGCGTATTAAAATCGATGTGAACCCGCAAAGTTTTATGTGATTTAATTACACAACTTCTGTGACCGCGCGTAATGCACCGTCGCGCGATAATTGTACAACGCGTATTTTCTTTTTCATTTCGTTGATTAAATCAGTGCGGTTGTACGCCGGTTGTGTGTGTAAAATTCTGTCGGCGAATGCAGCATAGGCCGCTTCGGCAGATTCAGCGTGAATTGTTGTATAAAAATGATCGTGGCCTGTGCCCAACATTTCCCACAAAACCGATGCGTTGTCGGTCGAAATTTCACCACCGATTATAACGTCAGGTGTCATACGCACAACCAAATCCAGCAAACGCGCATAATTGAAATCGTTTGTTTGTTCAGTTCGCGATAGCACAAAATGAACACGATTTTTTTGCGGAACGCGAATTTCGCGCGCGTCTTCGACAGTGATAACGCGGCTATTTTGATCAATCAATGTCAAAAGGTGATTCAAAAATGTCGTTTTACCAGTTGATGTGGCACCACTGATTAAAATAGGGCTGCCGTCGTTTATTGCAGACATCAATCGGTCGTATGGATCATCAGGACGATTCGATTCGCGTGGTTTTACCTTTAATAATTTTTTCCCACGTGATAAATGATAATTTTCAAAACTGGTTTCTGGGGCGTTTCCACCGCGAATATTTAACGCGACGCCGCCTGTCACATCGTTTTCATCATATTGCACATTTGGACCCGCAATAGCAGAAAAACGATGGTTGCCCGGCAATGTTGCATACACAACAGGAACACCACGAATCGGATCAAATGGACGTTCGTAAATATTTGCCACGGTATGAATCAAATCAACCAAGTATTGTTTAGATAATATTTCAGATTCATACGAAACCCACGGAACGCGTGCCCCGTTAAGGCGCATCCAAACTTCACCAGCATGATTTATAGCAATCTCTTCGACGAACGAAGGTCTATAAAATTCTTCCAGTGGTTTTAACAAAGATTCTAGTACTATGTTCGACATATTTTTTATTTTATCATAAATCGTGGCTTGAATCAAAAAAGTTTATTTGGTAGAATATAAGAAAAGAGAAAGAGAAAAAGCCATGAAAAAATCTATTTTTTACTTGTTTTGTGCGGCATTGACGTTGGTCGCGTGTTCCGGTGGGAATTTTAGTAGTTCTAACAAAAATGACACAATGGGGTCGTACAACGAAAAAACCGACGGATATATGACGGAAAAAAATGAATATTCTGTCGTCGATTCGTATAGGCCAAAAACAATGGCTGAACGTGAAGAAATCGCAAACCATTGGAACACTTCGCGTAAGGTGACCAGATGGCAAGAATACAAGGGAACAATGGTTCGTGTTGAAATATTAATAGGGGATAGTGATGTCCGTGAAATGCGTTTGCGTGTAATGCAAAATGCAAATGGTTCGGATGTTGATGGCGATATGCGTACAATTTTGGGCAAAGTTGCCGACTATGAAATGAAACGCGTTTGCGGCCGCAATGCTGAAAGCATTGTTATGGTTTACGACCGTCCATCGACTGAGGTTATGCGCCCAACAACTTTCTTTGATTATAGAATCGAAGCCGAAGGTGCGGCCGTTCGTGAATATGGATTCAGATGCGTTTATAGCGATATGTAATTCCGTGAATTTTAATCAAATTAATAAAAAGGGGTGAAAAATGAAAAAAATATTAGGAACAATCGCGGTGTGCGGTGCCGCATTGATGGCTGGTTGCGACAGCAACGCTGAAAAAATTGCACAAAATGGCGATACGGTCGTTATTGATTTTGCGGGCTTTCTGGGTGACGTTCAATTCGCGGGTGGCACGGCTGAAAACTTCCCGTTGACATTGGGGTCTGGCCAATTCGTTCCAGGATTTGAAGATCAATTGGTTGGTGCAAAAATTGGCGAAAGTCGTGATGTAAATATCACTTTCCCGACAAATTATGTTCCAGACCTTGCTGGCAAAGATGTTGTATTCAAAGTGACCGTTAAAGATATTTTGAAAAAATAAAAAATATAACAAATAAAAAAGCCGCCATTTTGGCGGTTTTTTTATTCATCAATTGCAACTATGAATATTTTTGCACGATTTGCGGCATCAATCACGGCATCACGATCAATAACAAAGCATGTTTTTGTGTTCACGATAATTCCGCGCAATTTTGCCGCGGCAACAGCGCGCACAGTATCAACACCAATCGCAGGTATATCGATTCGTAAATCTTGGCCTGGTTTGGTCATTTTTGCGAAAACACCGCTGGATTTTTTACGGTTTTTGCGCATTTCAACAACACGGTCCAGCATACGGGCGGTGCCTTCGGCGGCTTCGACAGCAAATACTTGTTTATCAACAACCACAGATGCACCGATATCTTCGATTCCAATAGTGTGCGAAACCTGAATAGCGCGATTTATGTCCGACATATCGTTTTTTGTCGGTTTTACTTTTGTTTGCACCCCCGCCGTTTCAAAAGTCAATTCTGGTGCCAAATCTTGTGCGGCGACCACTTCGTATCCGCGTTTTTCCAACGCCTTGGTAAATGCGACAGCCATTGAATCATACCCCCGTTGATGTTTTAAGACACTAATCAGCACAGACAACGACCACAAATCCGGCCGTATATCCGATAAATTCAAATGCCCCAATGCGCCTACAAATGTCAATTTGTGAATGCCACGTTTTTTGCATTCGCGTGCTGCAGCACCTGCGCCACCGATACGTATTACCAAATCAGGATTTAATTTCGGGTCGTAAAAATTTTTTATTCCGACCACGAAAACATCCCATCCGTTTTTACGCAATGCGTCGCGCGTCAAAAACGGCAGGGACAACGCCCCTGCGAACAAAGCAATTTTTTTGTCTGTGTTTTTTGTCATACATATATAATAGATTCAAAACACATTGGAATCAAGCCAGAATTTATGTTATGATTGATTCATCGAGGGTATAAAAAATGAAAAAGTGTCCTTTTGTTGATATTTGTGGCGGATGTGCTTTTGATTGGAGCAGCGCGGATTATCGCGAAAAAAAGTTATCGCATTTGCCGAAAATAAAATTTTCAGGTGATGCGATTTGGGGTGCGCCCGGGACGCGTCGTCGTGCTGAGTTTGCATTTGTTGACGGTCATTTTGGATTTTTCAAAAATAAATCTAAGGATATTGTTGATATCAAAAATTGTCCGAACCTGGTTCCCGAAATAAATGCGGTTTTGCCGAATATTGCGGCTTTGCCGTGGCATGGCGGGGGCAGTGTTTTAATAACAAAATGCGAAAACGGAATTGATGTTGGTGTTAATTGCGATGTGCCGTATTTTGGTGCAGATTTCAAATCGGCGGTTGAAAAATTGCCGCCAACGATAATTCGGTTCACGTGGAATAATAAACCGATTCGGCAATATGCAATGCCAGAGATAAAATTCGACGATAAAATTGTTGCGTATCCGTCGGCTGCATTTTTACAACCAACATTGGAAACAGAAAAAATATTGCGCGATATGGTTGTGAAATATACAAACGGTGCGAAAAAAGTTGTTGATTTGTTTTGCGGCCTGGGCAATTTTACATTTGCAACGAACGCAACAGGATTTGATATTGTCGGAAACGGAATTACACGTGATTTATTCAAAAAACCGATATCTGCAAAAAATTTGAATCAATACGACGTCGTGATAATGGATCCGCCCCGCGCAGGTGCAATGGCGCAAAGTACGGAAATATCTAAATCGAACGTTGCACGCGTGATATATGTGTCTTGCAATCCGACAACTTTCGTGCGTGATGCGCAAATTCTGGCGCGCGGCGGATATAAAATGACGGTCGCGATTCCAATAGATCAATTCGTCGGATCATTACATTGGGAAATATTTTCAGTATTTGAAAAATAATATCGTTTTTTGTTAGTGACAAACCAACATAAAATATGATATGATTTTTTTGAACCCGGAAAATTGGGTTCGGGGCTTTAGTAGGCTCGTAATATCCGGTGCGAAAGCATCGTTAAAGATGTATTTTCGGTGTTTTGCACCGTTTTATTCCCCGATTCTGTGTCGGGGTGCTGTTGGTTATATAATACGGTTTTACCGAAAAGCCATCAGAGTCAGTGATATTATGATTTACTAACACCCCGACCACCAGTTTTTTGGTGGTTTTGTTTTGTGAAACGAAAGGAAAGAGAAATGATTCGGTTATTATTGTTTGTGTTATTATTTACATTGCCCGCAATGGCTGACAATTTTTCGAACAATCAATCCGGGGTTTCATCGTGCACAATTGATATCGTTGGTTCATCATCCACACCAATTACCGCCACCGCGAATTATAGTCCAATTACATATAACTGTGCCGCGGGAACATACCTGCCCGCGGATGCCACCGAATGCGCAACATGTTTGGCGGGTTATTATTGTGGCGGCGGCAATTATGCATTTAATGAATTAAACGCATCCGGATTAAATGCGTGCCCTGGGGCACGTCCATCATCAAATCCGGGAAATACATCGCAAAATAATTGCTATACACCATGTGCATCGGACAAGATTGATGCGGGGTTGGATGGAACAAATTGCCAAACACCTAAATTTACAATTACAACAACAAACGTCAATGCCGGAACAGAATTTAATTTTTATATATCTGCATCGGGAACATTTTACGTTGATTGTGGCGCGGGTGGAACATTATCAGGCACCGGCGTCACAAATAACACAATTACCCGTAATGACACAACCGAAGCACTTTACACCTGCACATATTCCACCGCCGGCACAAAAAACATCCGCATGGCCGGATTAGCAACGGGGTATAATACAGCACAAATAAATGGCGCCGCGTCAATTCGTTTTGGATATGGAGCGGGCGGTCCAGATAGTTCAACCCCGACATTGGTTGCATCAATTTCTGGTTCAATTGGACAAATTATGCAGACATTGGGGGATTCGGACGGTCAGCAACCACGATTTACGTGGACATTCGCAGAAACAAATATAACGTCTATACCCGCCAGTTTGTTTTCTGGTGTCACTGGCAGTATAAGTTATATGTTTAATGGCGTATTTTATTCTGTGCTGGGGATAACATCAATACCAGAAAACCTGTTTGTGAACATAAATAGTCCTTCGTATGCTTTGTTCCATTATGCGTTTTGTGGAAGCGGTATAACATCAATCCCAGAAAATTTATTTGCTAATATTTCAGGGCATGCGGCGAGCTTATTTGATAAAACATTTAATAGTTGCGCATTGTTGACATCAATTCCCGCTGGATTGTTCAGAACTATATCTGGTACAGCCGATAACATGTTTCGTTTAACATTTTCTGGAACGGGTATAACGTCGATTCCTGCGGAATTATTTAGTGGTGTTAATGGTAATGGTGTGGCCGGAGAAATGTTTTACAGGACATTTACAAACTGTGAATCGTTGACTGGTTATATTCCGCCACAATTGTTTGCTGGATTGATCGCAAATGGTTCGCCATATGATTCTCGGGGTGATGGCATGATGTCCAACATATTTTATAACACGGGGCTTGCTACAACATGTCCGTCCGGTATGACACAATATATTACGGGGTATGAAGATTATTGGTCGGGTAAGGTGTCATGTGTTGATGCGAATTTGACATGTTCTGCAGGGAATTATTTACCGGCACATGGGTATGCATGCACACAATGCACCGCGAACAATTATTGTGTTGGTGGGACATATCCGTACAGCGCGACAGAATCACACGGTATAACACCATGCGACACTGGGTATTCATCGGCCGCGGGCGCATCATCATGCACACCGAACACCATTAACATTCAATGGGACGATGGTAATGGTGGATACACCGCGGGAACGTGTTCATATGGTGGGTCAATTACAACACCGACAACCGCCCCAACCAAACGCGGCCACGTATTTACCGGTTGGACATTTGATTTAGGAAACTAACCCTCCCCCGGCGCGTTGCGCCACCCCCTCCAAAGGGGGAATTAAGCACTGCGACAAAATTCTCCCCCGTGGGGGGAGTACGTCCGAAGGACGGGAGGGAGGGCGACCATAATTTATCCAACCTCCCCGTCATCGCTTTCGCTGACGCTCTATCGATGCCACCCCGCCACGGGCGGGGAACTTGCGACGCGTCGCACGGTCGAACATCGTGAATCTTTGTCGTGGTGTTTTCGCGTTTGTATAAAAAAAATTAAAAAAATATTAATTTTTGCAACAAATGGTCTTGGTTTTATTTTTGCTTTGTGTTATAATGCAACCAGAGATGAGACGTTTTATTTTATGTTCTTTGTTTGCCATGGCTTGCGCCGCCAATGCGTTTGGTGACGATTCGGTTTTATTAACAAACGGCCAAGACATTGCGGGCGCATGTGATATCTTGCATTTGGGTGCTTATTCGGGCAGTGTTGATCTGGAACCCGTGTTTGAACGCGATTCGTACACTTGTGCGCCGGGGTATTATTTACCGGCCGATGGTGTTGAATGTGTCGCATGTTTGGCGGATCATTATTGCGTTGGTTCTGCGACCAGTGCGGACGCTACAAACGGTAAGTTTGCATATAACGAAAGCGCGGCCCAGGGTATATCTGATTGTCCAAATTCTTTGTATGCGCCGGCCGGCATGTCAGAGGCGAACGCATGCGGGCGCATTTTGCACGTTGGCGATCAGGTTGTATATTTGCGTCGTGATAAAAAGACAACGCCTGCAATTAACGTCGACGTTGATAACGATGGTGTCATCGATTTCTATGGCAGTTTGACGGCCCAGGATGTTCCGATGCACGCTGGCACAGAACGCAGTTTAAAGGTTCGTTACAACAACACAACATATTCTGTGTATGACGATACTGTGACGGTGCCGGCACAATAATCAATTTTTTATAAAAAAAACACCGCCGTGATGGCGGTATTTTTTCGGATGCCCTGAAAGGAAGGAAAGGAGAAAAAGAAATGGGCATCCTAAACCAATGTTTGGGCCCAAAGTCCAGAGGAGAGAGAATGTAGGAGGGAGTCTGAAAACTCTGGGCCCCATCAGATGCTTGGCATCTGGTCATCGGGTTTAACCCCTTTGACGAATCGAAATATAATACACAAAATTACATTTGTCAAGTAATTTGTCAAAAATTTTTTTTAGGCCATATTTTACCCCCGTTTTTTGGGAATAGATACTAATAACCATCCCGATATGAAACATTTATAATATCATAGTGCGGAATTGGAAAACATGGGCAACCATAGGAGATTAATACCATGACGCATGAAGATGTTTGGCGCGCAATAGAAAGCTTTGCCCGCGAACACAATATGTCTTGTTCTGGGCTGGCAAAATGCAGTGGCCTGGATCCCACGACGTTCAACAAAAGCAAGCGTTGGTCCAAAGCGGGGCAGCCACGTTGGCCATCAACCAACAGTATTTCCAAAATATTGGCGTCAACCGGGGCATCACTCAAAGATTTTACTAAATTTATCCCGCCTAATGACCGTGAAATGTGATTTATAGGTTGCACAATGCGCCATAATGGGCTATTGTGACAATATGATAAATAATGTTAAAATTTATGTGTCTGATAAATACTGGAATCAAATTCTGGGTGATTTGGGCTGCTGTATCGTTGAAACGCCCGGTGCCGCTGATGTTGTTTTTGATGATTTGGATATCAAAACACCCATAACGGTGGTTGATTTAGAAAACACTATATTTAATTATATGAATAATACAGACACGATTCGTCGCATATTTGGTGAAAACGTAATTTTGCCGACATTACAGCATAAAATCGTTGTTTTGCTTTATAAAAATCCGAATATGACTATGGCGGATATAAAAAGTGCGCTGGGGATATCGCCGGACGTCACATCGCACGTCGTGGAAAATGCTATATATCAATTGCGGAAAAAATACGGCCACAAATTCATAGAAAACACGAACGGAAAATATAAAATTGGACGCATATAAATTGATATCTTTGGACAAAATCCCCAGCACCCAAAATTGGGCGCATGATTTGATTGCGAACAACCAGGCATCGGACAGGACTGTGATTGTTGCCACTGCACAAACCGCGGGGCGGGGCAGATATCGTCGCAAATGGGTGTCGCATACGGGAAATTTATATGCATCATTTATTTATAAAATTTCTGAACGCAATCCGCAATTATCATACGCTATGGCGGTCGCAGTGGCTGAAACATTGATTGAATTCGGCATTAATCCGAAAATAAAATGGCCAAACGACATTTTAATAGACGGCAAAAAAATCAGCGGCATTTTAATAGAATATTGTCAAAATTTTGTGATTATCGGGATTGGAATAAATATAAAAACGTGCCCGACGGTTCCTGAACATCAAACGACCAAGGTTAATAATTACGCATCTGTCACGGTGGACGATATTTTGAATGTCTTGATTAAAAAGGTAGATAAATTGCGTAACGTTGATTTTGAATCGATTCGGAATCGGTGGACTGAATTAGCATTAGGCATAAACAAAAAGATACATTATCGCGGCCAAGAAATGGAATTTATCGGGCTGAATGCGAACGGGGCGTTGATTTTGCGACATGGGACCGATTATTTAATGACATACGGCGACGAAATCAGTATGTAATTTGTTTTTTTACTTGCATGAAAACTTTGAATTTTGCTAAACTAAATTTGTCGGGAAGTGTTTTTCCGATGGGGTGTAGATACCCGAAATAACAGGCATCTGTATTTTTATACGGATGGAAAAAAAACTCCAACCAATCTGGGTTGGAGGGCGACCAAATATAAAGAATAGGGCGCACAATTTCCTGTTAAATTGTATCTAACCTCCAACCACCTAAAGCGATTTTGGTGGTTTCTTTAGTTCCCCTCCTGTGGAGGGGTGGCCAACGGCCAGGGTGGTCTTTTCCCGTGGTTGGTCAAAGTCTCGGTATGTTCAAACGAACATCGTGGGACAACTAATAATTCCCTCGACACTACGGTGTCTGCGGGTATACCGTGACGATTTCGCTGCGCTACGCTTACGAA
>Ga0310786_10008898_pt1 | contig 12821 bp, 9 predicted proteins | sample AusTroGonzalo_MG_FD_203881 | JGI IMG/M metagenome (GOLD analysis project Ga0310786, IMG submission 203881) | Bovine rumen microbial communities from tropical cattle in Woodstock, Queensland, Australia - Gonzalo_03 (v2) (version 2) | ecosystem: Host-associated > Mammals > Digestive system >...
ATGATTGTTTTATCCTTATGCTTGTCTATCATGATCAAGATCAGACACATCCGCACTATTTCTGTATTCAGCGTTTTGACTTCCCCTCCGCTTTTTTTGAATCTAAGCCCACCCTTTCTTGCTGCTAAATACCATCTCTTAATATCCTCATGACATCGCCGCCGCCTATCTAACCGGTCGCTGATGTTCCGCGCAAAGATTGGGAACCAATCTATACCATCTGCGTTTTCTTTCTTGCTGGACCATATGATAGGTAATGTATTGTTCGGCACTCCATATTCAAAGCCAACCAGTGTTTGCGAATCCTTATATCCCAAAGGCGTTATATTTCCTTCGCCTGGTTTGTACAATTTCTCGCCGTATTTACGAGCTAATTGCCGGTATTCCGCAAACTTGGTTCCTTTTGTATAATCAGCCTCTCTGATAGCGTCAAATATCGGTATTATCTGCTCGCCGTACACGTCAATATTTAATTCCTGTTTTAAACGTCTCGCCGCACCTGGGGTGTATGCGACCGATAATGCTGCTACCGTCCAGTGGGATGATATTATTCGTCTTATGTCATTATAATAATCAATAAAGGTGTCTCCAGTGCCGAATATATCATCTATTAGAACTATCTTATATGCCTTTCTCGGGTGTTTCTGGTATAAACGGGTTAGTTCCTCTTCGCTGATTACCTTAATCTTATCTTCATCTACCATTTTGGCTACTTTTCCTGCGTAGTATGAAATCATTTGCCCACTCTGTCCGCCGAATATTCCTTCCGATTCTTTCTTCTTATTCCGAATACCGATAATTTTAATCTTCCCGCACCATGGTGTATCCTGTTTGATTTCTTCTAATGAATGTTTCAGCGAAGCATATATCCTGTCTGTTGTGAAGAAATTGAAGAACCCCAATAACTGCAGAGCATTTTCTCGATCTTGTTCTTCAAAATTATCGAGCCATTTTCCTATAGTCGTATGAGCCGCACGGAAATACAAATGCGATGCCACTTCATCTATCTTTTCAATATTTTCCGAAGTAAATTCCATGTTTTACCTATAATCAATTCGTCTATTTATCTATTATCTATTTATTTATTAAAATAAATTTATCTATCATCTATTATCTATTGAAGTTTATCTATCAAATTTGGTCTATCTATTATCTATTATCTATTTATCTATCATCTATCATATCATCATCTATTATCTATACGCGCAGCGTTCTGGGTTTACCTATTATCTATTTATCTATCTATCGAAGTTCATCTATCATCTATTATCTATCATCTATAATTCCCTTTGCAATCTCCTCCAATATCTCATCAAATATCCTCAACACCTCCGCCAGCACTTTCTTACTCCGACTCGTATCCCCCAGAACGCGCCCACCAGCTTTCGAAGACGCAGCAAGAACATACTCCCGTATCTCCCCCGCGTCTCGCGACTTAAACTCCTTCCCCGCCTCCTGCAGCACCACATCCACCGTCAGAAACTCCTTCCGCGGAAAGAACGACACAGCCGGTACACCCAGCAGCGCCGCCTCACGAGCAAACGTCCCCGCACCGGTCAACATCGCTTTCGTGTAATAGCACACATCCAGTCCCTTCAACGGCCCGGCTGGATACCACACGTTCGCGTACCCCTCCGCCATCTTCTTCTCCTCCTCGTAGCGCGGCAGGAACAGGATATTCTGGTCCTTAAACGCCTCAAACAGCTCCGGCACGATCGTCACCGCATCCTTCGGCACGTACGCCGCTTTCAGGTTCTCCGGCCTAATCGTGATGAACTCCTTCCACGGCAGCTGCTCCAGAAAATGCGCATCCACCTCATAATCAGCAATATATATATCCTCCTTAAACCCATCAAACGTCCGTATCTGCTCGTCCCGCAATCGAAATTTCCGTTGCGCCTCCTGGTACTTCAGATATGCCGGAAAGATAAAATACGAACTGAACAGGTACGTCACGAACTTATGTGTCGTGAAATCATTGTCGCTGAACGTGATACTCTTCTTGCCCCGCAGCCACGCTATCGGCGATGTGTAACTCCCGCCTAACGAGAACGCCACGTCGAACTTCGGCACACGTGTCAGCAGTTGCCAGTACCGGCTCAGCAAACCCATACTCTTCCGTACTCTACTCTTCCCGTGATGCGAACCCAGCACGATTGGCTCTATCCCGTTCTGCCGCAGCAGAGGTATGGTCTCCGAGAAATCCCGTGCTGTTATTATCAACTCATGTCCAGCCGCTTTCAGGTGCCTGTATATCGGCATCAGCACATTCACATGCGGCGTATTCGTCACATCTATCCAAATTTTCATGATTTATAAGTTTTCAGCATTCAGTGTTCAGTTATCAGACTTTTTATTTGCTTTCAGCCATAGATTTCATTATTCAGTTTTCAGTTTTCAGACTTTTCTGACTTCTGAATCCTCTAATTCTTCAGTTTCTTCATGTAAGCGACTAACATGCTCCTAATCTCTCCTATCTCGCGAGTCCATGCATCGCACTGCTCTGCTGTAATATAGCCAACTTCCTTTGCAAGTAGGATCTCGTATTCTACTTCAGAAGCCGAACCTGATGCGATATTCAGAAAGTTCGCTAACTCTGCATTCGTCCTACGTCCGCATCCTTCGGCAATATTCGTCGGAATTGACGATACGGCTCTTCGTATCTGCGAAGTCAACCCGAAGACTTCTTCTTTCGGGAATAACTGCGTCGCTTTATATATCTCGAGAGTCAATTTGTGACTCCGTTTCCAAATCTCTAAATCTTTAAAGTTCAACATACTTTTGAGTTTTCAGTTATCAGTTTTCAGTGTTCAGATTTTAGCGGAGCGCTGACTTCCGAATCTTGAATTCTGAATACTATTTATTAATTTTTATTTCTGAATACTGACTTCTGAATCCTGAACACTAAACATTAAATGTTTTAATCACTTTTGCCGGTGCCCCTACAGCCACGCAGTAAGGCGGAATATCTTTGGTTACGACACTTCCTGCCCCAATCACCGCACCTTCTCCAATCGTCACACCAGGCATGATAATCGCTCCAATCCCCACATGCGCCCCATCCTTTATCACTATCGGCTTGTACACCAACTCGCAATCCATCACCGGCTTCCCTACCTCGTACTGACTCAGATCCCGCTGATGACACAGCAGCATCACTCCTCTCGTCACCCATACGTTCTTTCCTATCGTTATCAACTCCGGTGCCGAATGATCTATATCCACCGTCGCCCCAATCTTACTTCCTTTCCCAATCTTCACTCCCGCCATCCGATACCACGGATTCCGTACCTGCGCAGGAAATAAATGCCGTGCTATCCCTAAGCATATCCTATTCCACACGCCTCTTAGTACATTCCCAACTGTTCGATGATTATTAGCCATATCACTTCTCAATAATTATAAACTTCCGTTTGTTATTATGCGTTATCGGCATCCGTTCCACCACTTTCACATCCACCTTCGCCTCAAACTCCTTCGTCCAATACGCCTCAAGATACTGCTCCACTTCCTTATCATATTTCTCATTCACCACCAGATTCATCGTCGTCGTTCCATCCGGATGCTGAATGAACTGAAACTGCTCAATACTATCCTTCAGTTCCGGCGATACTGTCGGCTCGAAGAACACCGTAAAATGATGCACCGTATACCGCCTTCCGGACGGAGCCACCAGCAACTCATTATCGCGTCCCAATATCCGCTTTATCGCCATGTGCGCACGTCCACACGAGCATGGTTTGTCTGCCAATTCCACCATATCCTGCACATCATACCGTATAAACGGCGTCGCGTAGTTCCATAGATCCGTTGTTATCACGCGCCCTATTCCTTTGGTTATCGGCTTGCCGCTCTCGTCTAATATCTCCGTGATGCCGTATTCTTCCGATACGTGATAACACTCATGCGTATGACATTCGAACATATTCGCATTACCCTCGCTGCTATACGAGTCAAAAATCTTGCACCCGAATGCTTTCTCGATCACGTCACGCATCTGCGGTGGCAGCACATTTCCCGTTGTCGTTATAGCCAATGGTTGATACGTGAACTCGCCTTGATGCGCCAACCTATACTGCGCCATGATATACAACGGATCCGGATACGAACGTATCACCACCGGACGATAACGCTCTATATCCTGCATTATCTCATACATATGCTTATCCGACAAGTCAGCTGTCGCCACATACATATTCCGCGTCACCCAATCTTGCAGGTTCTTCAGCTTGCTCTTGCGTGGGTTCTGGCTTATCTTGATATATTTATCTCCTAATCGCCAACCGAAGTCATACCATCCGCGTAAGTTTGCTGCTATGTTTACAGAATAATTCAACTTCGTCGCATGATACAATAGCGGCTGTCCCGTACTGCCGGACGATCCACGCAATATCATCTGCGACTTCGGCATTGCCTTGGAGGTAAATCGCTCCAATCCCTCTCTACGTATTGTATCCTTGTTAATAATCGGCAGCTTCACTAAATCTGCTTTCGTCTGTATGTCTGCCGGAGTCAGTCCTAATCGCTCCATCTCATCGTGATAGAACGGCACGTTCTCATACGCATATGCAATCAACGCACGCAACCACTCATTCTGAAAAGCATCTATCTGTTCTCTACTCCAGTTCTTACTCTCTTGCATGAACTTTAGATACTTGTATATCTGCTGCCCTGTCACTATGTCGCTTATCGGCAGCACTACCTTCTCTTGAATCCAATTCTGTATCATATAAATCAAATATCGAAATCACAAATCGGCTATTCTCTATCCACTAATCCTTCCTATGCTTATACATATGCCATGCCTTATAAATAATGCACTTGAATGCATAAACTATCCAATCTATCCAATAACCTCGTCTGCATTTTTTTGGAACGATCATGTTATTGTCTTTTGCGTACAGCTCCATCTCCTCCGTCCATTTCAATAAAAATGGTCCTCTATCATGCGATATCGGAAATCCGCGAAACGGCTCTCTAAACACATCTACATACACCAACTCTCTTTGCCATAGCCGATTGAACATCATCTGCCGCGGTATAACTTCCGATTGCTTACGTAGGATGATTTGTGTTCCCCCATCATTTACTTTAGTCCACACAACTCCGTGAGCATGACTTCCTTCAAGCGATGCTATACTTTTACAATGTCTCAACAAATATGTTTGTTCTTCCAATCGCAGTTTCTCCGGTGCTATAATCTGGTAACCATTAGCCGCAAAGAACTTCTCAAACCGCCATTCGCCAATCTCTTTCTTGCGCTTGAGACTTCTGCGTGTTAAGTATATCTTGTCATAGGTAGGCATGTCCTTCGGCTTCATAGCTTCATATATGCGACTAAATATAGTTGCATATGCCGGCATAATATAGTTATCATGAATAAATGACTCCTGCGGAATAATAACGCTCTTAAATTGTGTTGGGCTCTTCACTTCTACTACATCTTCCCGCTTAATTCCCATCCATTCTGCTATTTGATATAGCAGTGGCGGAACCGTAACGCGTTGTGGTTTGATAAACACCCATTTCAGTTGTTCTTCATTCTCCCCTTGCCACCATAATCGGCTGACATAGTCATATAATATATTTCCGAAATGAGCGGTATATATATATCCCAAATATACCACATCTTCATCACTCCTCTCATAGGATATTGCTTTGTCAACATCTACGCAAACACCCTCTGGCATTCCATATCCGGGGGGCACTATATACGCATCATGTTTAATATCTACCGTAGCCTTCTCGTTACGAACATATTTCTTAATCAAGAAATAGTTCAAATCCGTCACATCATATGTCTTATTTATATAATTCATTCTGCTCAATATCCCTTACACTTCACACTTTACACTTTACACCTCATACATTGGAAGTAACAACTTCTGTATGTTTTCCCACGAGTATTTTTTAACTTCCTTATGCGCAGATTCTATCATCGCTGCACTCTCTCGCTGATGCATAAGTGCGCATTCTATCTGCGATGCCAAATCATCAGCGTTTCCGTTTTCAAACAGCAATCCGGTGCGTCCTTCATCAATGATGTACGGAATGCCACCTACTCTGCTGCTGATAACTAACAATCCTGCGTTCATCGCTTCGAGTATAGACACTGGCATGTTGTCGATTGACGGAGCCGAAAGCATAATGTCATTTGCTCGCAGATAATCATATATCTTCTCATTTGGCACTTGCCCCACGAATCTTATACTTTCAACTTTCCACTTTCCACTTTCAACTGCATTATGCACATACTGCTCGAGCTTTTCTCGACAATCCCCTTGTCCTAATATATCCAATGTCGCTTCCGGATAATGCTTCACCACTTGCTCAAATGCCTTGATGATAAGGTCTATTCGATATAGTTCTCGCAAGTGCCGAATGCTTATCATCTTTGGCGCAATGCTTTTCTTCGGTTGATAAATATCATCTCGTAGAGCAACTATATTCGGTATCACCACGCATGGTATCTGGTACTCATCAAACACTTTCTTTAGGAACCCGCTCAGCACAATCGCCTTATCCGCTCGTTTCAACCATCTCCTTGCAAACGACCCGTGCTTCTTAAAGTACTCTGCTGCCTCACCACCGTGATATGTCACGATTATCTTCTTCCTCCATATCTTTCCTGCTATCACGCCATACACCACTGGTAACATTCCCCAATCCGAGCATCCATGTATATGCAACACGTCATACTTCCGTGCCACACACATCAGCTTCACAAATAACCACATCCGCTTCGCCAGATTTCCCTTCGTTGAGAATATATCGCTCTTAACTCTAGACTCTCCACTCTTAACTCTTTCCGCCTCTATTGACTGGCATAACATGTCAATCTGAGCGGAAATCCCTCCCACTCCTTTCTTGTAGTTACTTATGTATAATATCCGCCTCATTACAATCCTCTTCCTTTCAACTTCATCCAATTCCACCCGAAGCACATCACAATACACAATATGCACCAAATCATATACCAATTCCTGTGCTTCTTCCGCATATTCGTTATTGCATATGCCGCAAACATCATCTCAAATGGCATCACCGGTATATGGAATCGCAACGAGTGTGCGAACGTAGTAAACGCCAACATCAGCAAATATCCTAATAGCATCGCTAATGGCAACGTATATTTCCGCCAATCTCCGCTCAGCAACAGCATAAACATTGCTAACAATACAAATCCTGACATCACATTTCGCATCCAGTTTCCTCCATGTATCAATCGCATATCTTGCTGGGAACCAACGTCTACCATGGTCGGGAACGGAATTGTGAATATTAATGGCGCGAACACTGCCGCTCCTGCATATTTTGCAAAGGCATTTCCTTGTCCTCCGCTTTTTTTCTCTCCGTAGCGATAGGTTAAACTCGTCTCTTGTTGACTTCGTGCTTCTTGAAACGATAATTTATTTACCTCACGTATAATAGTGTCAGAAGCTGCCATCATTAGTACACCTATGATTAAGACACCAAAAGCAACCTTCTTGCCCCAACTCACGATTCTGCTGTCCATCATGACCAAAGCAAAAAACAAAGCCAGAAACATTATTGCACCTAGTACAACACGGAAAAGAAATAAAGACAACCCAACTAATACTAATGGTAATATTGTAGCCAGTGAATATTTACGTTCACGTAGCATTCTATCTCCCATATCTATAAAAAGTACCACTAAAAAAGTCATAAATACTTCTTTAAGTGTTACGCCGACATAGCATATCAGCACCGGATGTAGCATACAGAATATAGCCGCTATGCGCGCTGTAGACTCCCCCATAGATCGTCTGGCGATACGGTATATGAAGACAGATGTCATCGCTCCGAACAAAGCATTAACAGTCTGAACTAGCAACACTACTCCATCTCCGCTAATCAAACTCACCGGTATCATCAAATATAATGGGAAACCTATATCTCCGAGAGATGACTGAGAGTATGATCCTAACGTTTCACCTAACCTATCCGCTTGCCATTCCCTTAAAAACCATCGCGCTGTTTCTAAATATTCCGTTGAATCCGCTGTCGCAAATTCATGCGGTGCTCCTGTCATTTCTAAGTAGAAAAAGTATATAAATACAGAATACAAAATCCGAATCACAAACCCCGTTACGAATAACCTTTTCTCAAAGACCTTTTCACTCCTGATATGCCGTATGCTCCATTCCTGCGAATATTTCACACTCAAAAAGAAGAATCCTCCCACCCACGCTATACCGAATAGCCAGAAATACCACTCCATCGCATAACTAGAAAACAGCATATTCACTCCCAATAATGCCACAGCATAAGTCCCCATCGCATACGTCGCAAACCATTTCGGCAATGATGTTATCCTTGCCGCCACACCCGACATCAGTCGATTATTCCATCTCGCTCTTCTTCCCATTGGTTGCGGCATGGGCGGTGGTGGAGGCATCATCCCCTGCCCCATCTGCGGTGGCACTTGTTGCTGATATGGATTCTGATTATTATTCACACTTCTATCTTAATTTTGAATTAATCGACACTAAATACAGGTTGCTTCGCTTTAGAGAATTGCATCTCGTAAATAATGGTCATCCACTCATCCTCATTTTTCGTATCGTCGCACAAGGAAAATATTATTGTATCCTTGATTACTTTCCTCACTTCCATATAATTCACCCATATTTGAACAGGTTTGGAATAATCAAACGTTGGCGATAGCCTCGTTTCCGGTATATATTTCAGATGATCGTTAGTAAATACATTCCCCTCGTTAATCGCTCTTTGTATATCCGCTGCACTTTTGTATATCACCTTGTTGTCTTTCTTCTTTTCCGCATAGTTCGGCTCTGTCTCAACACTGCGTTTCTTCATATAGCGGAAATATAATATCCAGAACGCAGACGAAACGTGAACCATCTTTCCTGTCATCAGATATAACACATACTCCAACTGCTTTAATGCCTCTCTCATATGCATTCCACACGCCAACTCTTCGCCAAGCGGTAGTCCCAACCGATACATAATCGAGGTGTCGAACAGGAATCGGTTTATCTCCCCAATCATATAGGTTGCGTAGTAATTACGATCTAACTTCCTATGAAATATCCAATCGCTATAGAACCTTAGGATGGCGTAATCAACCGTCAACTTCTCATCTTCCAGATACATCCGCACCTCATTCATCACCACAACCACATCCGCCTCCGTCTGACGCTTCTTGCTCAATGTATGTATAAACGTTTCATTCATTTCTGCTCCGCCTGCTTTATTCCTGCAATCATCTTTTTCTTCCAATATTTCCGCGCCGATTGCAGGAATTTACTATTCTGCACATCCTCTTTACTTATCGGTGTCTCCATGTTGAAAGCTTTAAGTTCGGCTTTCCACTTTTCCGGCACTATATCCAGCCAAAGCGTTTTATCATATGCGAACACAGAGGGCATCCCTAACACAGAGCGTATGAAATCTACATTCCACGTGAGCTCTCCATTCTTCAAATAGACCATGTAATACAAGTCATGATCAGTTTCGTATCTTTTCTGACTCTTAAATACATCAACGATATATTGTGAGACGTTTTTGGTCATTCCTCGATAGTCTGACAGAATGGCCAAATTTACACTATTGCATTTATCCTTCGCCCATTCTTCCGTAATAAAAGCTTGCGCTGCTTCTTCTACACAACTAATCACATTCTCTTTTTTACCGTAAATATATGTTACATATTCTCTTTCGCGTTCTGCCAAGAAAGATAAAATAAGTATCTTGTGCTCCTGCGTCGCCTTTTCTACCAGCCAAGAGCTTAGACGGTTCCATTCTTTCAATCCTTGTTCTTTCGACTCGTTTTTACGGATGCTGAATATATAGGCGATTACTCCGGCATATCTCTGATTGAAGAATAGATTTTTGTATTCTTGGCTTTTATCGTCCTCATACTTCCATTCCGTATCATACGCAACCATTAGCTTACGCAGCACCTCTAATCGATCATAATTCTCCGTCGAGGAAAACCACAGCATCTTGTGCAAGAATGATTCACCTCTACCATCCTCAAAGACTTTGTTTATTTCTTGGAGATAGGTTTCTTCATCGTGCTCAAACATGCCCACTATCTCTGCATTCGACATCTCATTATTTCTATATGTTGTAGCAAAATATTTGAAATACTCAGTTGGATAACAAATCCTGATTTGCTGTCCTCCTGAAAAAGTGGATGCAAACATTGAGTCTAACAGATATCCTATCAGCTCGATATCTTTCGGCTTACTCCAAGCCTTAAAATCGGCTAGTGTATTTACATAATCTTCAACTTCTTGCTGCAACTCACTTTTTCTTCCTGTGCTTTTACCCGCACTCTGCTCTGCAATCTTATTTAGAGAATCCTTAGTTGGCCTATCCATAAAGACATTAGTAAAGTCTTTCCTAACTCGGAATCTCCAATCTGAATACTCCAGAACATAATCATTATGGTCGCGCAGTATTCGGTAAAATTCAGAATCTAAACATTGTATCAAACATATACCTGCTACATTCGGAAGATATACCTCGGTAAGCATATCTCGTGAGGCATAATTCGCCAATGTATAATCTAATAAATTCAAATACCGTTTAATGTCTCGTATGTTGGCAAATAGTTCTTTCTTGTAACGTAAACTTAGTATATAATTCCAAATATCGTCATTATAAATGTGGTGATTTTTAACAATCTTATCTAATTCTTCATGGAATATCTTAAATAGGTGATCATCATCTGCAGGGAAATTAATTTCCAAATTAAAGAACTTTTTCAAATATTCGTAAGGGGCTGATACTCCGGACTCGCGCAAGCGGTTACCCAATGCTTCTTTATCTCCGGCTATAATATAGTACATGTATGGAAAATCCGCCACATTTCGCACCAGTTGCAGTAATCGGAACAACTCATCACTTTGCAAACGATCAACATCGTCCACTAAAATTATTATTGGTCGTTTTTTCTCTTGGAGTTTTTCCTTTAAGTCTTTTAACTGAGTCTCTAACGACTCTTCCATGCTTTGCACATGAGACAACAACTTATATCCCTCTAAAGAAGCCAATATGCTTGCATATTTCTCCAACATCTTCATTAGAGGCTTATCTCCTTCACCAAATATTTCTCGAAGGAGATGGATATAATTTACTATTAACGTCCTACTATCATCATATAACCAGGGCTTAAACCAACACACATCTATCCCTCTCGCTTTTGCCAATTGCTCTAATTGGCACATAAATGTTGTTTTGCCATTCCCGAAATGTTCACTCAGTAAAATGGAAAAGGAACCACTGCTAATATAACCTGGAGATCTTGTCGAGTAAATTTTATCTACAAGTATTTGTGCATAATTGCCCCTGCCCAATTCATCTTTTTCACTTGGAGAATCTTCCAAGAAAGGAGTTACACCAAAGCTATGGTATGTGTCACGATGACGCGCGACCAACCTCCATATTAGGAAGCCTACTTCTATAACCGCTACTGTTAACCATGCACAATCCATATAGCAGAAGAGCCATCCTTCTATTCCATAGAACTCGAAAGCTTCGTTCCTTCTAAACATCAGATATCCAATCGCGACAAAGAATAGGATCCAATAACGAGAAACCAGCGACTCGCGTTCTTTAAGTATATATCTTAATGTGACAATATATGAAATGCAGACAATTCCTATTGTAACGAGAAGAACTGACAAGTTATTATCTGCGACTTGAGATGTTATCGGACACACATACTTAACTATCCACCCCACAAACGCAGTTTGGAATATATAAAGCGCACACAACACCAGCAAATGCCACTTGTATTGTGTAACCGTTTTTACGATTTTAGTCCAATATTTCTCAATTTTACCCACTCCGTTGCAATATCTCTTTCACATGCATATACATGTGCATACACGCACACAACAATTTGGGCGCAAAAATACAAAAAAAATCCCATATATCAAAATATACGGGACATTTTCTGCTAAATATTTTAATTTTGCAACTATATCTGCATCTTTTTGTGCCATATCTTGAGTATTTTTGCTGATTTCTTGAAGCGCAATACCAAGTGGGGATCTATTTCAAAGCGCACCGTCAACTCTCCTTCTTTTAATGATGACTCATCTTTAATTGAGAATTCCGCTCTTTCAAACCCTTCCACGTATTGTAGCGTTGGCAAGTCTTCTTTTCGTATCACATACACTACTTTGTCATTTTCTACAAACAATTGTGTTTTATCGCAGAATGAAAAAATATGTTTGCTCATTCGAAGCCACAAATACTCTTTCGCGCTGCGTTCGGAGTATAGCAATGTCTCAAACGGACTTTCAAAACTGATTAGCACATAGTCATTTTTTGCACCCTTAGTAAATTTAACCACCTCCTCGTTAAAGTGCAACGCATCACATACTTTTTCCTCTATATCCATTTGTTCTACCGCTGTACGCCATGCATACAAATATCTATTAACCACTACATCACCGATGTTTCTCGAAACCTGATACATAATATCATCATCCACATCATTTTGTGTAAAAAATGGCTTATCCATCTTCAAAGAGCATCTGTTTAATAAAATCTCGGAATCAAATGCTCTATTGTCATCACGGTATATTCCTTCGGTGTTAGCAGACCTAATTACGAGCTTACTGTCTTCCAACGATTGTTTTAGTTGTTCACATATTTGCGCATTGATTGGTTTGTTATATTCTTCATCCTGAACATCTTGTAGCATCAATTGGCATGCCTGTTTCGTTAATAGGATAACATCTATTTTCGAATAATTGTAATGTATCTTCTCAAGAGCCAATAAAACTTTCTTATCCTCTGCAATTTTCTCAATTTCAGAG
>Ga0310786_10008899_pt1 | contig 12820 bp, 12 predicted proteins | sample AusTroGonzalo_MG_FD_203881 | JGI IMG/M metagenome (GOLD analysis project Ga0310786, IMG submission 203881) | Bovine rumen microbial communities from tropical cattle in Woodstock, Queensland, Australia - Gonzalo_03 (v2) (version 2) | ecosystem: Host-associated > Mammals > Digestive system >...
GCATTGCCAACGAGAAGAAACGTTCGTCCATCATGCAAGGCCTACTGAATTTCCTATTAAAATAAATACTAAAAACTTAAAAGACTATGGTGAAAATTCAAACGAATTCTTCTGGAACAAGAAGTATCGACATCAGCGAGAAGCATCTTGAAACAATTGATGCTTACCAGCTGTTCCGCGACCTGATAGACTCCAACGGATATGTTGACGAGCAGGTTCTCGAGAAGCTGAAGCTGAACATCCGTTCCTTGCTGGAGTCGCAATCCGAATACGATAAGGCACTGCTTGACCTCTGCCTTGACGTGATCTATCACCCCAACATGAAAGCCTACGGTCTCCAGCAACTCGTACTGCTTTTCATCAATTGGAAAAACCGTGATAAAAATAGTGCTACCACGCAAAATATCATCCAGGGAACACCGTTTAATTAGTTTAGAGTTTAGAGATTAGAACTGTGGAGTACAGATTGACGGACTTCCTTCCGACAACAAAAAAGGAAATGGAACTGCGAGGTTGGGAAGAGGCTGACATCATCCTCTTTTCTGCTGACGCGTATGTTGACCATCCCTCGTTCGGGGCTGCCGTCATCGGCCGTACGCTCGAAGCGGCTGGCTACCGCGTGGCCATTGTGCCGCAACCTGACTGGCACGGTGACTTTCGCGATTTCAAGAAGTTGGGACGACCACGCCTGTTCTTCGGAATAGCCCCTGGCTGCATGGACTCCATGGTCAACAAATACACCGCCAACCGACGGTTGCGTTCTGAGGATGCCTACAGCCCTGACGGACGACATGACTTGCGACCGGAGTATCCCACCATTGTCTATTCACAGATTCTCCGACAACTCTATCCTGACGTGCCCATCATTCTTGGAGGCATCGAGGCATCGCTGCGCCGACTGACACACTACGACTACTGGCAAGACCAGCTCCGTCCCTGTATTCTCCTTGACAGTCATGCCGACATGATTACCTACGGCATGGGCGAGAAACCTACCTTGGAGCTGGCACGACGACTCGACGACGGCATTCCCGTCAGCCAGATTCGTAACATTCCACAGACGGTCTATCTCTCACGACGGGAAGACATACCCGGTGGTATCCGCGAAGACGATATCTTACTCCATTCTCATGAGGAGTGCCTACGCAACAAACGGTCGCAGGCAGAGAACTTCCGACACATAGAAGAGGAGTCGAACAAGATGCACGCCCAGCGACTGCTTCAGGAAGTCAAGGGCCAATACGTGGTGGTCAATCCGCCCTACCCGCCCATGACGACCGAGGAACTGGATGCTTCGTTCGACCTTCCCTACGCGCGCGTACCTCATTTAAAATACAAAGGGAAGCGGATTCCGGCTTACGAGATGATCAAGAACTCGGTCAACATACACCGTGGCTGTTTCGGCGGCTGTGCCTTCTGCACCATCTCGGCACATCAGGGTAAGTTCATCACCTGCCGTTCCAAGGAGAGTATTCTGAAGGAAGTCAAGCAACTGGTCAAGATGCCTGATTTCAAGGGTTACCTTTCTGATTTGGGAGGTCCCTCTGCCAATATGTACGGCATGAGCGGACGCAACAAGAGCATTTGTGAACGTTGTAAGCGACCCAGCTGCATCAATCCGCAGATTTGTCCCAACCTCAACACCAGCCATGCGGCACTGCTCGAAATCTATCGGGCCGTCGATGCTCTCCCGGAAGTCAAGAAAAGCTTTATCGGAAGCGGCGTACGCTACGACCTTCTACTCTATCGTTCCAAGGACGAAGCCGCCAACCGCTCAGCCGATGAATATACCCGCGAACTCATCACCCGCCATGTCAGCGGACGTCTCAAGGTAGCCCCCGAGCATACCAGTGACGCGGTGCTGCGGCTCATGCGCAAACCCTCGTTCCAACAGTTCGAACAGTTTAAGCGCATCTTCGACCGAATCAACCGTGAGGAAGGACTCAACCAGCAGCTCATACCCTACTTCATTTCGTCACACCCGGGATGTCACGAACAGGACATGGCAGAACTGGCCGTTAAGACGAAACGCCTTGACTTCCACCTGGAACAGGTGCAGGACTTCACGCCAACACCCATGACCGTTTCCACCGAAACCTGGTACACCGGTTACGACCCCTATACGCTGGAGCCTGTCTTCTCAGCGAAGAGCCAGAAGGAGAAACTCGCCCAACGTCAGTATTTCTTCTGGTATAAGCCCGAAGAACGCAGGGGCATCGAGCAGAGCCTGCGCCGCATCGGACGCACTGACCTCATCAGCGAACTGTGCCCTTCCTCCTTTAGCCCTCGTTCCACATCTTTCACCCCTCACAGCAATGACCATCATCGAACAAAGCCTGACGCCAAAAAGCCCAAAGAGAAAGAGCGAAGACGGAATCGTCGTCACTGACGATTTCGTGGCTGTCATCGACGGCAGCACCTCGAAAAGCACTCTGCGCCATAGCCTTTTCAGCACCAATGGCCGTTACTGTACGAGGTTAGTATCCAAGTACCTACGGCACACTCATAAAAGCATCACTTGCACGGAGTTCTGCCGTGGCGTGTCTGCGTATGTCCGTCGTCATTACCGCCGTTCCACGCTGCCCCAACTGGCCGAGCATCCTGAAGAACGCATGTGTGCCTCAGCCGTCATTTTCAGTCGACTTTGCCGCGAGATTTGGATGATAGGCGACTGTCAGTGCCTGCTGTCACCCCTTGTTAACGGTAAGCCACAAGCTCCGACTCTCTACGAGAATCCCAAGCCTTACGAACAGCAACTGGCCGAAGAGCGTGCAGCCATCATCCGACAGATGGACGATACCAGCCAGCTGTTCATTCACGACACCGCCCGCGACCAGATTATCCCACACATGAAGGAGTCCATGAAACGGCAGAACATAGACTATGCCGTCATCGACGGTTTTCCCATCCCGCAACAGCATGTCCGGGTCATTTCGCTTGACTTCCGTCCATGGGAAATCGTCCTCGCCTCTGACGGTTACCCTTTCCTCTGTCCCACGCTGGCAGAATCAGAAGAACGCCTTGCCTGGCAGCGTGCCAACGACCCACTCAACATCGGGAATTTCAAGGCCACCAAGGCCTTCATGCAGGGCAACGACTCCTTCGACGACCGCACCTACATCCGTTTCCAAGTATAAGAAGAAAGTTGCGCATATAATAGTCTTTTCCTACCGGAAGCAAACAATATTCCGAAACTTTTCGTACCTTTGCCATCCAAGATAGCGAAATTACTCCGTCTCGGCAAAAAAGAAATGAATTTCTTTTGTTTTGGTCTCGACTTTTCGTAATTTTGCAACTGCAATAACAACAACAACCCGCTTCTATCGACATGGTAAGGGACATTATCCGACTGCTACGGCCGCTGCAATGGATAAAGAACGTGTTCGTACTGGCTCCATTGTTCTTCAGCAACAACCTGCTGAGGGGTGAACTGCTGTGGCCTACACTAATGACATTTGTAGCCTTCTGTCTCGTATCGAGCAGTATCTACTGCTTCAACGACATCTACGACGTAGAGGCAGACAGACAACATCCACGCAAGTGTAAACGGCCTATCGCATCAGGGGCAGTCAGCATACGCACTGGATACATCGTCATGATGGTGTGTCTAGTGGCTTCGCTAATACTTACCCTTATTACTTCTCACTTGTACCTTGTCACTTATCACTTGTCACTTATCATCGCTGGTTACTGGCTGATGAACGTAGCATACTGCATGAAGCTGAAGCAGTATGCCATCCTTGACGTGTTCCTGATATCCATGGGGTTTGTGCTGAGGGTGCTCATTGGCGGACTGGCAGCGGACATCTTCGTATCAGAGTGGTTGGTACTGATGACATTCCTACTGGCGTTGTTCTTAGCCTTTGCCAAGCGTAAGGACGACTACCGCATCTTTGAGCAGACAGGCATCATGCCACGTAAGAGCATCAGCGGATACAACGCACAGTTTATTGACCTCTCAGTGACCATCGTAGCCACCATCACCATCGTCTGCTACATTATGTACACCATGTCGGATAGCGTCATTGAGCGCATGGGTAGCCGCTACCTCTACCTGACAAGCATCTGGGTAATTGCCGGACTGCTGCGCCACCTGCAGAACATGCTGGTATATCAACGCAGCGGCAGCCCCACGAAGGCGCTGGTGAAGGACCACTTCATCCAGCTGTGCATCGTGGGATGGATAGCGTCGTTCGTCGCTATTATTTATCTTTAAGGAAATTGTCGGGCGCGTCCTCGTAGTGGTCGGTCTTTGAGAACAACCGGCCGACGCCATAGAACTTCAGACGGTTCCACATGGCTTTCAGAATGGACTTCTCCTTCAGGCCGCCATAGCCTGTGATGACACGACAACGCTTGTCATAGACAAACTTGATCTTACCGTATTTCTTCATGGCAAGGGCCATGGAGCCATCCTCGCCACGGAGCAGTTCCACACGATAGCCCTCCTTCATGGCATTCTCGGTATAATAGCCGAAGGCAAGGCCGCGCACAGTAAGTTCCGGACGGTTGATGTTCTGTATGCGAAGGTATATGTCACGGAAGAACTCGTACATCTTCATCTTCAGTTTGGAGTGGTTCTCGTCAGGATAATAGCTCCACATGGCGGCAACGGCGGAGACTCCGGGCTTCTTTAGGTTGTCAATCATCAGCTCTATGTAGTAGGGCGGATACATCGTATCGCAGTCAATACACATGGCATACTTGCCCTTCGCCTGGTCAAGTCCGCACTGACGGGCATAGCCGCAGGTGTGGCGGTGCTCCGTATAGTAGGTCACGCCGAATGCCTGATAGACCTCGGCCGTGCGATCCTTCGACTCATTGTCAACACCGATGAACTCCACGGGGTATTTGCATTGCTGCTCGCTCAGCGACCACAGGCAGGCCGGCAGACGCTTTTCTTCGTTGTAGGCAACGATAACTATCGACACGAGAGGTTCATCACTCTGAAGGGCAGCCAGACGGCTGCGCGTCTCGTCAATCACGTTCTGCGGAACATCGCTGAACGGATGTTCGTAGATGCTAAGATATTTTTGGTACCACTCCATAATTGTATGATTTTTGTTTTAAATACTTTCGAACAACTGCTTCCACTTATTCGCTATAGTCTCAATACTATAACGCTGAGAGACTTTCTTTGCATTATTACTCATCATTTTTCTGGACTCCGGCTCATTTATCATCCTCAACATGGCTTCAGAAAGACCTTTCACATCACCATTCTTTACCAATAGTCCATCTTCTCCATTCGTAATAATTGAACGAGGCCCCCATGGACAATCAAATGAGACAACAGGAAGTCCGCATGCCATGGCCTCAACAATAGCTAAGCCGAAACCTTCAAATCTTGAACTGCAAACAGCAAAAGAACTATTCACAAACTCTGATTCGATATCAGAAGTACGCCCGTTAAGCACGCAACGTTCTGGACTAATATGCAATTCCTCCCTCATACGTTCATAAGACCTTCTGTCACCTTCGCCAAATATCTCCAATTTCCAGTCAGAACATTCATCCTGAATAAGAGACCATGCTTGCAGCAAATGATCATACCCCTTTTCATGACAATAACGCCCCACAACAATGATTCTATGCTCCTCTGAAGAGGAATGTTTCATAGGCTGAAAAGATAACGGATTAGGAATTACTGCGACATTTTCCAGTTCTTTCCAAGATTCCTTATCACTCTCTGTCAGCACGACAAAACGATCGAGTCGGCGAAGTTTACTAACAAGAGTGTGCATCCAGTATTTAGAGAACCATTGTTTTATGAAGTTTGTCTCATGTTCCTCAAAATTACGATAATGTGCTCGGTTAATATGTATTTCGCCTATTTTCTTGCTTCCGTCATCGATAGCAGTAATGAAATTGATCTCACGGCGTAAAAGACTTATCGTAATATCCGGACGGATGCGCTTCAGCTCCTTTGTCAGTTTCTTCTTATATTGGCGTTGTTTCCCAAGATAGCACCATACCTTCTTGGCAAACGAGATGTTCCATAATTCTTCAAAACCAATATCCAAATTAACAACTTTAATTTTTTCAGATAATGGATAGAAAAAAGGGTTGTCCTTGCCATCCGTCAAGATTATCGTAATGTCATAATCAAAATGATCTGCAAAATAATTTGCTTTCATCGACAAAACGCGTTCCATACCTCCAGCAAAATAGAGGGCAGGTATGCAGTAAACGATTTTAAGTCTTTTCTCCTGGTTTTGCATAGGCGACAATAATTCCTTTTTGCAAAGATACTTTATTTTATTGAAATAACAAAATAAAACATAAAAAACATAATTTATTATATTCATTTCTCACTATTTGAAATAATATTTGTATATTTGAAGCATAAAAGTAAAAGCATATGAAATACGATTATCTGATTGTTGGCTCGGGATTGTTTGGTTCTGTCTTTGCTTATTGTGCCAAACAACACGGTAAGAGGTGTTTAGTCATTGACAAACGACCAAATTTAGGAGGAAATTTGTATTGTGACAAGATAGCGGACATCAATGTCCATAAATACGGACCGCATATTTTCCACACCTCAAACAAGAAAGTATGGGACTTCGTCAACTCCATCGTGGAGTTCAACCGCTTCACCGAGTCACCAGTAGCCATCTATAAGGGTAAGGCATACAACCTACCGTTCAACATGAACACCTTCAGCCAGATGTGGGGAGTCATCACTCCCGAGGAGGCGCGGCAGAAACTGGCAGAACAGCGCAAAGAAATGGAGGGAAAGGTACCCACAAACCTGGAGGAGCAAGCCATCTCACTGGTGGGACGGGACATATACGAGCGGCTCATCAAGGGCTATACCGAAAAGCAGTGGGGACGCAAGTGTACGGAGTTGCCGCCATTCATCATCAAGCGTTTGCCCGTCAGATTCGTCTATGACAACAACTACTTCAACGACTCGTATCAGGGTGTGCCCATCGGTGGCTACAACAAACTGATTGACGGACTGCTGGAGGGCATCGACACCATGGTGAATGTTGATTTCTTCGAAGAGCGAAAGCGCAACGATTCTCCTTTCTCAATTCTCAATTGTCAGTTTGACAAGATTGTCTTCACGGGCAAGATTGACGAGTTCTACGACTACCGCTTCGGAAAGCTGGAATACCGCACCGTCCGCTTTGAGAATGAAATACTAGACACCCCGAACTATCAGGGTCTGGCACAAATCAACTACACCGATGCCGCCATACCATACACCCGCATCATTGAGCACAAGCACTTCGAGTCCTTTGCCGCTGACGTGGAGAAGAATCCCAAAACGGTCATCAGCAGGGAATACTCCGTGGAGTGGGAAGAAGGCATGGAACCCTACTACCCCATCAACGACGAACGGAACAATGAGTTGTACCGGAAGTATCAGGAGCTAGCAGAGAAGGAGACGGCAGTCATCTTCGGCGGACGACTGGCCGAATATAAATACTACGACATGGGTCCCATTGTCGAGAAAGTCCTGAATATGTTTTCTCTTTAATCACGATATCTCTTTATCATCATACGCAATAGCAACGCAAAGATATCCGGCGGTAAGATACTGTATATATAATAAAGAAGATTACTCCGTCTTCCTGCTTTTGTTGTCAGGATTTGCCATAAAGACATTGGATGCCACATGACATCCCGGATTTCCCTGTTACTGAAGGGAATATCAAACTCTGCCCTTCTGGATAGCATTTCGCAGGCAAAGGAGCAGTCAAACATCATCAAGATAGAAATACGTTTCGCGTAGTAACCTTTGTCCTGCAATTCCTTTCTTTTTTTCTTCTCATCAATCGCATTCAAGGCTATACTCATGTCTTTACGTTTCAGAACCTTCTTACGCTTATGTTTATCTACGCCACGAATATAATAATGATAAGTAATATCAGGTAATAAGACTGCACGGGTAATATATGTTGGCAAATCTATTGTAAACGTGAAATCCTCACCATAGCCATGACCAACGGGAGTTACTTTGAGGTTATTACGGCGAATGACATCCAAATCAATCAAATAGTTCCAGTTCATCCCTTGAATGCCTACGTTATAGACATAGTCAGCATACTCATCCTCTTTCGTGAAAACACGGAAAGGATAAGGATATGGAACTGTTTTTACCGTCTTGTCATTTTCTTGAAAAACCCTCTGATAGCTCCCATACACTATTTCCGCATCATATTTCTTGGCATTCTCATAAAGCAACTCGATAGTGTTGCTCTCTATGGCATCATCAGCATCAAGAGAATAAAAATAACGGCCGCGTGCTTCAGCTATCATTCGGTTACGAGCCGCACCGATACCCATGTTCTCCGGTTGACGCACCACACGAATATCCTTACCACGCGGATGGTTCTGCTGGTAATCACGAATAATATCTACTGATGCATCCGTTCCACAATCATCACAAAATAGAAACTCAATACTATCAAATGTTTGTGACATAAGAGAATCCATCGTCAAACGCATATATTTCTCTACGTTATAGACAGGAATGCCAATAGTTACTTCATACTTATTCTCCATCATACTATAAAATCAAGAATTAAAAACAGCATCAACAACACGTTGCATTTGTATGGACCACTTCAATTGGCCAACTGTTGCACGAATTTCCTCTGGCTTCATGGTAAAATGCTCCATAAAGTCGATAATCTGCCAAATATCGATGGGGATCTCGTCGGCTGGTGCTTTCACAACGTAAGGCTGATGATCGAAATCGCTGTCCTGCTCACTATAGATAAAAGGTATGCCACGTGTGGCATACTCACGGTTCTTCAGCGTCTTGATAACGGTGATGCCGCTACGGTGACGCCCCAATGAACCGATGGCGAACTGACACTGGTTGAAGACGTCATCCAACTCTTTTCCAAACAGCGTACCATGAAATATCACCTTCTCCTGCAACTGGTATTTCTCTATCAACGGAGTGAAATAACGAGCCATCTGGTTGGGATGGACACCACCCACGATATGAAAGAACACCTCAGGTTGCTGGCTGTCAGCTGCTGGCTTTTTGCTATAGTACTCACCAAGTCCTGCCACTACCCTGTCGAACGCATGCCAAGGATGTACCTCTGCCACACCGATAAGGTGGAGGGATGAAGGTGGAAAGTGAAGAGTGGAGGGTGGAAGGTGGAGGGGTATGCTGTCGAAGTCAACGCCATTGCTGATGCGAATGGTACGCTGACCGAAGATCTCCTCTGCATCAGAGAACGTGACAGCAGCTTCCATCTCACGGAAAAGCATACGACGGAACAGCTGGTCAATCTTCAGTTCCATGCGCTGCATGAAAAAGAAGTTCTTGAACTCCTCGTCGTATGGATAGGTGGGGATCTCGGTCACAGCCTTGATACCTGCCTTACGCAGTTTCTTAAAGAAACTAATCAGCCATGGGTTGGCATTCTGAAAGCATCGGGCATAGACGAATTCTATCTTTTCACGCAGGCAATAGTCATAGATACAGTCATAATCGACGCGCTGCTTCAAGCCAGCCAGGCGTCCGGAACCATAGTCCTTCAACACTTTGCCATCAACATAACGGCAACGATGACCGTTCTCCGAGAAGCCATAGTAACAAAGCCGGACATCGTGACCGTTCTCACGAAGGCCTTTCACCTGATAGTGTATCTTTTTGGAAATACCACTATGCTCGGAGAATCCATGATATACTAAGAAAAGTATTCGCATCGTCAAATTCTTATTTCTTATTCTTACCTCTTAGTTCTTATAAAACTCCGCATACCACTCGGCAAAGCGGCGCAGACCGTCACGTAGCGATGTGGATGGCTTGAAACCGTAGTCACGCTCCAAAGCCGTCGTGTCGGCATAGGTCACAGGCACGTCACCGGGCTGCATGGGTACCAGTCGCTTATGCGCCTCAAAGTCATAGTTGGCAGGGAGTACACCGGCACGTACCAGTTCCTGCTGTAGGATATCGACAAACGTCAGCAGGTTCTCCGGCTGGTTGTTGCCGATGTTATAGACGGCGTATGGCGGCAGAGGTAGTCCATCATCACCTTGTTTCCGTTCTGGTGCACCCAGCATGATACGTACCACACCCTCCACGATGTCATCCACATAGGTAAAGTCGCGCTTGCAGTTGCCGAAGTTGAAAATCTGGATGATGTCGCCCTTAACCAGTTTGTTGGTAAAACCAAAGTAGGCCATGTCGGGACGGCCAGCAGGTCCATAGACTGTAAAGAAGCGCAAGCCTGTAGAAGGGATGTTATAGAGTTTCGAATAAGCATGAGCCATCAACTCGTTCGACTTCTTCGTAGCGGCATAGAGGCTGACGGGATTATCCACCTTGTCATCGGTGGAGTACGGTATCTTCTTGTTCGAACCATAAACCGATGAGGAACTGGCATAGACCAGATGCTCCACACCCGTCGCACCATTGTCGTAGGAGTGCCGACAGGCTTCCAGGATGTTATAGAAGCCTATGAGATTGGATTGGATATAGGCATCAGGATTGGTAATGGAATAACGGACACCTGCCTGTGCCGCCAGGTTGACAACCACGGCTGGCTGATACTCACGGAAGATATTGTCAACGGTCTGCTTGTCGGCTATGTCACCACGGATGAAGACAAAGCCTTTGTACTGCTCCAGTTCCTTCAGACGGTATTCCTTCAGTGACACATCATAGTAATCATTCATATTGTCAATGCCAATAACGGTCACGTCATCAATATCCCGGAACAGGCGTTTGACCAAATTGGAGCCGACGAACCCTGCTGCACCTGTCACGAAAACGGTCTTATGGGCTAAACTGATTATCTGCATATCTCGATTATTTTATTACTTGTTTCCAAAACGTTCCACAGCCTCATAGTAGGTATCCAGCGAACCGATGTCAAAACGTCCCGCCGACATGGGCCAGGCATGCATCACAGTATGCTCCACCATGTAGTGGGCCAAATTGCCAGGTGCATCCTTGCCACAGCCGTTCTCAACGGCATAACGTACCAGTTCGAGGTCGTTCTTCTTATATATATAGAAAGGTGGCACGGCCCAATGGGACTTCGGCTCTCGGGGTTTCTCCTCCATGTTGAGCACTCGCATCTGTTCATCGACCACAATGACACCCGTCCGCTGGAGTTTCTCTATGCTGGGCTGCTCGTGACACATGATGCACGACGTCTGTTTCTCGTTGGCAAAATCCACAAACTCCTGAAACGAGAAGAACAACAGGTTATCGGCAGCAACGACGAGTATGTCGTCATCTACCTGACAACGGTCCATGGCCATCAAGAGGTCACATACAGCGCCTAGACGTGTTTCATTGGTTTCTGTCCCGTCGTCAATGATAGTAATGGGTTTGGCGTAATGCTGCTGCTCCTTCCACTCTTCAAAGAAGGGCACAAACTTATGATTGGTCACAATGATATGTTCATCCACCTCGGCAATGTTGTCAATATCATCCAACATTCTACCGAGAATGGTGTTGTCACCAATCTGCAACAGCGGTTTCGGGAAATTACGGGTCAGCTCACCCAGACGCGTGGCATACCCCGCAGCAATAACGATATTCTTCATAAGGTAAGAACTTGTCAATTATAACTTATCACTTACACGAACCTTGCTCCATCGTCAGGTTTGACGAAGTAGCACCTAAAGGTCTTCTCGTATTCCGGGAACTGCTCCAGATAGCGACTGGTCAACTCCGACTCAATCTGCTCCTTATAGGCAGAATCAACAAGGGCGATACAAGCACCCTTGAAACCTGCTCCCGAGAAGCGTCCACCCCAAACACCGGGCAGCGTCCGCATGATGTCATAGATAGCCACCAGTTCAGGACTGCCGCATTCGTAGTTGTGGATAGAACTCTCGCAGGAGTCAAAACTTAGTTTGCCAAACAGTTTCATATTACCAGTTTCCCATGCTGTGACACCCTGACGCACACGACGGTATTCGCTGTAGAAATGTTCAGCCCTTCGGGCGAAACGCTGTGGCATAGCTATCTTCGTCTTGTCGAAACTGGCCTTGGGGATGTCACGCAGGAAGGTCTTGTCAAACGTCTTGAGTGGCTGGTCCATATATGCCAGCATGTTCCATGCTGCCGTCTTACATTCATAGACGCGCAGGTTATAATCGCTGTTCACCAACGAACGGGTAAGACCCGAGAAGAAAATGCCGATTTCAAACTCTGGCATGTCGGGATGACGGTGAATGATGCGGTAATCGTTAGTATCACAATCCAAGAACAATAGACCATCCTTCTTGCCCAACGCAATACAAGCCTGGTCGAGCAGGCCGTTGTTCAGTCCGATGTACTCGCGCTCTGCCTCGGATGCAATCTGCACCACCTCGAACGGCTGTAGCGTGATGCCGTTGGCCTTGGCAAATGCCATGACATAGGCAATGAGCACAGCAGCCGAAGAGCTTAAGCCGCCAACAGGCAGCGAACCTTGGATGAGGCCGTCAATACCACGCGTCAACTGGAAACGCTTGCGCAATGCATACTTGGCACCACGTACATAGTCGCCCCAATGATGTTCACGAACCTGCGAAGGAGCGCTGATGTCAAAGTCAACTTCCCCCTCAAACGTCTTGGAGGTCAGGTGTACATGGCCGTCGTCGTTTACATTGAACCAGAAGTCAACGCCTTTATCAATGGCGAACCCCGTCACCAACCCATGCTGATGATCGACATGGGCACCAATGGGACATACCCGATAAGGGGAAAAAATGTGATATTTATAGTTTGTCATGCCATAGTATGTTTTAGTCAGCGACTACAAAGATACGGCAAAGTTTTCAAATAACCAAACTTTTAGGGGATTTTCTGATTAGCACGCTGAGCCAATGTAGAGGAAGACCATGC
>Ga0310786_10008900_pt1 | contig 12819 bp, 1 predicted proteins | sample AusTroGonzalo_MG_FD_203881 | JGI IMG/M metagenome (GOLD analysis project Ga0310786, IMG submission 203881) | Bovine rumen microbial communities from tropical cattle in Woodstock, Queensland, Australia - Gonzalo_03 (v2) (version 2) | ecosystem: Host-associated > Mammals > Digestive system >...
CCTCGACCGAGGTGTCCACATCCTCGGCATAGCCCCAGTCGAAGGTGACATTCGTCATCGGAGCATTCGGGTTGTCGGTGCCGTAAGTCACGTCGATGGAAACATATGTATCCTTCCACACCGGCGCGGTGAAGTCGCCGAGCGCAGCACCCGTGCGCGTCAGCGCCGCCTCGTTGCCGTAGTAGTCGACCGCTACGATCGAGTACGAACCCTTATTAAAGGGTGCGATGTCCTCAAGCTTCAAGGTATAGCTCGTCTCGCCGGAAGCCAAATGCGCCACGTCGGTTCCGTTCAGCCGGATGACGTACTCCTTCACGCCCGTGCCCTGATTCAAAACTCCGGGCACCGTCGTGTCCTTATCGAGCGCATATCCCCAGTTGAAAGTGACGTCGGTGAAAGCCTCGGAAACAAGCGCCGTGTTGTAGGTGACCTCCGCCGTCAAGGTATCATCCTGCCACTCCGGAGCGGTGAAGTCGCCGAGCGTGATGTTTTTACCGCTCAGCTTGGTGCTCGCGTTGCCGTAGTAGTCGACCGCGGTGATCTCGTAAGAGTAATTCTTGCCGGGAACCACATCCTCCAGAATGTAGGAGTAATGCTCAGCTCCGGTATCAGCCACTGTCACCGTCTGCACGTCGGCGGTGCTCGTCCAGTATTTCAGGACGTACTCCTTCACTCCGGAGCCGTTGATGTCCTCCGCATAACCCCATGTAAAGGTTGCATCCGTGACAGGATCGGATCCGGTCAGATCGTAAGATACCGCAACGACTACTTCATTCGCATCATGCCACACCGGCGCGATGAAGTCGCCGAAGACGATGTCCTTGCCGCTCAGCTTGACACTCTCGTTGCCAACATAATCCACCGCGACGATCTCATAGGAGTACTTGCTGTTCGGGGTCACTCCCGTCAGCATGAAGCGGTTGTTCTCCAAACCGGTCTCCGACACCGTCGCGATCTGCACGTCGTCAGTGCCCGTCCAGTATTTCAGACGATATTCCTTAACGCCGGAGCCATGGTTCGTGAGACCCTCAACCGAGGTGTCCACATCATCGGCATAGCTGAAGTCAATCGTAACATCGGTCCGGGGATCATCCGGATCGACAACATTGTAAGACACGGCGATGGCGACATTCTTGTCATGCCACTCCGGCGCAGTGAAGTCGCCGAGCGTAGCACTCGTGCGCGTCAGCGCCGCTTCGTTGCCGTAGTAGTCGACCGCTACGATCGAGTACGAACCGTTCTTAAAGGGAGCGATGCCCTCAAGCTTCAAGGTATAGCTCGTCTCGCCGGGAGCTAAATGCGCCACATCGGTTCCGTTAAACCGGATGACGTACTCCTTCACGCCCGTGCCCTGATTCAAAACTCCGGGCACCGTCGTGTCCTTTTCGAGAGCGTATCCCCAGTTGAACGTGACGTCGGTGAAAGCCTCATCGGCAAGCGCCGTGTTGTAGGTGACCTCCGCCGTCAAAGTGGCATCCTGCCACTCCGGCGCGGTGAAGTCCCCGAGCGTGATGTTTTTACCGCTCAACTTGGTGCTCGCGTTGTCGTAGTAGTCGACAGCGGTGATCTCGTAGGAGTAATTCTTGCCGGGAACCACATCCTCCAGAATGTAGGAGTAATTATCCGCTCCGGTATCCGCAACTGTCACCGTCTGCACGTCGGCGGTGCTCGTCCAGTATTTCAGAACGTACTCCTTCACACCCGAGCCGTCGACATCCGTCGCCTTGCCCCAAGTGAAGGTCGCATTGGTGACGGGATCGGATTCGGTCAAATCGTAAGACACCGCGATGACAACATTATTGACATCATCCCAAACCGGTGCGACGAAATCGCCGAAGGTGATATCCTTACCGCTCAGCTTGACACTCTCATTGCCGAGATAATCCACCGCGACGATCTCATAGGAGTACTTGCTGTTCGGGGTCACTCCCTCAAAGGTAAAGGAGTTTCTGAACAATCCGGTGTTCGACACCGTCTCGATCTGCACGTCGGCGGTGCTCGTCCAGTATTTCAGACGATATTCCTTTACGCCCGAACCGCGGTTCGTCAAACCCTCGACCGAGGTGTCCACATCCTCGGCATAGCCCCAGTCGAAGGTGACATTCGTCATCGGAGCATTCGGGTTGTCGGTGCCGTAAGTCACGTCGATGGAAACATATGTATCCTTCCACACCGGCGCAGTGAAGTCGCCGAGCGTAGCACCCGTGCGCGTCAGCGCCGCCTCGTAGCCGTAGTAGTCAACCGCTACGATCGAGTACGAACCGTTCTTAAAGGGAGCGATGCCCTCAAGCTTCAAGGTATAGCTCGTCTCGCCGGAAGCCAAATGCGCCACGTCGGTTCCATTCAACCGGATGACGTACTCCTTCACGTCCGAGCCGGGGTTGATGACCCTGTCCGTCGAAATATCGGCGTCTTCAGCGTAGCCCCAGTTGAAGGTGACGTCGGTGAAAGCCTCGGAGGCAAGCGCCGTGTTGTAAGTGACCTCGGCAGTCAAGGTATCATCCTGCCACTCCGGAGCGGTGAAGTCACCGAGCGTAACGTTTTTACCGCTATGCTTCACGTTGCTTTCGTTGCCGCGATAGTCGATCGCGGTGATCTCGTAGGAGTAATTCCTGCCGGGAGCAATATCATCGATAGTATAGGAATAACTCTCTGCTCCGGTATCCGCCACTGTCACCGTCTGCACGTCGTCAGTGCTCGTCCAGTATTTCAGACGATATTCCTTTACGCCCGAGCCGGCATTCACGAGACCGTCGGTAGAGGTGTCAACATCCCGGGCGTTGCCCCAAGTGAAAGTGGCGCTCGTCTTCGGCGCATTCGGATCAGCGCGATCGTAATCGACGGTAATGAGGAAACTGTCATTCTCCCACACCGGCCCGGTGAAGTCACCCAAAATAAGATTGCTTTTGCTGATGGGGTTCTGGTTGCCGTAGTAGTCGACCGCAATGATCTCGTACGAGCAGTTTTTGCCGGGGACGATGTTTTCCAGCGTGTAGGAATAATTCGTATCGCCGGAGAGGAATCTTCTGACCTCCTCGCCGTTGAACTTGAGGATATACTCCTTGACGCCCGAACCGGGATTGGTGACCCGGTCGGTCGAAGTATTGGCATCCTCGGCGTATCCCCAGTTGAAGGTCACATCAGTGAGCACATCGTTGGGATCGGCGGAGTTGTAGGTGACAGTGAGCGTGACATTATTGTCCTGCCACACGGGTTTGGTAAAGTCGCCGATGATGGCGCTATCGGGACCGAGTGCGGCTTCGTTGCCGTAGAAGTCGACCGCGGTGACCGAATACGAATAACGCGCATTCGGAGCAATATTCTCGACCACATAAGTATAGCTCTCGGCTGCGGTGCTCGGCACTATGACCGTCTCGTCCACGCCGGTCGCCCAGTATCTCAGGCGGTACTCCTTGATGCCCGAACTGTAGTTGATGGTGGAAGTCGGATTGTTGTCGATGGCGTAGCCCCAGGTGAAGGCGGCATTGACCTTCGGCACATCCTCGTCGGAGACGTCGTAAGTCAGGTCGATCGTAAAGGTATCGTCCTGCCACACGGGCTTCACGGTGTCCCCGGCAATATGGATCAGATCGGTGCTGGAGGTGTTGCCGGCAAGCTTCACGCTGTTGCCGTAGTAGTCGACCGCGTAGACGCTGTAAGCGTAGTCGCCTTTTTCAACGTTGTTGAACGTGTAGCGGTTGATCGCGGCTTCGGTGTTCGGGATATGAATGGGGTCGTAAGAACCGAACGACAGAACATACTCTTTGACACCGGTCCCGGGATTGGTGACGCTGCCCGTCGAAGTATCGGTATCTTCGGTGCCGCCCCAGTTGAAAGTGACGCTGATCGAAGGCGCCGCGGGATCGCTCAATACGTCGTAGAAGACCTCGGCGCTGAAACCGACATCCTGCAATTTGGGTGCAGTGAAATCGCCGAAGGCGACGTTGTTTCTGGTGATGGTGTTCTCGTTGCCGTAGTAGTCGACCGCGGAGACCGAGTACGAATACCGCTGGTCCGGGCTGATGTTGTTGACGGTGTGGGAGTAACTCGTCGATCCGTCGTTTGCGAACCTGACGGTCCGCACGCTGCCCGTGCCGGTCCAGTATTTCAGCACGTATTCCTTGACACCCGTGGCGGGATTGGTAACCCCGGCTGCCTCGGGGTCTACGTCCTCGGCGTAGCCCCAGTTGAAGGTGACGTTCGTCTTCGGAACACTCGGGTCGGCGAGATTGTAATCGACGACGACGGTGAAGGCGTCGTCCAGCCACTCGGGTTTGGTGAAATCGCCGATGTCGGTGCCGGTCAGCCCGACGCTGGCGTTGCCGTAGTAGTCGACGGCGTAAACGCCGTAGGAGTAGATGCGTTCGCCGTTGTTAAGCACCACAACGGCGGAATGGGGATCGGCGTCCGCGACCGTGATTGTGTGCACGTCGGCTTCATTTTCGCTCGTCCAGTACTTGAGGACGTACTCCTTGACGCCGGATGCCGGGTTGATGACGGTATCGGTGGTGACATCCTCCGCCCAGCCCCAGTTGAAGGTGGCGGTCATTTCCGGAGCATCGGGATCGGTCGTAATGTCGTAGACGACGCCTACGGTGATGGTGTCGTCCCGCCACACGGGAGCGGTGAAGTCGCCGATATTGCCGATGTCGCTTCCGATCAGCTCGACGCTCTCGTTACCGTAATAATCGACCGCAACTACCTCGTAGGAGTAGATGCGTTCGCCGTTGTTAAGCGTAACATCTGCCGAATGGCTCGTCGCCCCGGTGTTCGCGACCGTAACGGTCTGGATGGGATCGGTGGGTTCCGTGCCGGTCCGGTATTTGAGGATGTAATTCTTGACGCCCGAGCCGGGGTCGTGGAAACCGCTCTCGTCGTCGGTATGGTCAACATCCTCCGCCCAGCCCCAGTTGAAGGTGACGTTCATCTTCGGCGCGTCGGGGTCGGTGAGGTCGTAACCGACGCCGACAGTAATGGTGTCGTCCTGCCACTCGGGGGCGGTGAAATCGCCGATATGATCGCCATAGGCGCCGAGCGTTTCATTATTATAGAAGTCGCGCGCGTAGATCTCGTACTTGAAGATACGGCTGCTGTCGAGCGTCCGGTTCCAAGTGTAGCTCGTCGAACCGTCGCTCGCCACATACTCGGTGTGAACGTCGAATTCGTAGTCGCTGGTCCAGTATTTGATGACATAATCCTTGACGCCAGAGCCGGGGTTGGTGATGTTCCCCGCCGAAGTGTCGGCATCCTCGGCGTAACCGAAGTCGATGGTCACGGCAGTCTTGGGATAAGCGCCGGTAATATCGTAGGTGACGGAGGCGGCGGAGGTGTCGTCCTGCCACTCGGGACCGGCGAAGTCGCCGAGGGTGATGCTGCTTTGCGCCAGCGCTGCGGTACTGTTGCCGTAGAAGTCGACCGCGGTGATGGTGTACGAGTAATTCCGGTTGCGCGTGAGACCTGCCAACGTACAAGTGTAGCTCGCCGCTCCGGTGTTGGTGACCGTGACGCTCTTATGAGTGCTCGTGCCGGTCCAATACTCGATCACATACTCCTTGACGCCCGAAGCGTGGTTGGTGTAGATGGGGATCTTGATGGGATTGCCGTCGGCATCGGTCCGGACATTGCCGAATTCATCCTGCTCATAGACGTAACTTCCGGAGGAGTCGGTCTTGTAGATGGCTTCGCCCTCGACGTCCTCGGCGGCGCCGAAGTTGAGGGTCACATCGGTCACCGGTCTGTCGGGATCGGTCGTAACGTCGTAGGAGACGACGATGCTGTCGGCGGTGGTGGCGCTTTCGTCATTCCACTTTGGCTTAGTCGTGTCACCGACAGCGACGGTACCGGGAATATAGAGAAGACTGACGTTACCGACATAATCCTGCGCGTAGATCCGATACTCGTAGTTCCAAGAACCCAAGCCTTTGATGGTGCCGGAGCGGAACGCCTGTTCACTTTCGAGGTAACTCGACTCGTCGATGTACACAGAATTCCAAGACCCAGCGCCGCCCTGCCGGTAGTCGATCCGATACCGGCGGATGCCGGAGCCCAACCCGTCATTTGCCTTGGGCCAAGTGAGAGTGACTTCACCGGTCGGGTTGTCCGGATCGTCGGTATTGTATGTGACCACCGCGGTGGCGGTCATTTCGGTGTCTTGGGCCCAAGTCGGCACATTGTCGTCGCCGCTGAAGACCCGGAACATATTGCCGTCGACGTAATCCGAATACTGACCGTAGGCGTCCACCGCGCGCACGCGCCAATAGACATAGGTGCGGTTCGGCAGCTGCGACGCCAGGATCTCCGGCGCCGTGGTGGTCTTGGTGAAGTAGGTGATGTCGGGATCGGCGGTCGCGATCGTCGGATCGGCATAGATCTCGGCAAGGCGGGTGCTGGTCAGCTTGGTGCCGGCGGCGACGCCCTCGACCTCGTAGCGGATGATCTCACCTTCGGCTACCGCGTCGTTCCAATATAGACGCGCGCGCGCGCCGGTCATAGTCGAACCGCCGCTCGGGTCGACCGCGGTCGGGTTGGCGGCGGTCATAACGGGCGCGTCCGGAATCGGAGCGGAACCCGCGGCGCCATTGGTCCAAGCGGACCACTCGCTCACCACAGTACCGTTGGCGGTGTTGCGGCGGACGCGCCACTGGATGCTCGAATCGGGGTCGAAACTTTTGATCGTGGTCGAAAGATCATAGGTTTTGACAGCGATGGTCTTTGCGCCGTCGATCCGGTATTCGACCTCGTAGAGTCCGGGGAAGCCCTCCACGAAATTCTGCTTCGCCCACGTCAACGTCACCTGCCGGCTGTCGGCGTCGACGGTGGTCGTCAGGTCTCCTTCGAACGCGGCGAGGGTGCAGTCGTTCGTGACCGTGACCGTGACCTCTTTACTCGAAGAGTTGTAGTTCAGCGTGGCGGTCACCTGGTGACCGTCGGAGTCGGTGAACGTCGCCGTAGCCGTGCCGCCGGTGCTGACGTTGCGGGTCAGCGACTGCCCCTGATACGAAAAGGCGATGCCCTTGGCGCCGCTGGTCCACACCTCGGTCGCCAAGCTCCCGAACGAGGAATACTTGAAAAGCTTGTAGGTGTTGGTACCGGACTTCGCATTGTTCAAATTGATCGTGATGTGCGAAGTACTTATGAGGGTGATATCCGGGCTGTCGGTATCATCGGTCTGCACCGAGGATACGGTGACGTTCGCGCTGGAATTGATCGTCTTGTCCAGATCGAAGCGGATGTTCATCTCGCCGCCGTCCGCCAGCAGTTTGCCGGTGAATTTGGCGCCGGAGTTGATGATGATGGAGTTTTCACCGCCGAAGAGGTTGATGTTGCCCGTGACGACCGCGGTGCTCGCCAGTTCCAACTGATCGTTTTGGATCGGCGCGCCGCCGTTCTGTTCGGTGGCGATCGCGATACCGTCGATACCGGCGCCCATCGCGGTGGCGCCTTGAGTGGTGATCTCGCCGGATACCCGCAGGTTCAGCACATCCCTAACCACCACACCGCCCATGGTGCTTTTTACCGTACCGTTGATGTCGAACGTGAGATCACCCACTCTGATGGCGTCGTAGTCAGTGCTGAGCCGCCCCGCGGTCAAACCGATGCTCTTGGTCACGTCGAGCTGAGAACCGAAATAAGCCGTAAAAACGTCCACCGGGGCATTGACATTGATGTACCCGGAAAACGCATCCGCGACCAACGCTCCGGTACGGATACCGTAAGCCAGCGGGTTGGTGCTGAATTTCTCGTTGTCGTTGTTGTCGGAGAGCGTCAAATTGATGGTAGAATTTATCCGCCCCTTGACATACAGCGCGGTCCCGGCATAAATGCCCGCAACTTCCAAATTCCCATTCAGCAAATTGGTATAATCCAACCCGACGACGTCGGTGGCGTTGACGGTGATGGTGCCCCCGAGATTGTCGGCGGCGATGATATTGGCGGCTTTTATGCCGTATGCCCGATAAGCGGTATTGTCGGTGGTAGTAAGAACGTCAAAACCGGTTATCCCCATCGTGATATTGCTGGTGGTCGCCGTGACATTGCCGTCGAACTTACCAAGCGTCAACGTATCGGCGGCCTCGATGCCGGCGGTATAAAACTGGTTGCCGGAAAGGGTCAACACCGGTTTTGCGCCGGTAAAAGAGCCGGTTACGGAGACATTATCCAACGTCGCAACGATATCGAAGGTGCTGTCGACCCGATTCAGCGTCATGGAACCATCGGTCTTGATGCCGTAGGCGCTGAATGTGTTGTTGCTGACGCTTACACTGGGACCGGTCTCGGCTTCCGCGGCTGCCTCGACGGTGGTGTTGGAGGCGGTCGCGGTGATCTCGGTGCCGACTTTCCCCTTCAGGTGGTCGATCTTGATATTGCCATCCGCCCAAATGCCGTAGGCGCTGACGTCGTTGTTGCTGACCGCCGCGGACGCGATGCTGGTCTCCGAACTACCCCGGTACGCCTTGGTCGCCCCCAACTTGCTGTTGTGCACGGTGGCGGTGATGTTGCCGTTCCATTCGCCGCTGGAAGACATCCAGCTGCCGGTCTCGACGACCTGATAGTTGCTGATGCTGCAACCCCATCCGCCGGCGGTGGCGCTCAAATCGCCGAGCACCCGAATGCCCTTGGCTGCCGCGGTGTTGCCGGTGACGGAAAGCGAACCGTAACCGGTGATCGTCGCCGTGGTGTCGGCGTTGATGACCGCATTGAAGTTGCGGTTCAGCACCAGTTTAGTGGCGCGGATACCGATCGCGTCGGCGTTCTGATTCTCACTGGTGTTGGTCGGGGTGGAAGAGTCGCCGGATTGGACTTTGATGCCCTGAAGCGTCGCCGCAGTGGTGACGTTGATTTTGGCGACGAGATCGCTGACGAGCGTCAGAGTTCCCGTGACGTCGAACCCCAGGGCCGAAAGCTTATTGCTCGACGCCGTGGCGTCGGTATACGTCTGCCCCGTACGGGCGGTCGTACTCGCGGCAATGATGGTGATGTTGGCGTCGTCGTTGCCGTTCGCCATATAAGCACCCGCCTGAGCGGTCAGCAAGAGCCGCAGGTCGTGGCTGGCGCGCACCGCCGCGGTTTCGTACCGGTTGTTGGTGGAGGTGATGCTGAGATTGTACTCGTTGGGACTGGCGCCGGTATAATCGCCGGCGATGGTCAGCACCGGGTTGGAGTCGGTCATGTGAATGACGCTGGTGTCACTGAACATCGAATCAAAATTCCATGCCCAATCGTAAGTCGCCGTCATCCGGGAATCGTCGCCGACACCTATGGCGTTCGCCATCAAAATCAAATCGTACGCACAAGAATAGGCGCCACCTGTCGGTACTTCTATCACCTTTTGAGTAAAGCTGTAAATCACACTCATGGCTGTGTCCTCCTGCAATATATTATAGTATTTTTTCGCTTAAAAATCCTATCTTGCCCGCCCGTCACCAAACGACCGGGCACAAGTATACAAACTTACAATCAACCTAAAAATACATGGGGTCCGCAAGGTTTTCAAGCCGATTCGGAAGAAATTTGCCGTTTTTTTTGTCCGCGCGGGCGCGATGAGGGAGCGCTCGCGCGCTCGCGTGAGGCTGCGACGAGCAAGCCGGAGTGGTGGGGGAAGGCGGCAAACGGGCGGGAGCGCGGTGACGCTGTCGCGCACGCAGACCCCCCGACAGAAAAAAACGCCGGGGTGGGACCGGTAGGACAATTAAGACGATTTGGGCGGACGTGGCTGGAACCCGCTCGCCAATGTGGTGGGTAAGGGTCTGCAAACGGGCGAGGTGGGCGACGCTGTCGCGTACGCGGACCGCCGACAGAAAAACTGCCGTGTTAAACGGATGGAAACGGATGGAAACGGATTGATACGGAGTTTGCGTTATTGGTGCCCGCGCACTGATGGTAATGGCAATTCCGCAAACGCCGGGCTGCCGGTTCCAGCCCCGCTTACTCCGTAATACTCCGTTTTTATCCGTATGGGGGCGGTCATTCGCGGTTCGGCGGCTTGCATACGCGCCAGCGCCGACAATGACCGTCCCCCCTCCCCTGCAACAAAAATTCTCCCTGCATGGCGGTTTTGATTTGCAATATCCCGATTCGGTGGTTATGTTATTTTGATGTCATTTTTCAAAAATTCGGACGCCGCACGCACGGGGGGCGAGATGCGGCGCCGCAACCAAAGGGGGATTTTACGCGATGACTTGGATCGATTGGCTCATCATGCTGGTGCCGGTGGCGTTCATTCTGTATATGGGCTACCACGCGCGCAGCTATGTTCGCAGCGTAGCCGATTTTCTTTCCGCGGGGCGGCTCTGCGGCAGATACCTCATCTGCGTTGCCGACATGACCAACGCGCTCTCCATCATGGGCCTAGTCGCGTACGTGGAGGTCCACTACCGCACCGGCTTCTCGCTCGCCTTCTGGAACAAGCTGACCATCCCGATCACCATCTTCATGGGACTCACGGGGTACTGCTTCTACCGCTTCCGCGAGACCAAGGCGATGAGTCTCGGGCAGTTCCTCGAAATGCGCTACAACCGCCCGTTGCGCATCTTCGCCGCCGCGCTGCGGTCATTGTCGGAGATGCTGGCCAACATGATCATGCCCGCCATCGGCGCGAGATTCTTCATCTACTTCCTCGGGCTGCCGACGACCGTCAACATCTTCGGGCACGACGTGCCGACCTTCATGCTGCTCACCTTCCTGATCCTGACCATCGCCATATCCATCATCTGCATGGGCGGTACGCTGGCGCTGGTCATCACCGACTCGATACAGGGGATGTTCTGCTACCCGCTGCTCGTGCTCTTCGCGGTGTTCGTGCTCTGCAAGTTCTCGTGGGCGCAGGAGGTCGTCCCCGTGATGCAGGACCGCGTCGCCGGAGAAAATTTCCTCAACCCGAACGACATCTACCACATGCGCGACTTCAACATATTCCACACTTTCGTGCTGCTCTTCACCCTCGTGATGAACCGCGCCGTGTGGATCGGCGGCGGCAACTCCACCGCCGCCAAGACCGCCCACGAACAGAAGATGGCCAATCTGCTCGGTCAGTGGCGCGGCGCCTTGAGCAACGTCTTCTACATCCTCATCGCCGTCACCATCATCGTCGTCCTCAACCACCAGAAGTACGCCACGCAGGCCAAGGTCATCCGCGACGACATCGCCGTCAGCATCGCCAACGACGTGATAAAAAACCCCGTCGACCGCGCCAGGGTCATCGCCGCCACCACCGCCATCCCCGAACAGCGCCACCGGATCGGCGTCGACGAACCCCTGAGCGACAAGAAAAACCTCGACACCCCCTACCTCGACGCCGCCCGGAACGCCCTCCCCAAGGACGCCGAAGGCAACGCCGTCTACAAACAGTTCCGCACCCTCTTCAAGCAGATGATGATGGCGATGACCATGCGCCATCTGCTCCCAACCGGCATGTTGGGGCTCTTCTGTCTGCTGTTGATACTCGCGATGATCTCCACCGACGACACGCGCATCTACAGCGCCGCATTGACCATCTCGCAGGACGTGATACTGCCCTTCATCAAAAAAGATATCACCCCGAAACAGCACCTGTGGATGATCCGCGGCGTGGCGATCTTCGTCGGGATCTTCTTCTTCTTCGGCAGCTTCCTCATGGCGCAGCTCGAATACATAAATCTCTACATCAGCATCATGGTCAGCATCTGGGGCGGCGCGGGGGCGATGATGGTCTTCGGGCTTTACAGCCGCTTCGGCACCACCGCAGGGGCCTTCGCCTCGCTCTTCACCGGCATATTCATCGGCGGCGGCGGCATGCTCGTCAAACGCAACTGGGCGGACCACGTCTACCCGTGGCTCGACAAAATGCACTGGGCGGAACCGCTCGGCAGATTCCTCGAACGGGTCTCGCGCCCCTTCAACCCGATAATCAAGTGGGAAATGACGCCGATCGACTTCCCGATCAACTCCTACGAACTCACGTTCATGACCATCTGCGTCTCGATCATACTCTACGTCGTGATCTCCAAGCTGACCTGCAAGGAGCCGTTCAACCTCGAACGCATGCTCCACCGCGGCAAGTACGCCATCGACGGCGAGGTCAAGACCCAGATGAAGTGGACGCTCCGCAACGTCTTCGCCAAGCTCATCGGCATCACCCCCGCCTACACCCGGGGCGACAAGATCATCGCCTACATGCTCTTCTTTTACAGCATCGTCTACGGCTTCATCATCATGTTCGTCAGCGTGGTCGTCTGGAACGTCTTTTCGCCGTGGCCGCTCAACTGGTGGAGCAACTACTACTTCGTCTCGCTGCTGATGGTGCCCTGCTGCGTCGCCGCGATCACCGCCGTGTGGTACGGCATCGGCGGCTTCGTGAATCTGCTCCAGCTCTTCCGCGACCTCAAGCAGCGCGTGATAAATCCCCTCGACAACGGCCGCGTCGAAGGCAACATGTCGCTCGCCGACAAAGCCCAGCTCGAAGCCGCCGACAAAAAGTGATATCCACCCCCGCTTCGGGAACCTCCGCCCTCCCCGCTTCAACCCGGGAGGGCTTTTTTTTATCCGACAAATCCGGCTTCGCGCCTTGCAATAGCCGCCGGGCGGTGCTAGATTAACACAATATCGTGCAAGATTGCCAAAAAGTAATTTTAAATGCGTTGAAATCGCAATAATATTGTTCATTCACGGAAAGGGGTAAGTCGTCATGAGTTTGTTGGATTGGCTCATAATGCTGGTGCCGGTCGCGTTCGTACTGTACATGGGGTTCTACTCGCGCCGCTACATCCGCGGCGTCGCCGACTTCCTCTCCGCCGGGCGGCTCTGCGGCAGATACCTGATAAGCGTCGCCGACATGGCCAACGC
>Ga0310786_10008901_pt1 | contig 12819 bp, 13 predicted proteins | sample AusTroGonzalo_MG_FD_203881 | JGI IMG/M metagenome (GOLD analysis project Ga0310786, IMG submission 203881) | Bovine rumen microbial communities from tropical cattle in Woodstock, Queensland, Australia - Gonzalo_03 (v2) (version 2) | ecosystem: Host-associated > Mammals > Digestive system >...
AACGTAATGAGAAGAAGATCAGCATGCAGACTTTAGAGGAAAAGTTTGTAAACATCCGTTCTCATTTCCGCGGCTATCAGATACAGTTTGTTGCATTGAGCTTAGGCGATATGTAACCAAACTATCGCATTCCTCTCCATCCGCGTTCAACATCACAAATTGTGATCTTGGAGAATGAAAATACAGGCTAAAATTGCAAAATAATTGGAAAAATATTTGCATATGTCAAAAAAAAAACAAGCATTTTTCATTTTTTTTGCAAAAATAGCCAAGGGGGAGAGGTTAACGGTTATCATTGTGAGTTTAAAACAAAAAATGCACCAAAAGTGTGAGTTTAAAACAAAATCTGCGTACGCGTCTTGCGTACGTTATTTTTTTTTTGTATCTTTGCAACCGGAATTGTGTGAAATAAAAAAAAACATTATGAGAAAATTATTTACCTTTCTCTTTGCCGCGCTCATGAGCGCAGGCATGTTTGCCTCCGATACCGAAGTGGGTGGCATTTGGTATGATTTTAATAGTAATCAAACAGCGTCTGTGACGTATAGAGGTTCAACCTATTCATCGCGTTCTGATGAATACAGTGGCTCTGTTTCTATCCCTTCTTCCGTTACATACAGCGGCGTCACTTACTCCGTCACAAGCATTGGAGAGAGTGCTTTTCGGGGATGCTCTGGTCTGACAATTGTGACTATTCCCAACAGCGTCACCAGCATTGGAGGTTATGCTTTCCGTGATTGCACCGGTCTGGCGTCGGTTACGATCCTTGCTGAGAGCCTGGTGTACTACGGAATTATTGCATTCCAAGGTACACCGGCTACCCTTAAAATTTATGTGCCGGCAGGTTCTGTAGAGACCTACAAGGCTGGTTGGTCTTTTTATGCCGATAAAATCAAGGCTATCCCACCGGCTTGGGTTCGCGATGGCGACGATTGGGATGAGGCCACCAAGACCCTGACGGTCAATAGCAATCCGGGATATCAAGCTTACTTTGAGCAAACCGAAATCGAGCATGTGGTTATCAGCGATGCTGTCACAAGCATTGGAGATTATGCTTTCGCTTATTGCAGCAGTCTGAGCTCTGTCACTATCCCCAACAGCGTGACAAGCATTGGAACTTCTGCTTTCTATCAATGCAGCAGTCTGAGCTCTGTCACTATCCCCAACAGCGTGACAAGCATCGGAGGTTCTGCTTTCTCCGGTTGCACCGGTCTGACAAGTGTGACGATTGGCAACAGCGTCACAAGCATTGGATCGGCGGCTTTCTATAATTGCACCGGTCTGACCTCTATGACCATCGATGCCACTACACCGCCGTCGCTCGGTGAAAATGCGTTTAAATATGTTGATGTACCCGCTTGCAAACTGTATGTACCTGCTTCATCAGCAAGTGATTATAAGGCAGCATCAACTTGGAAAAACTTTTATTTTCATGCCAACCCCACTGCCCACGAAGACCCGCAGAACACAGGCACGTACTACAGCACGTTCTATGACAGCGACGATATTTACTTATTGCCCACAGGCGTAGAGGCATACGTGGCTACTTTGAGCGGTAGTAACCTCTTGCTCACGAAGATCGCAGAGGCAGGTGAATATATTCCGAACAACTGCGCCGTGATCCTCAAATCGACGGTTGAATCGTACGATCTCTTCATAAGCAAAGAAACGCCGGTTACCTTCAGCGCAACCAACAACCTGCAGGGTACAGATGATGCTATCTCCGCTCCGTCTAACTGCTATGTGCTCAGCGGACACTCGTCTGACAACAGCGTGCAAGGTGTAGGCTTCTATCAGTTCACCGGCACACTCACTGCACACAAGGCATATGTGGTATTCAGCGGTTCGAACGCTCCGCGTCGTATGCGCTTCGTCTATGACCAGGCTACAGGCGTTGAGAATGTACAAGGTGACAAAGTACAAAGTACAAAGGTACTCCGTGACGGTCAACTCATCATCATCAAGAACGGCGTGATGTACAACACACAAGGTCAAATGGTTAAATGACCCAATAAATGGTAAATGGTAAATGGTAAATGACTAAATGGTAAATGATTTTATGGCTAAGACATATTTTCAACCGGAAGTAACCGTAGCGTCTATCGCATTGCAATCCAATCTCCTTGCCGGCAGCCCTGCCGGCAACCAGATGGGCATAAGTAACATCCCCACCGATGATCAGTGGTAAATCATAGCCGATAGGCTAACTCTCCCCGAGGCGGAGCTCACAACGCGTGGGCTTCGCCTTTTTTTGTGCCCGAATTTGTAACTGATTGATTAGCCGAAGGTTGGATTTTGTGAAAATTTTTCTGCCAAAATACTTGCAAATGTCAAAAAAAAGCAGTATCTTTGCACTCCCAAATCACCTATGCGTTTGAGTCATCTGCCATATTACCAAGACCGCCGAAGCACTGCCGATCTGTGCTACGACTACCCGGCTGACGAAGTCCTGATAGAGGGGCTTCACAGTATGCAGTGCCATCTGTGGAACTGCGGGCAGAACATCGACATCCCCGTGCTGCGCGTGATGAACACCGCGCATTATATGGCATCGTATATGTTCCACACGGAGTGCAGCGGTGACCAGGCAGAGTACGACGTGATGGCGTACATGAGCATGGGGCATGACCGGACACTGACAGCCATCACGCTGATCACCCTCGCGGCGATGCTCGAACGCACGGAAGGCCTGCGGGCACGCCACTGCCGAAGCATCCTGCTCGAAAACCGCAGCGAGGATTTCTACGAGGGCGTGAGTCTCTACCAGCGGTTCCTGCACAGCGCTGACCGGCGCTTCGAGGAGCAGGACTTCATGACCGATGTCATGGCGGAGCTGACCGACCTGAAGAATCTGGCACAGCAACTGACAAACGACAAACTGCAACTGCAAAAACAAATCAAAACAATGGAGAACCAACAATATAACCAATACAACGCCCCCATATATAACGGTTGCACATTTAACAATACGACTAATAATAACTACAACCAGCCGACAACCACAGAAACGCGCCAACAGCCAAAGGCCGAACCGGAGGATATCGAACCGGTGAACACCTCGTTCTTCTGTACGGAGCGGTTTACTGCCGACATCATCGAGAAGAACCTGCTGCAGGCTATCAACCTCGCCTCCAGCAAAGCCGATGCCTGCCGACGGATCATGGCGCTGGAGACCTGCGGATATATCCTGCTCAGTAACGTCAACGATGCACGCAAAGCGGAACTGATCAACCCCTTTGCAGCACCGAAATATGTGTTTACAGAAGATGATTTCAAGAAAGCCAGAAATCGACCGAATAAGAAATAAATTGTCCCGTTTTATCCCGTAAATACTCGGGACAATTACCCTAAAACAGGACGTTTTGTCCCTTTAGTTGTCCCTTTTTGTCCCAATATGAGGCCCCAATTTGCGGGTCTCATTTTTTTGTTATAATTTTGCATCGTCTTTCGAGAGCGAAGGACAAAACAATAATCATTAATCAGCGAAGTTTAGTGTGACTCGCACGTGCAAAGAGTGGCCACTCGCATACCGGACCGAGCACAAAACTTTCGCAACAATGAAAACTATTGATTTAACAGTTATCGACCAGATGTTCAGCGCTATGCTGAGCCAGAACGAGAGTAAGGAACGCGTTGACGCACTGCGTCCGAAAGTAGAAGAAGCCGTCAAGGAACTCATCCGCCAGCGTAACCTGCCCAAGGACTACACCGGCACGATCGAGCACAACGGTATCAAGATCGTCGTGCGACGCCCGACATCCTACACATGGGAGCAGAACACCCAGATCAAGGACGTGAACCTCGACGTCTACAAAGCCCTGCACGCCAAGTGTGCCCAGCTCGACTGCGAGCTCAAAGCTCGCCGCGCCGAGATGAAAGGCATAGGCAAAGCCCTCGAACTTCAGTACCCCGACTCCGAGTCCATCAAACACGGCTTCACCATTGCGTTCCTGACGGCGTAGGATAACTGTTTGAGTACGGAACGCGCGGAACACTCGGAAACACTGATTCTTCCTTCCGTCCATTCCGTAGATTCCGTACTCGAAATTTACAAAAGAAAAAGAACCAAAAAGAAAAGAAAAAATGGTGGTGGTGGTGAATATACCCCCTATAATCCCCCTAACACCAACACCATCACCACCACCATTTTTTTTGATTTATTAATCTTTAACACCACCACCTTTATGGATTTCGATTCTATCTGGCAAGTCCTTCTCGCCAACGGCACAAGCCCCCGCCGCCAAGACGAAGCGGCAACAGCCTGGGCGCGCTATACCCCACAACAGCAACAGCAGATCCACGACATCATTATGGAGCGCATCAAGCAGCGCAAGTTTGTCGCTTTTATCCCCACGCAGGCGTTCATCGAGGCCTCACGCCTCATCACCGACAACGCCCCGGTCAACCACTTCGGCAAGCCTCTCTCCCGCAGCCTCACATACTACACCGCTATCTACAACGGCACGAAAGGTCTGTACACCGCTGCTGATGTCGAGCGCTACCATATGTCTAACCCACAAAAATTTGAGATATGACCCATTCAGAATATTACGAAGAAGAGTACCACGAGGAAGATTACTACGAGCAAGAGGACGACCGCTGCATCTACGAGCAGCGCTGGTGGGATTCCACCTACTACGAGGATGCCCGTTTCCTCTAACCACTAACTCCTTTTTATACAAGTCAACCTGGTTTTTATACAAGTCAACCTGGTTTTTATACAAGTCATTCCTTAGCTTGTATAAAAAAATGCAAGTAGAAATCTTAGCTTGTATAAAAATCTTGAAAAAATAGACATTGGCTTGTATAAAAATCTTGAAGAAATAGACATTGGCTTGTATAAAAAATCAATATAAACTTCCAAAATTCAATCAATATGAATACAAAAGAATTCGAAACCCTCTACCTCGCCCACGAGCCCGAAATCAAGGCTTCCTTGATCAACCGACATATCTTCGACGAGGATCTCTTCCAAGATACCTGCCTCGAACTCTGTGAGTACGCACAGCATAACGACATCCAAAACTTCCCCGGCCTCTTCATCGAGCGCTACCGTGCTCTGCGCAAGCGCCAAGATCAGCGCCAGCTCGACATCGTCCCCTACGACAACGCCCAACTTGCCGCCCTCGACATCATCGACGACAGCCAAGACGTGGAGATCCTCGACCGTGACATCGATTACGACCATGAGCAATCCCGTGACGAACACAAACAGCGTCTCCGCCAACTCCTCAACCACTATCAACGTCATCCGCACCCCGAAGAGCGCAATCACCGTCGCGCTTGCCGCATCCTCCGCTTGTACCTTGCTGGCAAATCCGAGCGCGAAATTGCGCATTGCTTATGCATCCGCCATCAGACTGTGCATCAATATCTTACACGTACTATCGCTCACCTGAAGACTGCCACCCTGTGACATTATTATAGAGGGGCATCCTTTCAAAAAGTCCCGCAGGGTTGTTGGTTTTGCGCTCATAATTGAGCGCAGCCACACCCTCGGCGATTTTCCTTCCGTTTCCGATCCGTTTCCGATCCATTTCCGATCCGTTTCCGATCCATATACGGTCCGTTTAGCAGCCAACCTCGAGTAAATAACCTATAATCATGTAATATATGGCATCATGTAATCTCTTCCCCGGCATTGCCTCCGTATCAGGCAAAATGGGCAACCTCATCTTCAAGACCTTCACGCGCCCTGATGGCTCATCCGTCACCCGTGTCTATTCTTCCGAAGGTCACAAACAACGCCGCACCAAGCCTTCCGACCGCGAACTCGCCCAGCGTGCACGTTTCGCGGCTATGAGTCGCGCTCTCGCCCAACGTCGCCGCAACGGAGACACCCGCCCCAAGAAAATCATCTGGGACGAACTCGCCCAAATCATCCAATAGCCGCCTGTTGCTCTCGGCTCAGAATTAGAGCAACGCCTGAACCTTAACTTTTTAACCTAACCCTTAACCCCTCCACGCCGCTCGGAGGTAAAGCATGAGCGGCAGAATATGGCTAAGGTAGAATATGCCGACGCAATCAAAACCGTCAGTGGTGCTCTCACCAAGATCAACAAGAAGTCCCCTCACGCAGCCGACCAGAAGATGGTGCTGGCTACCCACCGCGTAGCCCCGACCACCAGCCCTGACTGCTCGCGTCTCTATCTCCGCGGATTGTCTTCGGTAACCCGCTCGACGCCGGTCACTGCTGACGAACAGGCACAGCGCGCACGCTTCGCGGCGATCGCTCGCGCTGTCGCTGCCCGTGGCAACGACCTCGCACAGGCTGCTGCGGACATCACGGCGTTCAACGCGCAGAAAGATCAGCCGGGTGGCTTGAAGACCCTGAAGGCTTACCGCTGGAGCATCTGCGCCGCCGCGTACGACCAGAACAATGGCTAAACCTCGCGTTCGGCAAGGGGCTCGCATCGGATGCCGCTCGGCGGCATAAAGGCGACCCCTGCCTCCGCTCTCCCCACCGAGTGCACTCCGTTAGCGCTCGTTGGGGACCCCAAAAAAGAAAGGAACACAAGCTTATGAAGAAGATCATGCTTATTGCGGCAGTGGCGGCGGGAGCCGCCCTGCTGACGGGGCTCACAGGCTGCAACGTGACACGCACGGTGACGACCAGCAGCTCGTACGTACAACGCGGTGACACGACCGTACTGATTCAATCCAAGACCATCGAGTCGTACGACGCCTCAAAGAGGCTGTAAACAGGCCATTGGCTGTTAGCCATTAGCCGTTAGTAGAAAAAAATCTCACATTTTTGCCAAAATGTTTGCAAATGTGGGATTTTTTTCGTACCTTTGTGTGCCTTTATTGTGGGCGCAATCGATTTATGACAATTAAACAACTACCGATGAATAGCAAAAGACTATTAGTGACACTTGCGTTGCTGTGTACGCTTGCCGTGTTCGGCAACGAGATGGAGGACGGTTTCACAGCCGTCAAGCAGCAGTACGAGCAGCGCGAGAAAGGTGCCGACAAAGCCCTGCAGGAGTACCTTGCACGCTACCCTTACACCACGTACACCGACGAGGTGAAGACGATGCTGGGCGTCGTGCAGACGGAGTCGAAGAAGTACAAACAGGCGCTGAAGAACTTCGAGGACGTCAAGCTCACCCGCTTGAGTCGCGACCAGCAGCCGGAGTACCAGTTCTACCGCGGCTATGCGTATCTGATGATGGGCGAGTACCAGAAGTCCCTGACGTTCTTCTCCGCCCTGCGCCAGAAGGAAACTCCCTACACCCTCGCGGCGCGGTATTACTACGCGTTTGCGTACTACAAGTTAGGTAACTATGACAAGGCGCTGCCGGAGTTCCTCGCCATCGAGCACACTGCCCAGTACGCCGATATCGTGCCGTATTACATCATCCAGATCTACTACTCGCAGGGCAACCTCGCTGAGGTCGAGCAGCGCGCCGCGTATATCATGGAGGCGAACCCCGGCAACCCGAACAACGGCGAGGTGGAGCGTATCCTGGGCGAGCTGCAATACCAGCGCGGCGCGTATGCGCAGGCTATACCGCACCTGGAGGCGTACGAGAAGAGTTTCCGTGCGCAGAAGAAGGAACTTGTGCGCAACGACCTGTACCTGCTCAGTATGGCGTACTACCGCACGGAGCAGTACCAGAAAGCCATCACCTACCTCAAGCAGGTCAAGCCGATGAACGACACGATATCCGAGTCGGTAGCCCTGCATCTGGGACACGCCTATACCCGTACAGGGAACATCGAGCAGGGCAAGCTTAACTACGCCGCCGCCGTGCGTTACGGCTTGACGCCGAAGCTGACCGAGGAAGCCCTGTACAACTACGCGCTGTGCACCTACCAGAGCTCGTCGGCGCTCGGCGAGAGCGTCACAGCGTTCACCGATTTTCTGCGGCAGTACCCCAAGTCGAAACATACGACCACGATCCGCTCGCTGCTCTCCGACGCGTTCCTGCGCTCGAAGAACTACCAGGCTGCCTACGAAGCACTCCAGCTCATCGATATTACCGATGCGAAGATGGAGCAGACGAAGCAGTACCTGCGCTATCAGTTAGGTGCCGATGCGTTCCGGCAGGGGAACATACAGAAAGCGCAGCAGTTCCTGCAGGAGATACTGCGTCAGCCCAAGCAGTACGATGCCCAGAACGCCGAGGCGTGTTACCTGCTCGCCGAGTGTGCGTACCGCACACGCCAGTACAAGCAGGCAACGGACTACCTGACGCGCGCCGAGCAGGAGAGAGGATGGCAGCAGTCGCCGAACCGCGTGCCGGCACTATACCTGAAGGGCTATGCCTACTTCCAGCAACGGATGTACGTGCAGGCTGAGGCTGTGCTCAAGGATTTTGTCAGTCAGTCCGACGCCTCGCAGCCTACCTACGCCGATGCGCTGAACCGCATAGGCGACTGCCAGTTCAACGCACGCCGGTTTGACGAAGCCATACAGACCTATCAGCAGGTCATCGACATCGCTGCCACGGGAGCGGACTATGCTATGTTCCAGGCGGGCTACGCCTACGGACTGAAGCATGAGTACGTCAGCAAAGCCGAGAAGATGCTCAGCCTCGTGACTACCTACCCGCAGTCCGACTACGCCGATGACGCCCTCTACGAGATGGCACGCGCGTACATCGAGAACAACCAGGAGGAGTCGGCGGTCATCGCCTACGACCGGCTGCTGGGCAACTACCCGAACTCGAACATGGCTCGCAAAGCATCGCTGGAGCAGGCGATGATCCACCGTAACCTCAAGCAGTACGACGACGCTATCCGCGCCTACAAGCGCACGATCAACGACTACCCGGGTACGGAGGAAGCCTACGCTGCGCTGGACGGACTGGAGCAGGTGTATGTAGCCACGAACAACATCAGCGAGTACATCGCCTATGCCAAGAAGATCGGCAAGTCGCAGATGCGCGTCACCACAGCCGAGGACTCGCTCACCTATGTCACTGCCGAGTTGCAGTACATGCTCGGTAACTACCCCGAGGCGACAGCCGGACTGACGACGTATCTCACCCGTTACTGCAACGGCGGGCGGTACTGCACCAATGCGCATTACTACGCTGCGGACAGCTACTACCGGCTGGGTAAAATGCAGGAAGCGCTCACCGAGTACGAGGCACTGACCACCCTCGCCGGCAATGCGTACATGGAGGAAGCCTGCATGCGGGCTGCAGGTATCAGTTTCGATAACCGCGACTACGAGCGCGCAGCATGGCACTTCAAGCACCTATACGAGGTGGCGTCTTCCGAGGCCAACCGACGTACGGCGCAACTCGGTATCCTGCGTTGCGCGTCGAACACCGGCGACCAGACAACCGTCATGAGTATCGCTACCGACATCCTCGCTGCCGACAACTTGCCCGACGATATCCGGCAGGAAGCGCTGTACGGCAGAGCCAAGGCGTACCTGAGCAACGGCAACAACGGACAGGCGGTGGTCGATCTCACGCCGCTGGCACAGGAGACAGTCACCGCCATCGGTGCCGAGAGCAAGTACCTGCTCGCACAGGCGTACTTCAACATGGGTGCGCTCGATAACGCCGAGGCGGAGATCATGGCGTTCGCGCAGATGAACACCTATCACCAGTATTGGCTCGCCAAGGCGATGATCCTGCTGGCGGATATAAGCCTCAAACGTGACGACAGCTACCAGGCACAACAGTACCTGCTCGCCCTGCAGGCGAACTACAACGCGCAGGACGACATACAAGGCATCATCGCACAGCGGCTTGCCGCAATCGAGGCACTGCAGAAGCAGGATGAGCAGAACGATGAAAACGATGACGAACCGGCTGAAAACTGATTACAGATATGAACAGACATTATTCCATACTTATCATAGCCCTGCTGCTCTTGCCGCTGACCGTGGCAGCACAGGACACTACCCTCAACCGTAACGTCACTGTTGAGCGAGACTTCCAACCGATCATCAGCAGTGCCGGTATAGTCAGCGTCAAGCCGACTATCGTGCAGCAGGAGTTCGAGCCGACCGAGGTGACGTACTCCGACTACTCGCAGGCGCTCTCACCGGCGTTCAACATCAACCCGCTGGGGTGCTCGCTCACCACATGGAACCAGCCCAAGCCGCTGCACGGCTATGTCAGCGGCGGACTGGGACACACGAACACCGTGTTCGACTTCGGCTACCGGATGAGTGACAAGAAAAGCAAGATCACCCTCGACGCCTTTGCGCACCACCGCGCTCAGTGGGGACGTTACACCGTGGAGAAGACTGTTGTCGGGCTGGACATCACCAAGTCCTTCAGCTCAGCGGCGTTGTACTTCGGCGCGGATGGAGAGAACAGGTACTACACGATGAGCGGACGCTATGTGGATGCCGCGGGCGTCATGCATCTGGACAAGTTCGCCGACCTCAAGCCCGAAGATAAACTTGCGCTCTGGACAGTGAACACACGTATCGGTATCCGCTCCACAGGCAGAGGTAACATCGCCTACAAGCTGCAGACCGGCTACTCGGCGTTCCTGTACGCCACGAACGTCACCGAGCATCAGATACGCACCCTCGGGCAGTTCGAGTGGCACAGCGGTGAGCACCGTGCAGGCGTCAACGTCGCCGTGGCGAACCTGTTCATGCGCGTGAACGACAACTCGATACCCGACTCGCTCTACAACCCGCGTCACGCTATCCGCATCGAGCCGTACTACGCCTATGACTACAAACGTCTGCATATCCACGCCGGCGTGAACCTCGACATGAACATCGGTCGCGGACAGCTGCTCAGCGGCAATGAGAACATCGCCTTCGCTCCGTCGCCGAACGTGCGGCTGGAGTATGACATCACACGCGACTGGCTCGCCGTCTATGGCGAGGCTACAGGCTCGTTCGGCGAGGGATCGCTGCAGTCGCATGTCTATACCTATCCCTACCGCTCCTACGCCAGCGGAGTGACATCGCACCATGTGTCGGGATATATCCCCGTGCAGGCGCAACTCGGACTGAAGATACGCCCGCAGGCGAACCTGCTCATCGACCTGCATGCACGCTATGAGCTCAAGCTCAACCAGTTCTCCGCAGCCACGCCGTACTACTGGGAGGTACGTCAGTACCGCGACGCTGCGGGTAACAGCGACGCGCTGTTCGGCGACTATGTCTATTGTAACCTCCAGCGCTGGAAGATCGGTGCAGAGATAACCTACCACTACCAGGATATCATCAACGTACTCGTCGCCGGAGCGTTCTACACCGGCAGCATGGACAGCATCGAAGCCCCGCACGCCTCGCAACATAACGCTGCGGATATGGCGTCGTTCAACGCTGCCACGCATAACGCCGACGGGTCGTGGAAGATGCTCGACCGCCCGCGCTGGGACGTCACGGTGAACATCGACGCACGCATCAACCGCCATTGGACGCTATACTCCCATAACTACTTCGCAGGCAAACGACTGACGCTGATGTGGGACGAGACAGCTACCGGACGCAACTACTCCACCACCGTGCTCGCGCCGACCATCGACATTAATCTCGGCGGCGCATACGAGTACAACAAGTGGCTGAAGATCTATCTGGAGCTGAACAACATCATCCACCGCCATAACGCCCGCTACTACGGCTACTATGACCCGGGCGTGAACTTCGTGCTCGGCGTGTCGTACAAGTTCTGATGTAGGTTTGTAGTCTGTGATAATACAAAAAGCGAAAACTAAATAAAACAAAACATATGAAACCATTAAACGAATTGACAATTGCGCTGGCAAGTGACCACGCAGGTTTTGGGCTGAAATCGATGGTTATACTTTTCCTGGAGCGTAAAGGAGCCAAGATAATCGATTTCGGATGCCACTCCATGGAGACTTGTGACTTTCCTGATTTTGCTCACCCGCTGGCTACCGCGGTTGAGAAAGGGGAATGTGACTTAGGTATAGGCTTCTGTTACACCGGTAATGGTATGGCAATGGCCACGAACACGCATCCTAATGTACGCGCCACGATCTGCTGGGAGGAGCATATGGCTGAAAACGCTCGCCGTTTCTTTGATGCGAACATCCTTTGCTTGCCGTCAGGCTATGTAGCACCGGACAAGGCGCTGGAGATCATCCAGGCGTTTGTTACTACCGCTTATCAGGGCGGAGAACGTTATGATCGCCGAATTCATCATTTGGCTAATCCGAATGAGTACAAGTAAGGAGTGAAGGAGTAAAGAATTAATGAATTAAAGAATTAAAGAATGAATAAGTTTAACGTAAAATTGCATGTATTCACCCCGCTGACCGCACTGGTGGTGCTACTGATGTGGTTTGTACCGGCATCGTTCTTCGGTATTGATGGGCTGACGGTTGTTCAGCAGCGCACGATTGCGATCTTCTGCTATGCAGCCTTGATGTGGATGTTCGAGATTATTCCGGCTTGGGCAACCTCGGTGACCACGATCGTATTCCTGCTGCTGGCTGTGTCCAACAAAGGTCTGACCACCCCCGATATGGGTGCGCTGGTTAACTTCAGGGAACTGATGGCGTCGTTTGCCGACCCGATCATCATGCTCTTCCTGGGCGGTTTCGTACTGGCTATAGCTGCCAGCAAGGTTGGCTTGGATGTCGTACTGGCGCGGGTTATGCTCAAGCCGTTCGGCACGAACCCCAAATGGGTGCTGCTGGGCTTCCTGACGCTGATCAGCGTGATGTCGATGTTCATGAGTAACACCGCCACGGCAGCGATGATGCTTGCGTTCCTGGCACCGGTGCTGCGTACGCTGCCTGCGGACGGCGGAGGACGAGTGAGTCTGGCTATGTCTATACCTATTGCCGCTAACATCGGCGGTCTGGGTACCCCTATCGGCACGCCGCCGAACGCTATCGCTATCGGTCAGCTCGCTTCGC
>Ga0310786_10008903_pt1 | contig 12819 bp, 8 predicted proteins | sample AusTroGonzalo_MG_FD_203881 | JGI IMG/M metagenome (GOLD analysis project Ga0310786, IMG submission 203881) | Bovine rumen microbial communities from tropical cattle in Woodstock, Queensland, Australia - Gonzalo_03 (v2) (version 2) | ecosystem: Host-associated > Mammals > Digestive system >...
AGCTTCAAAGAATACAACTTTATTCTACAGATAAAGAGTCAATAAAAACAGCATCAATCTTTTCTATTTCTCTAATACCATTCTCTATTTCTTTATTAATATCATCAATATTAAGTTTTTCAAGGAAAGGTAATATGTCCTTTTTCGCCAATTTTTCTCGAGCACTATCAAATAGATACATACCATCTATATCGGCCTTTTGCTTCTTTAACTCTTTTTCTAGTTGGTCTCTATATTCTATGAATTTTTTATTATATTTCAAATCTTCAGACTTAAAGACATCTTTAGATGGCGTGTCCATATATTTTGAAATAGCTAACATAGATTCAAAAAAGCCAATTACATCATAAACTGTTTCTCTCACTTCATTTTCATTTTTTGCCTCATCGAATCCTTTTTTTATTAAAACATCCTTTTTTTGCTGCAATTCTTTAAGTGATCCTATCAGTAATTTTCTTTTAAACTCAATATTATCCATTTCGAACAATAGTGAAAAGAAATTCTCGTATTCATAAGAAATACGTCTTTCATGGTCAATGCTTTCCATAAAAAGAGGATATAGATAATTGTAAATCTTTTCCTTATTCGAGTTTGACACTGTAGTAACATAAAGAGCAGCAAAATACTCTTGCAATGAACGATGAGGAAACGTTATTTCAAGTCCTTCTTGTGTCAAAATACCTATTGCGACTTCCGTATCATTAATAAAATCATCGTTTTGGAACATCAGATGCAAATCCTTTTTCAACCCATTAAGTTGGGCTTCGAAATACTCTACAGAGAATGAATATTTTTGATGAATATACGATTTAAATGAAAAACGTTTCAGTATTTCAACGAAACTCTCTTTGCTTAATCCAGTCTTTTTTTCTCTGACATACCCCAATTTTGATGAAGTATCATGAATAGAATACAAAGTATTAAAAACTTGATTGTAGTAGTCACTTCGTTTTTGTGGAATATTAGAATCTGTTTGATAAGTGACAATAAACATTGATAACAGCAATGGATTACTTAAAAAACTCTTATAGGCCTTCGAACTTTCATCATCAATAGTCTGAATAATTCTATCTGCCATTTCTTGTTCTGAATCACTAAATTGCTTCTTGACAAAAGATTCTATTTCTTCTTCGGACAAATCACAAACTTGGTAATTAGTAAAGTTTTCCAACATGTCTATGTTAACAAAAGGACGTGAGGTCAACACATATAAATTGTCATGATACTTTTTTGTTATTTTACAAATATCCTTGGTAATTGCTTCTTTCTTAACTGAAGAAACCTCATCATAGCCATCAAAGAATATGATAAAAGCACCTGACGCCAACATTCTATCTATCACCTTATCATCTTTTGCCATTTGTGAATACTTAATTATTTCTTCAATAATGTATGTCAATAAGTCTTTATCATAATCATTCAAATATCTCAATTCAACTTTTATCGGTATCTTATATTCTGTTTTTATTGCATTTACAAATAAGTATTTAACAAGTGTACTTTTACCAGAACCAGCAGTCCCGATAATAGTAACACAATTACCTTTTGAAAACACATTGGCAACATTGTCCGTAGGTATTCTCTTTGATTTCGATGAATCTTTGCTCCTTTCCCATTTCTCAAAAACTCTTTTGATAAACAATGGTTGATAAAACTTTTCCAATTCTATCGGGGCATGCCTGTGAAGAATAGTTTTTGTCTTGCTGTTTCTTTCAAATTCAACATCAAGATACTCACTTATCTTATTTGTGAATGCCTGAACTATTTCTTCTGCAACTCTATCTGTACCAGATTTTATTAAATCCATAAACTTACTACCTATAAAAGGCAGAAATGAATCAACTTTAACATCCATAATTTAGCATTTTTTATTTGACATTAATCTTGGCAAAAGTAAGTTTTTTAACTTAAAAAGCAAAATGCAATGCATTTCATTCAATCTAATCTTCTCAAAATAGGGTTTGACCTTCCCGACAAATTCTTCAACTTCACTTTGCGGAGGAATCAACAAATCAAGTGACTTGAAAGCCGACTTGCTTATTTCCATAAATGTTGACCCATTGGAATAACTATGGACCAAGTCCATATTTGTTTTCAGCCACAAATAGATAAACTCTTTTGAATAGCCTTTATCATCCAATATTGCAATGTACCCTTGATTGATGGCCAAAGGGATTTCAGCAAATGCCAACACTCCAACAGGTGCTCGTGATGACATCAACAATGTTCCTTCCGGCAACAAACCCGAACTAATTTGTTCAAGCCCTTTTTGTGTTATTTTCTTTTCGGTATCAAACAAATACAATCCATTAAGTGTGGTAACATCTCTCGGAGAAGTCCATGTAATATCGCCATCCCAATAACTTGGTTCTTTTGTACTTGGCGTTGTGCCGCCTTTAACGGACAGAATATCCCCCAACTTCCCTTCCTCCCACTCCTCCTTAGCCTCCACCACAAACCACTGCCTGAACAGCGTTTCGGCCATGGCTTCAAGGGTGGCGTTTTCGCGGCGCAAAAGGTCTATCTTGTCGTCCAAGGAAGAGAGGATGGCGGCTATGCGGTGTTGGGTAGGAAGAGAAGGCAAAACTACATCAACATCATTGATAATCGGTATAGTCAAACTTGGAACTGCAGAACCGACATTTAGGTTTTCAAAATCAACGAGAGTCAATTGATAATACAGGAACTTTGGGCAGACTTTTGAAGAATCTATTTCACTCCAAAACATAGTGTCAACAGTCCAAAATGCCTTGTCCTCAAAAAAAATATTATTTAGAGAACCTTTTCTTGGTATTAAGATTGATTCTTTGTCATAGAGATACCTGTCTCCATAACGCATTATTCCACCACTACCATAAACAGGATAAATGCCATCGCTTAATTGCTTGTGGTCTTTACCATATTTTATGGTTAGTAACTCTCCCAACTTATATTCTTTCCACTCGTTCATAATCAGTCCATTTATTTCAATTCCCTTTCAATATCCTCAATGCTGGGCAATGTTCCCTTGAAATCGGTGGGATAGAGTTTCGCCAACTCATATTCCGAAATGCCCAACGGCTGGCTGTAGCCCTCAAGGGCATAGCGCACCAGCACATCATCCTTGCTCTTGCAGATGAGGATGCCCACGGTGGGGTTGTCGCCCTCGCGCTTCAGGACATGGTTGGCGCACGAGACATAGCCGCTCAACTGCCCCAAAAAGGCATTCTCAAACCGCTCGGTCTTCACCTCCACCACCACATAGCAATGCAGATGGGTGTTGTAGAACAGCATATCGGCAAAGAGTTCCGTTTCGCCCACCTGTATCCGATATTCGCGGCCCATATAGGCAAAGCCACTGCCCAACTCTATCAGGAACTTCTCCACATTCCCAATCAGCGCATCCTTCAGTTCCTTCTCGTTGTAGCGTTCCGTCAGCCCTGCAAAGTCGAAGCAATAAGGGTCTTTCACCAACTGTCGCGCCAAGTCGCCATCCACGGCAGGCAATGTCGTCTCAAAGTTGGTGACAGCCTTGCCTTGCCGCTCATAGAGATCGGTATCAAGGAAATTGAGCAGCACTGAACGGCTCCAGTTGTTCTCAAATACCTTATTCACATAAAACAAGGCTTTTTTAGGTGCATTAAAACACTTGTCAATAATAAATCGATGGTGTCCCCAAGGAATAAAAAACAACCGTTGCAATTCAAGTTTATCATCACCCACAAGTTGTGGGTGTTCATTCTGTCCATCACCCACAAGTTGTGGGTGTCTCATAACCAACGAATTATACAAATAGTAAAACCTTTTCGTATATTGGAGATTGGTGACGGACAACCCTTTTACATCAGGCAATAAAGCGATTAAATCCGTATGCAAATTTTCCCAAAAGTTATCAGACCAACGTTCTTCAGCTTTAAGTTCCACAATGTCCCGTCCCAACTCCCAATAGAATTGAATTAATTCACTATTCACCTTCACCGCCGCCTTTATCTGGCTTTGACGAAAACGCTGGCTTAAATCCTTAATCCAATCGGCGTAATCTGTATCTATCTTTATCAATTTACTCATAATCAGTCCATTTTAATTTTCCCCAAATTCTCCAAAATCAGTTTGTTCAGCCGTTCCTCTTCCTTCAGTTGTTCCTCAAACTCGGCTTTCAAAGCGGTGAAACGCTCGGCGAAATTGAAGTCGTCTTCCTCTTCGGGCAGACCCACATAACGGCCAGGCGTGAGCACATAGTCTAGTTCCGCCACGCGACTCACTGGCACGGAGGCACAGAAGCCGGCAATATCCTGATAATCGGCAGATTCATCGCGCCACAGATGATAGGTGTTGGCAATCTCCATGATGTCTTCCTCCGAAAGCTCGCGGGTGCGGCGGTTGATGAGATGACCCTTGTTGCGCGCATCGATGAAAAGGATTTCTCCGGCGCGTTTGGTGCGGTTGCGCGTCACAAACCACAAGCAAGCAGGAATTTGCGTGTTCAAAAACAACTTGGCGGGCAAGTTCACAATGCAGGCAATCATTCCTTTGTCAATCAACGCCTTGCGAATCTCGCCCTCGCCGCCCGTCTTGGATGTCAGCGAGCCTTTGGCCAACACGAAACCTGCCTGTCCCGACGGTGCCAAATGATATATGAAATGTTGAATCCAAGCGAAATTGGCATTGCCCGCAGGCGGCACGCCATACTGCCAGCGGGCATCACTGCGGAGAAGGTCACCACTCCAGTCGCTATCGTTGAACGGCGGATTGGCCAACACGAAATCGGCCTTCACGTCGCGGTGCGCATCATTGAGAAACGAGCCTTCGGTGTTCCACTTCACCTGCGAGGCATCAATGCCACGGATGGCAAGGTTCATCTTGCACAAGCGCCAAGTGGTTTGGTTGCTTTCCTGCCCGTAGATGGAAATGTTCTCAATCCGTCCCTGATGCTCCTTCACAAACTTTTCGCTCTGCACAAACATTCCACCTGAACCACAGCAGGGGTCAAGCACACGGCCTTTGTACGGCTCCAACATGTTGACCAACAGTTCAACAACACTACGCGGCGTGTAGAATTGTCCGCCCTTCTTGCCTTCCGCCAAAGCGAACTCACCAAGGAAATACTCAAACACATGACCCAACAAATCAGCGCTTTTTGTGCTGGTGTTTTGCAAAGTGGAGTTGCCAATCAGGTCAATCAACTCGCCCAAACTCGTCGGGTCGAGGTTCGGTCGGGCGAACACCTTGGGCAGCACCCCTTTCAGCGATTTGTTCTCACGCTCAATCACATCCATCGCATCATCAATGTACTTCCCGATTTGCGGATTCTTTGCCATCGAAACCAAATACGACCAACGCGCATTGGCAGGCACGTAGAATACATTCTCTGCAGCGTATTCTTCGCGGTCCTCCGGGTCGGCGCCCTCGGCCTGCTGTTTCATCAATTCGTCATACAATTGCTCAAACGAGACCGAAATATATCTCAAAAAGATGAGGCCCAACACAACATGCTTATATTCAGCCGCATCGATATTCTTGCGCAGTTTGTCGGCAGCCTTCCAAAGTTGCTTTTCCAGAGGCTCTTCGACGGTTTCTTTCTTGTTCGCCATATAAATCAAGGTATTGAATTGCAAAGATAATCATTTTTCGATTTGCCGCCTAAAACTGAATCAAAAACATCTGTTGGATTTACGTTTTTCTTCGTAACTTTGCAACATATAAAACAACGGCTTTTTATGCAAACCCCTGATATTCAAAACAAATTGGCAGAACTGACCCGCTCCATCGGAGAAACGCCTATGGAAATCATGCCCATCGCGGCCTCAGGTTCGGCGAGGAAGTATTACCGAATTATCACCGATAAGCGTACGCTGATAGGCACTTATAGCGAAAACACGGAGGAAAACGAGGCTTTTTTGACTTTCAGCCAACATTTCCACGACTTGGGGCTGAATGTGCCGGAGGTCTTTGTCGTCAATGGGGAAAAGACCTGCTACCTACAAAGCGACTTTGGGGATGACAACCTTTTTGCGCATGTGCAGAGGTCACTGGTAGCAGTCGGCCCTTCGACCCTTCGACAGGCTCAGGGACCTCAGGGCTCAGGGACCTTAACTTCATTCGGCGAGAATGTTATACAACTTTACAAACAAGCCCTGAAACACTTGGTCAAATTCCAATGCGTTGGTCATCAATGGCTTGACTATTCCAAGGCCTACCCTACCGAGCGTTTCGACCGTCAAGCTATTTTGGACGATTTGAACTATTTCAAATACTATTTCGTCAAGCCGCACGAGGAAATCGACTTCAACGAGACACGTCTGGGCAAGGACTTTGAGGCCTTTGCCGATTTCGTCAGCCAAGCCCCTTGCAACTTCTTCATGTACCGCGACTTCCAGTCGCGCAACATTATGGTGAAAGATGGTGAGCTGTATTTCATCGATTTCCAAGGTGGACGGAAAGGTCCGCTCAATTACGATGTAGTTTCTTTGCTTTATCAAGTAAAAGCACAGATTCCGCAGTCCGTTCGCGACGAATTGATACAATATTACAAGGAGGAGTTGAAGCAATTCGTTGACCCTGAAGAAATCAAATTTGACACTTACCAGCCGTATTTCGTCTATTTAAGGCTGCTGCAAGTGCTTGGTGCCTACGGCTTTAGGGGCTTGATTCAGAAAAAGTCGCATTTCATTGAAAGCATCCCTTACGCATTGAAGGAAATCCAAGCCTTAGCACAAACCCAGCCTTTGAGCGATTATCCAGAATTACAACATATCATCAAACAATTCAACAAGATAGAGCAACGCTACCAAACCATAATTCAGTCGCCAACGGGCAAATTGACCGTCACCGTGAACAGTTTTTCGTTCCGAAAAGGCTATCCCAACGACTTCAGCGGCAACGGCGGCGGCTTCGTTTTCGACTGCCGCGCCCTGCCCAATCCGGGTCGCGAGCCAGAGTTCAAGACCAAGACAGGCCGCGATTGGGAAGTCATTGATTACCTGATGGCCAAGCCTCCTGTCCATGTCTTCTTAGACCATGTGAAAAGCATTGTCAGTCAGAGCGTTGATAACTATAAAGAACGGCATTTCAGCAATTTGATGGTTTCTTTCGGCTGCACTGGTGGCCAACACCGCTCCGTCTTCTTCGCCCAAACAATTTACGAATGGCTGAAAGCGACCTATCCCGACATCCACCTGAAACTGAACCACATAGAACGCAAAATCAAGGAGGAACACAACCCATGATGACACATGACATCACAGCAATGGTTTTGGCCGCCGGACTCGGAACACGACTCCAAACTTTGACCCACGACAAGCCCAAGGCTTTGGTCGAGGTCAATGGCAAGCCCTTGTTGCAGTATTCCATTGAGCATCTGATAGATAACGGTTTCTATTATATCGTCATCAATGTGCATCATTTCGGCGAGCAAATCATTGATTTTGTGGAGCAGCACCACTTCGACGCGGAAATCCAAATCTCCGATGAGCGCGATTTGCTGATGGACACAGGCGGCGGCATTATCAAAGCCACTCCACTTTTCAACAAGTCCAAAGCCGTTTTGGTGCATAATGTGGACATCATTAGTGATGTGAACCTCTATGAGTTAAGTCAGCAATTCCTTGATTCAAAAGATGATGCTTGGCTTTTGACGCAAGACAGAGAAACCAATAGAAAGTTGCTGTTTAATACTGAAAACCAACTTGTTGGATGGATGAATAAAGTAGAACAACGGTTTAAATGGGTGTATGATTCCGAGTCGGGCGTTTCGACAGGCTCAACGACTCTTAACGAAATGGCTTTCAGCGGACTGCATTTCTTCCGCAGCGATTTGTTCGCTGAGTTTGAATGTAAACCGCAGAGTGTCATTGACTTATACCTCAAATTGGCTAAAACCAACCGCATCATTTCCAAGCCCATCCAGCCCGATTATTGGTTCGATTTGGGCAAGCCCGAACAAGTGAACGCCGCCGAGAACTTCCTAAAAGCCAAGTAAAATGAAAGAGCCTTTTATCCACAAACTGGCGAGCCACATCCTAAGCCATTACGACCTTACAAATCAGGAACTTACGGTTGTTTTTCCCAACAAAAGAGCGGCTTTTTACCTGCGCAACGCACTCAAAGAAAACAGCCAGCAGACCCTTTGGCTGCCGCAAATTATTTCCATTGAGGATGCCGTCACACAATGGAGCGGTATCACACGTGCTGACAACATCGACCTACTTTTTGAACTCATTGATATTGATGCGCAACTGCATAAAAATCAAGATTATATATCGGATTTGAGTGTTTTTGGAAATCAAGCCGCGCAAATGGCCAAGGATTTTGACGAAATCGACCAATATGGCATCGATGCAAAAGGCGTTTTCAATTATGTTTTGGAGAACAAAAAACTGGAAATCTGGGACTTCGATGAGGAAAAAAGCAAGGAAAAAGAGGTGAAATACCTGCAATTTTTCCATTCGCTCTATGAATATTACCTCCAACTTCGTGACCGACTTTCAGCGCAAGGCAAAGGCTATTACGGCATGATAACCAGACACTTGTCGGAACTACCCGAAACCGAATTGATGGAAAGAATTGGTGACCGGAAACTCATCTTCGCCGGTTTCAACGCCTTGAGCACCACTGAGGAACGCATCATTGACACCTTAATAAAAAATGGCAAGGCCGAAATCCTTTTCGATTACGACTCTTATTATTTCGACGACCTCAACAACGAGGCTGGGTGTTTCGCCCGCAAATACCAAAAGACGCGCCCCAATTGGCTGAAAAACGGCATTTCAGATACCTTGCGCACCGAAAAGAAAAGCATCCACATCGTCAGTGCCAGCGGCAACGCCCTGCAAGCCAAAGCCTTGCAAGCCAAACTGCAAGAGACCGACGACAACAGCCAAGCCATCATCCTCGCCGACGAGCACCTGCTCATTCCCGTGCTGAACGCCATCCCCGATAAAGAAAACTACGGCAGTTTCAAAGTTTCTATGGGTTATCCTATCGGAAAAACACTTGTCAACCAACTTGTTAAGGAGTATTTTTCGCTGCGCCGACGCAACAAAATCTCCCGAAAAATCACGGAAAACGGGATTGAACGAAAGGCGGAAGGCTGGTACATCTGGCCTGTGCTGCACCTCATGGACCTCGAAATCGTGAAAATCGTTTTCCCAAAAGAGGAAACTGCCGCTTTCAACCGATGGAAAAGCGAAGCCGTGAAATCCGGAAAATTCATTTTCGAGAGCCAAGACCTTGAACAATTACAACAAACACCTAATATTCAGGAATTTCTGAGATTGATTCTCTTTGAACAAGTCGGAAACTCTCCTCAACATGTGCTGCAAGCCGTCAGTCAGGTTTTGTCATTCATCTCCAACAAGATTCAATCCCAAAACGGCCAAAATGATGCCCTTTTCCTCCTTAATCAAGTGAGCGAAATCGGGAAGATTATTAAACGTTTACAACAAGTAATTGAACAAAACACACAATATATCAATGATTTACAAAGCGTTGAAATCCTCTATCGCTTGTTGTCATCAAGAGCCAGTATCAAACTGAGCAGCAGCGACACCAACGGCCTGCAAATCATGGGCTTGCTAGAAACCCGTAACCTCAATTTCAAGCGATTGCACCTGCTCAGCGTCAACGAGGGCATTATGCCGCCCGACAAGTCGCAAGGCAGTTTCATTCCCCAGTTCATCCGCCACGCCTACGGATTGCCCGGTTATGCAGAAAGTCAGGCGGTTGTTGCCTACCATTTCTATCATCTGCTGCAAAACGGAAAAGACATCTATTTGTATTACAACAATTTGGGAGAAACTTCAGGCGGGGAGGCCAGCCGATTCATCCTTCAAATCAAACATGAACTGGCCAAAAATCCTAACATCCAAATCACGGAAGAATCGTTCAGTAGCACAGCGCAACCATCCCTTGAAATAAAGGCTCTCAACGCACAGAAAAACAATGCCTTAGACCGACTTCACTACCTGATTGAGGAGAAAGGTATTTCCCCGTCGGCACTGTCCACCTATATTAATTGTCCACTGAAATACTATCTGAGGTATATCGCTCAAATTGAAGACAATAGTGTGGATGAGGAAGTCGGCGTCAATGTCATCGGCACCATCATCCACGACACATTGGAACTGCTTTTCGCCGATTATCTTCCTCAAGACGGAAAGCAGCAAGTCATTGATAAAGTGCTGTTTGACAAGGAAATCATGCCACAATGGGAGCAAAAACTGGCCCTGTCCATCGAGAAAAACATGCCCAACGGCTTCCCCGATGTCGGCTTCAACTATTTGAACCGCGTCATCATTGAGCAACAGTTGAAGAACTACCTGAAATACACTTCCAAGCAACTGGAACACAACGACTTGATTATCCTTGAAACCGAAGGTGAACTGAAAGCCGTTTTGTCAGCGCCGTTCGGTCAATGCTTGTTCAAGGGCCGCACCGATCGTATCGACCAATGGGGCGGCATCGTCCGCGTCATCGACTACAAGACGGGTCGCGTGGAAAACGCCGACCTCAAAGTGCCCGTGCGCCATCGTAGCGACAATGACTTGGACTATCTGAAACAGATTCCCGAAAAGGCATTGCAACTGCTTCTGTATCAGTACATGTACCTCAAAGAAAATCCCAATCTATCACCCGAACAAGTCAGCGGTGCCATCCACGGACTGAAGTACGCCAACGCCATCGAGTTCAGCCTGACGAAAGCCGCACCTTCAAAAAGCGATATCGATGCCGACACCACTTTCTTTGAAGGCGACAACTTCATCCCCGACATGGAGGCTATGCTTGGAGCCATCATCACGGAAATGCTTGATACAGAGATACCTTTCGTGCAAACTGAAGACAAAAAACATTGCCGCAATTGCGATTTTAAGGGGATTTGCAGACGGTGAACGGAAAAAATAGTATTTTTGCGAAAACAAAAGAAAATATGATACAAGCCACCAAAATACACAAATCCTACGGCAACCTCGAAGTCCTCAAAGGCATCGACTTGCACATTGCCAAGAAGGAAATCGTGAGCATCGTCGGGGCTTCGGGTGCGGGCAAATCGACTTTGCTCCACATCATCGGCACCTTGGACAAGGCCGACCGAGGGCAACTCATCATCGATGGCGTTGTGGTCAACAAACTGAATGACACCGACTTGGCCGCTTTCCGCAACAAGAAAATCGGCTTCGTGTTCCAGTTTCATCACCTTTTGCCTGAGTTTACGGCCATCGAAAACATTTGCATTCCCGCCTACATCGGCGGCATGGGCAAAAAGGAAGCCATGATGAAAGCCGAAAAACTGCTTGAATACCTGAATCTTACGGCAAGAAAAGACCACAAGCCTTCGGAACTCTCTGGCGGCGAGCAGCAACGCATTGCCGTGGCGAGGGCTTTGGTCAACAGCCCAGCGGTGGTCTTGGCCGACGAACCTTCGGGCAACCTCGACTCGAAATCGGCACAAGAACTGCACAAACTGTTTTTCCGCCTCCGCGATGAGATGAACCAAACTTTCGTCATCGTCACGCACAACCCTGATTTGGCCGCCATGTCGGACCGCACCATCACCATCAAGGACGGAAAGATTTAGGATTTCAAGAGGAAAGCACAATATCCAACCCGTTTTTTCGTTAAGAAGAAATTAAACTTGAACAGATGAACAAGAAACTGATATTTTCCCTGTTGTTCGGCGTTTCGCTTGCTTTGGGCGCGAATGCCGTCCAAGCCCAAGATGCTGAATCCTACGAGTCGTTGATGAAAAAAGGCAACGACAAATTCACTGCTAAAGACTACATCAGCGCGAAGACCTATTACGAGATGGCCCTGAAGCAGAAGTCGGGCGATGCCACAGCCAAGAAAAAACTTGACGAGACGGTGAAGAAAATCCAAGAGGACGGTGCCCGTCAGGAAGTGTTTTACGCCCACATGGATGCCGGCGACCAATACTATGGCCAACAGAAATATGAAGATGCTTTGTCGGAATACGAACAGGCCTTGAAAGTCTTTCCCGATGACAAATATGTAAGCGGTCAGGCTGAGGCTGTCCGTGCCATTTTGAAGGAACGCCAAGACAAGCAAGATGCTTTCGATTTGGCCATGAGTCAAGGAGAAACGCTGCTTGCAGAGGAGAATTTCGATGCCGCCATCATGCAGTTTGAGACCGCCATCGGGATTTTCCCAAACGACAAATTGCCCAAGGAAAAATTGGCCGAGGCCAAAAAACAAAAGCAACTTTATACTGAAAAAATGGCCCGTTTCGACAAATTATTGGAGGAAGGCCGTCAGTTTGGCTTGCGCAAGAACTATGAAGCCGCCTTGCAGAAAATCGACCAAGCCCTTGAACTTTTCCCCAACGACCTGCAAGCCAACGCCTTGAAAAACGAATGCCAAGCCGCCAAAGGCGTGGCCGACCGTTACAACGGCATCATCACCGAGGCCGACCGCCTGTATGAAAGCAAGGCTTACAAGGAGGCTAAAATCCAGTATCAGAGTGCTTTGACAGTGGTGGCTGGCGATGCATACGCCACTGATATGATTGCCCGCCTCGACCCGCTCATTGCCGAGCAAGATGCCGAGGAAGCGGCACGCATTGCCGCCGAACAAGAGGCAGCACGATTGGCAGCCGAGGCTGAGGCTGCGCGTATCGCCGCCGAGCAAGAGGCTGCAAGATTAGCAGCAGAAGCGGAAGCGGCAAGGTTGGCTGCCGAGGCTGAAGCCGAGGCCGCAAGAATAGCAGCCGAGCAAGAAGCGGCACGTTTGGCCGCAGAAGCCGAAGCCGCTCGTATTGCCGCAGAACAAGAGGCAGCACGATTGGCTGCTGAAGCGGAAGCGGCAAGAATAGCGGCGGAACAGGAGGCT
>Ga0310786_10008904_pt1 | contig 12817 bp, 7 predicted proteins | sample AusTroGonzalo_MG_FD_203881 | JGI IMG/M metagenome (GOLD analysis project Ga0310786, IMG submission 203881) | Bovine rumen microbial communities from tropical cattle in Woodstock, Queensland, Australia - Gonzalo_03 (v2) (version 2) | ecosystem: Host-associated > Mammals > Digestive system >...
ACACCTGGAAGATATTACGATTGGTGTAAATCTCTGGTGCATGGATAGAGAACGGAATCATCAACATAATGTCGTGCTGCTGGGCAAAGGCGGCCAGTGATGTTACGAATTTGGAATAGAGCGGACCAATGATGATATCGCAGTTGGCTGCGGCAGGATCTTGCAGCAGTGGTGTGATATCGGCGGTCTCGGGCAGGTTCCATGCATGGATATCTACTGAGATGCCCTCTTTCTTCAGCGAGTCGCAGGCCATGAGCAATCCGCGATAGTATTCCACCATTCGCTTGCCGTCGTTGTTAATCTTATGCAGAGGCAACATGATACCCAGTCGGATGGCTCGGTTACGCACATCACCCTTCTCTACGACTGTCGGCGCCGCAGATACTTGCTGTGCTTCTTGCTGTCGCAGGGGAATGACAATCACCGAGCCCTTCTTCAGTTTATAGTCGGGCTTCTCCATTCCCGGGTTGGCTTGAACCAACTCTTCTACCGTGATACCATACGTCTTTGAGATGCTGTACATGGTTTCCTTTTTCTTCACCTCATGAGTGCCTGTGGTCTGAGATGATACTGACAAAGGTAGCGATACGGCGAACGCACATATCAGAAAATATCTTAATAAATGCCTCATAATTTCATTTTTTTCTGTTTTCGCCGACAAAAGTACAAAATAAATTTGTAACTTTGCCCACAAAACGGAAAGAAATATGAAAAAGAAGTTTATATTATCATTCTTTATCTTGTTTTTGACCTCCCTGACAGTGGGAGCACAGCAAGTGACACCCAAAGTGTCGCCTAAGGCTTCTTATGTTGACAGCAAGGGTTTAACCCAGGAAGTTACCAGTATCGACGATGGTCAGGCACCGCTTGAGGTGACGTTTACGGCTAATCCGTCGGGTATGGATGATTACTCACCCTCCTACGAATGGCATTTCCGTCGTCTCGAAGGCAACAGCGGCTATGAGGAACTGTTTGTGCGCTACGAGGAAGACACGCAGTATACGTTCAATGAGTCTGGCACCTATCTGGTGGTGCTGAAGACCGATGTTGGTGACGAAGACGTCGTCGTCGACTCTGCCGAGATTAAAATTTTCGTTGCCGAGAGCTGGTTGGAGTTCCCCAACGCCTTCTCTCCTAATGGCGATGGAATCAATGATGTGTATAAGGCTAAGCGTGACTATAAGAGTATTGTGGAGTTTCATGCTTATATCATCAACCGCTGGGGGCAGCGTCTCTTCGACTGGACCGATATCTCTAAGGGTTGGGACGGAACCTATCGTGGTAAGGACTGCAAGGACGGTGTGTATTTCGTCATTGTGAAAGCTCGCGGTGCCGATGGTAAGGAATACAATATCCGCAAGGACGTCAACCTGTTGAGGAAACATTCAGATGGAGGAAGTACCAGTGGAGATTAAGGATGACGAAAAGATATGCGTCTGGGGTGCTCGTGTCCATAATCTGAAGAATATTGATGTCGAGATACCCCGCCAGTCGCTCACAGTCATTACCGGATTGAGTGGTTCCGGCAAATCGTCGTTGGCCTTCGACACCATCTTTGCCGAGGGTCAGCGTCGCTATATCGAGACCTTTTCGGCCTATGCCCGCAATTTTCTTGGGGGGATGGAGCGTCCTGATGTTGATAAGATTACCGGTCTGTCGCCCGTTATCAGCATTGAGCAGAAGACCACCAACAAGAACCCGCGTTCTACAGTAGGCACCACCACCGAGATCTACGACTATCTTCGATTGCTTTATGCCCGCGCTGGTAAGGCTTACAGCTATATGACTGGTGAGCCGATGGTGAAATATACCGAGGAACGAGTGATAGAGATGATTCAGCACGACTATGCCGGTCGCAGAATCTTTATCCTGGCTCCGTTGGTACGCAATCGTAAGGGTCACTATCGTGAGCTCTTCGAGGCCATGCGTCGCAAGGGTTATCTCACTATGCGTATCGATGGCGAGGTGACAGAGATTACGCTGGGCATGAAGGTCGACCGCTATAAGAACCACGATATAGAGGTGGTTATTGATAAACTATGCGTGAAGGATGAGGCTGACGACCAACCCGACGAGCGTCTGAGGAAGAGCGTGCAGATAGCTATGAAGCAGGGCGAGGGTCTGATAATGATTCTTGATAAAGACACTAACGAGGTGAAGTATTTCTCCAAGCGACTGATGTGTCCCACCTCAGGCATCTCCTATAGCGACCCAGCCCCCAACAACTTCTCGTTCAACTCGCCGCAGGGCGCCTGTCCCCGTTGTAAGGGTCTCGGTGTGGTCAGCGAGATTGACCTCAACAAAGTGATTCCCGATAGCAGTAAGACGATCTATGAAGGGGGAATCGCTCCTTTGGGTAAATACAAGAACCAGCTGATTTTCTGGCAGATAGAGTCTATTCTGAAGAAGAGCGACTTGACGCTGAAGACCCCAATAAAAGAAATTCCTGACGAGACCATGAACGAGATTCTCTATGGTTCGTTAGAGGATATCCGCATCGACAAAGAGCTGGTCCATACCTCGAGTGATTACTTCGTCAACTTCGATGGCATCATCAAATACCTGCGTGACATCATGGAGGGCGACGAGAGCACTACGGGTCAGAAATGGGCCGACCAGTTTCTGGCAGAATGTGAGTGTCCTGAGTGTCACGGGCAGCGACTGAACCGTGAGGCCCTTTCCTATCGCATCTGGGATAAGAACATCTCCGAATTGGGAGCGATGGACATCAGCGAGCTGCGCGAATGGCTGAATCATGTAGAGGAACATCTCGATGCCCAGCAGCAACAGATTGCCGCCGAGATACTGAAAGAGATACGCACCCGTCTTGACTTCCTGTTGGATGTGGGCCTCGACTATCTGGCCCTCAACCGCCAGTCGGCCTCGCTGTCGGGTGGTGAGAGTCAGCGCATTCGTCTGGCCACGCAGATTGGCTCCCAGCTGGTCAACGTGCTCTATATTCTCGATGAGCCTTCCATCGGTCTGCACCAGCGTGATAATGAGCGCCTTATCCGTTCGTTGAAAGAGCTGCGCGACCTGGGTAATACCGTTATTGTGGTGGAACACGACCGCGACATGATGTTGGCTGCCGACTATATCGTGGATATTGGTCCGCATGCTGGCCGCAAGGGTGGTGAAGTGGTGTTTCAGGGTACGCCCCAGGAGCTGCTGAAGACTGATACTTTGACGGCATGTTATCTTAGTGGAAAGAGGAAAGTGGAGAGTGGAAAGAGGAATGAGGCGCTCGGCCGAAGGACGCTTGCTACCGAAGGGACGCAAGAAAGTGGAAAGAGGAATGATGGCAATGGCCATAGTCTTGTACTGAGAGGCTGCAGCGGCAACAACCTCAAGCATATCGACGTCACCTTCCCCTTGGGTAAGCTTATTGTGGTGACGGGTGTTTCAGGCTCGGGTAAGTCGACGCTTATCAACGAGACGTTGCAACCCATTCTCTCCCATCATTTCTACCGCTCGCTGAAAAGACCCAAACCCTACGACAGCATCGATGGTCTGGAATATATAGATAAGGTGGTGAATGTTGACCAGAGCCCGTTGGGTCGTACACCCCGCTCTAATCCTGCCACCTATACCGGCGTGTTCTCGGATATCCGCACTCTTTTCGTGGAACTGCCCGAGGCCAAGATTCGCGGCTATAAGCCCGGCCGTTTCTCGTTCAATGTGAAAGGCGGTCGTTGTGAGACTTGTGGCGGTAACGGCTATAAGACCATCGAGATGAACTTCCTGCCCGATATCCAGGTGCCCTGTGAGGAGTGTCACGGGAAACGCTATAACCGCGAGACCTTAGAGGTGCGTTATAAGGGCAAATCTATTGCCGACGTGCTCGATATGACCATCAACCAGGCTGTGGAGTTCTTTGAGAATGTGCCCGAAATACTGCGTAAAATCAAAACCATCCAAGATGTTGGTCTGGGCTATATCAAACTGGGACAGCCCTCGACGACACTCTCGGGTGGCGAGAGCCAACGCGTAAAGCTGGCTACGGAACTGTCGAAGCGCGATACAGGAAGCACGCTCTATATCCTCGATGAACCCACTACAGGTCTGCATTTCGATGATATCCGCATCCTGATGCAGGTCATTCGTAAACTCGTAGATAGAGGTAACACCGTGATTATCATCGAGCACAACCTCGACGTCATCTGTCAGGCTGACCATATCATTGATATGGGACCTGAGGGCGGACGCAAAGGTGGTATGATCCTCAGCGAGGGCACACCCGAAGAGGTGGCACGCAGCAAGAAGGGTTATACGCCCCGTTTCCTGAAACAAGAACTGAAAAAGTAATCAGAAGAGACTGTCTGATTGACGTTAGAAGAGGCGACCTATCTGATAGACCACAGCCGACACTACCCACGCCAGTACCGAGGTGTAGATGGCGGCTATCAACGCCCATCGCCACGAGCCCGTCTCGTTCTTGATGGCCACAATCGTAGCCACGCAAGGGAAGTATATCAGCACGAAGAGCAGATAGCAATAGGCAGCCAGCGGCGTGAGTCCGTCGGCAGACATCAGCTGGTGCAGTCTTGTGTATTTCTCCGAGTCGTCCGAGAATGTATCATCATCAGCAAACGAGTCGTCGCCGCTATACAGCACACCAATCGATGAGGCCACAATCTCTTTGGCGCCCACACCTGCAATGAGGCTCACGTCGAGCTTCCAGTTGAAGCCCTGCGGCGTGAACACAGGCTCTATGGCCTTACCCATCTTACCGATGTACGACTGTTCCTGCTGTTCCTGACGCGAGAGCTCGTCGTTATGTGGGAAATAGCCCAGCGCCCACACAATGATGGAGGCCACCAGGATGATGCCACCCATCTTCTTCAGATACTCCTTACCTTTCTCCCACGTATGGCGTCCTATGGCCTTTGCCGTAGGCCAGCGGTAGGGCGGCAGCTCCATCACGAAAGGTGTGTCCTCGCCTTTGATGACGAATGTGGAAAGAATCTTGCTGACGATGACCGACATCACGATGCCAACGGCATAGAGTGATATCATGACCCACGACCTGTACTGCAGGGCGAAGAACGTGCCAGCAATCATGATATAGATGGGCAGACGCGCCGAGCACGACATAAACGGCAGTATCATCATGGTGATGATGCGCGAACGTCGGCTCTCGATGGTGCGAGTAGCCATCACAGCGGGCACATTACAGCCAAATCCCATCACCAGCGGTATGAACGACTTGCCGTGAAGTCCCATCTTGTGCATCAGACGGTCCATGATAAAGGCCGCACGCGACATATAGCCCGAATCCTCCATCAGCGAGATGAAGAAATAAAGAATCAGAATCTGCGGCAGGAACACGATGACGCTGCCTACACCGCCCACGACGCCTTCTACCAGCATGGAGCGCAGCGGACCGTCGATCATTGCATCCTCTATCCAGCCGCCCAGCCAGTCGACGCCTGCCTCAATCCAGTCCATCGGGTACTGTCCTAAGGCGAAGGTGGTTTGGAACATCACGAAGAGGATGGCGAAGAAGATGGGGAAGCCCAGAATGCGGTTCGACAGCACGTTGTCTATCATGTGAGTCACGCGATAGGTGTCTTCCTTCGACCCCGTCTTGTAGCGTGCCTCTTTCAGAGCACCGTTGATAAAGCCGTACTTGGCGTCCATGATGGCCGTTTCCGAGTCGCTGCCCGTTTCTTCCTGCACACGAGCGGCAGCAACGTCGCGCGCCTGCAGCAGTTGTTTGCGGTCTTCGGGTCTGTGCTCGTCGGCCAGGTGGTTGCCCACATATTGCAGCACGTCGCTGTCGTGCTCCAGCAGTTTGATGGCCAGATAGCGTGTAGAGTATCGCTGACTGATGTGCTCGTCGGCCTTGAGGTATTTCTGTATATGACTGATGCCTTGCTCTATCTCGTGTCCGTAGTTGATGTGGATATGTCGCGATGACTCCTGGCGTTCGTACACCTGGATGACGGCGCGGAACAGCTCCTTGACGCCCATACCGTTCTTGAACGATGTGGGTACCATCGGCATACCGAAAAGTGATGATAGCACCTTGATGTCCACGCTGTCGCCTCGACGTTCAAACTCGTCGTACATGTTCAGCGCGCACACCATTCTCACGTTCATGTCCACCAGCTGTGTGGTCAGGTAGAGGTTGCGCTCCAGGTTCGAGGCGTCGATGACGTTGATTACTACGTCAGGCATCTTCTCGCTGAGGTGCTTTCTGACGTAGAGCTCTTCTGGCGAATAACACGAGAGAGAATAGGTGCCGGGCAGGTCGGTCAGCAGGAACTCATAGCCGAACATCGAGGCGTGTGCCTCTGTGGCATCGACGGTCACTCCTGAGTAGTTACCCACTCGGGCGTGTGCTCCTGAGGCATAGTTGAAGAGTGATGTCTTGCCGCAGTTGGGGTTGCCCACTAAGGCAACGTTAAGGGTTCTGCGCTCGTGCAGGGCTCGGTGCTGCAGCATCGTCTCGTTGTCAACAACAATCTCGGCCTCGTTGATGGTTGTCTGTTGCAGCGAACCCTCGTTCACCACTTCTATCTGCTCGGCCTCGTGATGACGCAGCGACACCTCGTAGCCCATCACCTTGTATTTCACGGGGTCTTGCAGCGGGGCGTTGAGCAGCACCTCTACTACTTTTCCCTTGATGAATCCCATCTCGATGATGCGCTTGCGGAAGCCACCGTGACCCAATACCTTCACGATGACGCCCTTCTCGCCCGTTTTCAGTTCCGACAACTTCATACGCCTTTCTGCTATTCGGCTGCAAAGATACAAAATAAAAACTAAATAAGCCATCGAAACATGAAAGAATCGATGGCTTATACCTAATAATGATGATGTGTACTTACTTTTCTGTACGCTCAATCCAGGCCAGCACGTCGCCCTTGCTCACCTTAGCACCCTGTTTGGCGCTCACCTCAACGAGCTTGCCGCCGAGTGCTGCGGGGATGGGAACAATCTCGCCCCATTTCTCCATCAGGTAGCAGAAGGTCTGACCTTCCTCGTACTTCTGACCGATAAACGGCTCTACGCACGGAGCACACTCGCCCTCGCCGTTGAACTCGTAGAATATCTGTCCGGCAGAGGGAGCCACCAGCGCATCAGCCTTGGCGTGCTTGAAGGCAGCCAGCTCCTCGGCGCTCATCTTCGAGCCCAGCTTGGCGTCCTTCGCCTTCTGCAGGTCGGCCAGGAACTGCTTCTTAGCCTGTCCGCTCTTGAAGGGGCGGTACTGCTCGGGGTGCATAGCCAGCTCGAACAGCTCTTCGTTGTCCTTACCGTAGTCCCAGCCGTTCTCGTCCATCTCTTTCTTGAAGCCGTCGAGGGCATTGGGAATCAGCGTGTGCGGGTCAACGTCGGTAAACTCGCGCTTCTGTTGCTGAGCCAGCTCTACGAGCTCGGGAGCGATGGTGCCAGGAATCTTGCCGCTCTTGCCCAGGATCATACCCCAGATGGCGTCGTCCATCATGGCGTAGCGACCCTTGCCCTGTTCCATTGTGAGCAGGTTCATCAGGGCGATGTTCTTGGTGTACTGTGAGAACGGGGTCACCAATGGGGGATAACCCACGCGTGGCCATACATACTCTACCTCGTTGAACAGCTTCACCAGCATGTCGTCCATCGTCAGCACGGGCTCGCCCTTCTTCTCGCGCAGCTTGTTGATCATGGTCTGTATGCCGCCCAGGTCGGCCATCATACTTCCCATCATGCCGCCAGGCAGTCCGCAGCCCAGCAGGAGCGACGACATGTGCTTGTTGGCGGGATTGATGAAGTAGCCCAGCCAGTCGTCAATGAACTCCTGAGTCAGGGTTCTCGCCTGCATGTACGCGTTCATATTAATATCTTCTACCTCGAAGCCCTCGTTCTTCAGCATCGACTGCACCGAGATGATATCCGGATGCACCTTACCCCAGCTCAGTGGCTCGATGGCGGTGTCGATGATGTCGGCGCCGTTGTTGCAGACCTCAAGGATAGAAGCCATCGACAGTCCGGGACCAGAGTGGCCGTGATACTGGATGATGATATCGGGGTGCTTGGTCTTGATGGCCTTCGTCAGAGCGCCCAGCATGGCGGGCTGACCAATACCGGCCATATCCTTCAAGCAGATCTCCTCGGCACCGGCAGCAATCACCTCGTCGGCAATCTTGCTGTAGTACTCTACGGTGTGCACCGGACTGGTGGTGATGCAGAGTGTGGCCTGGGGAATCATGCCTGCGGCCTTGGCCCACTTGATAGAGGGGATAATGTTACGGGTATCGTTCAATCCACAGAAAATACGGGGGATATCCACACCCTGGGCCTTCTTTACCTTGTACATCAGCTCACGTACATCATCGGGCACAGGATACATTCGCAGGGCGTTCAGACCGCGGTCCAGCATGTGGGTCTGGATGCCCACCTCGTTGAAGGGCTTACAGAAGGCGCGCACAGCGTCGTTAGGATTCTCACCTGCCATCAGGTTCACCTGCTCAAAAGCACCACCGTTGGTCTCTACGCGGGCAAAACAGCCCATGTCGATAATAACGGGTGCTATACGCTCCAGCTGGTCCTTGCGCGGCTGGAACTTGCCTGACGACTGCCACATATCGCGGTAGACGAGACTAAACTTAATTTTCTTTTTTGCCATAATCTGTATATGATGATTTCATAAAACGCGACAAAGGTACAAAAAAAATGTCAATTATCAATTGTATATTGTGAAATAATTATTAACTTTGCCCAAAAATTAGACAGAAAGCAATGAAGAAAGCATTATTTCCGATGATGATGACGGCCCTCATGGTGGGCTGTGCCGGAGAAAAAGCGGGTGGGGAAGCCGCTGCGCTGCAGACCGAGAATGCTGAGGCTATAGCCGACGAGACCATCTATGGACTGGCCTGCGACGGTTGTAACGACACCATCCTCGTGTTCCTGACCCTCGACTACGACGGCAGCGATCCCGATACCCTCAATATCCTTGAGGCCTCACGCTGCCATCAGGTGTTTGGACAGATTCGCATTGGCGACAAGCTGGCTATCGTGCCCAACGCGCAGGACAGCACGCTGGCCGATATGGTTATTGTCATCGAGGACCTCATGGGACAGTGGGGCCGTCAGGTGCTGCCCACGTTGCGCGAGCGTGCCGATATGGAGGGCCTCTCGCAGCGTCAGAAGGAAAACAGCCTGCCCGATTCCATCCGCGAGCTGCTCAGCATCCCCCAGGAGTACACCTTCGTCATCAAGCCCGACAATATGTGCTTCACCCGTGGCTCGCAGCGCGCCCACACCACCGACGAGGTGCTGCCCGTAGAATATCCGAAGCTGAAGCGCTATCGTGAGTGGCACATCGCTGGGGGCAATTTTCTGTTCACTGAGGTCGGCCTCGACACGCTGGGCAACGAAACCGTTCTCTCTGTCGACACCACCCATCTCCTGATGCTTACACCCGACTCTCTCGTCTTCCAATTCCCCGACGGACCTCACGCTTACTATAAGAAGATAGAGGAGTAACACAACCCGTTTTTTGTCGGTTCTGGGTGTGAGATTGTAATAGTGTCAAATTAACACGAAAGAAAATATTTAACATTCTTATAAGGCTTGCCGCTTGGCGAGCCTTTATTTTTCTGTCAAGATTATTTTCTGTATTATGCGTTGGTGGCAGGATTAACGAGCGGTCGTTCGTACTTGCTTGGGTCGCTTGGTTGAGGCTGAGGTCAATATGGGCTATGGGGACTTTTTTCTTGATGACGAGATTTCGGTCGAAGGGTAGGGGAGTGTTAAAGAAGGGTTGGGAGACTGTTGGTTGTTGTTGTAAATAATTCATCAATCGAAGGGTTGGAAAAGGAGATGTGCGGCGAGTAATAATGTCAATAAATCAGAATCGTTGTTGTTAGGGGCGCTGAGGCGTGTGTCTGAGAGGGGTCAGAGGGGGTAAAAGTGCGGCTCAGAAGTCAAAAGAGAGGACCGCAGTTGACTGCAATCCTCTCTTTGTTTTTAATTATAATAGTTTGATTCCGAGTGTTTTATAAAATATATCTTTTAGTAAAACGTTAGATGTTTACTTTCCAGGAGCCGTTCTTGTTGGCGCCTATACGTTCTATGATTCCCTTCTTGCGCAAACCCGCTAAAGCCTTGTTTACACCGGCCTCTGACAGCTGTAGTTTGTGGGATATAGCTCCTATGGTAATACGAGGATCTTCGGCCAGCAGCTTGACTATACGCCCTTCTGACTTGGTCAAATGGGTCTCAATGTCCTCATCTACGGCCTTTTTCTGCGAGTTATCCTGTACTTTTTCTCTACTTTTATTCTTTACTTTATTCTCTACTTTATTCTTTACCTCCTGTTGTATGATATCCAGCAAACAGCGCAACATGAACTCGATGAAATGGCTCGTTTTTGCGTTTTCACCGATATAAGCCAATACGCGGCGATATTCCTGCTGGCGCTCTACTACCGTCGTTTCAAAGGGAAGACCGGCCAGAATGGGTCGCCAACGCACCAAAAGCAACCACTGCCAGCACAGTCCCAGGCGTTCATTACCCTCGGCAAAGGGGTGAATGGCGGTCATTTCGTAATGAAAAATGCAACTGCTGATGAGTGGATGCTCGTCAGTATTATTCAACCAGTCGAAGAGCATCTTCATGTGCAGATTGATGCGCTGGTCGTTCTGATAGTATCGACCTATCCCCTCGCTCAATGCGTCCACCATATTTTCGTGCGCACGGAAAAGATCATCTTCTACGAAAGGATTAAACGCCTCTTCTCTCGCTTCTGGCTTGTGACCGGTGAGTGTCTCCAGTATTCCAATCTGTTCTGAAATTTCGGCAATCAACTTTATTGATTCTGCCGATACTTGGTACATTGGTTTTATCATAAAACTTTACATATTTGTTTCGTTATTGGTATTCTATGTTGTTTTTATCGTGCACAAATGCCATTTTTTCGCCCATTTTGCACCTTTTTTCTCCTGCAAAAGTAACTATTTTCTTCCCGAACAATGCACTAATACCCCAAAAATTCGCATAAATTAAGAAACCAATATCAAATGCACCGGCCCATTTTTAATGAGTCGGCGCATTCTTTTTCACTTTGACCTTCTTGCGTCCCTTCGGTAGCAAGCGGTATAACCGAGCGGGCTCTGCTCTCGCTTACTCGCAGCCTTCACCTTACATACATTCCATGCATGAGGTCGTACCTAGCGCGGTGAGCGCCGCCGTCAGTATCGATACGATAATCTGAATAACTGTCTTCCAACTTTCTTTCTTCATATCATTAGATTTTTAATTGTTATTGGTTAGAGGTTGGGGCCCTTTTAATCATAGGGGCAAGCCCCTACGCTAGGTTATTTGACCCCTTCGGGGCCCCTTGGTCTATTCTCCCTTCACCTTTCACCTTTCACCTTTCACCTTAGTTATACCCATCTCCGTTGTCACCACCTCCGGTGTTGTCACCATTCGTGGGATTCGAGGGATTCGTGTTCGAGTTGTTGCCGCCGTTCTCCGTAGATCCGTTGTTCCCTGATTCCGTAGAACCGTTCTCCTCAGGGTCCTCGATCTCGCCGCTGTCGCCGCTGGTCACGCGCTTCAGCACGTTGCCGTTCTCGTCCAGGCAGGTGATCTGGATGCTGGTGTTCTTCAGCTCGTCCTTCACGTCCACGTTGGGGGTGAAGATGATGCGGCGAGTGCTAATCAGGTTGGTCTTCACGTCCTCCAGGTCAGCCACTGCCTTAGAGCGGACGCCGAAGCGCATCGTTCCCAGACCGGGCAGGGGTACGCTGTGACCCTCAGTGGCCCACGTGCGGATTACTTCACCTGCGGCATCCCAAGCCGCCTTGATCACACCTGCAGAGATACCGCTGTGGGTACTGGCCTCTGCGAACACCTTCTTCTCCTGGATGGGGATGTAGAGGTCGGGACGCATCACGAACTTCTTTCCAGGGTTCTTACCAAGCTTTACTTCACGTCGCTGTGCAATTACTTTAATAGCCATAGTTTTAATTAGTTTTTAAATAGTTTGTAACAATGAGCCCTTTTGGCTTACGCCGCTTTCCCGTTTAACGGGAATGCTCAAATGTTTGTAAATAATTTTGTTAATTCTCTCGTTGTCGCCTTGTTTCACTTCCAGAAGGTACCATTAAGGAAAACAATTGTTACCATTAATGCGCGCAATTTCTAGATTTAATCCTCGCAATTTTTACCCTTAAAGACCGCCCGTCCGCTATTTCAATTTGACGTTGCAAAGGTAAAAACTTTTCATTGCGGTTCACGAATACTTCATAAGATATTTTTCATTTTCTGCGATTTTTTTTTCATTCCTGAACATATTGACAAAAACTGTTGCAGTGTTGCAGTGTTGCAGTTCTCTTAAGGGTATTCCCACACCCTAAAAATACTTCTATATTTATTAATAAATATAGAGTTAATTTTTGACTTTCATAGAATCTATTTTGGAACTGCAACACTGCAACGCTGCAACAGCGAGTGCAGAATGAAGCTTGCTCCAGTTATGCCGAGCGCCAGCAGCCTCGACAACGTCAACAACCGCAACACCCTCATTACGTCAAAAACATTTAAAAGCTGCACAAAAAATGCGATTTAATGCTAATAATTGGAAAACTTTTCGTATCTTCGCACCGTAAAACCTAAAAGGTGGTACGCACCCCACTTAATTTGGTGGTACGCACAATAAAAAAGCAAAATCCCGTTATTTAGGTGGTATGTAACCCATTAAAAATGGTGGTACGCTTATGAAAATAGAAGAAATATACAACGAATGGAAGTCTCTTTTCCCACTATCGGAAAAGCAAACTCAGTTGCTGCGCAAGAAATTCACGACCGAATACAACTTCAACAGCAA
>Ga0310786_10008906_pt1 | contig 12815 bp, 10 predicted proteins | sample AusTroGonzalo_MG_FD_203881 | JGI IMG/M metagenome (GOLD analysis project Ga0310786, IMG submission 203881) | Bovine rumen microbial communities from tropical cattle in Woodstock, Queensland, Australia - Gonzalo_03 (v2) (version 2) | ecosystem: Host-associated > Mammals > Digestive system >...
CAAGCAGATCTACTCGATGAAAGAGGGAGATATATCCGAGCCGTTTGTGATGATTGATCCGACGAAGAACAAAGAGGTATGCGCCATCGTCAAACTCAAACGCAAGACGGATGTGCACCGTGCGAACCTGACGGATGATTTTCAGACGATCCGATCCATGCTTGAGCAGAAACTGTCTGCCGAGTATATCCACGATTGGATCATCAAAAAGCAGAAAGAGACCTACGTGCAGATTGACCCGCGTTGGGAAGGGTGTGACTTTGAGTTCCCGAATTGGAAGCACTAAATCATTTACCATTTAGTTATTTACGATTTGGTCATTTACAATTTACAATTTACAATTGAAGTTACACGCGATACATATCAGTCTTTGTTCTTTACTCCTTTGTCTGGTAGTCCTCTCGGCAGAGGCACAGACCTTGGTGTATCTGGAGCGGGCGGATAACTTGCTGTTTGACAAGGAGCGATTGCCGGATGCACGGATTGTAGTGGGAAATGTGGTGTTTCGGCACGACGATGCGCTGATGTATTGCGACAGTGCGAACTTCTTTGAATCGACGAACTCGCTGGATGCGTTCGGGCACGTGAAGATGGTGCAAGGCGACACGCTGACCGGTTACGGCGACAAATTGTTCTATAACGGCAATACGAAGATAGCACGCTTGAGGCAGAATGTTCAGCTCATTCATCATAGTTCGGTGCTGACGACTGACAGTATGAACTACGACCGCGTGAACGACATAGCGTATTACTACTCGGGCGGGAAGATTGTGGACGAGCTGAATACGCTCACCTCGCGTTGGGGACAATATACTCCGTACAACAAACGCGCAGCGTTCCGCGACAGTGTACACCTGATCAACGACCGCTTCACGATGGATACCGACACGCTGCTGTATGATACAGAGAGTCATGTGGCAGAACTGGTCAGTCCGACGGTGATCATCTACGAGCAGGAGACAACGATCCACTCCTCCAACGGGCTGTACAACACACGGACGGAGGAATCGCAACTGTTCGACCGATCGAGGGTTGTGCACTCCGACGGCAGGTCGCTGACAGGCGATACGATATACTACGACAAGCAGCAGTCGTTCGGACGACTATACGGAAACATCGAATATATCGACTCCACCGAACAGGTGACAATGACGGGCAACTACAGCGAGTTCTACGAGGCGGAATCGCCTGCCTCGAAACATCCTGATTGGAGGGCGCACGGTTTTACGACGGATCAGGCACTACTGGAGCACTGGGGCGACGAGATGCATACCTACATGCACGCCGATACGCTGTTCACCGAACAGTTGCCGGTTGCCGACACGCTGCCAAGCGACAGCACTTGGCGTCGCATACGCGCCTATCACGGCGTACGGGTCTATCGCGACGACATGCAGGGGATATGCGATTCGGCAATATATTTAGGCAACGACTCGATAGCCAAGATGTACGGCGAACCCGTTTGCTGGAACGATAACAACCAGGTGTCAGCCGACAGCATATTCGTGTATTTCCGCGACGGCGAAGTGGATTACATGCACGGCGTGAATACGGCTATCTGCATTCAGCAGCACGACTTGCTGCATTACAACCAGATGAGCGGCAAGGAGATCATTGCCCACATCAAGGACGGCGATGTGTACCGCGTGGATGTCAACGGAAATGCGGAGACGGTGTTCTTCCCGATCGATGAAGCCGACAACACGCTGAGCGGCTGCAACCGCACACAAAGCAGTTTTGTCAAGGTGTATCTGAACGAGCGCAAGGTTGATCATGTGCTGTTCACCACCGCCACGACGGGTACGATGTACCCGATGAACCAAGTCACCGACGAAGTGATGCATCTGAGCTCATTTTTCTGGGCGGAAGACGAGCGACCGCGTGTTCCGGCGGATGTGATGACGCATATAGAACGCACGGCTCGACCTACCAAACAGGGACTGAGCGCAACGGCAGAGGATGACGACGAGCCGAAGAAAGAGAACAAATCCAAGCCAAACAACAAGCAGTCAGGCGGAAGGATGAGGTTCTCGGAGACGAAGTAGTCGAAAGTGGCGAAGTAAATAATAGGAGTACGGAACTCACGGAACAAACGGAAAAAATAATAGACAAGAGTTAGTCGAAAGTCAAAAGAAAAAATGATAATGAAACGAACAGTAACAATTGTTTTGGGTTTGCTGATGGCAGCAGGCTTGATGGCACAACAACAGGAGCAGATGGGTGGTTTGGGTTTCCAGATCGGTTACGCCTCGCCTACACTGCGCATTAACTCACCGACTTCAAAGAACTTAGAGGGAATTCCGATGAACGGTTTGAAGGTTGGTCTGAATTATGATGCCACTATCGTGAAGGGTTTTGGTACGACGCTCGGACTGAACTATACGTACGGCACGTACTACTCCCAGTGGGAAGACGTGAGCGCAATGTCCACCGACCAAAAACGCTATCGTGATACCTACCAAGGCATCGAGATTTTCTGCGACTGGCAGTATAAGTTCGAGATCGCCGGTGAGACGTATCTGATACTCTACTCCGGCCCAAGTATCCAATGTCACTTAATGCTCAAGGAGCAAGAGTATATCCGTACGGCAGAAGGAACTACCAGCCAGAGGCCACGTTATGGCTATGAGTACCGCAACAACGAATCGTTTGAGGACTACAAACGCCTCAACGTCACATGGGGCGTAGGCGCAGGATTCCAGTACAAACGCTACTTCCTGCGCGGCGGCTATGACTTCGGTCTGATCAACCCGTACAAAAAAGATACGTTCAGGGCGTTGGGTGTTGACTCCGATCTGTATACCCGCGGACGTTTTGACCAGTGGCATATCAAGATCGGTATGTATCTGTGGAGGAACTAATATAGACCGCTAACGCTCAAAGAAAAAAGACCGTTTCACTAAAAGACCGCTTCGCTCAAAGACTGATTAGGCTTTTCTCTTTCTTCTTTGAGTGAGTGAAACGAACGGTCTTTCGACTAAACGATTATGATACCTCCGCAGACCATAGACAGGATATTCAGTACAGCTAAGATTGAAGAGGTTGTACAGGATTACGTTCCGCTCAAACGACGCGGTGCGAACCTGATCGGGCTCTGTCCGTTCCACAGTGAGCGAACAGGATCGTTCACGGTTTCACCGAGCAAAGGCATATTCAAATGTTTTGGTTGCGGCGAGAGCGGAAATGCCGTTGGTTTCGTGATGAAGATCGAGAACTGCTCCTACGCCGACGCTCTGCGCACCCTCGCCAAGAAATACCATATAGAAATCGAGGAACGCGAACTGACACCCGAGGAGCAGCAGCATCAGGATGACCGTGAGGCGATGTTTGCGGTGAATGAGTGGGCGAACAAATGGTTTCAGGAGCAGCTGTGGGAAACGCAAGAGGGTCAGGCTATCGGACTCAAGTACTTCCGCGAGCGCGGCATGCAAGATGTTACGATCCGCAAGTTCGGGTTGGGTTATTCGCCGGACAAGAAGACCGCCTTCACCGATGCCGCTCACAAGGCAGGGTATATTGACAAGTACCTGACGAACAATGTCGATACGCAGATCGGCACGGGAGTATGTCTGATGAACGACAAGGGTGAAGCCTACGACCGATTCCGTGACCGTGTTATATTCCCGATCTTTACGACTTCGGGCAAGACGGTGGCTTTTGCCGGACGTATCCTTAGGAAGAAATACGACCGCGACGGCAAAGAGATCCCGCAAGGCAAGTATGTCAACTCGCCCGGGTCAACGATCTACTCCAAGACCAACGAACTGTACGGACTGTTCCAAGCCAAGCAGTCGATTAGCAAGAACAACCTGTGCTATCTGGTTGAGGGACAGATGGACGTACTCTCGATGCACCAGGCAGGCATAGAGAACGTCGTAGCATCAGGCGGAACAGCGCTGACGCAGCCGCAGGTGCGACTGATCAAACGGTTTACGACGAACATCACCGTACTGTACGACGGCGACGCAGCAGGTATTCATGCTGCCATACGCGGTATAGACATGTTCTTGAGCGAAGGATTCTTTGTGAAGGTAGTGTTGCTGCCTGACGGTGAAGACCCCGACTCCTACGCCCGCAGCCACGATGCATCGGAGTTTATGGAGTATATCCGGAGTCATCAACAGGACTTTATCCGGTTCAAGGCGCAGTTCAGTTGGGAGCAGGTGAAGAACGATCCGTCGAAACGCAGCGAGCTTACGCATGACTTGGTGGAATCGATCTCGCTCATACCCGACGAGATAACACGCTACGAGTATATACGCGACTGTGCAGCACTGCTGCAGACCTCAGCCGAGGTGCTGACACGCGCTGTGGCGCAACAGCGTCTGGAGCGCAAGAAGAATGCCACGGAAGCATACAAAGCCCAGCGACGGGAACAGGAACGCGAGAGCATTCTGGCTACGCCGCAACAACCTGCCGACGCAGCAACGGCAGATACGCAGGAAACGAAGCAGGCAGAGACGGTTACAGCACAGCCGCGTATGACGAAAACCGAGCAGAACATCCGTAATATTACGCAGCTGCTTGTGCGTTACGGTGACAGACCGTTCTTTCAATTCCCGAACGGAACAATGATCACCGTAGGCGCATACATCTTGCAACAAATAGAGCAAGACGGTGTAGTGATCAGTCTGCCGGTGGACAAACGCATTTTTGAGGAGTTCAAAGCTCACCAAAACGCCGATGGTTTCGTGGCAGAAACATTCTTTAAGTTCCACCCCGACCAACAGATCAATGCCCTTGCCTGTGACCTGATTGCCGACCGCTACCAGTTGTCGAGTATATTCTCGAAGGTGGCTATCTCCGACAATGTGGTGCAAGAGGTAGCGCAACGTTCGGAACGGGATCTGCTGAACGAATTAGTGCCGCAACTGTTAGGGGAATTGAAGTTGAGCTTGGTAAACGAACGCATTGCGGATATACAGCGGCAGATTCGCGAGAATCCCGAAGACCTGCAACTGCTCAGGCAAGATCAGGAACTGAAGAACATCAAGGCGCAGATCTGTAAGTTCCTCGGGAACAGAGTGAGATAGTCGAAAGTCGAAAGCCTACAATGAACTAAATCTGTTCACGAATTAAACGAATTAAACGAAAAGAGTCGAAAATCAAAAGAAGATGATATACCATTTTTATCCCATAGACAGGCCAATGATTTGGGGTGCGGAGCAGTGGATTTTGTCTGCTTACCCCGGGCGAGACAGTATATGTGTAGAGACCGGAAAGAACATCTGGCACATGCTTTGCGAGCAGAAGGAGCAGTTGGTGGGCAAGCGGGTGTTTGCCCGTTACGGCGACACGTTTCCGCTGCTGATCAAGTTCATTGATGCGCGTGACGATCTGAGTGTGCAGGTTCATCCGTCGGACGAGTTGGCGCAGAAGTACGGCGAGCCTTGGGGCAAGACGGAGATGTGGTACACACTGCCGTCCGAACAAGGAGCAAAACTGTATTGCGGACTCAAGCAGCAACTCTCGCCCGACGAATACAAGCAGATGGTAGCCGACAAGACGATACTTGATGCCCTTGCCGCGTACGAAGTGAAGGAGGGGGACTGTTTCTTTATCCCTGCCGGACGTATACATTCGATCGGTTCGGGGTGCCAGCTATGCGAGATACAGCAGACGTCGGATACGACGTACCGCATCTACGACTACGACCGTCGTGACAAAGATGGGAATCCACGCGAACTACACACCGAACGAGCGGCAGAAAGTATCGATTACACCGTGCATGACGATTACTGCGTGAACTACAGGGCAGAGCTGGATAAACCGTCAACTATCATACAATGTCCGTACTTCACGACGAACATCTTGCAAGTAAGCAAGCCAATGGTACGCGATTACAGCCGGTTGGACAGTTTCGTTTGTCTTATCTGCCTGGAGGGCGAATGCACACTAACCGAGCAAGCAGAGGGCAAAAAGACGGTTGTTAAGCCGCGTGAACTTGTTTTGCTACCGGCTACTACTGCTGAGGTGCAGTTGTCCGGCACGTTCCGTGCGCTGGAAGTGTACGTGGAGAGTGAATAGTGAATAGTGAATAGTTAACAATTAATAGTGAATATTTATTATTGAAAACTATATGACCATGAAAAAGATTGTTGTTTTTACCGGAGCCGGTGTGTCGGCAGAGAGCGGGTTAGGTACGTTCCGTGATTCAGACGGACTGTGGGAGAAATACCGCATTGAAGATGTGTGTACGCACGAGGCGTGGCTGAGAAACCCGCAGCTCTGTGTGGACTTCTATAATGCCCGTCGGCGCGATGTATTGAATGCTAAACCCAATGCAGCACACGAGGCTATTGCACGTCTGCAACAAGCTATTCCGGGTACGCGCATCATTACGCAGAATATTGATGACCTGCATGAGCGTGCAGGCGCAAAGAATGTTGTTCACTTGCACGGCGAGATCCGCAAGCTTCGTGCAGAAAATGACGAGATAGCTACTGTGCCCATCGAAGGCTGGGAGCAACATTACGGTGACCGCCATCCTAACGGCTCGTTACTGCGTCCGTATATTGTGTTCTTTGGCGAAGGTGTACCGTACTTTACAGAGGCATGTAATATTGCCGCCACAGCGGATATACTGGTGGTAGTAGGCACATCGCTGAACGTTTATCCCGCCGCATCGCTGCTGCATTACGCACCTGAAAACGCCGAGATCATTATGGTTGACCCCGGCGATCCTCAGTTAGGCATGTATGCCTCACGTGTGCAGTTGGTACGCGAACCTGCTACTGTAGGCGTACCGCTCGTTGTGGAGCAGTTGCTTCGTTTGTCTTGATACGTTGAGGCGCATTGGCTTTTCCTTGGATACTGATAGGCTGAGTGCCGACCAGATGAATAGCTGTGCCGTTAAGCGCGTGACCGACAATCTCCCAACCATCTTTCTTGACTGTAAACGTACCGTCGGCTATGAGCCATTGTGCCTGGGGAACGAGATAGCCCTGCGAGAAATAACTCTTGGAGGTATAGTAGAAACTTGAGCCGCCAATCTGCATCTGCTCATCATCGCGGAAACCTGCATACGCCGTACCGGGAGTCATTGATGTGTTCAACTCGTATGTACCGAGAGGAATCGTTTTCTTGTTAATATCCGTGAACAGATACAGGTCGGCAAACGGAATGCAAGTGGTATTGTTTACTTTTACCGTTTTGCTGATGTTGTAGGCTTGTATTTGCCAGTAATTATAGCCCTCATCCGGGTACGAATAGTAATAGGCATTGGCTACAGTCAGTGTATCCGCATCACGGCCGGAATAGGTGCTCGGCGAAATATCCTCTCCTGGTTCGGGATAGTAATCGGCAACCGGAACAGGCGTTATACCTCCGTGCAGTATATCCAGTCCGCCGGCAGTACCTTCTACTACAGGGCGCTGTTCGGCTTGTACGACGGGTTTGAAGTTCTCGGTAATGAAAGCTACTACGGCACAATTCTCGGGAACCCATTCACTATTGAATTCCAACTCATAATCTGCCGACCACGAATAATCGCTCTGCACATGCAGGCTGTCGCCCAGCGGTGCAGTGAGGAAGGCGCGCACGGCATTAGCGTGGCGGAACTCCTGCCAACCTTCGTATGTACCATAGTAATCTTGCTGGTAATCAATCATTCCTGACTCTTTCACGAGTACGGTAAGCATCAGATTAGGATGCTCCGGCTCAACCACCCAACCGCTGAGATGCACATTCAGCGAGCCGTCAGACTCGCTAAAGGAGTTGTCGATACTAATGGAAGCGTAGGTTGTCGTGGCAAACTGCGACGTATTGGCAGAAGGCAGATAACCCGGGTGGAAACAGGTAGTATTTCCGCCTTCCGTTTTTGTTGCTTTGCGGTCGATAGCAATCGTCGGAGCGCCGTTGACACCTAATTTGTTTGTAATCTTCTGGCTACCGGTAACGGAGAAATGGTCTTTCTGATAGCCATAGTGATGCAGAATGAGTACCCAGTTGGTATCGTTGCCGATAAACTCGTGCACGCAATCCATGCCGTACGGGCAGTAACCGCAATCCTGTCCGGTAAATTCCTCGATCAGATGTTTCTTGGGGAAGGACTCGGGCAGTTGGGGCGGCTCAGGAATTGTATCCACAGGAATTGTATCCACGGGATTAACGACGGTATCCGTGAGGATAGTGTCTACAGGGTTAACGGTAGTATCCACGGGATCAACCGTTGTTGTATCCTTGGGGTCAACGGGGATCTCGGGCACAATGGGGTTGCAGGCAATGAATGCCCAAACGGTCAGTCCGCACAGGGCGGAAATAAGAACCTTCTTCATAGTTTGTATCCTATTTATTATTCGATAATTGCCTATTTATTATTCGATAGCTCCCGTCAGCATATAGGATTGTCCGTCACGGATAATATGTATATGTCCGTCACGAATGATTTTGCTGCTTGAGGGCGAGTCGATTATGATCTGACCGACTGCGTCGGGCTTATATATATATTGTACGCGTATTTCGAGGCTGTCATTGCCATCAAGGAAGATGTAGCGGATGGTCTCGTCGGAATCCATAGCGGGCATGTAATGCACATACCAGTGCGCTAAGCCGCTAAAGGTGAAGGTCTTGGTCTCTGTAATCTCGCCGTTACCTGCCGTGCAGTTGTTGCCGCAGCAGAACTCGTCATTCAATGCGGCGGATGAGCGGATGATCTGCACCTGTAGTTCGCCGGAGTCGATCAGTACATCGCCTTCAAGCTGCATGGTGTATTGTCCTGTCAGGATATCTTCCTCGCCTTCCGAGACGATCAGACTCATGCCTTCCTCAGGTACTTCGCCTTCGCCATTGACGCTTACAATAAGAGCATGTGCACTCTGCATAAACAGGATGGCTGTAAGTGTAAAAATAAGTTTTTTCATTGTATGGTTGTTTGTCTTGCGTTGATTATTCTATTTTGGTCATCCAATGCCGCAACTACTATACTGCAATGCGTAGGGTCACAGCCATCCGGGAGGGTGAGGGTTGAGGTAAGGGTGACGGGTGTGAAAGGGATCGTATAATTCTCTCCCCACGCATCACCTGCTGCTGTGCGTAACATATGGCGGTGGTAGTATTGCCTGTCTACACTGCCGTCAGGTAAAGCCTGTGCACCTTGTACACTGTCCTCCACGAGCCATGTTACGAGGTGATAGTCATGTGGTTGGTCAGCCGAAGCGGTGGTGGTAACGGTGATCGTGTTACTATCCCGCTGAGCTTGCAGACTTAAGTGTACAGAGGTAGGCAGATTCATCTGCTGCGCAAGCAAGGTTGCCCACTCGGGATAATCGCTCAGGTAGCGGTCTTCGGAATCGGTGATGTTGATGTTTCCTGTCGGGAAAGGGGTTGTGGCACTGCCGCCCATATAGCGGTAATAGACATCCGCCTGCGGGCAGGTATAGTCGTATTGGGCAGCACCTTGTGTAAACGGGTTAGAGGCAGGGTGCATGGCTACAACAATCAGCCGCTCGCCGTATGTTTGCTTGAGTGCCTCAGCCGCGGCGGACGCTTTGGGACAGTTCACGCAGCGGAATCCCGTGAACTCAATCAGAACATGTGTGCGTTCGGTGCTATCAACCGACACGGGTGCGGGGATGAGCCGTTCGTTCTCGCTTATCACCTCGCATGCAGTAAACAATAGTACTGAAAGGATGAATGCAATATGTTTGCCTATTCTAAGCACTAATCCAAGCTGTTATGTTTTTTACCACGTAAAATTGTAACTCATCCTCACGCCCTCTTGCTGAGGTTGGTAGCGGCAGACTCCACCTGCACAGTTAAATCCGTCGCTTGACTTGATGTACCCCGCCGATACGCGGTGCGCACCATGGGAATATGTCAGCATGGCAGAATAGTAATGCTCTTTCGTTTCGTCCGGTGCAAAACCGATATTATACTCCCAACTGCCGGACAATGTCCAATGTTGCCACAGATCGAGTTCTAAGAGTACGAACAGCCATTGTCCAGCATGATCGCGCGAATAGAGGTATTGCAATTCGTTGCGCAGAATGACATTGTCGTTAATATGAATCATGTGGTCAAAGACCGCTACTCCGGCACGCACCATGCCTCCCTCACCTTCAATCACCGTACGGTTGTATGTTTGGTATAGGAGTGTGGCATTAAACGACCAGTGCGAATTGACCTTCTTATGCAGGTCGGCATGTATATCGGTGTAGTACGTGCCATCCGCAGTGGTGTTAACCGCCCAACGGCCTTCGGACTGCAATCCCCGCACATGTGCCGCACTTAGTTTGAGCGTTGTACCATATTTGCCTCCCATCTTCGACTTGCGCGGCCAGGTGTAGCACACCTCAAACAGAAACGCCCACTCACCGCCCACATATTGCGTGGCATAGGGATAGAGCGAGGCGAGCGAGTAGGTGTGTTGCGGCGTGAACACGGGCAACAGGTTCAAGCGACCAGACAAGCCCCGTACGCTACGCGAGGAGCGGAAAGACATGTTGTCGGATCGTTTGGCTTGTGCAAGGATGGAAAACCGCTTGCGTGAGTAAGCCAGCGAGAGCAATAGGGCTTGACCTGAGCGGTAACTGTAGTCGTTTTCCTTGGTCGGGTCGTTGGCCTTGTAGGCATATTCGATGAGCGCATCCCAGCCATGTCCTTGCAGGTTTGCACGCACCTCACCGGCTCCTACCCAACGTGGCAGGTTGTACATGTACATGCCGTCGGACAGAGGAACGAGCACCGTGTCTTTCTGCTCGTATTTGCTCACATAACTTCCTCCCAATGTTAGTTCCAAGTCGTTTTGCTGCAAGCGGGGTATCCACTCGTGCAATTCCAATTCCAAGTCAGCACCCATAGCGGCATCTTGGGTATAGTTCCATCCCCATGCATGGTCGTGGTAGCAATTCCAATACCGCCGCTGCTTGCCACCCAGCGCAGTGAGATGCAGTCCTTTGTATGGCTCGACACAGATCTTCGCCCCCCGTAGCGAGTTGTCGATACCCAGATCGCGGTTCTCGTACAGGTTAAGCAACAACCCCGAACCAAACTGTCCATATACATCACCAACGCTGATTTGTCCCCACTCAAAATCCGCAGTCAGACTCAAGCGACCTAAACCGTGACCGGCAAACTCCGCCTCGTAACCGGGCAGAGGCCACTCGTTGAGTTCGATACGTGTGTCGGCTTGCAAGCCGCGAAACCGAGCTTTGTTACTGTCCGAACGCAGGTAATGAACCGACAGATCGAGGTAGTTGTTGCTCAGGTGGTCGATTTTCGCCCAAGGGGCGCGGGGTGTAGTGCGCACAGCGGATATATCCCGAGTAGGAAACAGTCCGTCATGCTGCACGCTTCCGCTGACATATACTGTATCGCGGGCAGTGGATAGTTGACAATTGATGATTGACATAACGCCAACCATCAGTATAAAAAGATATAGGTTATACTCTTTCACTTGTCAACTCTCCATACGGCTTTAGCCGATCGTTCGAGGCTTTGCCGAGATAAAAACTCTCAACTATTTGAGGTACTGCCTTATCTCTTTTTCTCCGCCATCCGTATAGCCGGTGTGGTTGTACACCGTCTTGCCGTGGCTGTCAATGACAAACATGTGAGGAACATTCTGCACGTTCATTGCCCGCTTGAACTCCCCGTTCGGGTCAAGCAGTACATGAAAATCCCAACCCAAGCCGTCAACTAGCGGTTTGACTTTCTTGGTATCTTGCCCTTGATCGATGGAAACGATGTACATCTCGACACCCGTCTCTTCCTGCCATTGTTCGTATAGTTCGTCAATGGCTTCCAGTTCGCGCAGGCAGGGTTTGCACCACGTAGCAAAGAAAGCAATGATCACAGGTTTGCCCTGCTGAGTCAAGTTCTCGGTCTTGACTGTTTTTCCGTCCACATCCTTGAGCGTCACACCGGGTACTGTCGCCCATAAGCACGATGCACATAGCAGAACTATACTAATACAGATTAATCGCTTCATAATGATCACTATTAACTATTAACGTTTACTACTCGATGTACAGCACCAAGCCTTTGAGGTACTCACCTTCCGGATGATAGATGTTGATCGGGTGATCTTGGGGCTGATGCAGTTGGTGCAAGATGCGCACCTTGCGACCGACCTGCGCCGCAGCGCTGAATACTGCGAGGCGGAAAGCTTCTTTGTCCACAGCCTGTGAGCAACTGAAGGTAAAGAGTATTCCTCCCGGACGGATCATCTCTATCGCCTTGGCGTTGATGCGCTGGTAGCCGCGCAGTGCATTCTTTACGGCGTCACGGTGTTTGGCAAAGGCGGGCGGGTCAAGGATAATGAGGTCAAAGCCATTTGCCATTTGCTCATTTGCTGTTTTCCCATTTGTCACAGCACTCAGGTAGTCGAACGCATCCGCAGTGACGGCTTTGTGGTTTGTGCAACCCGGGAAGTTACGCGTTACGTTGGCGTTCACGAGGTCAATAGCTTTCCGGCTGACATCTACGGAATGTACAGTGCGTGCGTTTCCGCGCAGTGCGTACAAGGAGAATCCTCCTGTGTAGCAGAACATATTCAGCACATCCTTTCCAGCTGCATAACGCTCGACAAGGGCTCTGTTCTCACGCTGATCGATGAAAAAGCCTGTTTTCTGTCCGCGCAACCAGTCAATACGCACATCTATGCCATTCTCTTTTGCCCAGAACTCCTCTGTTGGTTGAGCATCTTTCGGCGCTATGAGCCATCCGGCTTTTTCGCCTTCGATAGGAGCCTTAAAGGGAAGTGTGTCGTCAGACTTGTAATATACGGATTGTACGTTCGGAACAACTTCAACGATAGTTTGGGCTATCTGTTGACGGTGCAGATGCATGCCGACGGAGTGCGCTTGGATGACTGC
>Ga0310786_10008907_pt1 | contig 12814 bp, 9 predicted proteins | sample AusTroGonzalo_MG_FD_203881 | JGI IMG/M metagenome (GOLD analysis project Ga0310786, IMG submission 203881) | Bovine rumen microbial communities from tropical cattle in Woodstock, Queensland, Australia - Gonzalo_03 (v2) (version 2) | ecosystem: Host-associated > Mammals > Digestive system >...
GCCACACACGCATAGGGCAGATGCAAACCGATACGCTCGTAAATCTCCTTCAAAGACGAGCCGCACGGCACATCATAATATTCCTGCGTGTTCTTGCAGTAGATGGTTGTCATGTTTTTCTTTCCCATATCTCTGAGCCTTTATTACCCCAAAAAAAACGAAATTTGGTGCAAAGTTACAACATTTTTTTTAAATATGCAAAAAAAAGGACGAAAATGTTTGCAAGGGGATTAAAATTATACTTTTGAACGGTTGGTGATTTTGCTTACCTTTTGCGCGTCGTTGCCGTCTCGTTGCCGTCTCGTTGCCGTCTCGTTGCCGTCTCGTTGCCGTGTTTGGTGGCTTCCTCGAAATAACATTGAAAACTATTCGGCTAAAAAAACAGCGATTTTTGACAGAAAACTCTTCTACATAACTGCGTTATATAGCCAATAAAGGCGGCGAAAAGTTCTTTCCTCGCAAGCTCGGACGATCATAAATGTGGTACAAGCAATGAGTTGAAATTCTATGCCCGCACTTGACCTGCTCCCGCAGCGTGCGAGCTCAAAACCACAAACCGAGTGGTTTTTTCATACTTTTCTTGCACTTTATTTGCACAATCCAAAAAAAAGTTGTACCTTTGCAGCCGCAAAGGTTGTGCGCGTAGCGCGCACCATGGAACGGCAACGAAAACAAAGACACAAAATATGAAGAAGGAAGTGAAATTCAGTCTCGTTTACCGAGACATGTGGCAAAGTTCGGGCAAGTATGTGCCCCGCAAGGACCAGTTGGCGAAGATTGCGCCGGTTATCATCGATATGGGTTGCTTCGACCGTGTGGAAACCAACGGCGGCGCCTCCGAGCAGGTAAACTTGCTCTACGGTGAGAACCCCAACCTGGCCGTTCGTACGTTCACCAAGCCGCTACGCGAAGCCGGCATCCAGACGCACATGTTGGACCGCGGCCTCAACGCGCTGCGTATGAACCCCGTCCCCGCTGACGTGCGCGAACTGATGTACAAAGTAAAGCACGCACAGGGCACGGACATCACCCGTATCTTCTGCGGACTCAACGACCCGCGTAACATCATCCCGTCCATCAAATGGGCCAAAGCCGCGGGCATGACCGCCCAGGCAACGATGTGTATCACCTACAGTCAGGTTCACACGGCCGAGTACTACATCAACCTCGCCGAAGAACTGATTGCAGGCGGCGCGCAGGAGATCTGCCTCAAGGACATGGCCGGCATCGGCCGCCCCGCGATGCTGGGTATTATCGTAGCCGCCATCAAGGAGAAACATCCTGACATCATCATCCAGTATCACGGCCACACCGGCCCGGGCTTCTCCGTTGCCTCGATGCTCGAAGTGGCCAAAGCAGGTTGCGACGTGCTGGACGTAGCGATGGAGCCGCTCAGCTGGGGTAAGGTGCACCCGGACGTCATCACCATCCAGGCGATGCTCAAAGATGCGGGCTTCCTCGTCAAAGATATCAACATGAAAGCCTATATGGAGGCGCGCAGTCTGACGCAGTCCTTCATCGACGAGTTTCTCGGCTACTGGATTGACCCGAAAAACGCGCTTATGTCGTCGCTGCTCGTCGGTTGCGGTCTGCCCGGAGGCATGATGGGTTCGCTTATGGCCGACCTGAAAGGTATGCACGCGGCCATCAACGCCAACCTCGCCAAACGCGGCGAGCATCAGTACTCCGAAGACGAACTGCTCGTCGAGCTCTTCCAGGAAGTACAGCGTATATGGCCGATGCTCGGTACGCCGTGCCTCGTCACCCCGTTCTCGCAATACGTCAAGAACGCCGCACTCATGAATATCTACTCCCGCTCGATGGGCGAAGCGCCGTTCACGCGCATGGACCCGGCGATGTGGGGCATGATCCTCGGCAAGTCCGGCAAACTGCCCGGTACGCTCGCGCCGGAGATCATCAAACTGGCCGAAGAGAAAGGTTTCGAGTTCTATACCGACGACCCGCAGAAACTCTACCCCAACGAGCTCCCGCGCTTCATCAAGGAGATGGAAGAGAACGGCTGGGACCGCGGTCAGGACGACGAGGAACTCTTCGAGTTCGCTATGCACGAGAAGCAGTACCGCGAGTTCAAATCCGGTCAGGCCAAGGAGCAGTTCAACAAAGACCTGCTCGAGCGTATGGAGAAAGCGGCCAAAGGCGGCCAGCAGATTGTCTTCCTCAGCGCTGCGGACAAACGCGCTATCCTGCATCCGAACAGCGAACCGCTGCAGGCTCCCGAAGCCGGTAAGGTGCTCTGGGAACTCGATTTCACCGACGAGAGCCACGCGCCCGTCTTCGGCAAGGCTTTCCGCCAAGGCGAGACGATGGCCTACATCGAGACCCAGCACGGGATGGTCAATCTGCCCGCGCCGTACGACTGCATGGTAGTGTCCGTCGTCAAAGAGCAAGGCGCCAAAGTGGCCAAAGCCGACGACCTCGCCTGGTTCGAGAAAGCCGACCTGCCCCAGCCCTCTCTCAAGGAGAAAGTGGTAGAAGCCGTAGAGAAGCTTGCCGCGATGGCGGCCACGAAAGTGGAAGAGAAAGTCGCTGCCCCCGAGCCCAAAAGCAAGTGGAATAGACCGGGAAGCAAGCGCTGAGGCTTTAATTGAAAATTAGAAATTAAAAATTAAGAATTAATGAAGCAATATAATTTCAATGCAGGACCGAGCATCCTGCCACAAGAAGTAATCCGTCAAACGGCTGACGCAGTTCTCAATTTCGAAGGCCACGGCCTCAGTATTCTGGAGATTTCGCACCGCGCGAAGTACTTCCAACCCGTAGTGGACGAAGCGGAGGCGCTGATGAAAGAGTTGTTGCACGTACCCGAGGGCTACCGCGTTATCTTCCTCGGCGGCGGCGCCAGTCTGCAGTTCTGTATGCTGCCGTACAACCTCCTCGAGCACAAAGCCGCCTATCTCAACACCGGCGTTTGGGCCAAGAAAGCGCTCAAGGAAGCCAAAGGGTTCGGCGATGCTGTGGAAGTGGCGTCGAGTGCAGACAAGAACTACACCTTCATCCCGACGGACTACACCATCCCGCAGGACGCCGACTACATGCACATCACCACCAACAACACCATCTACGGTACGGAACTCAGCGACCAAAAACTCGCGGAGATCTACGCCAAGTTGGGTAAGGTGCAGTTGGTAGCCGATATGTCGTCCGACATCCTCTCCCGCCCCGTTGACGTAAGCAAATACAGCATCATCTACGGCGGTGCGCAGAAGAACCTCGCCCCTGCGGGCGTCACGTTCGTTATCGTCAAAGAGGATTGCCTCGGCCACGTAAGCCGCTATATCCCGACGATGCTCGACTACCGCACCCATATCGACGGCGGTAGTATGTTCAACACGCCTCCTGTGCTCCCGCTCTATAGCGCGATGCTCACGCTCCGCTGGCTCAAGGCCTTTGGCGGCGTAGAGGCCATCGAGAAGCGCAATATCCGCAAAGCCGAACTGCTCTATGAGGCTATCGACGCGTCGAAGATTTTCGTCGGCACGGCCGAGAAAGAGGACCGTTCGCGCATGAACGTCTGCTTCGTACTCAAACCCGAGTATCAGGACCTGCAGGACGATTTCTTCAAGTTCGCGAGCGAAAAAGGCATGGTCGGCATCAAGGGTCACCGCTCCGTAGGCGGTTTCCGCGCCAGCCTCTACAACGCGATGGACGTGGAGGGCGTTGAGGCCCTCGTGGCATGTATGAAAGAATACGAGAAGAAACTATGAAAATACTTGTTGCAACAGAAAAGCCGTTTGCGAAAGTAGCGGTGGACGGCATTCGTGCCGAGATAGAGAAAGCCGGTTACGAACTGGCCCTTTTGGAGAAATATACAAGCAAAGAGCTGTTGCTCGCCGCTGTCAGTGATGCCGACGCGCTTATCATCCGCTCCGACAAAGTGGACGCCGAAGTGCTCGATGCTGCAAAGCAGTTGAAAATCGTAGTGCGTGCAGGTGCCGGATATGACAACGTCGACCTCGAGGCTGCGACCGCTCACAACGTGGTCGTGATGAACACGCCCGGACAGAACAGCAACGCCGTAGCCGAGCTGGCGCTCGGCATGATGGTCTACGCCATGCGTAACTTCTACAACGGCGCGTCCGGCAGTGAACTCAAAGGCAAGACGCTCGGTATCCACGCCTACGGAAACGTAGGTCGCAACGTAGCCCGTATTGCCAAAGGGTTCGGGATGAAAGTGCTGGCGTTCGACGCCTACTGCCCCGACGAGGCGATGCTCAAAGATGACGTGACGCCCGTTCACTCGGCAGACGAACTCTATTCCCGTTCCGACATCATCTCGCTGCATATCCCCGCGACGCCGGAGACCGTGCAGTCCATCAACTACGACCTGTTGAGCAAGATGCCCAAGAATGGTCTGCTCGTCAATACCGCCCGCAAGGAGGTTATCAAAGAAGACGACCTCGTGCGTTTCATGGTGGAGAACCCGGGCTTCAAGTATGTGACCGACATCATGCCCGCTGCGGACGCCAAACTGCAAGAACTGTGCGGCGAGCGCTATTTCGCAACGCCGAAGAAGATGGGTGCGCAGACGGCTGAGGCCAACATCAATGCCGGCATCGCCGCCGCCAAACAAATCGCCGACTTCTTCCTAACGGGGAACAAACGCTTTCAGGTAAACAAGTGAGACGACTGACCTACATACTCGTCGCCTTGACGCTGCCGCTCCTCGCGACAGCGCAGGTGACCGTCTCCGGTACACATTACGAGTTGCCCAAGCCGGTGAACACCGACCATGTCATCCTCTTCGCCGACCTGACGCAACCCGACGCCTATCTGGCCTACACGGGCGCGGACGCTTTCGAATGGCGCGACCTCAACGGCGCGACCATCCAAAGCGGCACAGGTGCGGAGACGCTCTATCCCGAGAACGACAAAGGCTACGTGCTCTATACGGCCGACACAACCATCTGTTTCTACGTGCTGGACTACAGTCAGTACCGTCCGACGCTCAACAGCCTGACACCCACACCCGGATGCGACCAAACGGAACTGGCGCTCGACGCCGTCCTGCCCACGATGAGATACTTCGACCGCTACCAGATGTTGCACGACATCGTGCGGCAAGCGGAGATAGAGTACACCACCCTCGCCTGGGACGAGGCCAACAACGCTTGGGCGGATTCGACGGCGGTGGAGACGGTACGAATCCTGCCGACGATGGTTGTCGGAGCGCCCTACCGCGACACGCAGTTCGTGCTCCGCACGGACCAGTTTGCGGCGGAGTTGGGTCTCGAGCGGGACTCCATCCTTACGGACGAGATGGCGGCGATCGCCGTCACTTCGCACCCGACGTCCATCACCACGAAGCGTGGCGAACAGCGCGAGAACGAGTTGGAGCGTCCTATCGAAGAGACGCAGTTGAGCGGCTCTGCCCCGCTGGAGATCCATTTCCTCGCTAACGCCAACAAGCCCGTAGCACAGTTCTACCGCTGGGAGATATACAAAGGCACGAACCTGATCGCGTCACGCTCGGACGAGGAGCAGCGTTACATGTTCCTCGAGGACGGAAGCTATCAAGTTAAAGTGTGGGTCGCTAACGAGTTCTGCACCACTGACTCCACGGTGTTCGACATCAGCGTCTCGACGTCGCAACTCGTCGTGCCCAACGCTTTTACGCCCAACGGTGACGGACTCAACGACGAGTTCCGCGTCATGTACCGCTCGCTCATGGAGTTCCATTGCTGGATATATAACCGCTGGGGCAAGCTCGTCTATCAATGGGATGACCCGGCCAAAGGTTGGGACGGCACAATTAACGGTCGCCCGGCTGCTGCGGGGGCATACTATTATATAATACGCGCGCGCGGAACGGACGCCGACCCGAGCGTCAAATACCACAAGACAACCAAGCGCCGTCCGGCAGACGTGGGCGTGTACCAACTCTCCGGAGATATCAACCTGATACGATAACGGTAACGATAACGATGGGTTCGACGAGCTCACCATAAAAAGAAAACAATAAGATATGAAAGTTAAAACAATCCTGACCATGGCACTTGTTGCTACTACACTGAGTGTCGCCACAGCGGAGACAAATCCGTTCCTGAACTACAAGAACTGGAAGACGCCGCACGGCACCTACCCCTTTAATGAAATCAAACCCGAACATTATATGCCCGCCATCGAGCAGGGCATGAAAGAAGGTCTGGCTGAAATTGACGCTATCGTCAACAACCCCGCTGCACCGACGTTCCAGAACACCATCGAGCCGTACGTGCGCTCCGGCAGACTGTTGGAGGTGTCGCTCTCCTGCCTCTTCAACCTGACCAACGCCGACACCAACGACGAGCTGGACGCCATCGAGACGGAGATAACCCCGAGACTCTCTGAGTATCAAACCACTATCCGCTTGAACGAGAAGCTCTTCCAGCGTATTAAGGCCGTCTACGACCAACGCGCCAAACTCAAACTGACGCCCGAGCAGGCCAAGATGTTGGACGACATCTACGAGAGCTTCGCCAACAACGGCGCCAACCTCAACGAGGCCGACAAGCAAACGTTCCGCGAACTCAGCACGAAGTTGAGCCAACTGACGCTGCTCTACGGGCAAAACGTGCTCAAAGCCACCAATGCCTGGACGATGCTCATCAAAGACGAGGCTCTGCTGAGCGGTTTGAATGACGACACGAAGCAGTTGCTTCGCGCAAACGCCGAAGCCAAAGGCTACGCCGAGGGCTGGCTGCTCAACCTGAAGCCGACGACCTACATCCCCGTGATGCAGGACTGCGACAACCGCGACATCCGCCGCGAGCTCTACATGGCTTACAATACCCGCTGCATTGGTGGCGAGTATGATAACACGCAGATTATCACCGATATCGTCAACACGCGCCTCGCGATTGCCAACCTGTTCGGCAAGAGTTGCTATGCCGACAAGTCGCTCCACAAAACGATGGCCGAGACCAAAGAGAGCGTCTATTCGTTGCTCGACCAACTGCGCGACAACTACGTGCCCGTAGCGCGTCAGGAGGTCAAGGAACTGCAAGACTATGCCGAGAGTATCGGCTTCTATGCCCAACTGCAAGGCTGGGACTGGAGTTACTACAGCAAGAAACTCAAGAACGAGAAATATTCCATCTCCGACGACGACCTGCGTCCGTACTTCGAGTTGGAGGCCGTGAAGAAAGGTGTGTTTGGCCTGGCCTACCGCCTCTATGGCATCACGTTCAAAGAGAACAAGAACATCCAGACCTACAACCCCGAGGTGTGCGCCTACGAGGTCTACGACGAGAAGGGCAAGTTCCTCGCCGTCTACTACGCCGACTTCCATCCGCGGGACGGCAAACGCGGCGGAGCCTGGATGAACGATTTCAAGCCGCAATGGCGCGAGGGTAAGACCGACAGCCGCCCGCATATCGTGAACGTGATGAACTTCACCCGTCCGACCGACACCAAGCCGGCCCTGCTCACCTACGACGAGGTGCGCACGTTCCTCCACGAGTTCGGACACGGTTTGCACGGTATGCTCACTCGCTGCCAGTACAACTACTCCTCGGGCACGAATGTGCCGCGCGACTTCGTGGAACTGCCCAGCCAGTTCAATGAGAACTTCATCGACGAGAAGGAGTTCCTCGACACCTTCGCCAAGCACTACAAAACCGGAGCCGCCCTCCCGCAAGAACTGCTCGACCGTATGCACGCTTCGCAGACCTACCACGCAGCGTACGCCTGTGTTCGCCAACTCTCCTTCGGTTACCTCGACATGGCTTGGCACACCCTGACCGAGCCCTTCGCGGCGCCTGAAGGTGTGTCGGTGCAAGACGCGGTGCTCAACTTCGGCAACAAGGCAATGGCCCAAGTGGCCGTACTGCCCGACGTGCCCGGTGCCCAGATGGAAACGGCCTTTACGCATATCTTCTCCGGAGGCTATGCAGCCGGTTACTATAGCTACAAATGGTCGGAAGTGCTCGACGCCGACGCCTTCTCCGTCTTCCAAGCCGCGAAGGCCAAGAACGGCTCTATCTTCGACAAGAAAGCCGCCGCTTCGTTCCGCAAGAACATCCTCGAAAAGGGCGGCACAGAGAACGTAGCCGAACTCTACCGTCGCTTCCGCCTCGGTGAGCCCTCTATCGAACCGCTTATGAAACGCGACGGCATCCAACCCGCCACCAAATAACCCTTTATAAACACTTATCGTATGTTTAGCAAACACCCTAAAGGATTAATTCCCGCCGCGCTGGCCAATATGGGCGAGCGTTTTGGCTACTACATCATGAACGCAGTTCTGCTGCTGTTCCTGGTTTCGAAATTCGGTCTGTCAGATGGCACAGCCGGCATTATTTATTCGGTCTTCTATTTCGGCATCTACGTGCTCAGCCTCGTAGGCGGTATCATCGCCGACCGGACGCAGAACTACAACCGCACGATTCAGTGGGGCTTGATTATCATGGCCCTCGGCTATATAGCGCTCTCCATCCCCGTCTTCAGCGACGCCGACTTCAATAGTCAGTGGTGGAGTATCCTGATCTTCACCTGCCTCGCGCTGCTGTGCATCGCTTTCGGTAACGGCCTGTTCAAGGGCAACTTGCAGGCTATCGTCGGCAAGATGTACGACGAACTGGAAGAGGAGGCAGCCAAAGAGGGCGAAGAAGCCCTGCAGATAGCCCGCGACAAACGCGACTCCGGCTTCCAGATCTTCTACGTCTTTATCAACATCGGCGGACTGGTAGCCCCGTTCGTAGCCCCGTTGCTGCGTAAGTGGTGGTTAGCCAAGCACGCGTTCACCTACAACGCCGACATGCCCGCGCTCTGCCACGAGTACCTCAACACCGGCGTAGCGACGGAGAAGTTCTACGAGACTATGAACCGCGCAGCCTTGGCAGCCGACCAGATAACCGACCTCGGCCAGTTCAGCCAGGACTATATCACGGTCTTCAACCAGGGTATCCACTATTCGTTTATCGCCTCGGTGGCTGCCATGCTCCTCTCGCTTTGCATCTTCCTCGCTACAAAGCATATCTTCCCGCAACCGGCGAAGAAAGCCGCTTCCGTCGTGGCTGACTACACCGAGGAAGAGAAGCAAACGATGGCTACGGAAATCAAGCAACGCCTCTATGCGCTGTTTGCCGTACTTGGCATCGCCATCTTCTTCTGGCTCTCGTTCCACCAGAACGGTCAGTCGCTCAGCGTCTTCGCACGTGACTTCGTGAAGACCGACGCCGTCGCACCGGAGATTTGGCAGGCCCTCAATCCGTTCTTTGTGATTGTACTGACGCCGATAGTGATGTGGCTGTTCGCCGGTCTGGCCAAGAAAGGCAAGGCGATCTCCACGCCCCGTAAGATTGCTATCGGTATGGGCGTTGCCGGTTGTGCCTACCTCTTCCTAATGGTTTATTCGGCCCTCAACCACTATCCTTCAGGCGAGGCTTTCCGCGCGATGGACTCTGCTGAGATGGCCGCAGCCGGATTGGCTAAAGCCGGCCCGTGGGTGTTGATCGTCACCTATTTCTTCTTGACCGTTGCCGAACTCTTCATCTCGCCGCTCGGCCTCAGCTTCGTTTCGAAAGTGGCGCCGCGTAATATGGTCGGCCTCTGCCAGGGTCTCTGGCTCGGAGCGACGGCGCTTGGCAACCTGATGATATGGATTGGTCCGGTGATGTACAACGCCTGGCCGATTGAGTACTGCTGGGCGGTCTTCTTCGGCATCTGCCTCGTCTCGATGGGCGTGATGCTCGGCATGGTTAAATGGTTAGAAAAAGTAGCTTGTTAAAACGATGAATGAACTGATTGCATATATCCAAAAGACGGAGGATCGCCTCGCCGCGTTGGAAGCGGCTGTGCAGGCGCTCTCCGAACAGGTGGCGGCACAACTGACCACCACCTCTGCGCTCGCCCCGCAAATAACCTCGTTGAAAAACGACCTCACCGCCCTGCAAGAGCAGATTGCGGCTTGCCAGGACGCGCACGCTGACCTCGAGAACCGCATAGACGACCTCGAGAGCCGCAGCGACTTCGACCTCCCCGACGAGGAAGAGGACGACATAGAGGATGAAATCGAGGACGAGCCCGAAGACGAGACACCGGAAGTTCCGGAGGTACAGGCCGAACCGGTTAACTCCTCCCCTAAGGTGGGGGAGGTGGCGCCTTTGGCGCCGGAGGAGTATGTCGCTCCCGCCACTCCGGAAATCCCGGCGAAGCCGGAAACGCCCGCCTCTATCGTCCCCAAAGTGAGCGATATCAAGAAAGCCATTTCGCTCGGCGACCGCTTCCTCTTCCAGCGCGAACTGTTCGGCGGTAACGGCGAACAAATGGCCAAGACCATCGCCGAACTCAACCGCCTCAATTCACTCGCTGAGGCAGAGGCCTACATCGACAAGAACTTCTCCTGGGACAAGGAATCCAAAGCCTACGAGTTGTTCTACGCCATCTTAAAACGCCGCTGGTAAACAATGCTATACATCGTACCCACACCGGTAGGGAACTTGGAGGACATGACGTTCCGAGCGCTTAACGTGCTCAGGAGCGTGGACTTGATATTGGCGGAGGACACGCGTACATCAAGCGTATTGCTGCACCATTACGATATCCATACGCCCTTGAAGAGTCACCATAAGTTCAACGAACACGCTACGGCGGACGACATCGTTCAACGCCTACTGGCGGGTGCGCAGATAGCTCTCATCTCCGACGCGGGTACGCCTGCCATCTCCGACCCGGGTTTCTTCCTCGTCCGTGCGGCGGTCGAGGCCGGCGTGGAGGTGCAATGCCTGCCCGGTGCAACGGCTTTTGTGCCGGCACTCGTAGATAGCGGACTGCCCAACGACCGCTTCTATTTCGAAGGCTTTCTGCCCCAGAAAAAAGGACGCCAGACGCGCTTGCTCGAGCTCAAAGACTTGCCGCACACGTTTATCGTCTACGAGTCGCCCTTCCGTTTGGTCAAGACGTTGGAGCAACTCGCCGAGCACTGCGGACCCGACCGTCGGGCATCCGTCTCCCGCGAAATAAGCAAACTGCACGAAGACACCCAACGCGGCACACTCGCAGAACTGATTGAGTATTACAAACAAACGCCGCCGAAAGGCGAGATAGTCATTTGCGTAGCCGGCCATGAGTGAGATGAAATCCCTGGCGAAGGACACCGCCATTTACGGCATCAGCAGTATTGTGGGCAAGTTCCTCAATTGGCTGCTCGTTCCACTCTACACCTACGTCCTCAAGGAGACGTCGGACTACGGCATCGTGACGAACCTCTACGCCTGGACGGCCCTGCTGCTCGTCATCCTCACCTATGGCATGGAAACGGGGTTCTTCCGTTTTGCCAACCGCGAGGACTGCAACCCGCGGCAAGTCTATCGTACGACCTGGCTGAGTCTGCTCACGACCTCCGCCCTCTTTGCGCTCGTCTGCGTCATTTTCCAAGACCCGATAGCCGACGCGATGGGCTATGCCGGACACGAGGAGTTTATCGCGCTGCTGGCCATCGTGGTGGCGATGGACGCCTTTGCTTCCATCCCGTTTGCCTACCTGCGCTACCAGCGTCGGCCGATTGCTTTCGCCTCGCTCAAACTGCTGTTCGTCGGCCTCAACATACTCTTCAATCTCTTCTTCCTGATTCTCTGCCCGAAGTTGCAGGATAGCGCGCTGATAGCGCCTTGGTTCGACCCGAACTACGGCGTCGGTTACGTCTTCGTGGCCAACATCCTCGCCACCGGGATCCAGACGCTCTGTCTGCTTCTCATGACGATGCCCTCGCGCAAGCCGGCCGACCGTGCCTCGTGGACGCTGCTCCGGCAGATCTTGCGCTATTCGCTGCCCCTGCTTGTCCTCGGCGTCGCCGGCATCATGAACCAGACGCTCGACCGTATCATCTTCCCGTACCTCTACACCGGGCCGGACGCTAACGCGCAACTCGGCATCTACGGAGCTTGCTTCAAGGTGGCGATGGTGATGATGATGTTCACCCAGGCTTTCCGCTACGCCTACGAGCCCTTTGTCTTCAGCAAACACAAGGACCGCAACTCCGTCGAAGCTTACGCCGACGCGATGAAGTACTACATCATCTTCTCCTACCTCATCCTGCTCATTATGACGGTGTATCTGGACATCTTCAAGTACCTCATCTCGCCCGCCTATTGGGAAGGACTGAAGATCGTGCCCATCGTGCTCTGGACCTACGTCTTCCAAGGCATTTATTTCAACCTCAGCTTCTGGTACAAACTGACGGACAAGACCCGTTGGGGAGCTTGGTTCTCGCTGATCGGTCTGATTATCACCTTCTCGTTGCAGATTATCTTCGTGCCGAAAGTGGGCTATTGGGCCTCGGCTTTCAGTTCGACGGTGTGCTATTTCGTCATCATGCTGCTCTCGTATTTCGTCGGGAAGCGCTATCTGCCCATCCCCTACGACCTGCGCACGATTGGCGGCTACACGGCCCTTACGCTCGGCCTTATCGCCTGCTACAACGGCTTCCGGATGCTCATCCCGAACACGTGGCTCGTGATGGCTATCGGCACCGGACTGCTCGGCATTTATTTGGTTATCCTCATCAAACGGGACTTTCCGCTTAGCGGCTTGCCCGTAATTGGCAAATACTTTAAGTAACTTATGTTTTCAGGAATAGTAGAATCAATGGCTCAAATCGTGAAGATTGAGCAAGACCAAGGCAACAAACATTTCACCCTCCGCAACCCGTATGCAGAGCCGCTCACCATCGACCAGTCGGTTTCTCACAACGGCGTCTGCCTCACGGTTGTATCCTACAACCCCGACTCGCGCGAGTACGTCGTGACGGCGATGCAGGAGACGCTCAACCGCTCCAACCTCGGCGTTTTGAAAGCGGGCGACTACGTCAACCTCG
>Ga0310786_10008908_pt1 | contig 12814 bp, 11 predicted proteins | sample AusTroGonzalo_MG_FD_203881 | JGI IMG/M metagenome (GOLD analysis project Ga0310786, IMG submission 203881) | Bovine rumen microbial communities from tropical cattle in Woodstock, Queensland, Australia - Gonzalo_03 (v2) (version 2) | ecosystem: Host-associated > Mammals > Digestive system >...
ACTGCTCCTTGTCGTACCACGGCGGGCAGACGGGCAGCGCGGCGACGACCGTCTCGAGGATGCCTTCAAGGTTGAACTTTTCCTTCGCCGAGACGGGGAAGATGCGGGCGTTCGGTACGAGGGCCTGCCATTCTTCGATCAACTTGAGCACGGTGGGCTGGTCGCTGATGTCGATTTTATTGAGCACAATGATGACGGGGCAGGTGAGCTTCTGCAGCTTCTCGATATATTCTGCGTTCTTGTCCTTCTTCTCCACGACATCCGTGACGTAGAGGATCACGTCGGCGTCTCCGATGGCCACGTCGACAAAGTCGAGCATGCTCTGCTGCAGCGCGTAGCTGGGCTTGAGGATGCCTGGCGTATCGGAAAAGACGATTTGGTAATCCTCGCCGTTGACAATGCCCATGATGCGGTGGCGGGTCGTCTGGGCCTTGGCCGTGACGATGGAGAGGTTCTCGCCCACCAGTGCGTTCATCAGCGTCGATTTGCCGACATTCGGGTTGCCGATGATGTTGACGAAACCGGCTCGGTGCTGCTTGGGAGTGGCGTTCTGTGCGTCCATTATTCGAAGGCTCCCATTTTCAGCAGTCCGACTTCCTTGTCGTCGAGGAAGCGCCAGGCTCCGCGGCGGAGGTTCTTCTTGGTAAGGCCCGCGAAATACACGCGGTCCAGTTTCTTGACCTTGTAGCCCAGGTGTTCGAAGATGCGGCGGACGATGCGGTTGCGGCCGGAGTGGATCTCAAGGCCGATTTCGTTTTTGGCGCCTTCGACGTAGGAGAGGGCGTCGGCCGCGATAGGGCCGTCCTCCAGCTCAATGCCTTCGAGGATCTTGTCGAAGTCTTCTTTTTTGAGGTTCTTATCGAGCGTGGCCTGGTAGATTTTGCGCACGCCGTGCGAGGGGTGCGTCAGCTTCTCGGCGAGGTCGCCGTCGTTGGTCAGCAGGAGCACACCTGTGGTGGCCTTGTCAAGCCGTCCCACGGGGTAGATGCGTTCGGGGCAGCGGCTTTTGGAGATGAGGTCCATCACCGTGCGTTCTGCGTGCGGGTCGGCGAGCGTGGTGACGAAGTCCTTGGGCTTGTTCATCAGCACATAAACCTTCTTTTCGCCCTTGAGGCGTTCGCCGTCAAAGCGGACGTCGTCCTTCATGGGGTCGATTTTGGTGCCGAGCTCGGTGACGCGTTCCCCGTTGACCGTGACAAGGCCCGTGGAAATATAAGTATCGGCTTCGCGGCGCGAGCAGATGCCGGAATTGGCGATGAATTTGTTGAGGCGGACGAGTCCGTCTTCTTCGACCGGTTTCTTCCGGGCAGGGGCCTTGGCGGGCTTTAAGGGTTTCTCGGAATAGGTTTTCGGTTTGTACGAAGGCTTGCGGGGCTGTTCGGATTTGTCTTCGCCGTAACGGCGGCGGGGTGTCGGGCGGTCTTCGGTTTTTCCGTATGTACGGCGGGGTGCCGGGCGGTCTTCGGTCTTTTCAGTCCGGCCGTAAGACCGGCGACGGGTCGGCGACGTCTGTCGATTCTCATCGGTGGTGCGACGGCCGTATGGTCTCTTTTTGTTCTCCATATCAAAAAACAGTGTATAATACGTGCATTTTATCTTGCAAAATTAGTTTAATCCATCGGATTTTCCTACTTTTGAAGGTCAAAATCTTTAGCTGGAGGATCTGTGATGAGCGATTATTTCCGATTTATTCTTGATTCCGTATTCTGTAACCGTCGCAGGGCGGTTTTTACTGTTGCGATTATTGCGGTTGGTGTGTCAGCGCTCGTAGGTATTCAGACGGCGCTTGATGTGATGGCCGACCGTGTTGTAGGGAGTTTCAACCGGATGGGAACCGGCCTTTGCAGCATCCGGCCAAAGGCCGATGCGGCGCCGCTGACGCGACAGCAGGCAAAGGCCTTCTGCACGGCCTGGCAGTCCGAAGAGGCAGCGGACGCGGCAGTCTGGGCGGAGGGTGGCAGTGCCGTACAAGTGCGCAGCGGCGGCGCGATGACGGATCCTGTGGTCCGGGTCCTGTTCTGCGACGCGGTGTACCTGGCCTGCATCGGCGCGCGCGTGGCGCAGGGCCGTGGCTTTATGGCGTACGATATCGATGAACGGCAGCCAGTGGCGTTATTGGGCGATAATGTCCGGCGCCGCTTGTTCGGCGAGGGCGACGGATTGGGGGAGTGGGTTTCCTGCCCGGCCGGCCGTTTCCGGGTAGCCGGTGTCCTGGAGCGTCAGGGGGCGATGTTTGGAACACAGCTCGACAATGCTGTCCTGCTGCCGCTCGACGGGATGCAGACTGGCTGCTCGGTGTTGTTTCGTGTGCCGTCTTCGGGGCAGGCCGCGGCAATAACCGGGGCTGGCTGTCGTATGGCGGTTCTGCGGCGGCTTGCACCCGGGGCTGAACCGGATTTTGAGATTGTACGGGCGGACAGTTCGGAAGAGATGCTCGCTTCGCTTCGCCGGAAGTTGTCGGCGGCGGCGTTGGTGATAGGTTTGATTACGATGCTGGGTGCAGCGGTCGGGCTGATGAACAGTATGCTTGTGGCGGTGAAGGAGCGGACACGCGAGATTGGTACGTGTCGGGCGCTGGGCGCCCGGGCGCGGGACATTGAGCGGCAGTTCTTATTGGAGGCCGTGGTTATCGGTCAAGCTGGCTGTGCGGCAGGTGTGGCGCTCGGCTTGCTGCTCGGCAAACTTGTGGCCGTGGCACTCGAAGGTGACTTCGTAGCGCCCTGGCGGTGGATCGCCCTCTCGGTTGTCCTCGCCGTCGTCACGAGTCTCGCCTCCGGTCTTCTTCCTGCCCGCCGCGCTGCTTCCCTCGATCCCATCGCCGCCCTCCACAGCCTATAACCGGCCCCAGCCTCGGGGCAGGTTAAATGATTTCCAGAGTGGTGGTGGAGGCCCAGCCTTGGCGGCCGTCGGGAATTTCAAGCTTGGTCCAGTCGCCGACGGAGTCGAGGAGGCGGACTTTCGTACCTTCATGGAGGACGAACACCGTCTTGCCGCCGTCAGCCGGCGAACTCTTCACGGAACAGACGGGCGCTGTAATGATGGCGCTGTCGGTGCGCGTGACTGCACGCCTCTGCAGCAGCGAGAAGATGAAGGTGAACACGGTCAGCACGAAGAATACGCACGCCGCAATGAACGACAACTTGCGCAGTGCCGGGGAGCCGGAATTGCGGAAGCACGTCATCAGCAGGCCGACGATGGCCAGCAGGCCCAGCGTAATCCATGCCCACGCGTCAGCCGACAGGCTTTGCCGCAGGCTGCGGAACCAGGAAACAAGGATGAAGTCGGGAACCGCGTCGATCTTGTCAAGCGTCAGCTGGCGGACGATCTCCAGGTTGTTCGCCGCATCGGCATGGGCGGGATCGAGCTTGAGCGCACGCTCGAAATAGAGGATGGCGTGCCCGTTGTCACCGAGTTTGAAATAAGTATTGCCGATGTTGTAATACAGGTCGGCGCTCTCAAGGTTCTCTCCCTCGATCGTCTGGTAGTAATTGAGCGCATTCTGCCACTGGCCAGCGGCGAAAGCATCGTTCCCGGCCTGCCAGAGCGACGCCACGTCATTCTGGGCGGAAACCGCCGTTGCCGAAAGGAACAGGACTAGCGTGGCGATGGCGGCGCCTGCCGACTTCTTGCCGGACCCCTTCGACGGATTCTTCATCTGGCCCTCGATGGCAGAAATGGCTTCGATAGCCTCATTGTATTCGTTCTCCATTTGCGCCTGCTCGCTGGAAGGAGCGTACCGCGCGAATTCGCACTTATCAAAGAGCGCCAGCAGCGCTGCGACGGTCTCCTCGCGAACCCCGCGCTCCCGCAGTTTCTCACTGACTGTATCCTTCGAAAGGTCGGCGGCCGGGATCATCAGTTTGTCGGAGACATAGCCCATCAGGGCCTTGTGCAGTTCCTCGTAGTAGGCGCCGCTCAGGCCCTGCTTGAGGTAGGATTCGGCACTCTTGAGGCGGGTACGGGCCATTTTATTGGCGCGGCGGTTTCTCGATCCGGCCACGTCGGCCCTTCTCTTCTGGGAGATATGCAGCATACGGTTGATGAGGAAGAAGACCAGGGCAAGCACCAGCACCAGTCCGTAGAACAGGGGAGAACTCGCGAAGAAGGCGCCCTTCTTCTTGAGGTTGCCGTCGCCGAGGGCGATGTAACGGATGTCCTCGGCCAGGCTGCGGACACCCTGCCGGTTGGAACCGGCAACCGCTACACCGCTGCCGGCGATTTCCTCGCCTTTCTCTATCGTGACAGGGATGTCGGCGGTCGACGTGGTGACGTACTTGCCGTGTGCGTAATCATAGTAACTGTATTCGATGGAAGGAATGACAAAATCTCCGTAACTCCGCGGGATAAACGGATATTCGAAGGTCTTCGATCCGCTTGTGCCGCTGGCCGAGGTCTTGTCGGTGGTCTTCAGGTCGTAAACCTCGAAGTCCGGCGGGAAGTTGACCTTTGGTGCTTCGAGCATTGAGAGGTTGCCGTTGCCCGAAATGGTAACGATCAAGGAGGCCGCTTCGTTGGACTTGATGCCGCTCTTGCTCATCTTCGCGGAAATCTTGAAATCGCCCACGCCGCCGGCGAAAGAAGCCGGTGCGCCGGACGGAAGATCGCGCACCGACACGGTCAGCGTCGGCGTGCTGATGCGCTTGCGGATGGTCTGGTACTGGTCGAAGAAGTCGTCAAAGATCGACCTTCCAGAACCGCCCGATGTGCGGACGCGGATCTGGCAAACCATTTCAGCCGGGTCTATGGACAACTTGCCGCTCTTCTGGGGGATGAGCACCCATTGGCGGAGAAGTGCGCTGTTGTAGATATTTCCGTTGACATTCTCGCGGTTAAACTCGAGGTTGCTGACGGAAACGGTTTCCTTGCTCCAGAACCCGTTGAAGGTCGGGAACTTGATATCTTCGATTCCCGAAATGTCCGTGCGGGTGTAGAGTTTGAGCGTGGCGGTGATGGGTTCGCCTTTCACCACGCTGTTCTTGCTCAAGGACAGGCGGAGGAAGATGTCCTCGCCGGAGACGGTTCCCGTGGTAATGGGGTCATCGCGGCGGTTGTCCTGTGTGGCCGTGCCGGCTTGGTTGCCGGACGACTGGGACCCTTGCTGTTGCTGTTGTTGCTGCTGCGTAGCGGATTGCTGACCGGCCACCACTTCAATCTGGAGGGTAGAGGACGATACGTCGGTCCTGTCAACCCTGGCTGTAGCACCGGCGAGGGTAAACTTGCCCGCACGCTTAGGCTGCAGCAGATAGGTCATCGTCTCCTGATGGGTGGAGGTGCGCTTGCCGTTGATGATATTCGTGCTGGACATCGTGCCTTTCTGGGGGCCCCAGACCACATCGAAGTCGTCGGTGCCCGGCCAGTCGAAGTCACTCATGCGGCCGTCTGCAGTAAAGACGACGCGGAACGTTTCGTCGATCGAAACGACCCGCGGGCCTTCCAGCTTCAATGTCTGTGCGGCGCTTGTCAAAGCGCTGAATATCGTCAATATGGCAAGTAAGCGTTTCATGGGATTACCAATTTTTCTCCTTCTGTTTCGATTTCAGTTTCGCGGCCTTTTCCTTCTTGACCTTGTCCTGTGTATCCTTTTCCTGGGCCTGGATGGCCTGCAGCATCTGCTGTGCGGCCTGTGGCGTTATTTTGGGCTGCTGGCCCTGAGTCTGCTGCTGGTTCTGATTCTGGTCCTGCTGGTCCTTGTTTTGGTCCTTGTTTTGGTCGTTATTCTGGTCGTTATTCTGATCGTTGTTCTGGTCCTGATTCTGGTCCTGATTCTGATCTTGGTTTTGATCTTGGTTTTGATCTTGGTTTTGATCTTGATTTTGATCTTGATTTTGGTCCTGATTCTGGTTCTGGTCATTGCCGCCGCCACCGCCGCCGTTCTGCTGCTCGTTTTCCAGCATCTTCTGGGCGTAGGCCAGGTTGGCCTTGGTTTCCATATCGCCAGGGTTGCGGCGGAGGGCGTTCTTGTAAGCGTCAATGGCACCCTGCCAGTTGCGCTGTTTCAACAGCGAGTTGCCTTGGTTGTGGAAGGCGTCGGCGCCGTGCGTTCCCTTGGCCAGCGAATCAATGCCTGCTTTGTAGTAGCGGTCTGCCTCGGTGTAGTTTTCCATGCGGAAATAGGTGTTGCCCAGGTTGTAATCGGCTGCGACAGAGGAGGAATCAGCCACCAGCGCCTTCTTGTAGTTTATTTCGGCCTGCTGCCAGTTCTCCTTCTTGAAGTCGCGGTTGCCCTTCCGCACATTCGCACGCTCCTCACGTCCGCTCTGGGCGAAGCACAGGGCCGTGCCCAGCAGGATGAAAAGCAAGGAACAAAGATATCGTTTCATACTCATTGCTCAAACAGTTTACGCCGTGCCTTCGTCTCCGGAACGAGGAATTCCAGAATCAGGAAGAAGAGAGCGATGGCGAAGAAATACATGTATTGTTCGTCGAAATCCTCGAACACCACCGAACTGAATTGCTCCTTGTCGAGGGTGCGGATGTCGTCGATAATCGGGTTGAGGCCGAATTCGGCATTCCCGGCACGTACATATTTGCCGCCGCCGATGCCGGCGATCTCCTGGAGGATGTCCTCGTCCAGGCGTGACACCACGATTTCGCCGTTCCGGTCCTTCATCAGTCCGCCACCCTTCTGGGGGATGGGCTTTCCCTGCGGCGAGCCCACGCCGATGCAGTAGATACGGATGCCTTGTTCGGCAATGGCCTTCGCGGCCTCAAGCGCATCGCCTTCGTGGTCCTCTCCGTCGGTGATCAGGATGATGGCGCGGGAGCGTTCACTCTGCGTGCTGAAACTGCGTGCTGAGGCCATCAGCGCCTCTGCCAGGTCGGTGCCCTGGATGGGTACGCTCTCCGTATTGATGCTGTTGAGGAAGATCTTGGCCGAAACATAATCGGCCGTGATGGGAAGCTGTACGAAGGCCTCTCCAGCAAACACGACCAGGCCGATGCGGTCACCCTGGAGTTTGTCGACCAGGCGCGAAATGGCCAGTTTCGACCGCTCGAGCCTGTTCGGGGAGTAGTCCTCCGCCAGCATCGAGTTCGAGACGTCGAGTGCGAGCATAACCTCCACACCCTTGCTTTCGTGCTCCTTGAGCCGGGCGCCCAGCTGCGGCCGGGCCAGGCCGATGACAAAAAAGAGCCAGGCGGCTGCAAACAGGCTGATTTTCAGCCATCCCTTTCCGGTCGATGCCGTGGGCATCAGCTTCGCCACCAGGTCTGCGTCGCCGAAACGGGCGATGCGCCGCCGCCGCACACGCAGGAACAGCGCGTACCCCACGAAGAGGAACGGGATCAGCAGCAGGAGCAGCAAGTATTGACTTTGTGCCAGATAGACCATTACGGAATCCTCCTCAAAATGACGAACCGCAGGAGAAGCTCTGCCAGCAGGCAGGCCAGCGCGATCAGTGCGAAGCGCATGAACAGTTCGGAGTATACCGGGAAGCTGTCGATCGTCGTACGCGTTTTCTCCATCTGGTTGATTTCATTATAAATCTCCATCAACTTCGTGTTGTTGGTGGCGCGGAAGTATTTGCCTCCAGTTTCCAAAGCGATCTGCTTAAGCAGGTCCTCGTCGATTTCGACCTTGATATTCTGTACCTGAACGCCCCACGGCGTCATGAATGGGTAGGGGGCTTCGCCCATCGCACCCACGCCTATGGTGTAGACGCGGACATCGTAGGTCTTGGCAATTTCGGCGGCCATCAGCGGCGATACTTCGCCGGTGTTGTTTACGCCGTCGGTCAGCAGGATGACGACCTTGCTCTTCGCATCGGAGTCTTTCAGGCGGGCCACGGCGGTTGCCAGGCCGTTGCCGATGGCGGTGCCGTCATCGATCAGGCCGGTTTCCACCTCCTTCATCAAATTTATGAGCGTGGCACGGTCGGTAGTCAGCGGAGCCTGCGTGTAGCTCTCGCCGGCGAACACCACGATGCCCATGCGGTCGGCCGGCCGGCTCGCAATGAACTCCATTGCGATGTCCTTGGCCGCACCGATGCGGTCGGGCTTGAAGTCGCGGGCGAGCATCGACGTGGAGACGTCCATCGTCAGCACGATGTCGATGCCTTCGGTATCCACTTTTTCGAAGTTCTGGGAAGAGCGGGGACGGGCGATGGCCAGGATGATGGCGGCCAGGGCCACGATCCGGAGGATGAAAGGAATGTGCCGTGCCCAGGCTGCGGCACCTTTTCCGCCGGCTTCCCACTGGTCCGTGTCGGAAACGGTCAGCGCGGGCTCTTTGCCCTTGACCGTACGCCACACGTACAGTGCGACGAGCGGAATCAGCAGCAATTCGAGCCAGAGCAGGTTGGGATATTCAAAAAACATACGCTATTCGTCCTCCTCCTCGATTTGTTGCATGTACGTTTCGTTGACGAACCGGATGGCGGTCGGAATGGCGTTCTCATTTTCCTCGTCAGTGGCTGTATGCTTGGCGAACTTCACGAAGTCGGCGGTGGCGAAGAGATCCTTGAGCCGGTCGGTCAAGGCCGGGTCGATATCCTTGTCTTTCAGATCATTGAACATCTCGGCCGAGGTCTGCTCCATGGCGGAGATGTCATATCGCCCTGCAATGTACTGGCGCAGGGCGTCGGTAACCTGGGTGTAGAACTGCTTCTGCTTGCCGTTTTGCCAGAGTTTCTGCGCGCGGGTCTTCTCGAGGCTGCGCAGGGCAACGATGTGCGGCGGGTCCTTCACGACGGGCTTGCCGAAGAAATCGCGGTTCTGGCGGCGGAGCCGGATCCAGCGCACGAGCGCCCAGATGCCGGCCGCCAGCAGCAAGGCCAGTCCGATCCAGGGAAGCAGTTCCTTGAAGGTCAGCGGGTAGCGGATCTGTCCCTTGATGTCGTAGGGCTCAAAGGTGGCTGTGTCGATCGGAATGGTGTTGACAGCGAGTGTGGGGCCCTGATATACGAGGGTGTCGACGGTGCCGTCGGTGCGTCCCAGCAGCACGAAGAGCGGCGGCAGGACGTAGCTGCCGCTGTCGAAACTGGTGAGGGTCACATGGCCGCGGAGGTCGATTGTACCCTTCTTCTGCGACAAGGTGTCGAGGGCCAGGTCGCCGAGGGCCTCGACTCCGGGCACCGGTGTTTCGCCCGGCTTGCTGATGCGGGCGCTCTCGCCAGGTGCGAGGCTCAGGTCGAGGGTCCATTCGATCTGGTCGCCGATGAGGATGGAGTCGCGGCTGAGGCGGCTCCGGAGTTCGTCGCTGCGTACGGGGTCCTGCGCCCGGACCGCGAGGGTGCCGAACGCGAGAAGCAGGACGGTGAGTAGTATCTTCTTCATCAATCAGGCTCTGTTCTTGAAGAACGAGATGAGTTGTTTCACATAATCGTCGCCGGTAGCGATGCTCACGGTATCGATGCGGTAGCGTCGCAGGAGGTTGCGGGTGTTCTCGCCGGCCTCCCGGTTCCATTTTTCGTATTCCAGGCGGACGGTGCGGTTGCCGGTGTTGATCCAGCGGCTGCGTCCGGTCTCGGCGTCACGCACGTGAACCAGGCCGATATCGGGCAGGGAGCGTTCTCGCGGGTCATAGACGTTGATGACGGAGAGGTCGTGGCGGTTCGCCGCGATTTTCAGGGCGTCTTCGTAGCGTGGACGCCTGTCCGAATCGAGGTCAAGCATGTCTGACAGGAGGAACGCCGTGCAGCGTTTCTTGAGCGCGTTGGTCAGGAATTGCAGTGCCGCGCCGATGTCCGTGCCGCGGTCTTCGGGTTCGAACTCGATGAGCTCGCGGATAATCCGGAGCAGGTGGCTGCGGCCTTTCTTGGGCGGGATGAATTTCTCGACCTTGCTGCTGAAGAACAGGGCACCGACCTTGTCATTGTTGATGGAGGCGGAGAAGGAAAGGAGGGCGGCTATCTCGGCGACGAGGTCTTTCTTCGTCTGCGTGGTGGTGCCGAACAGGCGGGAACCGCTGACGTCGACGAGCAGCATCACGGTGAGTTCGCGTTCTTCCTCGAAGATCTTGACATAGGGCTGACGGAGGCGTGCAGTGACGTTCCAGTCCATGTTTCGGACGTCGTCACCGTACTGGTACTCACGCACTTCGCTGAACGCCATACCGCGTCCTTTGAACGCGGAATGGTATTCTCCGGCGAAGATCTGGTGCGACAGCGCCTTGGTCTTGATCTCGATTTTCCGGACTTTCTTCAGTAAGTCGTTTTCCATCATTAAGGAACTTCTACGGCATTCAGGACATCGGTGATGATGTCTTCGGTGGTGACGTTTTCCGCCTCGGCTTCGTAGGTCAGGCCAATACGGTGGCGCAGCACGTCGTAGCAGACGGCGCGGACGTCTTCGGGAATGACATAGCCGCGGCGCTTGATGAAAGCGTAGGCCTTGGCTGCCATCGCGAGGGAGATGCTGGCACGCGGCGAACCGCCGAAGGAAATCATATCCTTCAGTTTGCCGAGGTTGAAGTCCTCAGGCTGACGCGTTGCGAAGACGATATCCACGATGTAGCGCTCGATCTTTTCGTCCATATATACGTCGCGGACCACTTCACGGGCGCGGACGATGTCCTCGGGTTTGAGCTGTGTGGTCGGGCGCGGGAATTCTCCCTGGTTGTTCATGCGGATGATGAGTTTCTCTTCTTCCCGCTTCGGGTAGGTGACCTTGACTTTCAGCATGAAACGGTCGACCTGCGCCTCGGGCAGCGGGTAAGTGCCTTCCTGCTCGATCGGGTTCTGGGTCGCCATGACCAGGAACGGTTCGGGAAGCTTGAACGTGCTTTCACCGATGGTGACCTGGCGCTCCTGCATCGCCTCGAGGAGGGCGGACTGCACCTTGGCCGGAGAACGGTTGATCTCGTCGGCCAGGATGAAGTTGGCGAAGACGGGGCCTTTCTTGATCTGGAACTGCTCGCTCTTCTGGCTGTAGATCATCGTACCGATGAGGTCGGCCGGAAGCAGGTCGGGCGTGAACTGGATGCGGTTGAACTTGGCGTCGACGATCTGAGCCAGCGTATTAATGGCCAGCGTTTTGGCCAGGCCCGGCATACCTTCGAGAAGGATGTGGCCATTGGCCAACAGGCCGAGCAGCAGGTTATCGACCAACTGTTTCTGGCCCACGATCACCTTTCCCATCTCCATTTGGATGATGTCGACGAAGGCGCTTTCGCGTTCGATGCGCTCGTTCAACTCTTTAATATTAACACTATCCATACTTATTTTATGTTTTTTTGTATTTTTGCACGATAAATAACACGCAAAAGTAATAAAAATCCATATATGCGGCGCTTCGTCCAGCTTTCCTACGATGGAGGTCCCTTCTGCGGCTGGCAGGTCCAGCCCAATGTGCCTTCCGTCCAGTCGGAAATGGAGCGGGCGCTCTCGATTGTTTTCGGGGAGCCTGTGACCGTGGTCGGAGCCGGGAGGACGGATACCGGAGTGAATGCGCGCCATTACATTGCGCACTTCGACGTTACCGCATGGCCGGATGAAGAAGCCGTCCGTCTGCTTCGCAAATTAAATGCCATTCTTCCGCCTGCCATCGTGGCAGAAGCATTCTACCCCGTGGCGGACAATGCGCATGCGCGTTTCGACGCAGTAAGCCGGACCTACCGCTATTACATCCATACCGCTAAGGATCCTTTCATCCGCCATTCCTGCCGCTGCTGGTACGATTTCGACGTGGAGGCGATGAACCGGGCGGCGGAGACGCTGCTTGGCCGGCATGACTTCTCGAGTTTCGAGAAGACGGGCGGTGACAACAAAACTTCGCTTTGTACTGTGACGGAAGCACGCTGGGTGGCTGTCGACGACACCCACCTTGTGTTCACCATCACGGCCGACCGCTTCCTCCGCAACATGGTCCGGGCCACGGTCGGCACGCTTTTGGAAGTGGGAAGGGGCCGTCAGGAACCCGCATGGGTCGAGACGGTGCTTGCGGCTCAGGACCGTTCCGAAGCGGGACAGTCCGTCATCGGCGAGGCCCTGTTCCTGGAGGATATCCGTTATCCGTACCCTTTGGTTGAAATAAAATAATACAAGATACTATGATCACATTCCTGCAAACTGCAACTGATGCCGCCGTGGAGGCGGTCCCCGTACAGGAGGAACTCTCCTTCTCGCTCATCAGCATGGCGGCCAAGGGCGGCTGGCTGATGCTCGTGCTGCTGGCGCTCTCGATCGTCGCCATTTACATCTTCGGTAAGAAATGGTGGGCAATCCGTCAGGCCGGCAAGATTGACAAGAACTTCATCAAGGACGTGGACAACTATCTGCTCGAGGGCAAGGTCCGTTCGGCGCGCGCATTGTGCAAGCGCAGCGATACGCCGGTGGCCCGCATGATCGAGAAAGGCGTCGAGCGCATTGACAAGCCTCTTTCCGACATCCGCATCGCAGTCGAGAATGTGGCCAACGTTGAGGTGGCGCAATTGGAGAAAGGCCTGCCGATCCTGGCAACCATCGCCGGCGGCGCCCCGATGATCGGTTTTCTCGGCACGGTGATGGGTATGGTGCAGGCATTTTTCAACATGGCGCAGGCCGGCAACAACATCGACATCACGCTCCTGTCGGGCGGTATCTACACGGCCATGATTACCACGGTCGGCGGTCTGATCGTGGGTATCCTGGCCTATTTCGGCTATAACTTCCTGACCGCGCAGGTGACCAGCCTCGTGGCAAAGATGGAGGCTTCGTCCATCGAGTTCCTCGATGCGGCGCAGGCCCGCAAGGAATCCCGTAACGAAGAATAGCGTATGGCCATCAAGCGAACAACGAAGGTAGACCCGGCATTCTCGATGTCCTCGATGACGGATATCGTGTTCCTGCTGCTGATCTTCTTCCTCGTCACTTCGACCCTCGTCAATCCCAATGCCTTG
>Ga0310786_10008913_pt1 | contig 12809 bp, 12 predicted proteins | sample AusTroGonzalo_MG_FD_203881 | JGI IMG/M metagenome (GOLD analysis project Ga0310786, IMG submission 203881) | Bovine rumen microbial communities from tropical cattle in Woodstock, Queensland, Australia - Gonzalo_03 (v2) (version 2) | ecosystem: Host-associated > Mammals > Digestive system >...
GGATCCAGCAGAGAAGACAGCGCATGAAGTGATTTATCGGTATCGGCCTGAATCCAATAGCACATATCGGCAGGCTGCACTTCAGGAGATATTTCAAAACGAAGATGGGCAATATCGTCAGGGACGATGTAGCCGAAATTGACATTGTCGTCATCGTCATTATAACGGATAGCGACCTTTCGGGCACTTTCATTCTCTACATAATATGCGAGGGTTCCGGAAACCGGGAAAGCACAGGTGGACGCTTTCATGGGGATATAATTCAGTATTCTGGATTCGGTGTAATCATCACCCACAAAGGTATCCAGCACCCGGGCCAATTCCTCCGCACTTTCAAACGCATTGCTGTGCATGAAACACAGATTGCCGAAACGGTCTATCACCACGGTCTGCGGAAGCCGGAAAACCCCGAGATACTCGTTCAGCCCTGTGCCGGCGGTTTTGCTCATGGGAAAGGGAACTTTGTTTTCGATACGGATTTCCGCAATATCCAGGAGGGTGTCATCCGGTTCAAAATCCAGACCGATGAACGCCACCCGGTCTCCATACTGTTTGTATAATTCGTTCAGAAGCGGCAGTTCACGGATACAGGGACCGCACCAGGAGGCGAAGAAGTTAATCAGCACTGCTTCGTGATCCTTCAGTGCCTCGGACAGCGTAAACTCATTCTTTTTTGTGTCCTTCACCGTGAAGTCGGGGAAAGGTTTGCCCAGAATATCGGCCTCGCCTTCGCCGAAGAGACGAATGAGGGGATCTTCCGCCCAGGCAACAGGGAGAATAGAGGAAAGGAGCATGACAGTCAGCAGGAAAATCAGTGCCTTTTTCATTGTGGTGGTCTCCTTTGTGAAGATGCGGAAATGACAGGTTTTGTTTCTGCGGATAATATATCACAAGTGACAGAAAAAACGCAAAGAAAAGATGTAATGAATGTCAGATGTACGGACAATGTGACAAAGGGACAGCCCTACTGTCACATCAGAGACGTGACAGTAGGGCTGTCCCTTTGTCACATTTTTATCGAGGCTGCGAAACTTCAGCAGTCATGTTTTTTGTTCATTACACGTTCCCCGGATAGACATAAAGTAAATGCTTCTGGGCGGCCTGGACCAGAGAATAAATGGTGGTGATGTCCGTGGGGTTCCTGTCTGTCATGCGGTGACGGGGGAAGAAGCGGGAAATATGCAGGGGGATTTCCCGGCCCTGCTTGCCGCCCTGGACGTTCTTCAGGCCGGCGACCCATTCGCTGAGGGCGAGCATCTCGTCCACGTTGTCGTTTTCCCCGGGGACGATGAGGGTGGTCAGTTCCACATGGCAGCGCTTCACGGCTTCCTGGATAAAGTTCATGACCGTCTGACGGTCTCCGCCGAGCACCTCTTTGTAATACCGGTCGGTAAACCCTTTCAGGTCAATGTTCATCGCGTCAATATGCGGGAGAAGCTGGCTGAGGATATCCAGGTTCGCGGTGCCGTTGGTGACCATGACGTTGAGCATCCGGTTTTTATGCACCAGCTTCGCGGTATCCCGGACGTATTCCCAGCAGACCAGCGGCTCATTGTAGGTGTAGGCCACGCCGATGTTTTTGCTGGGCAGATAGTAGGTGGCCAGGTCGGCCAGCCGCTCCGGAGACATGCACTCTGTCTTGATGGTGAAATCGTGACTGCCTTCCCGCTGGGCGATTTCATGATTCTGGCAGAAGGGGCAGCGGAGATTGCAGCCCAGACTGCCCACGGACAGGATCATTTTGCCCGGGTGAAACTGCTTCAGCGGTTTTTTCTCGATGGGATCAAGGGCCAGAGAGGAAATCCGGCCGTAATACAGTGGTTCAACCCGGCCGCTGACTGCGGCTCTCGCGCCGCAGGGGCCGGTCTGTCCGTCGTGCAGCTCGCAGTGCCTGAAACATACGTTGCAGAAAGCCATCTCTCAATACCGTCCTGTCAATAATGCCTTACCACTTCAAAACGCTCCAGCGTAACAGGTTCATTCTCCCGGATGCCGCCCTTGCGCCGGGCGATATCCACCTGCTCCTCCACGGTGTCCACACCGTCCAGGTCCGGCAGCAGGAGGCCTCGCCTGGATCCGCAGCTAACGATGACGCCGTAGCGGCGGACGTCCAGCTCTGCCATGCTGCTGATTTTCTCCGGTGCGGAGAGGACGTCCACATTGATTTCCAGCCACTTCAGCTCCTCCGGTCCGATGGGATCAAACCGGGGATCCCGGGTGGAGGCACTGACGGCGTTACTGATAATCTCCCTGGCGATGTTCTCCCGGGTCGGCAGGAAGGTGCCGATACAGCCCCGGAGCTTGCCCTCCTTATGGATGGAGACAAACACGCCGGCCTGCTTCTGCTTCATTTCGTCCGTGGCCCAGTCCGGAATATCCGGCGTTGTCCGCTCCAACACGTAGGATTCCACGGTTTCCCGGGCCAGGCGGACAAAGGGATCTTCTGCCTCATGGCGCTTGCGGAGCTTTTCTTCCTGCGCTGCCCGGTACTGGTCCAGAAAGTGCCGGCTTTCATCCGGCTCCGCGGGATGGAAGGAGCAGATGCCGTAGCCGACGCCGGTCACATCCTCATGGGAATACACCTTGGCTTCCACAGCCAGCCCGTCCAGGGCGCCGGCCATGATCACAAAGGAGCGGTGGCCGCATTCGGCTGCTTTGTCACAGAAGGTTTCGTCGAATTCCAGCATCTCGCCGAAGGCAGCCCGTCCGGCTACGTCCATGATCCGGGCGTCATATTCCGGACCTTCCTTGGCAAAGCCGTAAGGGCCGTAGGTCTGCAGCTTATGGGACAGGTCTCCGCTGGCAATGAGCACCGCCTTGCGGCCGGTCTGCTCGATGGCCCGGCGGAGCATCATCCCGAAGGTATAGTGATCCGCCAGGGAAAGACCGGAAAGGCCGATCCGCACCAGGCGGTAATCTGTGTATTGCCGGTCCACAAAGTAAAGGGGCACCATGGTGCCGTGATCCAGGTGCTTGTCCCGTTCTCCCAGGATGCCGGCGGGGAAGTCCTCCGCCCTGGCAAGGGCACAGAGGGCCTTCACCAGCTCCGTATCGTACTGCTTGTGGAAGGAAACCTCCGGCGCCCGGAAGTTGCCGAAGTCCCCGGAAGCATGATCCCCGGGGGAAATATGGAAATAATCGGCATAGAGCACACTGTGCGGGCTGGTCACGATAATGGTTTCCGGTTTGATTTTCGCGATCTCCGAGGCGACAGCTTCATAGGCCTGAATGGTCTTCAGGACCTGGTTTTCACTTCCTCTGCCCACCTGGGGGACAATCATCGGGGGATGGGGAACCATATATGCAGCAGCGATGGACACAGGGATGCCTCCTTTTCCGTCTTCTGCTTCGTATCAACTTATGGGAGCTTTTGAAACACACCTTCAATACTTCTACAGGAACAGGGAAGTTACCTGCCGGGTAAAAAGGAAAATATAGGCTTTTGATGCAACAAAAAAGGGAACGATAATCATTTCTATCGTTCCCCTGGTATAGCTGCCAGCTTTTGTCAGCCGTTGCAGCTGCGAGCCTGTACCGTGATGAAGTCGTTCTTTTCTTCCTCTTCAACCGCGGAGGCGCTTTCCCGATTTTTCCTGTTCCTGTTATACCAGAGCAGGCCGATTGCCATGCCGATGGCAAGGCTTTTCATTCTGAACAGATTGCCAAGGACAACAGGTGCGATGTCAACCATCAGGCCGAACACAGGGATGATAATGAATACTACGGAGACAATCAACGCTGCGACTGCGGCGAGGATAATCCATCCGCCCATCATCAAAGCGAGCAGGCCGGCAAGAAAGCCGCCAATTGATCCTCTGTGTCCATGCATGCGGCCACGAGGACCCATGTTATTCATCCAAATCATTTTCTGGATCCTCCTTAACATCATTCGGCAGGGGTGATTCCCTTACCGTGATCCAAGGATAACATGGGACAGCCACCCGATACAGAACGAAAAGGGACGAATAACCGTGCTTATTTTTCCAAATGAAAACGGACACCCGGGAATGTCCCGGGTGTCCATAACAGCGTCCGCTTTTTATTGCTGATCAGGCAGCTCCTCGGCAAACTTATTGGCAGAGAGAACTATCAGCTTCTGGAAGCCATCATCCTGCAATATGTTGCTGTACATTTCCATTATTGCCTGGGCAACTGCGGCATTCTCCATAAGATTCATGCCGGGTTCATAGGGAATGATTTTCCTGTCGATGAGGTCAAAAAGCGGTTCTGCCGCGGCATAGGTATAGAGACGGCATATCATCTCCACTTCTTCGGAGGATGAGGTCAAATGCACTTTTATCTGTTCGTTTTCCAGCTTTTCAGCATTGATGGTGAACTGGTCGTTGCTGTACGAGAAAGGAGAGGAAGGAACAGAGATATCAGCGTTAGACAGGGGTTGCAAAAGCTCCGGCAGGGCAGGTGTTTTCTCCGGGTCGACACTTGGGATCACGTTCCTTAATACTTTTGCGAGGAACACACGCAGGGGACATTCATCACCGCGGAAAAAGATCCTTTCGCTGCAATTGGCCAGCGTGAGGCTGCCGTTTCCATCCGAAAGCTCTTCTGCCCATATTGCCAGCAGATCCTGTCCGTTCCGCTCCATACTGAGCGAAAGCTGTGCCTGGTCATATTGATCCGTGGTAAGAAGACGGTAATGCGCGGAAGGCATATCAATGCGTTCATTGTTGACGATAAAGATCAGCTCGTCAAAATCCAAAGCCATGCCGCGGGTATACTGAACAGGGCTTTCAGCCAGTGCGGCCTGCCCGCACAGAAGGATCAGAATCAATATGCATGCGAGAAATCGTTTCATTTGCTAACCCCTTTTAAACAACGAGATTTGCAGTTGCTTATCCGATTGTACCACGGATAAACCGTCGGCACAAATTGGGAAGCATCCGCTTTTGTTCCCCTTGTTATTTCTTCGCTTTGACGTATAATATCCTTAATGCTCCAGACACAGGAGGTCTGAACAATGAATAAGACATCCATCCAGACAGAAGAGAGCGCCCAGGAAGTTTCCCGGGAAAAGATTATCGTCAGGACCAGCATCATCGGTATTATCGCCAATGTGCTGCTGGCAGCGTTCAAGGCGGCGGTAGGCCTGCTGAGTCATTCCATCGCTGTCATCCTGGACGCGGTGAACAATATTTCTGACGCGGGCAGCTCCGTGATTACCATTGTCGGCGCGAAGCTGGCGGGCCGGGAGCCGGACAAGAAGCATCCCTTCGGCTACGGCCGGATTGAATACCTGAGCGCCATGGTCATCTCCGTGATCGTGCTGTATGCCGGCGTGACCTCCCTGGTGGAATCCATCAAGAAGATCATCAATCCGGAAGCCCCGGATTACTCCGCCGTTTCCCTGATCATCATCGGGGTGGCTGTGCTGGTGAAGTTCTTCCTGGGCCGGTATGTGAAGGCCACGGGCGAGAAGGTGAACAGCGACTCCTTGATTAACTCCGGCGAGGACGCCCGGCTGGACGCGGTTATCTCTGCCTCCACGCTGGTGGCTGCCGCTATCTTCCTGATTTTCCACATTTCCCTTGAAGCCTGGCTGGGCGCCCTGATTTCCCTGGTGATCATCAAATCCGGCGTGGAGATGCTGAAGGACACCATTTCCCGGATCCTGGGCGAAGGCAACGATCCGGAACTGGCCAAGGGCATCAAGCAGACAGTCCGGAGCTTCCCGGATGTACAGGGGGCCTACGACCTGGTGCTGCACAACTACGGCCCGGAAGCCTGGAACGGCTCCATCCATATCGAGATTCCGGATACCTATTCCGCGGACAAGCTGGACGCCCTGATCCGGGATATTGAGGAAACCGTCTATAAAAAGCATAACGTGATCCTGACTGCCGTGGGCGTCTACTCCATGAACACAAAGGATCCCTTCATCACCGAGACCCGGAAAAAGGTACAGAGCATCGTGCTGGCCCATGAACATGTGAAGGGCATGCACGGCTTCTACCTGGACCAGGAGAACAAGCATATGCGCTTTGACGTGGTGATCAGCTTTGACGCCCAGGACCGTACCGCGGTCTGGCAGCAGATTGTGGCGGACGTACAGGAAGCCTTCCCGGACTATGAGCTGCGCATCGCCATGGACCTGGACTTCTCGTAAAAAGGACACAGGAAATGAATTATACGATCAGAAAAATGACAAGGGACGACTGCAGTGCAGTCGCCCATGTCATATCAGTCTCCTGGAAGGAAACCTACCGGGGAATCATTCCGGAGGAAGAACTGAACCGGACCGATGAGCAGACCATTGCGGAAAACAGCCGGATAAACTTCCCGGAGGACAACCACCAGTTTGTGCTGGAAGCGGACGGCGCCATCGCGGGCTACATGAATGTGGGCCTGACAGATGAGAAGGAATATGAGCGCTGCGGGGAAATCCATGCTGTCTATCTCCTGAAGGAGTTCAAGGGCAAAGGCTTCGGCCGGAAGATGGTTGAGGCCGGTATCGCCGAACTGAAGGCCATGGGCTGCGATAAGATGGTGATCGGCTGCCTGGCGGGGAATCCATCCAACAGCTTCTATGAGCACATCGGCGGGGAACTGATCAAAACCAGGATTTACGAACGGCTTCAGCTGCCGGAGAACGTATACTTCTTTGAAAGGATCTGAACAGATGGATCTGAAAGAGATTGAGCGCTTTGTAGGAAAACAGGATGTGAGCTTCGTCTGCTCCGTGGATGATGACGGTTTCCCGAACGTTAAGGCCATGCTGAAGCCCCGGAAACGGAACGGCCTGAAGGAGTTCTGGTTCTCCACCAACACCTCTTCCATGCGGGTGCGGCAGTACCAGGACAACCCCAAAGCCAGCATCTATTTCTATCACAAGGGACTGATCCGCTATGAGGGCGTGATGCTCAAGGGCACCATGGAGGTGTTCACGGACCAGGCGACCAAGGACATGATCTGGCGGAAAGGGGATAGCGTCTTCTACAAGAAAGGCGTGACCGATCCGGATTACTGTGTTCTGAAGTTCACCGCGGAAAGCGGAAGGTACTACAAGGACCTGAAGACAGAAAGCTTCAGTGTGGAGTAAAACCGACAAAACGGAGATCGTATGAACAGGCAGATGGTGGCAGAACAGGTCAGGAAGACACTGACCATCCTGAGGGAAAAGAATCAGGATGGCAAACTGTCATATTTTGTTCGTAAATACATCAAACAGCTGAATAATCTGGAAGGTACCGGAAAGGTTCATAACTACCTGAAAGGCACTACAAATACGTTTTACAAAAAAGCCAGGCCTTCAGGGGAAAACCGTCTGATTGCCCTTGGCTGGGAAGCAAATGAGACGGAAGATTTGATGACTCTGTTTGTGACAGACAAGCAGAGCGTAATCAAAAAGATCAGGAAGGTATTGAAGACGCTCCGGGAAAAGAATAAAGACGGGGCATGCGCGGAGTATGTCCGGAAATATGAGACGCAGCTTGATGAACTGGAGCATGCGGATTTCATTCATAATCATATCCGCGGCATATATTATGAACTGTATCATAATCATACAGAGCTGTATGAGGGCGAGAGCGATCCATTTCTGCATGAATTAGCCGATGCGGAGGACGCGCTGAATGTGTACCTGAATCTGCATCCGGAAGCAGGAAATGCATACGGTGAGGTTCCCGAAAAGGATCTGCGAACTATGCTGGTTACGGTGGATGGATCGAAAATACACAGCTATGAGGATTTCGTCAGCGTCATGCAGAAGGAACTGCAGTTTCCCCGGGACTGTGAGGGCATGGTGGATCGCTATCTGGACTGGATCAGGGATCTGTCCTGGTTTGATTATGACCGCTACGTATTTACCATCCAAAACACTCAGCAGATGATGCAGAACAACGAGCATGACGCAAATGCTATCATTGATCATTTCTACAGGATCATTATTCCGTACTGGGATTATCAATATAAGCATTGCAATGACTGGGAAATACGGAAGGATATCATTCTGAACCTGGAATGACACAGAAACAGACCAGGCAGGACAGCAAAACGAAAAGAGCAGTGCCGCATAGCACTGCTCTTGCTGTTTGGTGATTTTACTCCATGCAATCCGGAATGAAGACCGGGGTGGGTTCCGGGTCTGGTTGAGTGGCATTGGGATCTTTTTCCGGTGCAGGTCCAAGGGACCTGAAGGGCAGATCCAGCTTTTCTGCGTAGATCTGCGCTGTACTACCCTCATATCCGCAGAGGCGAGCATAGGGAGATTCGTCAATGATATTGAAATTGTAGTCCTCGTTGATTTTTGATTCGTCCAGGCGGAGGTTTGCGTCCGAATTCAGGATGACAACCTCCTTCAGGTTGGGACAGTCTGCAAAGGCAAACGCATCAATGCTCCGTACACTGGCCGGAACGGTGACGTTTTCCAGGGCGTCTGCCCAGGTGAAGCACATCCAGCCAATGGATTCCACTCCCTCCGGGAACTCAATTGTTTTTATATATTGGTTGTTCTGGAACGCATAATGACCGATGATTCGGATGCCCTCGGCAAAGTCTTCTTTTCCCAGGACTTTCGTTTCCTTTGCACTGGGATAATAAAGCAAAGTGTTTGATAAGTCATATAAAACGCCATCGATGGACTGACAAGACGGGTGACCGGGGACAACGGTGATCTCTTTCAGGAAGTTCATGCTGGAGAAACCAAGACCGGAAGACACTCTGTTCAGCGAAGCAGGAAGCTCAATCGATGTCAGTTTGGCTCCGTCGAAGGCAGAAACGTTGAAATCTGTTGTGCCTTCCGGAATTGAATATTGACCACCGGCATTTTTCGCGTCCGGATAATACAGCAGGGTTTTCCTGTCGGCGCTGAAGAGCACGCCGTCTACGACAACGAAGTTTTTGTTGCCTTGAGCGACTTTGAACCGCTTGAGGGATGGAAGCAAATTGAAGGCCTGCATGGATCCGAGCGTCCTCAGAGAAGCAGGCAGGGTGATGTCAGCAAGATTCGGACAATCGAAGAAGCAGTAGCACTGGATCTCTTTCAGGGTTTCAGGAAGGATGATCTTTTTCGCATCGCACCCGTCGAATGCCCATTCGCCCAGTACTTCGATGCCGTCGGGTATGACGACTGTTTCATCATGGCCGGTGTAACGGTACAGGGTTTTATCCTGTATTTCAAAAACTCCGGTTGTTTTCGTTTCAGGCTCGGCTGGGACGGGAACATCCGCTTCTTCAGGCTCGGAGGGGAACGAATTATCTGCCTCTTCCACCTCATCGGTTATCATAAGATCACCTGTATCGGTGTGGAACACGATTATATCGGGTTCCGGGATTTCGCTGTCCACAGAGGCCTGCGCACTGCTGTTATCGGCTGCAGTCAGCTTGACTGCCTCAGTGCCGGCGGCTTCTGTGTTGTTGTCCAGAACTTCAAAGTCAAGCCCCCATCTGTCCGCATAAGAGCGCACAGTACTTTTTTCGGGTCCGCAGAGCACGAGGCCGCTCCTGGCTCTGGTGAAGATGTCATCTCCGGTGTTATTGGAATCGGTATCCGGGAAGGTAACACTTGCACCCCGGAAGGTGACGCGTTCCAGTTTCTTGCAGTCGTTGAAGATATAGCCGGAGACATAGGATAAGGAAGACGGGAAAGTTACACTCCGCAGGGAGCGGGCGCCTTGGAAAGCCATCCAGTCAACGCTGAGAACACCGTCCGGGAATTCGATTGACTTCAGGTTCTGGTTTCCCCGGAAGGAGAATGCACCGATACCGGTAATACCTTTGGGAAAGGAATCCTTATCCAGTTCAGATCCTTCTTTCCAGGCAGGATACAGCATCAGCGTTCCGGAACGGTCATATAACACGCCATCCGCTGAATAATAAAGAGGGTTGCCTTCAGCAACGGAGATCTTCAGCAAGCCGGAAATGCCGCCAAAGTCACCGCCTCCGTTATACAGCGTGGTCAGGGTGGAGGGAAGCTCGATGGAGGTCAGCTCGGCGCTGGCAAAGGCAGTATATCCAAGTTCTTCCGTTCCCTCCGGAATGGCGTACCGGCCGCCATAGTTTTTTCCGGCCGGGTAATAAAGCAGCTTTTTTTCGTCGATGGTAAAAAGCACACCGTCTACGGATTTATAGTACGGATTCCCTTCCGCTACGTTGATGGCCTGGAGTTTCCAGTTATTATAGAAAACCTGTGCCTGTGAAATCTTGTAGTCATAGGAGTCGTCACTGGAATATTCCAGAATCGTCAGGGAAGCGGGCAGGGTGATTTCCTCCAGTTCTGTGCAGTCAAAGAATGCATAGCTCTGGATTTCTTCCAGGGTTTCAGGCAGGATCACTTTAGTCACGGCGCTGCTGTCAAAAGCCCATTCGTTAATTACCGTGATCCCGTCCGGAACGGTGACTACACCACCATTCCCTGTATATTTTACCAGGGTGGTTCCTTCAATTTCAAAATCGCTGTCTGCGCTTGCCGCGGATACAGCAAAACAGAGCATACATGCAAGCAGTATGCAGATGAACAAGGTAAAGTGTTTACACCCAGGCTGACGGTCCATTCCGGCACATCCTTTCTGTGTTTCCTAAAGCCCTACATTATATATAGACGCAGAAAAATCCTTTTTTTGTTCACGTACGAAAAAAAGTTTACACCGTTGTTACATCGCAGCGAAAACACGGTAACAGCAAAATTGGTATATTTCATTGTGTTAAAACAAACAAATCGGAAAGAAACGGACCAAAAAGAAATCGAGCGGCATCGGAAATCCGGTGCCGCTCTTTGTGGGGGAAGGGGATAGGGAAAAAGGGAGATGTATGAAGAAACTTTCCTGCCGAATTCCGCCGGCAGTTAAGGAGTAGTCTTGATCAGGGCCGGCCGTTGTCCCTGTTGACGAAAACAGTATATTCCGGGAACCTTAAGTGAAGCTTAAAGGAAGAAAGAAAACATAAAATTGTATGTCTTGTTGATTACATGTATACATGCTAAAATGCTTTTCACGAATGAACGCCTGCCCCAAAGGACAGGCGGAACAAATCATCGGGAGGACGTATACCATGCGGCCTGTCACCAAAGAAGAAATCAAACAAGCACTTCATTCACTCGGCCTTCAGAAAGGCCGTACGGTGATGGTTCATACATCGCTATCTAAAATCGGATATGTTTGCGGCGGTGCCCAGACGATCATCGAGGCGCTGACTGAAACAGTCGGAGAAGAAGGCACCATCATGATGCCGACCCAGTCCTGGAAGAACCTCGATCCCGAGGATGGTGTCCACTGGACTGTGGAGGAAGAATACTGGCAGATGATTCGTGACAACTGGCCTGCCTATGACAAGCGTATCACGCCGACCAATACCATGGGCGCCGTATCGGAAATGTTCCGTTCCTGGCCCGGGGCAATCCGCAGCGATCACCCCGCAAGATCAGTAGCCGCATGGGGAAATCATGCGGAGTATCTTGTTTCCAATCATGACCTTTCCAACATCTTCGGAGACGGTTCTCCCATTGGGAAACTGTACGAGCTGGATGGCGATGTCCTGTTGATCGGTGTCGGTTATGACAAGAACACGTCGCTGCATCTGGCAGACGTACGCGCCGTTTATCCCGGCAAACACAACTGCGTGGAACACAGCGCCGTGATGGAAAACGGGAAGCGCGTCTGGAAAACCTATGAAACCCTCTTTGTGGACGGCGAGGATTTTGAACAGATCGGCAAAGCTTTTGAAGAAACCTGCACCATAAACCGTGGAACCCTTGGCAATGCCGAACTGTGCCTGATGAGCCAGCGAAAGCTTGTGGATTTCGCGACAGACTGGATTCAGAACAACCGAAAAAAAGCATAAAAAGAGGCCGGAAGAGAACAATAACGTCCCTCCCGGCTTTTCAACAGATCAAAGCATTACTCTTTCCTCAATGGGGACCGCTGGTGCAGTAGGTGCGGATATCCACGGTATATTCCTCCACTACCCAGCTCTTTGCGCAGATATTACATGTATCTGTTCCTGTTACTTTCCAGAACTCCCGGATATGCGGATGCGGTCCATGATTGTACTCGCAGAAACTGCAGTAAACCGGGGCATCCTTTTTCTCCCACTTTTCCTTATAGGTGCATTTCTTATGGGCACAGACCAGTGCCGCAAAACACACCGACACACTGGACAGCACTAAAGCCGCGGCAAGGACAAACGCCAGAAGCTTTTTCATTCTGATTCCTCCTTCATCACAAATACAGGTTAGCAAAAAGCACAGGCGGCGCCTGTGCTTTTATCCATATTTATGAACTTAATGAATGACTCGGGTATAACTATCGTATGCTCCTCCGCAGACACCGCAGATATCATATTCATAGCTGAGATTCGGGCCGATCATCTGATGATAATGAGTCGGATTGCAATGGTTTTCCTGGCCGGCATAATATGTCTCCCAGTAACTTGAATGGCAATCCGGGCAGTATATCTGCCTGCTGGCTGTTACGTTATGGACATATATATTGGCATAGGAATAGGTGGTCTTGTTATTTATGATGGAAGCATTGTTTTTTCCACAACGGTTACAATGCATGCCGCCCGCCAGACACAGGCTGGTGACAGTTAGAACCAGAACCAGGATCAGACACAGTGCGATAACTTTTTTCATTGAATTATCCTCCCATCAATATCATTTCATTATGAATTGGAACGGTTCGAGACAATCGAACCGTTCCATAAAACATACCTTATGAACTTGTTCTGTTTAACTTAGTTCACATAGGTCGTCCGTTCGTTGATTTTTTCACCGCAGTAACCGCAGAGGTCATATTCATAGAGCAGGTACTGGGTGAGCCACTGAGTACGATGCTTCAGGTTGCAGTGATTCTGATAGC
>Ga0310786_10008914_pt1 | contig 12808 bp, 5 predicted proteins | sample AusTroGonzalo_MG_FD_203881 | JGI IMG/M metagenome (GOLD analysis project Ga0310786, IMG submission 203881) | Bovine rumen microbial communities from tropical cattle in Woodstock, Queensland, Australia - Gonzalo_03 (v2) (version 2) | ecosystem: Host-associated > Mammals > Digestive system >...
GCGACGGCTTCTGGGCCAAGAACTACGGTGAAGAGATCCCCGCTCCCGACATGACCGCCAGCTTCCTCGTCCGCATGGAAGACGTGACGAAGGATGTGCTTGGCGTTGTCACCGACGACATGGACTTTGAAGACCAACAAATGGCCAAGCGTATGAAGATGAAGGAGTTGGAAATGGCTGCTTCCGAGGATGGCAAGTACTATCCCATGGTGAAGAGCTTCTATGAAGGCAATGAATACTACCTGTTCGTCTATCGTGTGTTCACCGACGTGCGTCTTGTGGGTGTTGCCAATGCTTCCATCGGTAAGTTCGGTGGCGACACCGACAACTGGATGTGGCCTCGTCACACTGGCGACTTCAGTATCTTCCGCGTGTATGCCGACAAAGATGGCAACCCAGCCGAATATTCAGCTGACAATGTGCCGCTGACTCCCAAGCACCACCTCCCCATCAGCCTCGATGGCGTGAAAGAAGGCGACTTTACCATGATCTGGGGCTTCCCCGGCAGCACCGAGCGTTACATGTCAAGCTACGGCATTGACTACAACGTGGATACCTTCTATCCCATCATCATCGACATCTTCGGCAAGGAACTCGAAGTAATGGATGAATTCATGCAGAAAGATGATGCCATCAACCTGATGTATGCCGACAACCACGCTGGTCTCGCCAACACCTGGAAGAACTTCATCGGTCAGTGCCAGATGCTCCGCAAGAACAAGGTCAGCGAAGCCAAGGTAGGTCTGGAAAACAACTTCATGCTGTGGGTGAACCGCAACAACAAGGAAGAATACAAGGAAGCCCTCCCGAACCTCAAGGAAGCTTACAAGAGCTTGGGTGAAGTGGCCAAGTATATTTTCTATCCTAACTTCGTTGCACAGGCTGGTCCTGCTGGCGTCGCTTCCATGTTCTCAACCTACTACGATGCTTACGTTTCAAAGGATAAAGAAGGCCAAGAAGCCGCTCTCATGATGCTCCAAGCCATGGATGTGGACGAGCTCTTCGCTGAGACCGACCAGCGCGTGGAGAAGAAGCTCTTCGCCGAGATGCTGAAGACCTTCAAAGCTGCTTTCAAGGCTGAAGAACTGCCTGAGATCTATAACATCATCGACAAGAAGTTCAAGGGCGACATCGACGCTTTTGCTGACAATGTGTATGAGAAGAGCATCTTCGCTACTCCCGAAAGCATCAAGGCTTTCATCGCCAACCCCAAACCTAAGATGATCGGCAAGGACTACGCCTACATCATGAACACCTCAATGATGGAAGTCATTATCAGCCACGTTCCTGCTTACCGTCAGGCTATGCAAACCGTTAGCCAGAACGACCACGTCTTCGTGAAGGGTCTGCGTGAATACTACGCTGACACTCAGCCCGAGAAGAGCCTCTATCCCGATGCCAACTCCACCATGCGTATGAGCTATGGCTCCGTGAAGGACTACATGCCCGCTGATGCTGTTCACTACGACTATGTGTGCACCGCTCAGGGTATCCTCGAAAAATACGTGCCTGGCGACTATGAGTTCGATGCTCCAAAGGGCCTCATCGATCTGATCGAAAAGAAGGACTTCGGTGCCTACGCTGACGAAAACGGCGAACTCATCGTGTGCTTCCTCTCCACCAACGATATCACTGGTGGTAACTCCGGTAGCCCCATCATGAACGGCAAGGGCGAACTCATCGGCCTCGCTTTCGATGGCAACTGGGAAGCCATGAGCGGCGACGTCAACTTTGAGCCTCGTCTGCAGCGCACCATCAACGTGGATGCCCGCTACGTGCTCTTCATCATCGACAAGTACGCTGGTGCCACCAACCTCATCGACGAACTCGACATTCGCAAGAGCGAACCACAGCCGATTCGAGAGGAAGAAGAAGTGACTGAATGAGAAAAGCACTGCTGATATGGCTTCTATTGCTGACACCTTTTTTTGTACTGTCGCAATCCGCTGAGAAGGCTTGCTTCTCAGTGCCGGGAGGCTTTTACGAGAATACATTCACGCTTGAGCTCTCCACGTTATATCAGCAAAACCATATTCGTTATACTACTAATGGCAATCGTCCAACAGCACAGTCCCAGCTTTACACTGGGCCGCTGCTGTTGGACGAAAGTCTTTATTCCACTTCGAACATATACACCATTCAGATCACTCCTGATGGTCAAATGTTCTATCCTGACAGCATCGGTCGTTGCATCATCATTCGTGCCTCTGTGTTCGATGAAAACGACAGCTGCATCAGTGAGCCCTCCACCAACAGTTATTTCATCAACGCACTGGGTTGCAACACCCATGGCTTGCCAGTCGTTTCGCTTTGTGCCGATACGATGGATTTGTTCGATTACCAGACCGGTATTTTTGTCCCTGGTGTTTTCTGGGATTCGCTGAACCCGCAATGGACGGGAAACTATTATCAGCAGGGCGCTGAGTGGGAACGGATTGCCAACGTTGAGTTCTATGAAACCAACAACACGGGCATCAACCAGCAGTGTGGATTGAGAACCCATGGAGGCAATGGCCGCCGATCCCAACAAAAAGGCTTGAAGATCTATGCCCGTGAGGAATATGGCAAAAAACGTTTCGAACACCGTTTTTTCGAGGATATTCCTCAAATGCGATTCAAACATTTGGTGTTGAAGCCTTTTTCGTCGTCGTGGATCCAATCGGGAATTGCCAACAATGTCTGCAATAAAATCGCCAAAAACCTTAACGTAGAGTCGCTGTCCGACCGAGCCACCGTATTGTTTCTCAATGGTGAATACTGGGGTATCTATTATGTTCATGAGAAGCCCGATGAGCGTTACCTGCAAGACCATTTTGACATCGACCCCGACGAGATAAATCTCATGGCCAACTGGATTTCTGAGATCGCTTCTGGCACCAACCTTTATTTCGTTTTGTTCCGTTCGTGGCTTCAAACGGCAGACCTTAGCGATCCCGTCCAATGGGACTATGTGAAAGCCCATGTGGACATCGATTGTTTCTTAGATTATCAGGTGTTGGAACTCTTTTTAGGAAACTTGGATTGGCCAGCCAATAACATGCGCTGTTGGCAACATAACGACGGCCTATGGCGTTGGATCTTTTATGATGGTGACGCATGTCTCAGCGCCGTGTCTTTTGATGTGTTTGCCAACGCTGTTTATGTTGATCCCGACCCATCGGCACCTATCAATGCAGCGACTTTGTATTTCAGAAAGTTCATGGAAAACCAAGAGTTTCGTACACGGTTTTACGAGCGTTTCAACGAATTACTTGACGGCGTTTTTCAATACTCCATAACCCAAGACTATCTCATAGCCATCAAAACAGCCCTTCAACCAGAAGTCCCTGCACAGTCTTCTCGGTTCAACTTTCCGGAAAGCATCGAAAAATGGAACGAAGAAATCGATTTGCACCGATGGTTTTTGGAACGCCGTGTTGACGACATGAGAAGCAGTCTTAATGAGTATTACGCTCAATGGTATCAGCTTGACCATGACAATGAGGAGATGGAATGGAGCGTCTTTCCGAATCCTTTTAACGACAGGTTGTCCCTGCGGTGCGATGCTCCAGTATCAACAACAACAACGCTGCAGATATTCAATCTGCTGGGCCAACAGGTTTATTCCAGATCCTTGGAGCTGAAAACGGGTTTCAACGAGATACAGTTGGGTCTTACCCTCGCCCCGGGTATGTATATGCTGAAAACGGATCGTTTTGTCACAAAGATTATTAGCAGATGAGAATCACGATTTCCAAAAGAGATACATCCATATTGAAAGGCTTTGCCATCCTCTGCATAGTCTTTCACAATTATTTTCATTGGCTTAACCCAAATCCAGGAGAGAACGAATTCACATTTTCGGCTTCAAGAGTCGAAAACTTCTTTCAATTATTGGGTGATGAGCCCGGCGAGTGGTTCAATCTGTTGTTTAGTTACCTCGGGCATTACGGGGTTCAAATCTTTGTGCTTATCAGCGGTTTTGGTCTGACGATTTCCATGATCAACCGGCCTCGGACATGGGAATCGTTTGTGCTGACCCGCCTAAAGAAACTCTATCCACTGCTGCTTTCCGGTATTTTGGCGCTTTTCTTAGGCGTTATTCTGATGGATTCGCGGCTTTTGGACAAATACACCTTAATAGAGCTCAAACCTAAACTGCTGTTCATCCATACCTTGATTCCCGATTCAGGAGTGAGCATCAATGGTCCTTGGTGGTTTTTCGCTTTGATATTCCAACTTTATTTGCTCTTCCCGTTACTTTTCCGGTGGTTCAAAAAATGGAGTTGGAAAGCCTTTGTGGCGGTTTGTGTGGTTTCTTATGGCTTGATTTTCCTTTTCCGTTACAGACTCACCCTATATGGAGGCTCCATCGTGATGATGAATGCTCCAGGCCATTTGCCTGAGTTTTGTTTAGGCATGATGTTGGCGCTTCAAAAGGATCAAAAGATTGGCTGGGGTTGGTTGGTCTTAGCCACCGTGATCTTTTGTTTGGGCAATGTGTATGCCCTGTTTTATCCATTCACCTTCCTTGCCATCTCGGTGATAGCCCTCTTCGCCTACCAAGGGTTGAAGCATTTGCCCATCAAAAAGCAATGGCTCAGTCGTCCCTTGGCTTATTTTGGCGGTATCTCCATGACGCTGTTTGCAGTGCATGGCTTTTTCAGAAAGCCGGTCTTGACCTTGGCCCAAAACATGCAAAGCTCTTGGGGCCATTTCTTGTCAGGCTTGTATTTTCTTTTGATCGTTTGGGCTGTAGCCATTGCCGCCAAGGTGTTTTACGATTTCCTGTGCCGTCAGTTGGATAAGATCCATATTCGCGAAAGCAGAGCTACACACATCATCGGTCGAGTTTGTCAAGTGGCTTTGGGATTGCTCTTCGCATATATATTGGGTTATTTTATCGCCCAAAACATTCATAAAAACACACAAACTGTTACCGATTTACAACTGGTGGAGTCGGGTGAAGTCCACAATGACGCGCAGTTTGTGTCATTGTTCAACCAAGAGGCAGACAAGAACATGATTTCGTTTGACATACAATGCTCGTTTGATATCAGTAGCCAAGACACCTTGGTGCCCTTGCCCATTCTTGTTCTTGACATTCCCAATAGCTTGTGGATGAAGTTTGAGATACCGGCATCCTACAACACGTCGACGCCACAACATTTCGAGATGTCATATCATTATCTGCGTCCGTTTAACCAGATTATCAAGGGGAAACCCATAAAGCTCTACTTCTGGGCTCCCAACAAAAGAAATTCGTTTACGTTTGAAAACGTCCAAGTAACCATGATCCGATGAAAAACAAGAACTCATTTTTAAGCTTCCTTTTCTGGATGCTGATTTTTGGCTTTGCCGTCCGTTGTTTTGAGTGGGCTTTGTTAAGTCATTATCAAGAAGAGACCTGGTCGCAGCTGGGTCTCTGTATGCGCGGTTTCTGCTACGATATTTTGTTTTTCAGCAAGATTGCTCTGGTGCTGTTTCCTATCCATTGGCTGATCTACCGTTGGTCGACCAAGGCGGCGGCTATTACGTTTCGTGTAATAGGAACGTTGATGCTGCTGATATCCAACGCCATGATCATGTATTATGTTTCGGCCGACATCCCTTTGGATAGAGTCTTTTTCACCTATTCCGTCAAGGTGCTGATTTATATATCCCAATCCACGGGAGCCTTTATCTGGTGGGGATATGTTGGGTTGCTGCTGATACCGGCGCTGTTTTTTGTGGTGTCGAAAAAGGAACTCAATTTTGGAAAGCCGTGGCTTTTTGTTTGGTTAGCCTTGGCGGTTGCCGGTCTGTGCTTCAACCGAGTCCCTGCGTGGATGTACGAGTCGAATGAAGAAAGAAACACCATCGGAAACAAACAAGAGTTCTTCTGGACCAGCCTTTTCAAGCAAGAAGACACTTTCTATCACATTGATCACGAAAACCTTGACGAAGCGAGGGTACAGGCGTTTCAATCGAACTTCCCCGATGTGGAGTTTGTCGACTACCAATATCCATTCTGTCACAAAGATCAATCACCCGACGTACTCTCAGGCTACTTTGATCTGAAGCAGGACACCATGCCGAATCTGGTTTTCATCATTACTGAAGGTTTGGGCCGTGAATTTTGCGGTCCTGACAGCCGTTTGCCATCGGCGACGCCGTTCTTGGATTCCTTGATTGACAAGAGTTTGTATTGGCCTAACTGTATTTCATCGTCACAACGTACCTTTGCCGTTTTACCGACCATGTTCGGCAACTTGCCTTTCGGCAAACGTGGGTTCATGCAATCCAAGGACGTGCCTCAATTCCAGTCGTTGTTGGGTGTTTTGAAAGACAATGGCTACAGCTCGGCATTCTATTACGGAGGTTGGTTGTATTTTGACGATATGGGCTTTTTCCTGAGAGACATGGGAGTCAACGAGTATTTGCCCGATTACGGCGAATATCCTGAAGAAGAACAAAACACTTGGGGTCTTTATGATCACGTGATGTTTAGTGAGGCCATTAAAAAGGTTTCAGCTTACGACACAACGCCCCGTCTTGACATTTATTTGACCCTGACCACCCACGATCCCTTTGAGTATCCCAACAAAGCGGAATACACACGAATTTATACGAACAAGCTGACCCAACAAGGCAAGCAAGAATCGGTTAAATCGTACTTGCACGAGAGATTTGCTTCGTATCTATATTATGACGACTGCCTCAGGAAGTTCTTCGCTGATTACAGTCAACAGCCAGGTTACGAAAACACCATTTTCATCATCACAGGTGACCATCATTTCAATAGCTTGGCGAATGAGAAGGACCGTTGCCATGTGCCGCTCATCATCTGGTCGCCCATGTTGAAGGAATCCCATCAATTCCCAGCCCTGGTCACACATCGCGACATTACACCGTCACTCTTGGCCATGATGAAGAGCTGTTACGACATTCAAGCTCCAGAAATCGTTAGTTGGATCAACACGGGTTTGGATACGGTTTCCTATTTCAGAAGCAAGACCTTTACGCCACAAGCAAACGCCTCGCATAATATGACCAATATGGTTTATGGGGATCAGTTCTTGATTGGCGACACAGCGTTCCGCATGGTTCTCAAGGACAATCATCTGGTATTTGAGCAGGTTGACAATGGCCCAATGCTTGATTTCATGCATGAATACAAAGCATTCGACGATTATGTGATGAACAACAATGCCTTGTTGCCTGTGGATGATAACAAAACCGTGCTGTTGCAAAGCGTTGATGAACCTCAAAGCCTCAGTTACATGATGAACACGATCGACATGTATCCTATTGACACCTTGGGCGAAGACGGCGTATTCAAATTAAAACTGCAATTCCCGTTTAGAGCGTTTGAGGTGCCTTTCAAGGAGTCGCTTCAGAACGTGGTGGTCTATTGTGACTGTGACATCTATATTCCTTCGAGTGAAGAAGAAAACAATAACATTTCCTTTGGCATTGCGGTTATGCACCCTGATCGCACTCGTGAAACGATCAAGATCACGGTAATCAACCAAAAGATTTACTCTGATTTTGACGTACATGTCTATCCGCATTACGACCAATGGGCTCATTTCTCCACGATGCAAAACGTCAGCCGCACATCTTTTTCCTATCAGCCGGGTGATGTGCTTATAGGTTATTTCATCAATCTTCACGAGCAGGAATTCTATGTTACGAATTACGAGCTGAAAGTCGTTGGAGTTTTGGAATAAAACACAAGGAACGCTATGAACAAATGGTTTTCAGGTTTGCAAGAGTGGATGCGGCTAAACATGTTGCTCCTCGTTTGTATGGTAGCCATAAGGCCGCTGTTCTTCCTTGAGGTGTTGTTTAGGGTAGGACTGGAGCCCGAGTTCCTGCTAACCATCCTTTCGGGAGCCGTGTTCGACGTGTTGTTGGTCGGTCGCATCTTCATTTATGGCCTGATTCCATTCCTGTTGATCCATTACTTCTTCCCCAAAACAGCCCGGGGCATTGCCACAGGATTGATAGTAGCCTTTATGGTGGTGACGGCCTTGTTAGCGGAGTATTACTGTAATCTGACCATGCCACTCGATCATGTCATCTTGGTATACACCCCCGAGGAACTGAAAACCACCGTGTTTTCGTCGGCTTCGCTGTCGTTCGCACAGGTGTTTTGGTTTGTGCTGATGGTGGGCGTCTCGGTGCTGTTGATTTGGTTATGGAGAAAGGTGAAGTTCGGGAAATGGTTTGTAATCGTCGTGGCGGTGCTGTTTTTGCTGGATACGCTCTTTGTGCGCTATCCCAAGATGATCCGCAAGGAAAGCCTTTATCGAACTCATTATAGATTTTGTTTGGCTGTCAACCAGCCTTCGTATTCCTACGTGAAAATCACTGATTTTATGAGGGAATCGAAACAGTGGGAAAACATTGAAAGTAATAACGACGAAGCGTTGCAGGCGGCCACTGAGGCTTATCACGTCGGTCATCCTGAATTTGAGTTCGACCATCCGGGTTATCCCTTTTACCATAAGACCACCGATTCAGACGTGTTGGGGCCTTATTTCAACACTACTTCTGACAGCTTGCCACCCAATTTGGTATTTATCATTGTTGAAGGCTTGGGCCGCCGTTTGACGGGCACCACGGAGCCTCAGATATCGTTTACTCCATTTATCGACAGTTTGGCCGCAGCGGGGCTGTTTTGGCCTAATTGTCTGTCCACTTCGGAGCGCACCTTCGGGGTGTTGCCTTCGGTTTACGCCTCGGCGCCTCATGGCAGGTACGGCTTTTCAACAAATTTAGCTCCTACACCCAGGCACCATTCGTTCTTGCTCGACTTGGAGCAGAACGGCTACACGACCTCGTTCTACTATGGTGGCGACATGTCGTTCGACCGATATGACTTCTTTATGAAATCCAACCATGTGGATTATCTTTTTATGCCTCAAATTGTGGTGGAGGACTCGGCTAAATACCAGTTGCTCTCAGATAATCATCGTTGGGGTTTGGACGATGACGAGCTGTTTCAGAATGCCATTGCGCATCAAATGGTGGATACCGCAGCGCACCGTCCCTTCCTTGACATGTATTTGACTCTATCTACCCATGAGCCGTTCCTCGTTGACGACATTGAGAAGTATAAGGAACAAGCAAGACAAATGGTTGAACAAACGCCAACCCTTTCGAATAATGAGCGTAACAATATTCTGAAGAATCTTAACATCTTCGGCTGTTACCTGTATACCGATCAGAGCATCAGGCGGTTGTTTGACTATTACGCCTCTCGTCCCGACTTTGAGAATACGATCTTTGTCATCACCGGCGACCATCGCATGGCTCCTGTGCCCATGGGTATCGCTATACGATGGTACAACGTGCCATTGGTAGTGTATTCGCCCTTGTTGAAGCGGACCAAAACCATGAATGCGGTGGTTTCGCATCTCGACATTACGCCGTCGTTCAATGCGTTTCTAAGCAACAATTACGACTATGACATCAATGACCATTGCCATTGGTTAGGGACTTCGTTCGATACGGTAACGGCATTTCGTAATGTCAAGAAACAGGCCTTTATGCGCAACAACAGGGATGTGGTGGATTACGTGAGCGGCGAAGAGATGATTGTTAACGCCAAGCTGTATAAGTTCGATTCGCTGTTTGAAGTGACTCCGGTTGACAACGAGAAGCGCCGTCAAGAACTGGTGGAGGAGATGGAGTCCTTTGATCTGCTGAGTCGCTTTGTGGTTCAAAACGATGTGCTGTTGCCTCGCGATGCCAAAACTATCCTTTACAACATCCATCTTGACTTTGAAAACAATACCCTTGAGGTGTATGACAAATACTTGGTGAGACGCCAGGGTTACTTAAGCGTGGGTGACAATGTAGAGTCGTTCGGCTTGGGTGCGCCTGTTGCCGTGCGTCCAATGTATGAAAACATTGTGGTGGATATTTCCTTTGATGTGAAAAACAAGGACACGCAACGAGGCCTTCCTGTGTTGTCAATCGGCTTGGGTAACGACTATTGGTCAAAACACCAACTGGAAAACACCGCAGGCGAGTCGTTGAACACTGGAAAATGGGAACATTTCCATACCCGAATCGTTGTCAATACGTTGGATATGGAAACTACAGAAGCTCTCAGGCTGGCTTTGTTGAATACCGGCAAGACGGTGTATGAAATGGATAACCTGGTTGTCACCGTCGAAGGCGAAAAAAAGGACGAATAATTTAGAGTTTTATACCATGAAATCAACCCCGATCAAGCTTCTTTCCCCCGCTAAAAATGTTGAGGTAGGCATCGCTGCCATCAATCATGGCGCCGATGCCGTGTATATCGGCGGTCCGGCCTTCGGTGCCCGTGAGAAAGCGGGAAATAGCATCAAGGATATAGAGCAACTTTGCCGTCATGCGGCTTTGTTTGACGCCAAGGTGTATGTGACCTTGAATACCTTGCTTTACGAGAACGAAAAGGAAGAAGCTCGGCGTTTGGCTTGGGATTGCTGGAACGCTGGTGTGGATGCGTTGATTATACAGGACCTTTCGCTGTTGGAACTCGACTTGCCGCCCGTTCCGTTGCATGCCAGCACGCAGTGCGACAACCTTACGTTGGAACGGGTCCAAGAACTGGAACGCTTGGGCTTTGAACAAGTGGTGTTGGGTCGTGAACTGAGCATCGATCAGATCAAGGAAATCAGGCGACAGACCACGGTACCATTGGAGTTTTTCGTTCACGGATCGTTGTGTGTCAGCCATAGCGGACAGTGCTATTTGAGCCAATATATCGGTAACCGTAGCGCCAATCGCGGTGCCTGCGCCCAGCCCTGCCGACTGCCATGGGATTTGCTTGACGCCGATGGCAAGGTGCTCATCAAAGGTCGGCATCTGCTTTGCCTGAAAGACATGAACAACAGTGCCAATCTTGAGGAATTGCTGGATGCGGGCATCACCTGTTTCAAGATAGAAGGTCGGTTGAAGGATGCCGACTATGTGAAGAACATCACGGCGTTTTACCGCCAGCAGCTGGATGCCATTTTTGAGCGCCGGCCGGAATATGCTCAGGCTTCACTGGGACATTGCACCTACAATTTCGAGGTCAACCCCGAGAAGTCGTTCAACCGTGGCTTTACCGATTATTTCATCCATGGCCGTCAGCCGAATATCGGTTCGCCATTCACCCCAAAATCAATGGGTGAATACATCGGCGAGGTGAAATGGTGCAATTCCGTTCAGATGGAGTTGTTGACGGATAAAACCCTGCATAACGGCGATGGACTGTGTTTTCTGAATCAGGATGAAGAATTGATTGGCATTCGGGCAGATGTCGTCAATGGCAATAAAGTGTCGTGTAACCGCCCCCATGGCGCCCAGCGCGGCTCAAAAATCTATCGCAACTACGACATTGAATGGCAACGTCAGGTGGAGGCCTCCACAGGCAACCGCAAGATCGATATAGCGTTGGTGCTGTCTGAAACCGAAGACGGCTTTGAGATGAGAGGTGAGAGGTTAGAGGTTAGAGGTGAAAACCTCTCACCTTTCACCTCCCACCTTTCACCTCTCACCTTTCACCTCTCCACTCCCAAAATCGTCGCCACCAACCCTGAAAAAGCCCTTGAAAATATACGCCGTAAGGCCCTCCAGTGGGGCGACACCATCTATAACCCAGTTAGTTTGGAAATCCGTTTCTCCCAGCCTTATCTCATTCCGGCTTCGGTGATCGGTGAGATGAAACGGGGATTGGTTGAGAGATTAGAGGTGAGAGGTGAGAGGTTAGAGGTTAAACGAGAAAACCTTTCACCTCCCACCTTTCACCTCTCACCTTTCACCTCCCACCTTTCACCTTTCACCTCCCACCTCTCACCTCTAATGACTTGCCACCACTGCATCCGTTATGCCAACGGGATGTGTCCTAAAATCACAGGAAAGCCGGTGGGTCCACTATTCATTCGCAATGGCGAAAACACCTTCCGTTTGGAATTCGATTGCAAGAATTGTCTCATGTACGTTTGTACCTTGGATTAAACTATGAATATTTGGCAGCTTTTCAAAAACGTCAAGCCATTCGTAAAGCCTTATAAATGGCTGGTTTTCATTACCCTGATCCTCACGTTGATAGGCTCTTTGATGGCCCAGGTCAACGCCATCGTGCTCGACTGGACAGTCGACCAGGTGAATGGTCTGGTCACGGCAGGGGAGCAGTGGGGTCAACGTGCAGCGCATATCGTGATCCTGATTTCCACGGTGTTGCTTGGCAAGGAAATCATCTCCGCGCTGATCACCTTTGCCCAGAACTATTATGGCGAGCGGATGCGCATCTTCGTCAGCCGCGATTTGGCACAGAGCGTCATCGAGAAGGTGCTGACCTTCAGGATGGCTTTTTTCAACTCGGGCGACAATTCCACAGGCAAGCTTCAGACCCGTATCGACCAAGGGGTGAGCAGCCTTTCACGCACGGTGCAGAACTTCTTTATCGACCTGTTGCCGCTGTTCACAAGCGCCCTCTTGGCCTTGATCCTCATGTTCATCGCTAACGTGTACGTGGGACTGGTGGCCTTGGCCATCGTGCCGGTGTATTTCTGGATTACCTACCGTCAGGCCAAACGCTTGAAAGGATGGCGACGTGAGATGCGTTCCCATCTGGAAACCAAGAGCCAGGGTATCAAAAACATCATCGACAGCATCAACGTCATCAAGAGCTTCAACCGTGAACAGATAGAGGGACAAAAGCAGCTCGACATCCAGAACCAGGTCACCGAAAACCAGATGAAAACCCGTAAGGTGGCGTTCTATTACAATGGCATCAAGAGCTTTGTGAAACAAGTCGGAACGGTGCTGGTCATCATCCTGACGGCTTATCTCGTGCTGATTG
>Ga0310786_10008915_pt1 | contig 12807 bp, 3 predicted proteins | sample AusTroGonzalo_MG_FD_203881 | JGI IMG/M metagenome (GOLD analysis project Ga0310786, IMG submission 203881) | Bovine rumen microbial communities from tropical cattle in Woodstock, Queensland, Australia - Gonzalo_03 (v2) (version 2) | ecosystem: Host-associated > Mammals > Digestive system >...
ATGTTCCGCGGCTGCACCAGCCTGACCACGGCCCCCGCGCTGCCCGCCACCACAATGCAAGAATACTGCTACTACAACATGTTCTATGGCTGCACCAGCCTGACCGCTGCCCCCGCGCTGCCCGCCACCAACCTGGCCCCCTACTGCTACTTCAACATGTTCTACAACTGCTCGAACCTCGCCAGCGTGACCTGCCTGGCTACCAATATCAGCGCCACCGACTGCATCAAAAACTGGCTCCAGAACGCCGGCTCCGACGTGCAGGGCACCAAGACCTTCAACGCCGTCAGCACAACCAACTGGCCCACCGGCAACAGCGGCATCCCCGAAGGCTGGACGCGACAGAACATCGACAACTAACCCCCTCGCGGCTTAAAGCTCTGCAAGAATATATATTGAGCGGAGTTAAAAAGGAAGTTAAAAGTGAAGTTAAAAATGGAGTTAAAATGGAAGACTTGAAAGGAGTTAAAATGGAAGTTAAAAAGGAAGTTAAAATGGACAATGGTGCGGCTGGCGCAACGTCGGCGGTGCATACGTCCCCTTTAACTCCCAATTCTACTCCCTCTTATAACTCCCGCTTTAACTCCAGAACCTTCAAGGACCTTGAGTGCTGGCAGAAGGCACACGAGTTCGTGAAAGCCGTCTATGCCGTGACCAAGCAGTTTCCCGACGATGAGCGCTACGGTCTCACGTCGCAGTTCCGCAGGGCAGCCGTCTCGATAGCCGCCAACATCTGCGAGGGCTACAAGAAGCTGTCGCGCCAGGACAAGCTGCGCTTCATCAACATAGCGCAGGGTTCGCTCGAAGAGTGCCGCTACTACGTCATCCTTTCGCTCGACATCGAGTACATCGACCAGGCCGCGCACGACCGGCTGGAGTACCTCATCAACGGGGTCAGCTGGAAGCTCAACGGATACGCCGAAGGAATCAGCCGCAACGTGGCGGTGAAAGATTGAAAGGAAGTTAAAATGGAAGTTAAAAGTGAAGTAAAAATGGAAGTTAAAATGATTGAAAGGAAGTAAAAATGGAAGTTAAAATGGAAGATTTTAAAGGAGTTAAAATGGAAGTTAAAATGGAAGTTAAAAATGGAGTTAAAAAGGACAATAGCAAGAGGGGCGACTGCGGCACAACTGCGGCAGCCCAACATTTGTCCACTTTAACTCCCTTCTATAACTCCAACTTTAACTCCCCCTTTAACTCCCAAAAACCAATTTAACTCCCCCTTTAACTCCCAAAAACCACTTTAACTCCCACTTTAACTCCCAAAAAACCAATTTAACTCCCTCCTTTAACTCCCCCTTTAACTCCCGATTAAAAGAAACAACAAATTAAAAACATAACGACAATGAAAAGTTTAAGAAAAAGACTTTTGACGCTCCTGGCGCTGACGCTCTTCGGCGGCATGGGAGCCTGGGCGCAAGGCCCGACGGCAGTATTCGAGGTCGACTTCTCGTCGACCGTCACAGCCACTACCGGCTCGATGCGGTTTGGCAATGGTATGTCTTCTTCCCCTGTTAGGATTCACAACAACGCGGACCGAATTAGAACCATCCAGCTGGGAGTACAATATGATTACTCAGACAACCGTTATGTCTCCATCAAGCCGGCAACGGGCTCGTTCAAAAAGGGCGACACGCTTTTGATTGCCGTGTGCTATAGCAACAGCGCTCAAAAAACGGCAGCAGCCGACATCTACGCCGCCAATGGAACGACGAAGCTTTTCACCACAGCTCCCGGCATCAACGGGAAGACGGAGAGCGGCGATCCCGTGGTCGAGAAGTTTGTGCTGGGACAGGATGCCGACTCCTTACTGCTTGGCGGTAGCAGTTCATCCAATGATCATACTTTTGTCACCACACTCAAGGTGCTGCGCCCTGCCGCCATCGAGCTGACGAAGTCGGGCGCCAACCAGTGGACGCTCGGCCAGACGCCGGACTATGACCTGGAGCTGCAGGTGAGCTACTACGACCAGTACACCCTCGACAGCATCCCGCTGGGCTGGCAGGTGAAGGTCGGCAATGCCGCCCCCGTCTACCCCACGGCCTACACCGAGGGCAACACCACGCTGGGCTACCTCGCCATCACCGAGACCGACAACGTGGAGCTCATCCCCCCCGCCGACGTGAAACCCAACGTCAAGAACGTGACGCTGGTGGAGCCGGTGGCTGTGCAGACCGTCGACATCGACGGCCTCAACCTGCTGATTGCCCCTGGCGACACCTGGAAGCAGATTGCCCAGCGCAACAATGGTGTGATAGATGCCAGTGGCAATGGAGTATGGTGGGGAGATAATCAGTTACAGAGCCAGCACGTTAATATTCAATCAACCTCCACATACGACTCCTCGCTGAACTACTCGTGGTATGAATGGTAACCCCCCCGCGGCAAGAAACTAGGCTTTCCTAGGCTTTCCTAGGACATCCTAGGAAAGCCTAGGAAAGCCTAGGAAAAACAAAGAAAAACAAAGAATAAAAAATATACAACATGAAAACATTTACAAAACACATCCTGCTCCTGGCGCTGATGCTCTTCGGCGTGGCAGGAGCCGCGTGGGCACTTCCTCGCGCCCCGCAAAAGTTCACCGGGCCGGTGGACATCTACGAACTCGTGGATGGCGACACCCTCGCCCCGGGGTTCTCGTTGACCTACGGCCACGACATGTACGAAGACATGTACTTCGCCAATGGCCGTTACTCAAAGGACGGCACGGTACAAGATTATGATTACGACCTTGAATTTGGCTCTGTCGTAAGCATAAGCTTTACCAACGGCAACATCATCGTTGATTACGGCCAAGATAACATCAGAACCTTAGCCCCCATGGTGGACCAGAACACCCCCGGCAACGCCTGGGTGGTGTCCGATTGGTATCCAGGAGCGGAAGGCGTCAGTTTCCGCGTCTCCGGTATCTCCATCACCCCCGACCCCACCGTCCCCGCCCTTGACGAGCTGACCGGCAACTGGAAATTCCTCATGCCTGGCGGCAACCGCGCCCTCAAGATTGAGCTCAAAGCCGAGCCCAGACTCGCCTGGATCTACAACTCCGCCGCCATGCCCACCGAGGGCCTGACGGCCTACCGCGGCTTCGAGCTGCCCGTCATCGGCGGCATCGGCGCCAGCATGGACCATGACTTCCTCACTGCCCTACTGGGCGGCACCGTAAGCCTGCGCTACGGCAGCGTGAACGGCGTCGTCACCTTCACCAATCCTAACGACATGCAGAGCTTCAGCATCAACGGCTCCGGCCTCGACACCGTCTACATGGTCTTCGACGGCAACGACGACTACCAGTACGACTCCGCCTTCTTCACCGTCACCATCCTCGACCCCGACACCCTGACCCTCGCGGCCCAGGGCAACGGCACCGTCAGCCCCCTGCTGGGCGGCGTCACCTGGACTACCGAGACCTGGGCCAACCTGCCCTCCGACCAAAACCTCTCGCCCCTCACCTTCGGCGACATCACCATAAGCACGACGGGTTCTTTGACAAAATACTCTACATACAACCCCGGCAAACTCAGCTTCTTCGTTAGCAAGTTTGATGACGCGAAGACCCTCACCTTCAGCTCCGAGGGCGGCAACTTCAGCCGCATCGAGATGACGATGAGTAGCGAGTACTCTCAGTACAACCCCGACATCATACCCACTGACGGCTGGACCTTCGACGGCTACACCGCCGTGTGGGAAGGCGACGCACCTAGCGTTACCGTCACCAGCTGCAGCACCTACGTCAGCCAGATAACCTTCACCCGCGGCATCGACAGCATCGTCGTCCTCGACGAGACCGCCGGCACCTACCTCGTCATCCCCGGCGCCAAAGTGCAGGCCGTGGCCACCGCCGTTGACGGCAACTACGTCCAGGACTGGAACGAACTCGACAAGGTTGTCACCAACCGCGTGAGCGACACCGCCACCCTCGTTGTCAACCAGAGCCAGACCCTCACCGCCACCTTCGACCAGAACCCCCTGCTGACCCTCGCGGCCCAGGGCAACGGCACAGTGACCCTGGAGGGCATGACGTACGACACCGTCTACACCATCACCTTCGAACAATTAGGCAGCTCCGGATACAGCAGGTCTATTACCATCCCCGCCAGCCGCTTTCCCTACGACACCACCTTCAACTATGGTTCGGCCGAAATCATGGATGCCAGTGTAAACGGAGCATCTGGCAAGTTGAGCAAAATCGAAAGCCCCCAAACGGTCACTATCCGCATCAGCGGTGCCTTCGAAGACTACGGCACTTATTATTGCATGTTTATGGAGGGTGATCCGGACCACTGGTTCATCACCTGCACGGCCAGCATCGTCCCGGTGTACCCCGACGGCATCGTGGCCGGCACGGCTGAGAACACCTACCGCGTCCTGCCCGGCACCGAGGTGAGCGTCATCGCCACCCCCGCCGAGACACACTACTTTGTGAACTGGACCGACAGTGCCGCCGTCAACAGCAACGTGGCTGTCACCAACACCTTCGTCATGGGCCAAGAGGACGTTGAGCTCACCGCCAACTTCCACGCCAAGCCCACCCTCACCCTCGCCAAAGAGGGCAACGGCACGGTGACCGCCGAAGGCACGGGCAACGGCGCTGGCAGCCAGGCCACCACCTGGGACAACCAGACCTGGGCCAACCTGTCCTTTTCAGACATGCTGCAATCCTACACCGTGGGCGACATCACCCTCGCCGTCAATCCCGACTGGAACTTTATCGCCAAATCCTCATCCGCCGGCGAACCGCTATACATAATGGTACAACAAGCCGACAACAGCAACCTCACCATCACCTCCGCCGGCGCACCCTTCACCCGCATCGAGATGGCCTGCGCGGAGACCCCGACCATCAGCGGAGACGGCTGGACCGTCACGCCCGGTGACGTGGCCGTGTGGGAAGGCAACGCCCAGAGCGTCGTCATGACCCAATGCACCACCAGAGTTGACCAGATTAACTTCTACCGCGCCGCTCCCACCGTGACCCAGCTGACCGACAACACCTACCGCGTCGACTACGGCACCGAGGTGAAAGTCACCGCCACCCCCGACGCGACCCACTACCTGGCCAACTTCGACGGCACCGATGTCCGCAACGACAACGACACCGCCACGAAGACCTACACCCTCATCGCCAACGACACCGCCATCGCCAACTTCGCCGCCAAACCCACCCTCACCCTCGCCCAGACCGACGGCGGCACCCTCGAGGCCATCGTGCCCCAGGGCGGGCCCGTGCTGCTCACCACCATCATTCCCACCAACAATGCCCTCATGACCGGCTCTCAGACCAACGACACCGTCACCGTCACCGTCGACGGTGATCTGCAGTGGGACGCAAACGCCGGCGGCTGGATAGTCCTGTCTGGTAATGGCAGACATGGCGAGGTGAGCGTCACGGCCGCAGCCGGCTTCGACATCGCCTACTACAAGTTCTATTTCTCTCAGGGCGACTCCTACATTGTTTCCGAAGCACCGTACGTCGTCTATCCTTACTATGATGCTATGGGGGGGGAAATAGTATTATCCCAACCCAACAGCCAAGGTCAATACTTAGGATCTGGCGCCGTGACCCGCATCGAGGTCTACACCCACGGCGCCGCTGCTGCCAACGTCACCGCCACTGCCGATCCTAATACATATATTATAGACTACGGCACCGACGTCACCGTCAAGGCCACGCCCGACGTACACTACCACCTCCAGGGCTGGAACTGCACTACCGGCACCGTGATTCCCGGTCCCGACAGCACTGCCACCCTCGACAGCATGATTGCCGACCAGACCGTCAGCGCCAACTTCGCACAGAACGCTCCCGAGCTGGCCTGGATGTATGGCCAAGAGGCTATGCCCGCCGAGGGCGTCAGCGCCTACCACGGCTTCCTGGTGGACACCATCATGAAGATCGGTATGAACTGCAACGATGAGTTCAGGGCTGCGGTGCAGCATGACCACGCCACCGTGCATTACGGTAGCGTCAACGGCGTCGTCACCTTCGCCAATCCGCTCAGCCTGATGACCGCGCAGATCAACGGCATCGGCCGCGACACCATCTACGCCGTCCACGACGGCAGCGTGATGGCCTACGACAGCGTCTGGTTCCCCGTCAACATCATGGCTCCCGACACCCTCACCCTCGTCCATAACGCCGGCGGCGAGATGACCGTCGAGCTTGGCAGCGAGACCCTGCTGACCACCATTAGGAACAATGGTGACAACACCAGCTTCACACACGGCAGCAAGACCTTCGACAACATTGCCACCGTCACCTTCAGTGGCGAGGTTGCTAACTACGGCGACGAATGGGGCTGGAACCACACTAATGGAACTACACTTACCGTAACTCCCGTCGAGGGCATCACCATCACCCGCGTCAAGTTCACCTGCGCTGACGGCAGTGCCTTCGACGAGACAGCGCCTTTCGAGGCTGTTCTGGGTGAAGGTGATCCCTGGAATAACGCTTACATGTTTGTCAACGGCGAGAGTTATGGCGAAGTTGGCGTGAACAAGATTGAGGTCTACGGCTACGCCGGCTCCGCCGATGCCACCAGCGCCGACAGCGTCCGCGCTATCGTGACCGACACCACCTACGCCGTGGTGCCTGGTGCAAACGTGACCGTCAAGGCCATGCCCGACAGCGCCCACTACCTGGTGAACTGGGACAACGACGCTGCTATCTACAGCAACACCGATACCACGAAGCACTACGTCGTCAACGGCAACATGACCTCCACGGCCACCTTCCACGCCAAGCCCACGCTCACCCTCGCCCAGAACGAGAGCCAGTGGGGCAGCGTGACGATACCCACTGTGTTGGTCGCCACCGACCCCACTCCCGCACCCACTCCCACCGTGGTGGCCAATCCGGTCATCACCTGCGTGTTGATGTCCGACGGGAGCATGCAGGTTACGATGAGCTGCGCCACCCCGGATGCTGACATCTACTACACCACGGACAATGTCACCAGCCCCACATGCGACTGTCCGGCTGCACCGGAGTACATCCATCCGATCACCTTCACCGAGCCTGTCACCATCAAGGCCGCTGCCTATACCGGTAACGACTGGAGCGCCGTGGTCACCAAGACCATCAGCCTCGGCCTTCCCGAAGGCATAGCCCAGCTGACCGACAGCACCTACCGTGTTGACTACGGTACCGAGGTGACCGTCATCGCCGACGCCATCGAACTGCACCATGTGCAGGCCTGGCTCGACCAGAACAGCGACACGATGGCTGTGGCTCAGTACAGCAACTACTTCGTCACCACTCCGGAGAACCTCTTCCCCGACAGCTCGGCCCTGACCTTCACCATGACTCAGGACACCGTGGCCGAGGCCCAGTTCGGCCTGAACTTCTACCAGCTGACCTTCGCCCACAACGAGGGCGGCACGATGGAGTTCGTCCTCCCGCAGGACAGCCTGTCGTTCACCGGCATCAACCAGACGAGCGTGAGCCGCGGCGGCATCAAGATTGAGGCCGACAACGTGGATGACGAGGGTATGTTCCTCAAGAAGAACACCAGCAGCATCGTCATCACGGTGGCCGACGCCAACATCACCAAGGTGGACTTCCACGTCACCAACGGTACCAACCTGGTGAACACCATCAGCGTCGACGCCGAGGGTGCTGTCATCACCTACACCGACAACAACGAATACGGTTCCATCTCGGGACTGGAGACCGACACCCTGACCATCACGAGCTCGACCCTGCATGACCTGCAGCTCGACCAGATTACCGTGCACTACGGCCGCGTGCTGCCCGAGGGCGCCCTCCACGGACCCGACAGCAACACCTACTATATCCTGCCCGACAGCACCGTCGTGGTGCGTGCCGTCCCCGCCGAGGGCCACTACCTGGTGCGCTGGAGCGACAACGCCACTGTCATCGACACGCTGAGTGCCAGCATCACCATGGGCAAGGACGACACCCTGACAGCCATCTTCGCCCCCAACCCCGTCATCAGCCTGGCCGTGAGCGACCCCGCCATGGGCAGCGTCTACTTCACCGGCTACAAGGGCAACACCATCACCCGCGCCGGTATCATCAAGGCCGAACGCGTCGAGCAAACCTACCAGTGGTATGAGGCCAGCGAGATTATGAGCATCGAGGGCGGCAACGGTATGGTGACCAAAGACGCCACCAACCACTACCTGACCGTCAGCGGCATCTTCGCCGGCACGGCCACCGTGGTGACCTCCACCGGCGCCTTCAACGTGACCTGCGAGCCCACCCTGCCCAACGGCGTACACTATAATATCGCCGCTGACAACTACACCGTCATGCCCTACACCGAGGTGAGCCTCACCGCCACACCGAACGCCGACCACTACTTTGTGGACTGGGCTAAGGTGACGGTGATGGACAGCATCCGCGACAGCGTCATCGTGAGCACCGATGCCGAGCATAGCTTCCGCATCGACGGCGACATGAAGCTGCAGGGCAACTTCCTGCACAACCCCTATGTGCTGACCCTCGTGGTTGACACCCTGATGGGCTCGGTTGAGGCCGACACCAATGTGGTCTTCGCCCGCCTGCTGCCCGACACCACCTATGAAGTCATGGCCGACAGCACCGTGACCGTGATGGCCGCCGCCAACACCGGCTACCACATCACCGGCTGGAGCAACAACACCGCTGCTCTGAACACCCTGAACAGCTTCACCACCGACACCATCGAGGTCAAGATGACTCAGGACAGCACCGTCACCATCAGCTTCGACACCAATATATATAATGTAATGCTCACCGTGCAGAACGACGAGCGCAACGGCAACCCGATGGGTACCGTGACCGGCGCCGACTCGGTGAAGCACTTCCTGACCGACACCCTGACCGCCACCGCCGAGTACGGCTACACCTTCGCCGGCTGGTATGACGCCGACACCCACCTGGTGAGCGAGCTCGACACCCTGGTGATCAGCCCCGTGAGCGACACCGCCCTGACGGCCATGTTCACCGTGAACGAGTACGCCGTCAACGGCCTGGTCCTGGACACCCTCGCCGGCTATGTGACGGGCAGCGACAGCATCGCCTACCTCGACACCGTGGTGCTGCGTGCCTATGCCAAGACCGGCTACCACTTCGTGAACTGGCAGGACACCACCGGCCTGCAGCTCGGCGCCGCCGACACCCTGCAGATTATCGTTGAGGGTGACACCACCGTGTATGCCGTGTATGACACCAACCACTACAACCTCGTGGTCAAGGTTGACAGCGCCAGCACCGGCTTCGGCACTGTGACCGGCAGCGTCGCTGAGGCTCGCCACTTCCTTGACTACGTCATCAACGCCACCGCCGACACCGGCTACCACTTCGTGATGTGGAGCAACGGCTCGACCAAGGCCATCGACACCGTCAGCCTCGTGAGCGACAGCACCATTGCCGCCATCTTCGACACCAACGTCTATCACCTCAACGTCGTTGTGGCCGACAGCTGCACTGGCTTCGGCACCGTGACCGGCGCCGACTCCGTGGCCAAGCACTTCCTGACCTACGACATCAGTGCCACGGCGAACCCCGGCTACCACTTCGTGATGTGGAGCGACAGCGTGACCGATGCCGTGCGCACCGTCAGTCTGACGAGCGACACGACCATTGCCGCCATCTTCGACTACAACCCCGCCCTCACCCTCGTGTATGACGAGAACAAGGGACACCTGGAGTTCCTCGTCGAGACGCAGACCGCCACCTTCAATAGCATCACCACCGACAGCCTTGCCGCCAACGGTCTGACCGTCGTGGCCGACAGCGCCGACACCTACGGTATCTCGCTGAAGAATGGCAAGACCCTGACCATCACCGCCGACAGCGCCGTCATCACCCAGGTGGCCTTCCACCTGACCAACGGTGCCAACAAGGCTGACAGCATCCGCGCCGATGCCGGCACAGTCATCACTGCCACCGGCAACGCCTACGGCTCCGTCATCGACATCCGCCGCGACACCGTGGTCATCTACAGCACCTCCGACAAGGACATCAACATCGACCAGCTCACCATCCAGTATGCCAAAGACATGCCCGACGGCGTGGTGCGTCTGGCCAGCGACGAGCCCAATGTCTATCGTGTGGAGCGCAACACCGTGGTCGAGCTGCTTGCCGTGCCTTCGGACAGCAGCTACCTCGTGAGATGGGAAGGCGACACCACGTCGACCGATGACCTGACCGCCGTCGTCACCATCGCCGACAGCGACGCCACCGTCACGGCCAACTTCCTGAACAACCCCGTGATGACCCTCGTCGCCAACGGCAACGGCCGCGTCTTCTTCGACAGCTACAGCGGCTACACCGTCAACCGTAACGAGACCATCCTCGCCACCAACCAGACCGACTTCCCCTACACCTGGTACGAAGCCAACACCATCGACGACATCATCGGCGGTACCGGCATGGTGACCAAGGACAGCGCCACCAGCCACTACGTCAGCGTCCACGGCGCCTTCAACGGCACCGCCACCGTGGTGACCTCGGGCGGCAGCTTCACCGTCACCTGCACGCCCACCGTGCCCAACGGAGTGAGCGCCCTGAACCTCTACACCTATACCATGGAACCCGGCACCACGGTGACCATCGCCGCCGTGCCTAGCCCCGAGCACTACCTCCTGAGCTGGAACGACACCAGCGCCACCGACAGCGTCCGCCTCGTCACCGTGACCAGCGACACCAACCTGGTGGCCAACTTCCTCCACTACCCCTACACCCTCACCCTTAAGGTCGACACCGTGATGGGCACCCTCGCCATGGACAGCGCCGCCTTCGTGACCGTCCTCACCGACAGCACCTACAGCGTCATGGCCGACAGCACCGTCACCCTGATTGCCACTGCCGACAGCGGCTACCATATCACCGGTTGGGTGAATGCCCAGAGCACTCAGAACACTCCGAGTAATCCGAATACTCTGATTGCCGACACTGTGATGGTTACCATGACCATGGACAGCACCATCACCCTCACCCTCGACACCAACGCCTATAGCGTCGCCATCGCCGTGGCAGACCTCTGCAAGGGCATGGGCACCGTCGACACCACGCCCGACACCGTGAAGCACTTCACCTCCGCCACCTACGTGGCCGTGGCCGGCGACGGCTTCCGCTTCGCCGGTTGGAAGGACAGCCTCGACAGCGTCGTCAGCCTCCACGACACCCTCGTCATGGAGCCCGTGAGCGACACCGTCCTCTTCGCCACCTTCGACACCATCCGCGCCGAGCTGGCCTGGAGCGCCGACACCTTCACCTGCTACACCTTTATCGACCCCAACAACTGGCTCCCCACCCTCGCCAACCCCAACAACGTCGAAGTGCGCTACGGCGTCGTCGAGGAGGGCCTCGCCATCAATGACTCCACCGGCGCCGTCGTCAACGACACCGCCGTCGGCACCTACCACGTCTATGCCGTCCACGACCTGACCAAGGAATACTACTACGACTCCGTGGTCTACATCCTCCAGGTGGAACAGGGCGTCTTCACCTACCTGCTCGCCAGCATCCCGCAGGGCGGCAGCGTAGAGTTCGCCGACAAGGACAGCCTGCCCACGCTGACCCACGACTACGACAGCCTCGGCATCACCGCCCTCGTGGCTCATGACGACACCGTCACCGCCGTGGCCAAGGCCGACACCGGATACCACTTCAGCGGCTGGCAGACCGGCACCCCGGTCCTGGGCTACACCACCGTCTCGACCGACACCGTGTACACCTTCGTCGTGCCCGACACCCTCTTCTTCGGCCTCACCGCCGTCTTCGACACCAACGTATACAGCGTGGCTATCGCCGTGGCTGAGGCCAGCACCGGCATGGGCAGCGTGAACAGCACGCCCGACAGCGTGAAGCACTTCCTCAACGCCACCTATATCGCCACCGCCAATACCGGCTACCACTTCACCGGCTGGAAAGACACCACCGGCACCGTGGTCAGCCTCAAGGACACCCTCGTCATGGAACCCCTGAGCGACACCACTCTCTATGCTACCTTCGACACCAACACCTATGTGCTGACCGTGCTTGCCGCCGACAGCGCCATGGGTAGCGTGGCCGGCACCGACAGCGTCGCCAAGCACTTCCTGACCTACACCATCAGCGCCACGCCCGACACCTGCTACCACTTCGTGGCCTGGAGCGACGGCGACAGCAACGCCACCCGCACCCTCACCCTCACCAGCGACAGCGTCATCACCGCCGAGTTCGCCTACACCGTGCGCAAGAGCTACGACACCATAGATGTCTGCGACACCCTGCGTTGGAACGACAGCGTCTACACCGCCAGCGGCGACTACTCGAAACTCCTGCAGACTGCAGAAGGCTGCGACAGCACCGCCTACCTGCACCTGACCGTCAGGTACAGCACCAGCAGCCTCACCGTCGTCGAGGCCTGCGAGAGCTACCTCTGGCACGAGGTCTCCTACACCACCTCCACCAAGGCCCACTACGACACCCTCAACGCCGTGGGTTGCGACAGTATCGCCAACCTCGACCTGACCATCCACTACAACACCTCGAGCGAAGAGTCCGTCGTCTGGTGCGACTCCGCCTATATCTGGAACGGTATCACCTATACCACCTCCACCATCGGCACCTGGCACACCACCGACACCAACGGCTGCGACAGCACCGCCACGCTCTACCTCACCCTCAACCCCGCCCTCACCGGCATCGACGTGCAGCAGCACTGCGACAGCTACGAGTGGCACGGCACGACCTACACCGAGAGCAACGACACGGCCAAGTATGTCTACCACATGCCCAACGGCTGCGACAGCACCGTGACGCTGAACCTCACCATCAACAACAGCCTCAACACCGTCGAGACCGTCGAGAGCTGC
>Ga0310786_10008916_pt1 | contig 12807 bp, 10 predicted proteins | sample AusTroGonzalo_MG_FD_203881 | JGI IMG/M metagenome (GOLD analysis project Ga0310786, IMG submission 203881) | Bovine rumen microbial communities from tropical cattle in Woodstock, Queensland, Australia - Gonzalo_03 (v2) (version 2) | ecosystem: Host-associated > Mammals > Digestive system >...
TCTTGATTTCAGCTTCAACGCGAGCAACCAATTCCCATAAGAGGTCTTTAATAGAACTTATCTTGGGAATATCGCAACCGAAAGCGCTTAACAAATTGGAAACCTTGGCAATCAGGTTCTCAATATCGTCGCAACTTTCCATTGGGAAGTTTTTCTTTAAATATTCCCTAGGGCTTGTGAATATTTCTGTCAAAGATTCCCAATGGAAAGAGGGAATCTCTATTGACTTGATGGGATCCAAAATGCCGCCATCATTATCGTCTACTTGTTCAGGAATATAAGTCGCAAGTTTGACCTTTTCCTTACCAATTATGCCGGTAAATTCCAACACGGCATAAACCTTGTGGAATATCCTTGCAAGGGAATCGTATTGAGGGAACGCTTCCTTAATGAGTTTATTTATCTTTTCTTCAGCAAGCTTAATGGCTGCTTGTACGCGGCGTGTAACTTCTTCCTTAATTCGGTCTTCAATTTCTTTCTTGATTCGATCTTGAGCTTCTTTTATTTTCTGCTCAATATTATCCTTAATTTGAGAACCGGCTTCTTCTAACTTGTCTTTAATATTCGACGCCGCATTTCCAGCGGTTTCGCCAATCTTAGAAGAGGCCTCTTTAATAGCCTCACCGGCATTCTCGGAACTTTCCGGAAGACTTTCAATCGCACTGGTAGGAGATTTTCCAGCTTTTTCTGCAACCTCTTTTATCTCTTTTTCTACCGCATTCTGCGCAGCATCAATTTCTTCTTCGGCTGTTTTTAAAGCCTCTTGTAATTCTATTGTTATTTGAGATTTAAGATCGCCAATCTCTTTTCTAAGGCCAAGAATTTCGTCCAACAAGTCCAAAATTGCTTCGACATTCTCGTTTCCACCGAGTTTGGCAAAAAAATCAGCCGCATTTTTAACAATGCTATATTTAGAATCGTTCAAAGCATCTTTAAGGGTTTTGCCAGCTTCTTTTTTACACTTCTCGAGTGCATCTAGAAGAGCATTGAGATCTTCCTTGAAAACATCTTTGGCATTTTTCAAAATGAGAATAAGGATGTAATCCAGGATTCGCTTGCCGAATTCCTCCGTAAAATACGAGTCATATAAGAAGTCACCAAATTTTCCTAATTCATCTTTTATCTTACCCCATTCAATATCCGAGAATTTCTTGATAAGGTCAAGAATTTCCTGGATGAGGTTGAGAATAGGCATAATTTTGCCATAATCACCCTCTGCGGCCAAGCTTATATTAAACTTGTCTGTTCCGATTAATATGGTATCACTATCGCCCAATTCTTTAGCTTTATTATAGAGGGTATCAAAAGAACTGAAACTGTTCTTTACATCAGACAACGTGACAAGCGTGGAATTTTCGCCAGTTTTATCGTCATTTACCTTGAGATTAATTCCCGATATAAGATCTTCAATAACCTTTTGGGGATCTTTGTCTTCGTATTCCTTAAAAAGTTTTCTTACAGCGACACCTAACTTTTCGCCAGATACAACAAGCTGTTGCAGCACTTCGTAAAGTTCGCCACATTCACTCTCAGCCGCTTCAATATCATAGCCGAGTTTCTTTACGATTTTTTCAACAAAGACTCTAAAATCGCCAATATTTCCACTCAAGCTGTTCTGTCGAGCACTTTCCAATTTCTTCTGGAAATCTTCCCAGGAGGCACCTTCGTTTACAAGCTCATCTAGTATATCTTGTAAGATACAGTCTTTAACACGAGAAAGAACTGTTGCCAGTTTTTCAACGAAGTAGGTTACAGAAGGAGGGTCCTGAGAGGCGCTATTATTCGATGGATTTTTATTTTCGCTCATAAAATCACACTTTTTTGCTTAATTTATCTAAATCTGCAATATAAAATAATATTTTGTTAATAAATGAATATGGTTTGTAAAAATTTACTTTTCAAAATTTTTGCATTTTTTTAATTTACCCTCAAAGCCAATGTTTACAAGGCTCTGCAAAGAAACTTATTCTTTTTTAGTTTGCTGGTAAAATTTTATTTACTTTATTCAAGTCAAAGCATTTGTTCTGAAATTTTTCTGTTGTTCAAAAAAAGTCTTTTGTCATGAATTAAAACATACATACACTGTATATCAAATGTATTACCTATAATATGGGGCAGATTTTTGCTAAACAAAAAAGTTCCGCAGGCTTGATTATCCTGCGGAACTTTTTGATTTTAATTCAAACGTATCGATTTTACACGCGCTTGAATATGAGCGATGTGTTTACGCCGCCGAAGGCGAAGTTGTTCGACATGATGTATTCAGTGTCGAATTCTCGGCCGGAGCCCATAATGTAATCGAGCGGGGCGCAGGCGGGGTCAACCGTTTTAAGGTTAAGATTCGGGTTGAACCATCCGCGGTTCATCATGTTAATGCTAAGCCACGATTCAATGCCACCGCACGCACCCAGGGTGTGTCCGATGTAGCCTTTAAGACTGGATATAGGCACGGCGCGTTCCTTGAAGGCACCGTACGTTGCCCAGCTTTCAGCCACGTCACCGTGACGCGTTGCAGTACCATGGGCGCTTACGTAGCCAATGGCATCGGGAGAAAGGCCCGAATCAGCAAGAGCGAGTTCCAAGGCAATCTGCATCGTTTCTTTTTTGGGCTGCGTAATATGGTCACCATCGGTGTTGTGTCCAAAACCAACCAGTTCTGCATAGATATGCGCGCCGCGGGCCTTGGCGTGTTCATATTCTTCGAGAATGAGCGTTCCGGCACCTTCACCAATAACGAGGCCGTCACGGTTGCTGTCGAACGGAGCGGGCGTCAGTTCCGGAGTATCATTTTTTACGCTTGTCGCAAAGAGGGTATCGAACACGGCCGATTCAGTTGCATCGAGTTCATCGGCACCGCCGGCGATCATGACGTCTTGCATGCCGTACTTGATGGCTTCGTAAGCGTAACCGATTGAAAGGCTTCCGCTTGTGCAAGCGGTATTTGTCGTAATAATGCGGCCTGTCGTGCCAAAGAACACACTCACGTTTACGGCGCAAGTTTGCGGCATAGAACGGATATAAGTTGTTGCCGTAATCTTTGAGCAGTCATGAGGCGGTTTCAGCATCGAGAAAAAGTCAAGCAGCGGATTGATGCTACCCATGGACGAACCGTAAGCAACACCGACGCGGCCAGACTTCAGGAGTTCCGGTTGTTCGGCAAGGCCTGCACATTGAATGGCCTTGTCTGCAGAAGCGATAGAAAGAAGAGCCACTCGACCCGCACCGCGAATTTTCTTGCGAGGATATTCCGGCAGATCGTACAGAATGGGGCTTGCCAAGCGCGTATTCATTTGCGCATACATATCCCATTCATTCATGCGAACGACGCGGTTTTTCAAGCTCTTGAGGGCCGAAAAGACGTCTTCGACTTCCATTCCCAACGAAGAAATGCAGCTGCCACCCGTAATAACGACGCGACGACTCATGCCAAGCCTCCGTTTACCGAGATCACCTGGCGGGTAATATAGGCTGCGCCTTCGGAAAGAAGGAACACGACGGTTGCCGCCACTTCTTCGGGCTTACCCACACGCTTCATGGGAATGGCGGGCAGAATCATATCGAGGGGAGCGTCCTTAATCATTTCGGTTTCGATAACGCCCGGTGCAACACTGTTCACCGTAATGTTTCGGCTAGCAAGTTCTGTGGCAAGTGCCTTGGTGGCACCGATAAGGCCCGCCTTCGAGGCACTGTAATTAACCTGTCCCCTGTTGCCGATAATGCCGGACACAGACGAGATTGTAATAATACGACCCTTGCGCTTACGGCACATGGGCATCACCAACGGGTGAACCACATTGTAAAAGCCGTTCAAGTTCGTATTCAAGACCTTGTCCCAATATTCGTCGGTCATGGCAGGGAATGCAGCATCGGCACACACGCCGGCGTTTGTAATAACACCGTAATACACACCGTTTTCAGCGATGTCCTTTTCAAGAACTTCACGACACTGTTCGCGATTGCTAATGTCAAACTGAATCTTTCGAATCGAGCCCCCATTTGCATTTACGCGTTCGGCCAAGGCATCTATCGGAGCAGAATTTCTATTGTAATGGGCAACTACGGTGTAACCTTCCTTTGCGACCGCTTCTGCAATTGCAAGGCCAATTCCACCACTTGCACCTGTAATCAAGACTGATTTTGCATTATCCATGTTCATTCCTCAAATTCAATTAATTCCTAAAGCTTCCTTGGCGTTGTCGACTTCAACCGTGTTGAGCGTTGCCGTCACAACTGTTTTTCCGTCAACACTTGCGATACCGTCAAAGGTGACTGCAGAATCCATGCGGATTGTTTCATGCACGGTCACAACCACTTTGTCGCCTTCTTTAAAGGCCGCGATGTTGGACTTAAAACCGCTTACACTCATGATAAAGCCAACCTTGGGCTTTTCGCCTTTAGAGCGGCCATAAATGCCCGACAAAGCCGAAATACTTTGAGCCATATATTCAAAAGCAACCCAGGCCGGCACGCCGCCCAGTTCTTCTTCGTAAAAGAAGCTATCCCGGGAAATATCGATTTCGGTCGTGATGGTCACCGTTTCAATGCTATAGCTTTGCACACGGTCGAGCAAGAGCATTTTGCCCTTGTGCGGCACAAGTTCGCTTACACTTTCTCTTGTTTTATATTCTTCAGTCATACCAAACCGTTTTCAATAACCAAGGACACATTACAACCACCAAAAGCAAACGAATTGCTCATGCAATACTTGAGGTTCTTTACCGATTCACCGGGCTTTACCAAGTGTACTGGCGGAAGATTCGGGTCTACAACGCCATCAAAGAGATGCGCGGGCAACAGGCATTCGCCACTTGCATTACGACTCTTTAGCGCAAGGCAACAGAAGGCGGCCTCTAAGGCACCCGCGGCACCGAGAGTGTGGCCCGTCAGAGCTTTGGTAGAGCTGGCCAGAACATCGGCATGATTCGATTCGCCAAAAAGACGATTGACGGCACGCGATTCCATGGCATCATTCAATTCGGTTCCTGTTCCATGAAGATTCACGTAGCCCACGTCAGAAGCATTTAGGCCAGCATCTTTCAGGGCCGCTTTCATGGCCTGATACGCACCTTCGCCATCGGCGCGCGGTGCGGTAATGTGGTCGGCGTCGGCACTTTCGCCAAGGCCTGCAATTTTAAGCATTTCACAATCGGGCGCACAAAGTTCTGCGCAGGGTTCCCGAGTCACGACAAAGAATGCAGCGGCATCGCCAAGCGTGAGGCCCGAACGGTTGGCGCTGAACGGATTCGTGGGGCGGTCGCTCATGGCTTCGAGAGAGGCAAAGCCGAGAATCACAGAAAGCGAAGCGATATCGACTCCACCCACAATTGCCACATCGCAATTGCCGGCATAAAGATTGTTGCGAGCAGACACGAATGCGCTTGCACTCGATGCGCACGCCGTAGAATGCACCGAAAGCATTCCCGTAATGCCGAACTGGTTTGCAATAAACTGCGCCGGGAAATCAGCCCGCTGAAAATCAAGCACGTAGCCTTCAGGGAACGCACCCGTTTCCTTAAAGCATCTGAGGGCGGCCACCGAAGCTTCAGAGCCGTTATCACAAGAACCGATAAAGATTCCAACGCGGTCTGCGCCAAACTTGTTCGTGGCCTTACGGATAGTTTCTTCTATTCCGGAAAGGGCCGCTTGCGCAAGGCGGTTCACGCGATTGTCAAACTTTTTCTCAGCCACAGGCGGGAGCTGTTCGGGATCGATGGTGGCAGCCGGGCGTATAACGCCTGCTACATCATACTGCGAAAATTCGCCGCGAACGCCCTTCGAAATTTTATCGAAGACTTGGTTCTTGTTACCGCCACAAATGCAATAAAGGCCATAATCGTTTATGTACAAAGGGCGATTCATCATTCATTACCAAGAGTTATGTGATACTTATAATGGCGAAGTTTATTCACCAAATCGATTTCGTTTGCCTTACGGGTAATTCGAAGAATTTCGTTCCCGTTTTCAGAAAGAACGCGTTCAAAAGAATTATTGTCACCCGCTAGATTCAGCTGTTCACGAAATTCAAAACCGGATTTTTCAAAATTTTCTTTCAAGGCTGCAAACGGATAAAAGCAAGCCTGGTAATCAGCAAGAATATATTCCGCTTTCACCTTTTCGACATCGAGCACGGAGCTTGCAAATGAGACAGAGTCTTTTGCGTAGGTCAATTCAGCAACGGTCGTCCCGAAATCGTTAAAGAACGTAATTGAAAGAATGGTGTCGTTTGCAAGCACCCAGACTTGTCCGCTAAAAGAGGTCTTGCCAAATGTTCCTTCAAAACGCTGGGCGCCATCAATTGGGCCCGAAACAGCCTTGGTCGGCAGCAAATGAACGTACTTGGAATCGGTATAATAAACAGGATTCGAGTCCGGCGTCACAAGTGCTCGATGGCACGAAACCAGGCATGCAACGCACAGCATGCAGCCTGCAAGCACAATGATTTTGCGAGCGAAACTCATGGTTGCCAAAGTTAGAAAATTAGTGTTTCACGCTCAATGGGGAAAGCAAGAAACAACATGCAATACCCAGTAATACAGCGAAGCCGAAAGTGGATACAGGAACAAAGGCACTGCATACCAGGCTACCAAACGAAATCAGCGTTGTCATGGCAGAAAGCATGACCGCAAGAACCGTCACAAGATTATTGCGACCGCCTTCCCAGAAGAACAAGGCATAGTCAATACCAATGCCAAGCGTCAAAATCACTCCAACAATGGCAAAGAAGTTAAAGTCGATACCGGCATAACCAAAGAAGGCTGCCACAAAAAGGCTTGAAAGCACCGGCGTACGGATAATCTTTAGCGCAACCGATAATTTGTACACAGCAACAAGAACCAGGAACACGACAAGATATGCAATACCGACAAGGGCAAGGGACATGCGGGAAATCTTGGTCAAAGATGCATTCACGTTCTTAATTTTATTCACCGCATAAACATGGGGCATATCCCCCGCAATCTTTTGAGCATCGAACTGCGCAGACACATGAAGCGGTAACACGGCGCTATAGAATTGGGTACCCGCACTTGTTTCGACAGGTCCAATCCAAAGCATTTGCAGAATCAGGCGAAGCGTTGACGGGAGCTTGTCTGAAAGGCTTGCCGGAACCGTTTTTGCAGGAGAGAATCCGGCAACAAGCAGAGAATCATTTTGCACGCCAATTTCTTTCAGATAGCTTTGGACTGAAGGACGTAATACATTTGCAGAATCTAAAATCAAGCGCTTGATATTTGCAGACGTTGCCTGCTGGGTTTTTGCCGAGGGAATAAAATTCGACAAAGCCAGATGAGATTGCAACAAGCTATCTTGTTCAGCTTTCCCCAAACGCGCAGAAAGAAGCGCTTCACGTTCAAGAACTTCTTGTTCGCTGGAGCCTTCTACAATGAAGTAATTCGAAGACACACCCAAATTGTTAAGTCTTGCCGAAAGAGATTCCGCGGTTTTTGATTCTGCACTCATGGAATAAAGGCTTTCTAGGTCGGTATGCACATGGAGCATTCCAAGCCCAGGGATTAACGCCAGCGCAAACACAATCAACAACAGGCGAGCGCCTTTGGGCGGGAGCGCAGAATACAGTTTAAGGAACCGTTCTGGAATCGACATCGGGAGATTCGCTGCCCCTGCCTTTTTCTCGGGCTGATTACGTTTGTCGAATACCGCATGGAACAACAGCGTAATCGAAAGGAACGAGCTCAACAATCCGACCATCGAGAACACAGCCATCTGGCGCAACAACGGGAATTCGGTAAAAGTCAACGCCATATAGCTCAGTTCCGTTGTCAAGAAACCAAGCAGAAGGCCTTTAAAGATAACGGAGCGCACATTGTGCACGCCCGATTTCAAGCTCGTGAAGAAATGCACCGCATAGTCAATGCTTACGCCAATGACAGTCGTTCCGAAAACAAATGTGAAGACATGAATGTTTTCGAAAACGAACCATGTGAACGAAAGAGCGGTAAAGGCAGAAAGCGCAATGGTCGAAACCGTTGCTACAATAGGCAGCGGAGAGCGGTAAACAAACAACAGCAGCAAGAGAATCAAGCTGATGGAAACACCCGAGATCCAGGCGATTTCGGACTTGGCCTTATTCGAACTTTCATAGCTATGGAACATGGCGCCCGATTTTGCATACACAAGGCCCGCATTCGCCTGCTTGAGCGAATCTAGCACGCCATTCAAGCATTCAAGAACATGACCGTTTGAAGCCATGGCAGAAACTTTTTCAGAAAGTACCGCATTCCACATGACATAGGTAATGCCAGAATCGGTTGCCGCAAGCACACCATCACGAAGTTCAAAAGAGCCCGAAGACAAGGGCGAGTGATTTGCGAAATAATCAAAAGAGGCTTCGCCAAGCAAGAGAGGGTCTTCGTCGAGGCGATTCAAGTCGGACATTGAAAATGAGCCGTATATTTTTTGGAGAGCGTCATTCTTTAACGTTTCCAAATCACCGGCCGCAACCGCTTCGCGAACAGGCACGCCCTGAATGGAATAGCGATTCTTGTAGAAGAATTCGCGCGTTTCGTTCAACGAATTTTCATCCACAAAAAGGCGAGTTTCTTCGAGCGAGTTATTCTCTTTGAGCAAGCTATCGAGAGCAACTGCCGCGGCGCGCGCCACTTCGAAATTTTCATGCCCGACAAGCACAGAAATATTGCGCATGGTTCGAGCGCTGAGCGTTTTTTCGGCAGCACTTACGTTTTTCGTTTCATTTGAATCCGGCAATATGGAATAAAGGTCCGAATTCATTTTCCACGGAACTGAAACGCCGAGGGCAATCAAAACAGCATGAACGACAAACCAGAGCAGCACTCCGGTTTTAACATTCAGACTATTTAGACTCAAGTGCTTCATTTTCTCTTATGGTTCGTGAATTCGTAAGTTACAGGAGACCCTTCGCCATCGGTAATAACAACTTTGTCCAGATTTGCAGACATATCCATGACGATATTTGCTACGACCTTGCGGATCGTTGCTTCGCGGGGAACAAGCCCGATACGGCTACCGTTCGGAGTCTTTTCGTAGAACAGGCTAAAGCGCGATTCCAGTTCCGAAAGGTTTCCGAAAAACACCGCTTGGATGACTTTTGAGAACTGTGCAAAAACAGGGTTGTCCTTTGTCGATATCGTTTTTACCGTGCCATTCGCGCTACGTTCAAAAATTCCGGAATCGTTGACGGTCATTTCAGAAACAAACGGCTTTTGCATGCTCCAGACAATGCCCGATTTTTTTGAAATACGGAATGCACCCGAAGAGACAAATTCGCGGTTCAGTTTTTTGATGGTCTTGATTTGCTTAAAGTCGCCCGAAACTTCGTCGTAGCTGGTCACTTGCGTTAAGACTTGAGACAGTTCCTGCTTGGACTTTTCATTCACCGGATTATCAAAAACGGCGGCAGAAGAGAACGACACACCAAGCCCTATTAAAACAGGCAACAGCAACCATTCGCAAAATTTCTGCCTAATGCAAATCATTTTGAACCACCTTGGCTTTCCAAATAGGCACGCACTTTTTCTACAAAGCAAGCAGGGCATGCCCAAAGGGATTCCTTCGTTTTCATGTCGACAGCCATCTGGGTGCTTTCGGCCTTGGTAAGCACAGTCCCCGATTCAGCATCCTTAAATTTATACGAAAGCTTCATGCAGACTTCGTATTCTTCGAGCGTGACTTCGGCACGAATTTTCTGCATAAAAATCATCGGGCGAATATACTTGATGTGCATGTCGACAACAGGCCACACGTAACCGCTGCGGGTCATTTCGTTATAGTCATAACCGATTTTGTGCAACAGCGCGCAACGTGCGACTTCCATGAATTTAGCATAATTGCCGTGCCATGCCACCTGCATGGAATCGACATCGTAGAATTCAATCTGGAATTCAATCGTTTCCTTAATTTTATTTGCAGCCATAAACGGTTCTCGCCCCCTACACCGTGTAGAACTTGTTTCGAATGAGTTCCAAAGTGTTGCGCAAATCCTTTTCAAGCTGACGGTCGCATTCCAACGGGCTGAACTTGGAGAACACCTGGTCGTAAGTATCCTTCAGGTTCTTGATACGATCTTCGGAAATTTCATTGCGTTCAAGGCGAATGCGGAGTGCCTGAGCCGAAGCCAGAAGCGTTGCAGCAGCCACCTGTTCAGAAAGTTCCAGCACGCGAATGCAGTCGCGGGCAGCGATTGTACCCATGCTCACCTTGTCTTGGTTATGGCATTCCGTAGAACGGCTAAACACGCTCATGGGCATTGTAAGGTGAAGCGCTTCGGCAGTCCATGCCGACACGCCAATCTGCACTGCCTTAAAGCCGTGATTAATGTCGTAGTCGCCCTTGCTACCGGCAAGATTCGGGGGCAGGTTACGGTTAAACTTGATATCGACAATCATGGCGAGCTGACGATCCAAAAGATCAGCAATGTTTGCCACCATGTTCTTCAAGGTATCCATGGCAAGGCAAATATGACCACCATAGAAATGGCCACCATGGAAAATGTTCCTTGTAAACGGATCGACAATCGGATTGTCGTTCGCGCTGTTCAATTCAATTTCAATAAGCTGGCGCAAGAAGGCGCTAGAATCATAGAACAGGCCAATGATATGCGGAGCGCAGCGCAAGGAATACGGGTCCTGAATTTTTTCGGGAACCACATTCTTGACCACATCCAAATTCAAGGCTTCGCGCATTTTCTTGGCAGCGCAGACAAGGCCCGGATGCGGTTTCGCTTCAAACAGGCGTTCATAATAATGGTAGGCGTTACCCTTCATGGCAACCGTAATCATCGCCGTAATGCGGCAAGCCAGATCCGAAAGGTATTCAGCACGAGAATACGCCATGCAGGCCACCGCATTCATCGCAGCCGTACCGTTCATAATGGCAATTGCTTCTTTGGGGCGGAACTTGTGCGGGGCAATTCCCAGTTCCTTCATAACGTCGAGCGAAGGCCTGCGTTCGCCTTTATACAGCACATCGCGTTCACCGATTATGGCACCTGCCAAATACGAAAGCGGAGTCAAGTCACCGCTTGCGCCAACGGAACCTTCTTGCGGAATGAGCGGCAAAATATCGTTCTGCAAGAACAGCATAATCATCTTCAAGAGCGCATAGCTCACGCCCGAAAAACCTTGTGCCAAAGTGTTCAAGCGAACCGCCATAATCGCGCGGGTCGTTTCAGGGTCGAAATATTGACCAAGGCCGCAACCATGAAAACGCGTCAAGTTAATCGGAAGCTGGTAATAATGTTCCGGCGGCAGCACCTGCGTGCAAGAATCGCCATAACCGGTTGTCACGCCATAAATGCCACCATGTTCGGCAAGCGCATCGTCCAGGAATTCTGCGCCAGAATCAATTTTCTTCTGGAATTCCGGAGTGCTGTCCAATTCGACGGCAACTTGCTTTTTGGCAATCGCCACAATATCTTCGATAGAAAGTTTTTCTTTTCCGATTACGACTGTTTTCATAAGAACATTTACCTAGTTTTCGATTCGTTCCCAAAAATTGTAAAAGTTATACCACTGATAAGGATGCTCTTGGCAGAGCTTTTCCAGAATGCTTGTGTATTCCCGCAACAACGCCTTCATTCGCTCGGGGCGTTCCTTGCGCGGGCATTGCAGAGACGTTTTAGCCCGCATTACATGCAGTTCGTATGTCGAGCGAATATTAAAATCGCTTTTGCGAACGACAAAGACAAAATAAACGGGCTCGTTCAAAATGCCAGCAAGCGAGAATGTGCCTTCGGGAAAGTTTGCGGGTTCTCCCAAGAATTCCGTTGCAATCGTGCGGTTACGCGAATTTGCCGAGGTACGGTCGCCCGCAATGACCACCAAGTTTCCGGCAGAGACCTGTTCCTTCATCCATACGGCAGATTCAATCCCGATGCCGTTCGCATCGACAATATGGTCCATCAAGCCCGGATTCAGTTCGCGAAGCAATCCGTTAAACTTTGATGTCACCGAGAAATCGATAACCGGAAACACCTCGAACTTTCTTTTGGTCATAAAACCATCGTATGCCGTAAGCGAACGAAGCATTTCCATATTGCCCAAATGCGAGCAGAGCATAAACGCACCCTGACCGCGATTCAGCTGGTCCAAAAACATTTCCAAGTCATCGTTCTGTTTTTCAATGCGGTTGAGCTTTATAGCCCCACGCCAGCCGAGCAGTTTTTCCATCATCGAGAGCGCAAACGAATAAATATGCTTGTACGTGCCAAACAGGCCAATCTTTTTACCGCTGACCTTGCTCAAGTGATCTAGATAAATTCGAGAGCGGGCGCGCACAGGGGCTGCACCAAGCCAAAAGAAAAAGCTTCCGATGGCAGTCACAAGTTCTACCATAAAAAGCGGCAAATGGCATGCAACCCATAGCATAAAGCGGAAATGCCATAGGCCTCCGCCCACTTCTTTGAGGTCGGCCCAGTGCCCGTTTACAGCATCATTTTTGCTTTTATTTTCGCGCTGTTCCGCCATACCCTATTTCTTGCGGAATAACCGACGGCCAAGAATCAACGGAAGTCGAATAAGCATGCCAAAGAACAGCATCGAATGCGTTAGCGAAATGGCGACGTTGTCATGGAACATTCTAAAGTTCGACACGCCATCTTCCGGATAGTTCACCTTGATGGGGTAAAAACGCATAACGAGTCCCGCCCACGAAAGCCTTACCAGAACTTCGATATCAAAGCCCATACGGTTGTTGCGGAGGCGACGCACGATAGGCCAGGATTTTTTCAGCGGGTACACACGGAAGCCGCACATGGCATCGGGAATTTGTCTTGAAAGCGTTTCAACGGCAATCCAGAAATTCGTAATCTTG
>Ga0310786_10008917_pt1 | contig 12806 bp, 9 predicted proteins | sample AusTroGonzalo_MG_FD_203881 | JGI IMG/M metagenome (GOLD analysis project Ga0310786, IMG submission 203881) | Bovine rumen microbial communities from tropical cattle in Woodstock, Queensland, Australia - Gonzalo_03 (v2) (version 2) | ecosystem: Host-associated > Mammals > Digestive system >...
ATGTTCTCCACATCCTCGGCGAAGATGACCTCACGCTCAATGAGCAACTGAGCCAGCTGGGCATGACCGTCCTTGTGGTCAGTCAGTATCTGCTTGGCACGGTCGTATTGCTCGTTGATCATCTTCAACACCTCATCGTCCATGATCTTTGCGGTGGTTTCCGAATAGGGACGCTGGAACTGGTATTCCGCGTTGTTGTAGTAGCAGACGTTGGGCAGCTTGTCGCTCATGCCGGCGTATGCTATCATGCCGTAGGCCTGCTTGGTGGTACGCTCCAGATCGTTCATGGCACCCGTCGATATGTGGCCGATGAAGAGCTCCTCGGCAGCACGTCCGCCCAAGAGTGAACACATCTCGTCGAGCATGGCCTCCTTGGTCTGCAGGACACGTTCCTCGGGCATGTACCAGGCAGCACCCAGTGCCCTTCCTCTCGGTACAATGCTCACTTTGACCAGCGGGTTGGCAAACTCCGTAAACCAGGATATGGTGGCGTGTCCGGCCTCATGGATGGCAATGGACCTCTTCTCTGCTTCGGTCATCACCTTGGTCTTCTTCTCCAGACCACCGATGATACGGTCAACGGCATCCAGGAAGTCCTGCTTTCCTACCTTCTCGCTGTTGTGACGGGCAGCAATCAGCGCTGCTTCGTTGCAGACGTTGGCAATGTCAGCACCTGAGAATCCCGGTGTCTGACGTGCCAGGAAGTCTATGTCAACGTTTTCGTCGAGCTTCAGTGGCTTCAGGTGTACGTTGAACACCTCCTTACGCTCGTTCAGGTCGGGCAAATCGACATGAATCTGACGGTCGAAGCGTCCGGCACGCAGCAGGGCCGAGTCGAGCATGTCGGCACGGTTGGTAGCTGCCAGTGTGATGATGCCGCTATTGGTTCCGAAGCCGTCCATCTCCGTCAGCAGGGCGTTCAGCGTGTTCTCACGCTCATCATTGCCGCCCATGGAAGGGTTCTTGGAACGGGCACGTCCCACGGCATCGATCTCATCGATGAAGATGATGCACGGTGCCTTCTGCTTAGCCTGCTGGAACAGGTCACGCACACGGCTGGCACCCACGCCGACGAACATCTCCACGAAGTCGGAACCCGACATCGAGAAAAACGGCACGCCAGCCTCGCCGGCTACGGCCTTCGCCATCAGCGTCTTACCCGTTCCCGGAGGACCTACGAGCAGCGCACCCTTGGGAATCTTTCCGCCCAGTTCGGTATATTTCTGCGGGTTCTTCAGGAAATCCACAATCTCCTGCATCTCCTGCTTGGCACCCGCCTGTCCGGCCACATCCTTGAAGGTGATTTGCAGGTTGCCGCCATTTTCGTACATCTTCGCCTTGCTCTTGCCGACGTTGAAAATGCCACCGCCCATGCTTCCTCCGCCGCCCATGCGACGCATGATGAATATCCATACGGCCACAATGACGAGGATGGGCAGGATGTTGTATAGCAGGAAGTTGAATATCTCGTTGCTGTTACGGTTTTCATAGCTGAACTCGCCCGTGAACTTCTTGTCGGTGCGCATTTGGCTGACGAACTGCTCCACCTGGTCAACCGAACCGATTTCCACGGTGACAAACGGGTCCTTGCCCGTCTGCTGTACGCCCTGCTTGAACACCTCGCGCACCTTTTCGGGCTTCACGTACATGTGCAGCTCGTTCTGGTTCTTGTTCACCACGATCTTGCTGGCGTAGCCGGCCGTCACCATGTCCCTGAACTTCGAGTAGGATACCTGTTTCTTGGTCTCCGCGCTGTCGGTGCCTCCCGTTACGTAGAGGCCGATGAGTATGGCGATGACGATGAAGTATATCCAATTCATGTTGAATTTGGGCATATTCATCTTCGGCTGGTTATTGTTGCTGTTGTTATTGGGGTCCATTTCTTGTTGTTTTACTTTTTATTTTTGCCTTTCTTATTAGTCGAGGTCGGGAATTCTTGTCAGGGGGACGTCGGCCCACAAGTGTTCCAGGTCGTAGAACTCACGCACGTCGGGCAGGAAGATGTGCACCAGCACGTCGCCGTAGTCCATAGCCACCCATTGCGCATTTCCCAATCCGGCCACAGCCGACGGTTTCTCGCCCAAGTTGTTACGGGCAAAGTCTCCTATTGATTCCGTAATGGCCTCTACCTGTGCCGGTGAGTTGCCCTGGCAGATGACGAAATATTGGCATATCGTGCCTTCGATGCTTGTGAGGTCTGCAATGACGATGCTGCTCCCTTTTTTCTCTTGGATTCCCTTGGTGATGGTTTCTACTAACTGTTTTGTTTGTTCCATTAATGATTATGTATAAAAAACGGTGTCAAAGGTAGCACATTTTTCTCGTAAAACTGATATAAATGAGAAAAATTTGCGCTTTTTTATAATTTTCTTCTGATTTTTTTTGTTGGTTCGGAAAAATGTACTACCTTTGCATCCGCAAATCGACAGGGAGTCGGTTTTGCACAATGGAATTGGGGTATGGTGTAATGGTAACACTGCAGATTCTGGTCCTGCCTTTCCTGGTTCGAGTCCGGGTACCCCAACAAAGAAAAAGGTTTCCAATCGGAAACCTTTTTTTGTTGTTATCGAATTTTATTCCAGGTCATGAGGATGCCTGAATACCTGTGCCATCTCGTTGGGGAGCAGGTCATGGAAGGTCATGCCGAGGTCCCCATCGTATGTCAGGGACTTGCTGATGTTTCCTTGAAACAGGACATTGCCACCGTCGTCGGTCACCTTGATGCTCTCGGCAGAACCGCCTGACGTTGGTGCGGCGTCAGTCTTGGCGTTGTGGACGGACTGTGCGGCCAACTGTTCAAGGAATTGCCGATACTGTTCTGGGGTTAAGGGAACCGTCTGGCTATAGATGACATGGTTCTGGTAGCCCTTGACCACGGTAAGGCTGACTGAGTCCTTACTTGCCACGACCGTCACGCCGTAGTGGTAGTCGGGGGCAACGGTGCCGTTGTCCGTGTAATACTGGATACGCGTTGCTTTCTGTAGTATTTTTGCGGTCAGCCTGCCTTTGTTGCCCTGACCGCATGCCGTCGATAGGACGAGCGACAGCATGGCGACGATGGATAATAGTAACTTGCGCATGATGGTGATGTCTTACAAAAAAGAGGCTCCCGACTGGAAGCCTCTTTCTGGGTTATAAGAGTCTTTTATGCTTCTTTCTCTCGGTTCTCGGCGTCGATGGCCTTGATCTTCTCGCGGACGAGGTTCATGTCGTCCTTCAGCTTCTGCACCTTGCGGTTCATCTCGTCGATGAGCGAGTTACCCTTCTTCGAGGAAGCATTGAGGAATCCGAGGTTGTTCTCGTAGGTCTGAACCTCCTGCTTGAGGGTCTCGAACTGGCGCATCAGGCGTGCACGCTCGTTGTCGAGGGCATTCTCGCCGCGTTCAGCCACCTGCTTGAGGTTGTCCTTGAACTTGGACAGGCGGCGCTTGGCCACGCTGATGTTCAGTTCCTTGTACAGCTTGTCAAGCACAGCGTGGTACTCCTCGTAGAGCTTGTCTTTCTCCTTGAAGGGTACGTGGCCCACTGCCTGGTACTCCTCGACGAGCTTCTGCACCTTCTCCTGCAAGTTCTCACCCTTCTCCTCGGCTACGGCCTTGAGCTGTTCGATGATGTCACGCTTCTTGGCAAGGTTCTGGTGCTCCTCGCTGCGCTGACCTGCACCTGCGGCGTTGCGGGCTTCGAAGAACTTGTTGCAGGCTCCGAGGAACTCCTCCCACAACTGGTCGCCCAGTTTCTTGGGTACCATGCCGATGGTCTTCCATTCCTTCTGCAAGGCGATGAGCTTGTCAGAGGTTGACTTCCACTCGGTGCTGTCCTGCAGGGCCTTGGCCTTCTCGATGAGGGCGCGCTTCTTCTCTGCGTTGTCCTTGAAGGTGTCCTTCAGGTTCTTGAAGTATTCGGCCTTCTTGCCGAAGAAGTCGTCGCAAGCTGCGCGGAAGCGCTCGAAAATCTTGACGTTCATCTTCTGCGGAGCGAAACCGATGGTCTTCCACTCTGCCTGTATGTCAATGATTTCCTTCGTGCGCTTCTCCCAGTCGCTGGAGCCCTTGCTCTCGGCAGTGGCGATGGCCTCTACCTTCTCGCAGAGAGCCGTCTTGCGGGCGAGGTTGTCCTCTTCCTTGGCGCGCAGCGTCTCGAAGTGCTGCTGATGGCGCTTGTTGATGACGGTCGATGCAGCCTTGAAGCGTGTCCAGATGTCCTCGCGCAGCTCCTTGCTGACGGGACCTGTCTCACGGTATTCCTGGTGCAGCTTCTGTAACTGGTGGAAGGCGCTGATGACGTCGGGTTCGTCGGCCAGACGCTCGGCAGCCTCGCAGAGGCGCGTCTTGGCCTCCAGGTTCTTCTTGAAGTCGTATTCGCGGGCCTCGCTGTTCAGCTTCAGCAGGTCGTAGAACTGCTCCACGTAGAGCTGGTAGTTACGCCACAGCTCGTTGGCCTTCTCAGCCGGCACATTCTTGATATCCTTCCACTCGTTCTGCAGGGCTTTGAACTCCTGGTATGACTTGTTGGCTTCCTCGGGCGAGGTGACCATGGCCTTGATCTTCTCGATGATGTCGAGCTTCTTCTTCAGGTTCTCGGTCTTCTCGGCCTCCTGTTCCTTGAAAAGTTGGGCACGGCGTTCCTTGATGATGCCCATTTCGGCCTTGAAGGCCTCCTCTTCGGGGTCGGGGGTTATCTGATAGGCTGACGGGTCTCCACCGCCTTCGGTGAATGCCTTGAACTGGGCATCGCGCTCGGCAATGTGCAACTTGTAGAACACCGTCTTGAGGTAGTCTATTTCTTCTTTCTGCAGCGGCTCGTCGCCGTGGGCTATCTCCTTGATGCGCTCCAGTATCTCCTTCTTGGAGTTATATACTTTACGCTCAGGCTGTTCGTCAACCACGGGTTGTTCCTCCGCTGTCGGCTGTTCGTCCGTAACAGACTGCTGCTCAACGGTTTCTTCGGCGGGAGTCACCTGTGCGGTTTCTTCTGCCGGGGTTTCTACTACTTGGTTTTGTTGTTCCTGGATGCCCGTCTCGAGGGCCTTTTCTTGAGAGTCCATTGTTTAAACGTTTTAGTTTAACTTTAGGTTAGATCATACAATTAAGGCACAAATTTACAAAAAAAACATCCGAAAAACCTAATTTTCGGATGATTTTATGATTTTTTTGCTTTTTATTTACCTTAAATAAGTCGTTTGTGACGGAAAAAGAACCATGAAGCCACAGAAATGAGTATGGAGATAACTATGGCGATGATGAAGCCTACGGGGTTCGACTCCATGCCGTTGACGAGGTTCATACCGAAGAACGAGGCCACCAGCGTGGGCAACATGAGGATGATGGTCACCGAGGTCAGCGTACGCATGATGGTATTCATGTTGTTATTGATGATTGACTGGTAGGTGTCCATGGTCGATTCCAGGATGTTCGAGTAGATGTTGGCTGTTTCGCGGGCCTGTGTCATCTCGATGTTGACGTCCTCGATAAGGTCGGCATCCAGTTCGTCAATCTGCAACTTGAACTTCAGCTTCGACAGCAGCGTCTCATTGCCTCGGATAGAGGTGACGAAATAGGTCAGCGAGTCCTGCAGTCGGCTCAGTCCGATAAGGCTTTCGTTGTTCACCTCCTGGTCCAGATTACGCTTGGCTTTCTCAATGAGCATGTTAATCTGCTTGAGTCGCTTCAGGTACCACACGGCACTGGAGAGGAACAGTCGGAACGTCATATCGACGAAGTCAGTAAATCCCTCGCCGCGCTTCTGCTGGAACGATACGAAGTCAATCATCATGTTCGTCTCGTAGTAGCAGACGGTGATAGTCACGTCACGCTTGTGGATGATGCCGAGGGGCACCGTCGTGTAGGGCGTCCGCGAGCGAACCTCCTTAACGTAGGGAATACGCAGGATAATCAGCATCCATCCGTCGTCGTACTCATAGCGTGCACGCTCGTCGGTATCGCTGATGTCACTCATGAAATAGTCGGGGATACTGAACTTCTCCTCCAGCATCTGCTGGTCCTCTTCGGTAGGACAAGTCACCTGTATCCAGCAATTGGGCTGCCACTCCTGGAGTTGGGTCAGTCCATCTGTGTAGTTCCAGTAAGTCTTCATTGTTGCTAATCCTTTTTGTCAAAACGGTCTTAGCGGCAAGAGGATTAGCGGTCTTGCCTGCCGTTCCTCCAGCCTTTACGAATTGTAATTATCCGCCGGGTAGTCGTCCATTTTCTTGTGAATATTTTGGTTATCGGGTGCAAAGATACGATTAAGTGAGCAAAGAACAAAATAAAAAAACAAAATTTTTATTTTTTCTTTCGAACGGGAGTATCTTCGACGAATGTCAAAGAAAATATAAAATCCGCAGAATTGTTTGAATCTGCGGATTTTTTGTTGGTTATTTCACAGGCACGTCGGCCAGCGTCTTCTTCAGCAGTTCCCAGAACGGGGCGACGGTCTCGATGAGGGCACGCTCCGTCGTGGTGTGCGGTGACTTCATTGTGGGACCGAGGCTGACAACGTCCAGCCAGGGGTACTTGCCGAGGATGACGGAGCACTCCAGTCCGGCATGATCAACCTGGATAATGCCGTCTTTGCCGAACAGCTCTTTGTACTCCTTCAGCAACAGGTGCAAGATCTCGGAGTCGGGGTTGGGGTCCCAGCCACCGTAGGAACCGGAGGTCTCCACCTTCATACCGGCCATGTTGAAACAGCTCTCCAGCGTCTTGACGATATAGTCCTTCATGTCTTCGCGACTGGAACGGGCCAGGATCTGCAGCGAGGCGTGGCCGTCGCCTATGTTGATGATGGCGAGGTTCGAGGAGGTCTCTACAACAGTGGGGTAGGAGGGTATCATGCGGATGACACCGTCGTGACAGGCGTAAATAGCATCGATGAGGTTGTCTTGAATCTCCACGGGCACCTGCTTCTGGGGCGTTGCAATCTCTTCGACGAAGAACTCTATGCCGCTCTCAATCTGCTTGTACTCGTCTTGGAAATCCGCTAGCCAGTCGGCCACGAGCTCTTTCAGTGCAGGTACGTTCTCCTTGGGCAGCGTCAGCTCGACGACAGCTTGGAAGGGAATGGCATTGCGCATGTTTCCGCCCTGCCAGCTGGTCAGACGGGCATCAAGCTCCTCGATGGCCTCGCGGACGAAGCGGACCATGAGTTTGTTGGCATTGCCGCGGCCCTCGTGAATCTCCAGACCGGAGTGGCCGCCACGCAGTCCCTTCAGCGTCACCTTGACGGCAGCATCTTCAGGATCGGTGTCTGCCTCCTGATAGTCGAGGGTGGCGGTGACGTCGATGCCTCCGGCTGAGCCGATGACGAACTTGCCCCAGTGCTCGCTGTCGAGGTTCAGGAGAATGTCGCCCTCCAGTTCACCCTCCGGCAGGTCGTTGGCACCGAACATACCCGTTTCCTCGTCGGCTGTGATGAGGGCGTTGATGGGGCCGTGTACGAGTGTCTTGTCCTCTAGGATGGACAGGATAGCTGCCACGCCCAGACCGTTGTCGGCGCCGAGCGTTGTGCCCTTGGCCTTCACCCATTCGCCGTCAATCCACGGTTGGATGGGGTCTGTCTCGAAGTTATGCTGTGACTCAGGTGTTTTCTGTGGCACCATGTCCATGTGGGCCTGCAGGATGATGCCTTTGCGGTTCTCCATGCCGGCCGTAGCGGGCTTGCGGAATACGATGTTGCCGGCAGGGTCCTTGAATGCCTCCACACCAGCCTTCTGGCCGAAGTCGAGCAGGAACTGCTGGATTTTCTCCAAGTGTCCGCTGGGGCGTGGCACTTGTGTCAGACTGTAGAAGTTGCGCCAGATGCATTCTGGCTTCAGGTTTAAAATTTCATTCATAGCTTTTTTATTGTTTTAGGGTTATACGTTTCGTGAAGTTCAGCGATGCCCACGCCCAGATTCCCAGGAGGATGACGAGCATGGTCTGTATGGTATGCACGATGAGGACGAAATAGAGCGCCTCGGTGTCAGCTACGCCATAGAGGATGAGCATGGTCTTGACGGCAAAGTGCCAGGGACCGGCACCGTTGGGGGTGGGGACAACGACAGCGATGGAGCCGACCACGAAGGTCACCATGGCACAGGCCAGTCCCAGATGCTCCGTGAAGTCGAAGCAGAAGAACGTCAGGTAATAATGCAGGAAATAGCTGACCCAGATGGCGAGCGTGAAGAAGATAAATAACGGTACGTTGCGCACGTCCTTCAGCGAGATGATACCCTCCCAGATGCCACTGAGCGTGGCACGTACCTTGTTATATATAGAGAGGTGACGCATGAAGACTACGAGCAGTACGAGGACTGCCATGCCACAGATGGCTGTTACCAGCCAGCCCGTAGGCGTGAAACGTCCAATGATGCTGTCCAGGTTGGTACCCGTCTCGTTGAAGAACGTACGGAACACAGGAATCTGCAGCAGCAGCGTGATGCCCGAGAACAGGAGCACCACCAGCGAATCAACGGCACGCTCGGTGACCACCGTACCCAGTGCTTTTGTGAACGAGATACCATCGTAGCGCTTCAGTACGGCACAACGGGTGAACTCGCCGATACGCGGAATGACGAGCGAGGCGGCATAGCTCAGGAACACAGCATTGATGAGGACTGAGTTGCGAGGCACGTCCTTTATGTCTTTCTCCTCTATAACAGGCTCTAGCGTCTGACGCCAACGCCAGCCACGGAACATCTGGGCCAGAATGCCGAAGGGAAACGACAGCAGCATCCACGTCCAGTTCATCTCGTGCCACAGCACCTGACTCAGTCCCTGGAAGTCGAAGTCGCGATACATCCAATAGAGGATGGCACCGCCCAGCAGGAGCGGCAGCAGAATCTTGACCGTATTGACTAGTATGCTTTTTGTTTCCATCATGATGAGTTGCAAAAGTACACATTATAAATGAAAACGCGCGTAAATGAGAGCGTAAAAATAGTTAATTGCCCAGAAATTTGGTATTCTTTCCACTTAATCGTACTCTGACCTACGGTCGAAGGTACTCACGCTCGAGAAAAACCATTATTTTTTTGGCTTTCTCCTCGCTTAATCGTACTCTGACCTACGGTCGAAGATAGGCTGCACCTCGGAAAAACTCAAATAAATTTGGTTTTTCGCTCGGTTTGCACTACTCTGACCTATGGTCGAAGGTACTCACGCTCGAGAAAACTCAAGATTTTCTTGGTTTTCTCCTCGCTTAATCGTACCTTTGTCGGCATGAAACAAGTTAGACCGAAGAAAAACCTGGGTCAGCACTTCTTGACTGACCTTTCAATAGCTAAACGTATTGCAGACACCGTAGATGCCTGTCCCGACCTGCCCGTGCTCGAAGTAGGACCGGGTATGGGCGTACTGACGCAGTATCTTATGGAGAAACCCAGACCGCTGAAGGTGGTCGAGATTGACAGCGAGAGCGTGGAGTACCTGAAAGGGACCTTGTTTAAAGGAGAGAGGAGTGAGGAAATCATTGAAGGTGATTTCCTTCGCATGGATCTGCGTACATTGTTCGACGGTGGACAGTTCGTGCTGACGGGTAACTATCCCTACGACATTTCTTCGCAGATTTTCTTCAAGATGATTGACAATCGCGACCTCATTCCCTGCTGTACGGGTATGATACAGCACGAGGTGGCGCTGCGCCTCGCCTCGAAACCTGGTAACAAGGCATACGGCATCCTCTCGGTGCTCATTCAGGCTTGGTACGACGTGGAATATCTGTTTACTGTCGATGAGACGGTGTTCAATCCACCGCCCAAGGTGAAGAGTGCCGTCATTCGCATGACGCGTAACAAGGTGGAGCATCTGGGATGCGACGAACAGCTTTTCCGCCGAGTGGTGAAGACGGTCTTTGGTCAGCGTCGTAAGATGCTGCGTGTCTCCCTGCGCCAGCTGCTGCCCGCAGATTCTTCACTCTTTACCCTTCATTCTTCATTTCTGACAAAACGTCCTGAACAGCTGGATATAGCAGAGTTTGTGGAGCTGACGAATATGGTTGAGAAAGTTTTGTGCACGGACACAAAAATTTGATGTAGGTCAAAAACAAGGCCATTTTTGGTCAAAAACGGGTCGGAAATGATACGCCGACCCGTTTTTCGTTGTACCTTTGCACCGTCTTCAGAACACAAGAGGAGATTGAATAAGGATAACGACCCATTAAAAAATCAGGATAACACAAGCACAATGGGTATTAAATTCAGTCTTAGTGCTGATAATAATAAAAGGTAAAGATTAGTAAGGGTAACACTAAAAAAGAAAGGTAAAAAGATGAACACGATGACGTTGATAACCCTGTGTGCAGCTCTGGCTGCAACAGGTATGTGGGTGAGGAACAACACACCCCGGATTTAAAGAAAAAAAAGTAAACCAACCATAATAAAGGACGCAGTAAGGAGCGTTCCAGAATAAAGTAAAAAAGATTGTTGAATTAAAATTAAGGAAAGGGTAACATTATGACACTGTTAATTGAACTGTTCGCTATCTTTGCTGTATCAGCATTCGTTATTGATTATAGCATTGAGAAGCGCTAAGAGAGAGCGTAGATTTTAGGTTTTTAGTTATTAATATCATTTTGTACAGCCTTCAGAGAGATTCTGAGGGCTGTACTTTTTTATTGCACCGCGGATGTCTGTCGTCAGAGCTCTTTGCTTACCGTTGTCCGTATGATGATGACGGGCTCGAGCGGCTTGTCCATTTCGTCGGTCTCCACTCCCTGCATGCGCTCCACGACGTCCAATCCCTCGACAATCTCTCCGAACACGGTATAGGCACCGTCCAGATGGGGCGTGCCGCCAACGGTCATATAGGCCTCGCGCTGCTGGGGTGTCAGCTCGGTGGTCAGGCGGCTTTCAGTGAACTCCATGGCACGTTCTGAAAATATGCGGCCCCACACGAAGTAGAATTGCGTGGAACTGGAACGTTTCATCGGGTTCACGTCGTCACCCTCGCGGGCGGCTGCCACGGTGCCACGCTTATGGAATAACTGCGGCATGCGAAACTCCGCCTCGATGGTGTAGTCGAGGTCGCCGAGGGCAGCCACGTCCGGATTCACCGTGGTTGAGAGGCGGTTGTTCCTGTTGCCGCCCTGCACCATGAAGTTCTTGATGATGCGGTGGAAGGCCAGCGAGTCATAGTAGTGGGCCTTGACCAGTTTCAGGAAGTTATCGCGGTGCTGCGGCGTCTCGTTGTAAAGCTGGATGCGGATGTTGCCCATGCTCGTCTCCATGAGTACCTCGGCGCGGTCTTGCGCAGCCACGCTGCTAAATAATAATTGAGAAATGATAAATGATAAACCAAGCAATAATCTCTTCATAATAATAGGTGTTTTAATGATTAATGTGTAACGCCTTCTCCGCCCAATGCCCCCAGAACAGGCGGCTGAGGAACATGACGCCCCTGGCCGATAGTTCGATAGCCATGGCCGTCCATACACCTTTCAGCCCGTAGTGCTGTGCCAGCCAGGCAGCCAGTGTGAGTCGGATGCCCCACATGCTGCACAGGCTCAGGATGGCAGGCTTCAGTGTGTCGCCAGCTCCGATGAAGACACCATTGCAGACAATGGCGGCGGCAAACATCGGCTCGGCGAAGGACTCGATGCGCAGGCAGTCGGCACCCAGCTCGCGGATGGTCTCAACTGGCGACATGAGCGCCATGAGCTCAGGTGCGAAGACGTACATCAGTACGCCCATCAGTGTCATGACACCAATGCCCAAAGACACCGACATACGGGCAAACGAACGTGTCAGCAGCTTTTGTCTGGCACCAATGCCCTGGCCTACCAAGGTGGTGGCGGCCTCGGCAATGCCGAAGCCCGGCATGTAGCAGAGACTCTCAACGGTGATGGCCAGCGAATGGGCGGCAATGGCGATGGTACCCAGCGGTGCCACGATGAGGGTGCTGACAATCTGCGCTCCGCCCATCAGCATGTGCTGCAGTCCCATCGGTGCACCAATCTTGATGGCTGTTCCCACGGTGTCCGACTTGGGCTTGAAGGACCCGGGATGGCCCTTGAGCGAGAGCATTGTGGACTTCACTGTCAGGAAATACATCATCAGGGCTGCCGTTACCAGCATGGCAGCGCCAGTGCCCAGCGCGGCACCTATAACACCCAGGCCCAACACATAGATAAACAGGTAGTTAAACATCACGTCCATCACACACATGGCGATGTTCAGAATGGATGGTATCTTCATGTTACCCGAGCATTTCAGCATGGAGCCGGCCAGCCCCTCCATCTGGAAGAAGATACCAAAGAGGCTGAAGAGCATGAAGTAGAGCGACGCATCGTGGGCAATCTCCTCGGTGCCGCCCAGCCAGTAGGGCAGGAACGGACTGACGGCAACAGCTACCAGCGAGATGCATATCGACCAGATGAGACAGCATACCATCGACTGACGAAGCACGCGGCGGGCGGCCTCGAAGTCGTTAGCGCCGATGAAGTGGGCCACCTGTACGGAGAAACCCATGTTGGCTGCCGAGGCCAGTCCGCCCATCAGCCAGCCTGTGGTTTCCACCAGTCCGATGGCAGCCGACGCCCTAGCCCCCAGGTGTCCCACCATCGATGCATCAATAAAGAACATCACCGTGGCGGATATCTGGGCAAGAATCGACGGAATACTCAGACTCACGATGAGCCTGAATTTCTCCTGCTGAGTCATTGTCCGTCCTTGGCGGATGTATGCCAGCAGGTCTTCGCTTTTCTTCTTTCCTTCGTTTGTTCGCAATTCGCCCACAAAGATAGGCATTTTTTCTGATACTTATTATGAAAAGCCCAGAAAATAGCATTCTCTTGCTCCATATCCTCTGTTTTGCCTGTCTCTTACTGGGGGG